>Ga0315282_10017425_pt1 | contig 10378 bp, 10 predicted proteins | sample YL17G07_20_MG_FD_203693 | JGI IMG/M metagenome (GOLD analysis project Ga0315282, IMG submission 203693) | Sediment microbial communities from Yellowstone Lake, YNP, Wyoming, USA - YL17G07_20 | ecosystem: Environmental > Aquatic > Freshwater > Lake > Sediment | place: USA: Wyoming | collected... | reverse complement strand
TGGGGGATGATGACAAGGTTCCAGCCCGGCGAAGACCTAATTCTTAGTGATGGTCATATAGGCATTGACGGAACGAAGCCCGAGGGCTGGAAAGCTGAGAAGGCGACGCTGCCTAGGTCCTGAGGATCGGGCAGGTCATGCAGTGGATGCCGCCGCAGCCGCGCTTCATCTCGTCCCCAGGAATCTGGATGACCTCGATGCCCCTGTCCCTTACCTCCTTCATTACACGGTCATTGCCCGTGTAATTAATGACGAGGTCTTCGTGAACGGTGAGGAAATTGGCTGCGGCGTCGAGACTCTCCTGGTGGCTTATCTCGATGGAATCGTAGTTGTTCTTTTTCAGCCAGTCGATGAAGTCTACGTCGTAGCTCTCCTTCCTCGTCTTGACGTTGGCCGGTTTCTCCGAGAGGGCTGCGACGTGTGTTATAACACGTTTGCCAGGGAGCTCAGCAAACTCACCGTCGATGTGGACGTAGCCCTTGGGCATGTTGAGCTGGATGAAGGTGTCGACTATCCGGTTTCCGAGGAGGAACTTGGATAGGCTGTCAAGGGCACCCTGGGTCGTGCGGTCGCATAGTCCTGCGACGGCAACTCTATCCTCGAGGAGAGCGAAGCCTCCTCCCTCGAAGGTCTCGGGTGCCTGTATCTGGTGGGCTATGGGCGTGCCTGCAGCGAGGTGAGCCGCCTTGATTATGGGGGTTTCGGCGCGCCTGCTAGAGAGCCCCATGCGGAGTAAGACAGCGCCGGCGCTCGTAACTGTGCTCGAGTCCCTCGTGAAGACGAGGTTTGGGGCCCCGGCGATCTGCTTGACGATTACAGGCTGGTCGGCGACAAGGTCTGCGACTTCCAAGACCTCAACCCCATTTTCCCTGAGCGTGTCCATGAGCATCAGGTGGTCATGCTGGAACTGCTTGATGTCGACGGCGCACTCGAAGTGGTGCGCGACTGGGTCATCGTTGGCGAGCTGTAATTCGTTGCCGGGGTGGTGGACCATGACTCTCTTGAGCTCGGCGGACTCATGGGTTACGCCGTACGTCTTCATGTCAATAGGCACCGTTGCGGGTGGCTTTGAGGGTTTGCACCATTCCATAACCTATCATACGCATGTAGGTGAGCTCTGACCTTAGGATCCTGAGGGGAAGTGAGGCGAGGAGGGGACGAAGTCGGACCATCGTGTAGTTTTCGTATGTCACCGCCAAGAGGAGGTATCGCTTATACATGGCAGCACAGGTGGTTGAACCTACAATTTCACCCGACCTAGGTTGGTTTGTCGGAAAACCTTATCGTCAGTTCTCACTTAATCCCGATCTATGAAGCCCGACATTGTAGTGGGATGCACTGACTTCCCGTGCACAGGCGTTAACAAGTCTGCTTACTTCGTCCCTGGGATAAAGATCGATCCCGCATCGATCCAGGCAGTCATGCTCTCCGAGGCCGCCCCTCCCAACCAGACGGACGGCTACTACTCAACTGGCGATCCACTCTTTCAAAGGACAACACTCCAAGCATTCAGAGACGCGGGACTGGAGGCGGGGAGCATCACTGATTTAGTTAAGCGTGGTTTCTACTTCACGACAGCTGTGAAGTGCGGGAAAGTGGGGTACGGCGTTAGTACTGACACGATCAAGTTGTGCTCGGTACTTTTGGAGAGGGAAATCGACGCTATGCCCAACGTGAAAGTCATCTTGTTAATGGGGGACGTGGCGATAAAGTCCCTTAACGAGATAGCTAAGAGGAAGGGCGGAAAGAGGGTGATTCCCCCGGGCTCCACCTACAAGATCAGGGGAACACCCTACCATTGGGGGAAGGTCAGGGTCATCCCATCATACCTTCAAGCAGGACCCAGCTTCTTCATAGAGAGGAGCAAACGGAGGATGATAGCCGAAGATATCGCGGAGGCCCTTGATGCCCTGAAAAAGGGTAATTGAACGGCTCTCTACTTCATGGGGCTGTAATCAGTGGGCTTTAAGATGTAGTTGGTTACCTTCTCGGTGAGGGGACCGCCCGCCCTCTCCTCGGTCTCCTTTCGTGCCTTTATCCAGCCTGGGTCGCTCTGGAAAGCGTTCCACGCCCTCTCTCTGTGGGCGAGATCGTCGTAGGCGAGCATGTAGTAGAGGACGTTGCTCGTTCCTATCAGAGCCGTCCAGAAGCCCACGACTTTGATACCGTGCTTCTTGAAGTAGCCCAGAGTTGTCTTCGCGAACCTCTCATTGAGAGCGTCCATCCTCCCAGGGTAGGCGTCATAGACGCGCCACTCATAGATCATGATGTCTCAAGCATAGCTCGCGGCGATAAGCTAAAATCACTATTGGTTGAGCGATAGTTTCTTACTCATTGCCGTGGGAAGTTGATCTGATCTATTTGCCCATTCTTCAGATTAGTAAAAACGAGTACAACGTTAGGGTGAAGCGTCTCCGCGAGGAGATGGGGAAGCGGGAGCTCGGCGCTTTTCTCGTCACCAATGGGGTGAGCATTTTCTACCTGAGCGGATTCTATCACATGGCGACGGAGCGCCCAGCTGCCCTTCTCATACCTCTAGATGGTGACCTCGTCTTCATGGGGCCACTTCTGGAAGCAGACCACCTCAAGCACCAGACCGAGATGATACGGGACGTACGCACCTACCTCGACTACCCGGGGACTACCCACCCCATCGATCTATTCGCCGACTGGATTATTCAACTCGGCTATGGCAAAGCCCAGATCGGGACAGACAACCCCGCTGGGGCGGTGGGCACCTATGGCTACACGGGACCGCCCCTTAACGAGAAGCTCCCAGACGCCAAGTTTGTGAAAGCCGACGAAATCCTCTGGGAGATGCGCCTCACCAAGAGCCCGGAGGAGCTCGCCCTCATCAGAGAGTCAGCCAAGTGGGGACACCTCGCACACCAGTTCCTCCAGGACTATACCGCCCCCGGAAGGTGGGACGCCGACATCGCCCTAGAGGCCACCACCGAGGCCACCGCCATCATGAAGAAGACCCTCGGTCCCGACTACATTCCCCTCAGCGGGAACCGGTGCTGCTCCGCTGGCTTCCGTGGTCAGGTCGGGCAGAAGTCCGCTATGCCCCACAGTATCGCTGTCGAGCGCCCCCTCCGGGAGGGGGATGTCCTCGTTACCGGGGCCGGCGCAGACGTTGGTGGCTACAACTCGGAACTTGAGCGCACCATGATCTTGGGGTCACCCACCGACCGGCAGAAGCACTATTTCGACGTGATGCTCAAGGCTCAGGACGCCGCGATAAAGGCCATCAAGCCTGGGGCAACATGTGCTGACGTGGATAAGGCCGCCAACAAGGTTATCCATGCTGCGGGACTTGACGAGCTCGCCCGCCACCACACTGGCCACGGCATCGGCCTCCAAGGGCACGAGCCCCCGTGGCTAGACCAGGGTAACCTGCTCCCCCTCCGCCCTGGGATGGTCGTTAGCATCGAGCCTGGAATCTACCGCCTCGGCTACGCTGGCTTCCGACACAGCGACACTCTCGTCGTGACGGAGGATGGATGCGAGATGGTGACGTACTACCCGAGAGACATAGAGTCCCTCACTATCTAACTTCCGTGAGGTGCCTGTACAGCTCCCAGAGGTTCATCTGGGAAGACTTCCCCTCGAAGCCGCCGAGCCTGAAGAAGGCCTGGACCGAGTAGCCTAGGGTGAGGGCCGTAACAACAGTCCCGGCACCTACTGGTCCCCCGAGGAGGTACCCCATAATGAGGACTGATACCTCCATGCAGCCCCGCACTATCCACACAGGCTTGTCGAGCTTCCTGACGAGTCCTACCATGAAGCCGTCCCTCGGCCCTGCACCCAGCTGCACACGTAGGTAGAAGAGGGACCCCGCCCCCACGAAGAGCACGCTTGCTGCGAGCAATCCGAATTGCCCCAAAGGATCTGTGGGCGTGGGGAGGAGACGCCACTCGATGATCCGGTCTGTGAACCAGCCGATGAAGAACATGTTCATCACCGTCCCGAACCCCGGCGCGAAGCCAAGAGCCCACCCCCCGAGGAGGACCGCGAGCCCCACGAGCTGGCTGACCTGCCCAAGCGTAAGTCCTAGAGGGGCCGTAAGCCCGACGTGGAAGACCCCCCACGGGCTCATCCCGAGTCTCGAGTTGAGGCTCGCCACCGATCCCGCCGCGAAGAGGAAGAGCCCCAGGAAGAGAGAAGGCATCTTGGCAGCGAAGGCGAGGGCGTTTCCCCGGTGGAGGCGCATCCCACAGAGGGGCACGTGCTCCCGGAAAAGCTTTCACACTAGAGGGCGACCCGGAGCCAGTCCAGGACCGAGTTGACTAGAGGCACTCGGTGCTCCGAGAAAGCGTGGTCCGCACCCTCGATCCTCACCCACCTCTTTGGCTCATTTGCTGCGTCGTAGAACGCTTTGACGACGTCGGGCGGCGAGACCTCGTCCCTGCTCCCCACCACGATGAGGAGGGGCGCGTGGACATCCTTCACGAGGTCGACGGGATTCCCGATCCTCTCCATCTCCTTAAGGTCCGCCCTGAGCTGGTCCGCTGTCAGCCCCTCCAGCTTCCCCTTCGCTGAGGAGAGGAAGTGGGGTATAACGGTCTCTAGCGCATCTCCCTGGGTCCAGAGGCTGATGTCGGCGACCGGCGCCATCAGGGCCCCGGCCTTCACTGTGGGGTCCGTCGCCATCACCTTCGTGAGGGGGACCGCCCCCATACTGTGGCTAACGAGCCCGACCCGGGCTGTGTCCACGTAGGGGAGCCCCCGGATGTAGGTGAGGGCGTCCCGGGTGCTTTCCTCCATGACGGAGAACCTGAACGACCCCCCGCTCCCCCACGCCCCCCGGTAGTAGAAAACGAGTGCCACAATTCCGTTGAGCGCCAGCTCCTCGGCGAGGTCTCGGTTCTTGGTGTCACCTGGATAGCCGAGGCAAACCACTGTCGCTGGGTATTTCCCCTCGGGGGCGGGCCTGTAGACCCTTCCGAGGAGGCTCACCCCTCCACTGGGGATGGAGACGTTCTCGAGGACGACGCTCATTGCGGCTGAAATGTGTCCTGTACGCCTCTTAAACCAACCGATTAAGGCTAGAGTGTCTCGGCGAGGTGGTTACGAACAGCCCTGATCAGCGGGATCCGGTGCTCGGAGTAAACGTGGTCAGCCCCTTCGATCTCTTGCCAAGTCTTCGGCTGGTTCGCCGCCTCGTAGAGGCGTCTGCAGAGGGGCGGCGGAGTAACGTCGTCCTTCGTGCCGACGATGACCGCCACCGGTGCCTTTACGAGCTTTATGTTGTCGACGGGGTTCATAGTTTCCGCCACCTTGGGGATATCTGCCATCATACCTTTTCGGGTCACCCCGGTGAGCTTCCCCTGGCTGTTGCTCAACAACCGATCTGCGTAGCCCTCCACCCCCCGCTGGGTGATGAGCTCCTTGAAGTCCGCAGCAGGGCTCATCAGGACCCCCGTCCTTATCGTCGGATCAGTGGACATTACCTTCGTGAGAGGGAGTGCCCCCATGCTGTGGCTGACGAGCCCGACTCTGTCAGGCTTCACGTAGGGGAGTCCACGCAGGAACTTGACGGCATCCCTCGTACTTGGCTCCAGGCTCAGGAGGCTGTACCTGCCTCCGCTCCCCCAGGCGCCCTTGTAGTAGAAGATGAGGGTTGTGACTCCACTGAGGGCGAGGTCCTCGGCAAGGTCCATGTTCTTGGTGTCCCCCGGGTAGCCGTGGCAGATAACCACCGCTGGGTGCTTGCCACGACGTGTTGGCCTGTAGGTGCGCCCTTTGAGGGTTATGGTTTCGCTCCTGAACTCGATGTCCTCGACTGTGATCTTCATAGTGTAGCCCACTTTCTCCCACCTCCCCTATAAGCTCCCCTCATAACCCCTATAACCGACCAGGCGGAAGGACAGCCAGACTTGGGGAAGCGGATAGCGAAAAGTTTCAAGCCTTCCAACACCTGGGTCAGGGAACTGGCCCAGCAGGACCCCGAGCTTGGGGACTCCCTCGACTACACTAGGGAGCAGCTCCGCATCCAGGCCCGGGACAATCTCTGCACTGTCTGCAAGGGTAGCAAGATGCTTTGTGGGAAGACCCGCTGCCCGGTCATGGAGCAGGTCGCCGCCCATACCCGCATGTTCCGCAGCGTCCACGGCACAGACATAGACGGCTCCTCCCCCCCGAGCGTCTTCGTGGGTCGCTTCGGATACCCCTATGTCCAGGTCGGCCCCATGACCCCCGGTTATTATGGGGACACCGCAATCCTCGACGACACCGAGAGCTGGTTCGGCAGGAGCATGGATGAGATCATCGATTTCCGCAGCCGACTAGTTAGAGGGATGACCCCCGTCAACGTCCGCAAGCCCGAGAAGGCGGGGAAGATCCTCGACGCGACCCAGGAGATCAGCCTCAGCGATCACTATGTCGAGACCGAGATGAGGCTCCAGAAACCACCGGTCAAGAGACTCTACATAGATAATGACCTTCAGCCCATTGGTCCCACCGCACCACTTAGGAGCGTAGACATCGGTTATGTCAAATGGAATCACTGGATGGAGAAGGCTCACTATGACACGGATCTCCGTGCCGCCGAGGCCGCGAAGAGCCTCTACATGAACGGCGTCACGGTCAGCAGCATAGTCAAGGCGTTTAGTACGGGGAGCTTCGGGATCCAGAGGAACAGACGCCTCGTGCCAACCCGATGGAGCATAACCGCTGTCGACGACCTCCTCGGCAAGGACATGGCGAACAAGACTAAGGACTACCCAATCATCAGCATGTACGAGGTTTATGAGTCAGAGTACCTCGGGAACCGCTTCGAGATCCTCCTCGTCCCAGACGCATGGAGTTACGAGGCCTATGAGGCGTGGTACCCGCGGACCCTCTGGAACCCGTCGGAGACTCGCGTCAACATCGTCACTGACTGGGAGGGGTACAATGGTAGGACGACATACGCGAGCATGGGTGGCTGCTACTACTCGGGACGCTTAGCTGTTATGGAGCACCTGACTAAGGTGCGGAGACAGGCGAAGGTATTCATCTTCAGAGAGGCGTACCCCGATTACATTCTCCCCGTCGGGGTTTGGCAGGTCCGTGAGAACTGCCGCAACGCGATGAGGCAGGTTCCCCGGGTGTTCACCACTATGGAGGCGGCTCTCGGCCATGTGATGGGCAGACTGACGATCCCCATAGAGAGGTGGGTGGAGGCTGGACCCCTACTCCGGCGCACACTCACACAGAGGAAGCTCACCGACTACCCCGTCGCGACAGTCTCATAAGCCGACGCGGGAACCTACCTCCGAAAGGCCATGGAGTTCATGGATGTTGTCCGAAAGAGAAGGAGCATCCGTAAGTACAGGCCCGACCCCGTCCCCGAGCCCGAAATCGAGTGTATCCTAGAGGCCGCGAGGCTCGCCCCTTCGTGGAAGAACGGCCAGTGCTGGAGGTACATCGTCGTCACCGACCCTGAGCTGAGGAAGAGGATCACGATGAGGGAGTGGGCAGCTTCAGCGCCGGTCGTCATAGTAGCCTGCGCCGACCCCGCTAAGGCCGAGGAACGGGAGGGTAGGTCTTACTACATGATGGATATGGGGATCGGGATGGAGCATCTCGTCCTTGCTGCCGCTGAGAGAGGCCTCGGCACATGCTGGATCGGCCTCCACTTCGAGGAGAAGACCGTTAAGGAGGCGCTCGGGGTCCCGGAGAATATTAGGGTCGTCGCCATCACCCCCCTCGGTTACCCCGCTGAGACACCTCCCGACAGGGGCAGGAAGCCCATGACCGAGATGGCGAGCCGGAACCACTGGTGAGCGCCGAAAACAATCAACTCCCTCATTTAGGTTAACATTGACCATGGAGGGTGAACAGGTGAGCCCCCAGAGGCCTTCCCTCGCCACTGCATGGGGCGCCATGCTCCTCACTAGCTCCCTGACTTTCATTGCCTAGAGGCAGCTCGGCTCCGGCGAGCCCGAGTGGTGGCTTTGGGTCACAGGCTCCGCACAACTCCGTGGGGTAATATCTACATGCTGAGGAGTTTGCCACTCTACGGTATTTTTAAACGCCCACCCCTGCCGTTAATGGTAGGCTAGTGAGACCTTTGAACCCCGGAGAGCTAGCGGCTAGTCTCAACGAAAATGAGAGGAAACTCCTCATCGCACTCAAAGGCGTCAGGGAGTCCTCCACATCTGCCCTGGCCCAAGCGACCGGTCTCGGGAGGGACGCGGTCGAAAAGGCGTCCGCTTGGTCGCAGACCAAGGGGATCATTAGCTTCAGGGAGGAGGTCTCACGCTTCTTTAGGCTCACCGACGAAGGGCTAAAGTACGCGGAAGAAGGCCTGCCTGAGAAACGACTCATAGAGGCCGCGGCGAGGGGCGAAACCGAGCTTGGCAAGCTAAGGGGGAAGGTACCTGCCATCAACATCGCCTTTGTCTGGGTCCACAGCAACGGCTGGATGAATATCAAAGCTGGGAAAGTGGAGCTTACCCCCGAGGGGCTGAAGGCTGCCAGGGAGGAGACCCAGGACGAGAAGATACTCAAGATCATAGACGGCGATAACCTCCCCGAGTCAAGGTTAGGTAAGGGCCTAGCAGAAAGGGCACTCATCCTCGTCAAACGCGGTCTCGTCGAGACGACGGAGGAGACTGAGCGTTACGTCGTACTCACCGAAATCGGGAAGCAGGTCCTCCCATACGTAGAGGCGATTTCCTCGAGTCCCGTCATCACCCAGCTCACCCCTGAGATCCTCCAGTCCGGGGAATGGCGAAACGCGCTCATTCAGCGTTACGACGTCGGACTCCCTGTCCCGACTCTGACCCCCGGTAAGCGCCACTTCATCAGCCAGATCATCGACTACATCCGCCGATTCTGGGTCGAGCTTGGCTTCAAGGAGATGAAGGGTAACTACTTGGAGCTTAGCTTCTGGAACTTCGACGCCCTTTACCAGCCCCAGGACCACCCGGCGAGGGACCTCGCCGACACTTTCTACATGAAGACTCCCTACAAGGGAAAGCTACCTAGGAAGCAGCTGGTAGACCAGGTTAGAGCTACGCACGAGAACGGCTGGACCACCGGTAGCACAGGTTGGCAATACAAGTGGGACCCCGAGTATGCGGCCCGCTGCGTCCTCCGCACCCATACCACCTCCCTCAGCGTCCTCCAGGTTGCCAAATTGAAGCCGGAGGACCTCCCAGGCAAGTTCTTCAGCGTTGGTCGCGTTTTTAGGAATGAGGCCATCGACTGGAACCACCTCGCCGAGTTCTATCAGACAGACGGCATCGTTGTTGGGGAGGACGTCACATTCCGGGACATGCAAGGGTACCTCAAGGCATACCTTGAGGGTCTCGGCCTCAAGAAGTTTCGATTCAGGCCCGGCTACTTCCCATACACGGAGATGAGCATGGAGGCCGAAGTCTGGATTGAGGAGCGCGGCGGCTGGATGGAGCTCTTCGGCGCCGGTATGTTCCGCCCCGAGGTGGTGAAACCCCTCATCGGCGTTGACGTCCCTGTCCTTGCGTGGGGCCCAGGCTTTGACCGGCTCGTGATGCAGAGCTACCATGTGGACACGATCAAGGAGCTGTACGGCAACGACCTTGGGCTTCTCCGTGAGGCGAAGCTCTGGACGAGGTGACGTAGATGCCAGTAATTAACATCAACTTGGCTGACATCCGCGAGATGCTCGGTAGGGATGTGACCATAGAAGAGCTTCAGGAGAAGCTTCCTATGATGGGAACTAGCTGGGAAGGACCGATCAAAGATCAGCAGGGTATCTATGAGGGCTTCGCCCTCGAAGTCTTCCCGAATCGCCCCGACCTGATGAGCACCGAAGGGCTAGCCCGTGCTTATTCAAGCTTTACGGGGGAGAGGACCGGTCCCCGAAGGTACACAGTGAAGGACTCCGACTATGTTGCTATCGTCGAAGAGAAAACAGCGAAGGTGCGTCCATACTTCGTCTGCGCAGTCGTGAAAGGCGTCGACTTCGGTGACGCTTTGATCAGGAGCATAATCCAGCTTCAGGAGAAGCTCCACGTCACCCACGGGCGGAAGAGGCGCAAGGTCGCGATAGGCTTACACAACCTCAAGCCAGTCCTATTCCCTGTCACTTACACCACCAAGCCTCCGTCATTCAAGTTCCGTCCCCTCGGGGAGCGGTTCGAGCACGACCTCACCTGGATGCTCACCGAGATGCCGAAGGGCGTCGAGTACGCATGGATCTTGGAGGGGGCGAAGGAGTACCCGATGATCGTCGACGCGAAGGGGATGGTTCTCTCGATGCCTCCTATAATCAACGGTGAGTACACTCGCATAGACGAGGCGACCCGAGACCTCTTCGTGGACATCACAGGGACGGACCTCAAGGCGATCACCGAGGCCCTCAATATCATCTGCACGACCTTCGCAGACAGGGGTGCGGAGGTCTACA
>Ga0315282_10017424_pt1 | contig 10378 bp, 10 predicted proteins | sample YL17G07_20_MG_FD_203693 | JGI IMG/M metagenome (GOLD analysis project Ga0315282, IMG submission 203693) | Sediment microbial communities from Yellowstone Lake, YNP, Wyoming, USA - YL17G07_20 | ecosystem: Environmental > Aquatic > Freshwater > Lake > Sediment | place: USA: Wyoming | collected... | reverse complement strand
TGAAGAAGGGAAACGGGTTTATCCCAAATGTCGTTGAAAACACTGCAAAGAGCATCGCCTATTTGAGAATGACAAATGCGACAACGGGGACGTAACTAATTTTCTGCAAAATAGAGGAGGTGTCATCATGAATATCATTAAAAATCGAATCAGGTTCATCTTGAACATTGCTACCCTTCTGCTACTGGTTGTTTTTGCAGTCAATCCTGGTCAAGCCCTTGTTAAGGGGAGTGTAAAGATTGGTGTCCTCATGCCGACGACAGGGACATTGGCGTATGACGGCGGAATCACCATAGAGGGCATCAAACTGGCGGTCGAAGAAATCAATGCGAAGGGCGGGATTAATGGAGCCACAAAGATCGACCTCGTCGTTGAAGACAGTGCGGGTATTCCTGCGACCTCGGTGGCTGCGATGGAAAAATTGGTAGGGATTCATAAAGTATCGGCGGTCATTGGAGATTTCGCCAGTTCCTGTACCCTCGCATCGATGGAGGTCGCAAAACGCGAAAAGGTCTCTCTGATCACCCCCATTTCACTTGCTCCGAAGATCACCCAGGTAGGAAACATCTGGGTTTTTCGCGCCTGCGATAATTCTACAATGATCGCCAATGCCTTCACCAAATATGCAGTGAAAGACAAGAATCTGAGGAAATGGTCTTTTATCGGAGTGAACACGGATTATGGGCGCGGTTCGGTGGAGGCCTTTTCGAAGAGCGTCAAAGAGCTTGGAGGAGAGATTGTCGTAGTCGAGTATTTCCAACAGGGAGAGACAGATTACTATTCCATTCTCACCAAGCTGAAGGGAACGGAGACCCAAGGGCTTTGTCTCCTGGGTGAAACAATGGATCTATCCAGGGTGGTCAATCAGTTTTACGAACTTGGCATGGCCCAAAAAATCGTATTGATGGATCCAACGAGCGGAACATTTAATGATAAATTTGTCGAACTGACAAAAGGAAAGGCAGAAGGCATGATCGGTGCAAGCAGATTTAGCGCCTCCCTGCAAACACCCAAGGCCAAGAGTTTTGTTGGGGCTTACAAGAAACGCTATGGACGTGAACCAGAAAAATACGCTCAGGCAGGCTATGACACGGTCCATATGGTGGTTCAAGCCATTGCAAGAGCAAACTCTATCGATCCCGTGGCGGTTCGGGATGCCCTCACCAAAACCCAATACGAGGGGCCTCAGGGGAAAGCCTACTTTGACGATACAAACCAGCTGATCATCGACGAGTATATTATTGCTTTTAAGGGAGGAAAATTTGCCGTTGAAGCGGGTCCGATAAAGACCGGCAACTGAGGCCGAGTTGGCGGTCTCTCAAAAGAGGCCGCCAGTTACTCTTTTATTTGGTCCCCGGTGGCCTGTGACTGAATCGGGGACCGTTGATAACAGATCCAAAAATATATTTTTTCGATTTGAATTCTTTCGAAACAGATTTACCGTAACATTTCGGTCCACGGCAGGCTCAGATCAAGAGAACCTATCTCCTTCGTTCTCCCCGGAGGTTTTCATGCGAACGGTCTTTTTTCAACAAGTCCTAAACGGCATTGTGCTCGGAGGCAGCTATGCACTGATTGCGTTGGGCCTCACCTTGATATTTGGAATTCTCGAGGTGATCAATTTTGCTCACGGCGAGATCTACATGATCGGAGCTTTCATGACCCTCTTCCTTTCCACACTTTGTGGGATCCCCTTTCTATTGGCGATCCCAATATCCATGGGGGTCGTAGCAATCCTTGGGCTGATTATTGAAAGAGCCGTCTTTCGGCCCATCATTGGCAAGCCCATGATCAATGGCATGCTTCTTTCTTTTGGCCTCTCCGTATTTCTGATGAATTTGGCTCTCCTCCTGTTCAAGGCTGACCCGAGGAGCCTTGATTCCGGTTACTCCCACATCCATATCCGATTCCTCGGATTGCAGATCACATTAGACAGATTGCTGGCCATTATCGTCGCCATCACATTAGTGGGCCTCCTCTATCTCTTCATCCAACGGACAAAGATAGGCACAGCGATGCGTGCGGTGGCGGAAGACCGGGAAGCCGCGCAGGCCGTGGGTGTCAACATCGCCCGAATCTATTCACTCACCTTCGCAATCGGTTGTGCTTTGGCCGCTGCAGCAGGCTCAATGGTTGGAGCAATCTTTTTTGTATCGCCCACCATGGGGTGGACTCCTGTGATGAAGTCGTTTGTCGTGGTGATTCTGGGAGGATTCGGGAGCCTCACGGGAGCGGTCCTCGCAAGTTTAATCCTGGGCCTTGTTGAAAGTTTCGGAGGCGGCTATATTTCTTATGCCTATAAGGATGCATACGCCTTCATTCTGCTGCTTTTAGCCTTTTTGCTCAAACCTGAGGGTTTGTTGGGAGGCAGCGAATGAAGCCGCTGCACCGATACCTTTTCTTTACCGCTTTGATTCTTCTTCTTCTCCTCCTGCCTCAATTTTTTACTCAAGACTATTACGTCCATATGCTGGTCATGGCGGGCATCTATTCCATGCTCGCCCAATCACTGGGCCTGATCATTGGTTTTACTGGACAAGTTTCTCTTTGCCACGCCGCTTTCTACGGGATGGGGGCTTACATTTCCGCCCTTCTCTCTTTGAACTTCGGGTTATCCTTCTGGGTCACTTTCTGGCTTGGAGGCCTCGGGGCAGCAGCGGCCGCTTACCTTTTCGGACGCATCGTCCTTCAGTTGAAAGGACATTTTCTCGCTATCACAACAGCTCTGTTTGGCATCATGGTGACCCTCATCTTGGACAATTGGACAGGCTTGACGAAGGGGCCGATGGGCCTTCCTGGGATCCCGAGACCTTCACCGATTCCGCTTCTCGGCGTTACACTCCAGTTTACTTCTCGGACGGAATACTACTACTTGGTGCTTGTCTTCGTTCTGCTCATGGCTTATGTGACCTACCGGATCATCCATTCTCAGATCGGAAGGGCGATGATTGCCATTCGGGAGAATCAAGAGTTGGCTCGGTCCGTGGGCATAGACACCATGCGGTTCAAATTGGCTGCTTTCTGCATCGGAAGTGGTTTTGCAGGGATTGCTGGCAGTTTCTATGCTCACTATATCCTCTTCATCAGCCCAGTCAGCTTTACTTTATCAGAATCGATCAACATTCTGGTCATGATGATCTTCGGTGGGATGCAGACATTTATTGGGCCAATGGTTGGAGCCATCACCCTGACGATCCTGCCGGAGTTTCTGAGAATGACAGGGGCCTTGCGTTTGACCCTGTACGGCCTTGCTCTGATGACCCTCATTATCTTTTTCCCCTTAGGAGTCGTCGGATCCGTAAAGGAGAAGTGGTTCTCGATCGATGAGACGAGGTCATAGAGCTTGAATTGGAGTGACAAATTTTCTAAAGGGGTAAGCATAACGAGAGATGCCATTGCTTGAGCTGAGGAAGGTGACCAAAACGTTTGGAGGTTTAACCGCGCTGAGCGAGTTTGAATTGGAGGTTCAGCCGGGAGAAATATTGGGATTGATCGGTCCCAACGGCAGCGGGAAAACAACGGTCTTCAACATCATCACAGGATTCTTGCAACCGGACAGCGGAAAAGTAATCCTTGAAGGAAAGGACATCACCGGTCTTCAGCCTCATGTGATTGCTAAGATGGGCGTGATCCGAACTTTCCAATTGGCGACACTTTTTTTCGATCTCACTGTCCTCGATAACATCCTCATTGGATTCCACAATCTGTCAAAGACAAAAATTTTTGAGGAACTATTAAATACCCGCCCTGCCCGAGATAAAGAAGAAGAACGACTTCACAAGACGATGGAAATTTTACAACTGACTGAATTAGAACCCCATCAGAGCAAACTCGCAAAGAACTTGTCTGCCGGATGGCGAAAGACGCTTGCGATTGCCATTTCTTTAGCTGCCCATCCAAAGTTGTTATTACTCGATGAGCCGGTGTGTACGCTCTCCCCAGCACGTGTAACCTCCATCATGAAGCTGATTACGAAAGTGCGAGAGTCAGGAGTGACGGTCATGTTGATTGAACATAATATGAAGGCGATTATGGATTACTGTGATCGGATCGCAGTATTAAACTTTGGTAAGAAAATTGCCGAGGGTTCACCTCGACAGGTCCAGCAAAACAGAGACGTGATTGACGCATACCTTGGAGCGTGAGAAATGTTTCTCAGCATCAGAAACGTATCGGTCCATTTCCGGAAAGTAGAAGCGGTAAAAGATGTCTCCATAGAGCTTCCTGAGGGGATCGTCGCTGCTCTTCTGGGTGCCAATGGAGCAGGTAAGAGCACATTGTTGAGAGCAGTCTCTGGATTAATAAAACCTAACTCGGGAAGCATCTGGTTTAAAGATGAACGGATCGATCACAAGCCACCTGATCAGATTCTTCATCGAGGCATTGCCCAGGTTCACGAGGGAAAAAGGCTTTTCCGACGCTTAACCGTCTTAGAAAACCTCGATATGGGTGCCTATTCACGAAAAGATGGTAAGGAGGCGATCGCTGAAAGCCGCGAAGAACTCTTCGAACATTTTCCTCTATTGAAAGAAAAGGCCAAGGTCAAGTCTGGAACCCTAAGCGGCGGCCAACAACAGGTCCTTGCTATCGCCCGTGCCCTCATGGCTAAGCCGAAGCTGCTTTTGATGGACGAGCCTGCCCAAGGGTTGGCCCCCCTTGTGATTAAAGAGATTGCCGAGATCATCAAGAGATTAAACGAATCAGGGTTAACGATAATGGTAATAGAACATAACGTCCGTCTGGCTCTTGGCCTGGCTGATAAAGTATTTATATTAGATAATGGCAGCTTAGTTTTTGAGGGGACACCGGCAGATTTTTCAGAAGATGAGTACACACAAAAGGTCTATCTGGGTGGCTAAATCTATTTGATCTCAGAGAATTTCATAATCCCTTGACCGAAACGTGCCCTATTCCACCTATGGCGGAATGGACGGAGTCTCTGTCTATCGGCAGGCAAGAAAGCCCCCGTATCACGATCTTACACTACCGGGAAGCCCCGCCCGGTGAGCGGCAACCCTTGTTTTGACCAGTTTCAACGGTCAACATTTAAAATATTGGGGAAGACATCTTTCCTTCTTTTTTATTCCTCTAGCACCTATTCAGCCTGGTTGATCGCTGATAATCGCCATGGGTTGTTCCCCACCGGCCGAGTAAATGTCCAGTACTCCTCGAATTTCACAGGTTCTGTCTTACTGCCTGACACCACCTGCCCTGTTGTCTCATCGACCGTAAAATCCAGAAGGTTGGCATAGAATCTGACAGTGATGTAATCCTTTCCCGACTCCTGCCAGGCCTCTGCAATGTCGACTGACCTGACAGCAATATTCTCGAGCTTATTGATCTTTTTCTCCAACTTCAACTTCTCTATGTCGTCCCCGATGATCTTAAACATCTCTTCTGTCAATAGGTTTCTGATTCCGGAGATTTCATTGTTTGCCCAGGCTCCTTGGATCTTAAAAAAATGGTCCATGCATAAGTCCTGGAATCTTTTCTCATCAAAAGATGAATCCATCTGGCGGATGTACCTCAACCCTTTCTCCACATCCCATTCTTCTGGTTGCTGGTCATAAGCCGGCGCATATGAAGTTTGATAGCGGGACTCTACCGTCTCGGTTGAACTTTGATAATATCGGTCTGCAACGGCTGCCTGACGCCTCTTCTTGAAGAACCAGTAGGCTCCATAAAGGAGGGCGCAAACCACCAAGATCTCGAACAATCCGATGCCACCGCCTTCACCGCCTAAACCCCCTCCAAATCCCAGGCCTCTGAATAGCATCCCTCCTAATATGCCACCCATGACGCCACCAGCAAGCCCATGCCAGAAGCTGCTTTGTGGTTGCTGAAAGGGCTGCGGGGAAACCTGCGACGGAGGCACGGATTCCCCTGGATTCTGGGATGGTTGTGCAGGTTTTGGAGGGGAATAAGACCTTGGAGGAGTAAATGACCTGGAGCCACGGCTGCCAGATGATCTTCCACCGCCCACCCTTGCATAGGCATCCATGGGGAGAAAAGAGAGGAATAAAAAGCAGAAGATAAAAAAAAGGATGCATCCTTTCGCCCATCGGTTTTTAAACATAAGCTTCCTCCCTAATTAATAAGGATTCGGTTAAAAAATTGGCGTTGATTCTCATAACACATTTCAATGTGGATTGGTATCCACTTGTTGACCCTTTTCTTTATCTAAATTCTCGTTGACCCCTCTCATAAAATTTGATAGGTTCTGATGGAGACCGAAGCTCTTTCTTAACAACCGCTAACCTAAAGGGTGCGTCCTTCACTCCCCTGCGCGTTGGACGAGAATTATCAAGGTTGCCTCAAATCTGGGCGGGCATCTGCCCCCAGAGCCCGACTCAGGAGCAGGGCTTGAAGGTCTTGATGTCGGAGATCGAGTTCGCGTTGAGCACATGGGGACCGATGTAGAACGAGAATTCATCAACTTTGCCCGAACAGGATGAAGACAGGGGGATTGAGATTCTTCTGTCCCGGCAGGGAATAGGAGAAGAAGCATGATTTGAATTTGTCCCGAACGATGCTTAAAATTAAGGGGAAGGATCATAGAGCAAGGGGCTCGTGAGCAACTTCTAGCCAAAATTGACCAGTATCGTCAACTGTATAATTTGCCGAGGCTTGAACCATCTTAATTCTCACCCGGGGAGGTGCAAATGTTACGGGTTTTTAACACACTTGGAAAAAAGCTCGAAATTTTTAGGCCCCTCGATAATAAGAGCGCTAATGTATTTACTTGCGGCCCTTCTGTCTATCAGAGATCTCATATTGGGAACTTCAGAACTTTTCTATTTGAGGACATTCTCATACGTTATCTGGAATACTCTGGTTTTTCAGTGAAGCGGGGAATGAATCTTACAGATATTGAAGATAAGGCATTTGAAGAAGCTAAAAAAAGAAAGATGGGCGTGAAAGATCTGACTGAAGAGAATATCAAGAATTTTTTACGGGAAATGAAGCTCTTGAAGATGAGGATTCCGGATTATCTCCCCCGGGCCTCTGGGGCCGTCGATGAAACGGTTGAAATCATCAAGCAGCTTCTCAGCCGCAGGATAGCTTACTGGTACCGGGGGAATGTCTATTTTGATCCGCTGAAGTATTCGCGATTCGGAGAGCTTTATGGACTTGATATGTCCAGATGGCCCGGGGAAAAGAGGAGATTCCATAAAGACACTTACCCTGGAATGAGATGGAATTGGGGAGATTTCATTCTATGGCATGGATACAAGGAGGGAGATCTCTACTGGGATACGCCGATCGGGAGAGGGAGACCTTCCTGGAATATCCAGGATCCAACCCTGATTCTTAAGCATTATCATGGGACTCTTTCTATTTATTGCGGTGGGATTGACAACCTTTTCCGTCATCATGATTATACACGGGCTATCGTTGAATCGGTGCGGCATTACCCCATGGCGAGATTTTGGCTCCATTGCCATCATCTCATTGTGAAGGGCCAGAAGATGTCAAAGAGCAAGGGAAACATCTACTATATTGAAGATCTTCTAAAGGATGGATATACGGCTGATGAGATCAGATTTTTTCTCATCTATGGCCATTACCAGAAAGAGCTGAATTTCACGAAGGAAAAGATGCGGTCGGCAGCCGAAAAACTGAAAAATCTTAAGAGAAAAGCGAAGACGATCGGTCGGAAGGCGGATCAAAAATCAGAGGGCGATCGAGAAATTTTGAAGAGAGTGAAAGAAGCCTTCACAAGAGAAATGGATGATGATCTTAATGTAGAGAGAGCTTTTGATAAACTGAATGAGTTCATCGAGGAGATGAAACTGGAAACTCTCAAACCGAAAACAGCATCAGGATTGATAAAAGGTTTGAGGGAAGTTGATGAAGTCTTAAGAGTCCTCTTTTAGCCAAACAAGATCGTTTTGCCTTGCTACGGTCCATGCCTCAGATTTGAGTAAAGAATGATTGGTGGAGCACGGAGCGCGAGTCGGCTGCATGCGGGCGTTGGGCATCTTTTCACTCATTTTAACTTCCTGGATAGTTCTCCTTGGCCTTCTTCCGAAGATAACCAGGTTAGCGTTCTCTCCATTCCTTCATCGAAACTTACCTTAGGCCGAAATCCAAAATCCTGCTGGGCTTTTTTAATTGAATAGCCCTGGTTCCGGCAAAAAACATAAGTCGCATGTCGAGTCAGTAATGGACGGTCCTGAATACCCATCACTCGATAGACCATCTCAAACAAATGAGCAATCCCCAGAGCCAACTTGCCGGGTAAATTAATCCAAGGATGGCCTACACCCATTCCATTCGCAAGGGCGCTGATAAATTGACGCCAGGTCTCATTGCTCTCATCTCGTAAATTGTAAGCCTGCCCAATCGTTTGGGGAGAGAGGGCGGCTTGTAGAATGCCTTCTACCGCATTATCAATATGCAGTAGCCCAGCGGGAACCTCCCCTCCATCAATCAATGTCATCTGTTTTTTGTGGAGCAAGGCCGCGATTTCGACCACGATATTCAAGCTGCGCGGACCGTAAATCGTTGCTGGTCGGATCACAGAAACCGGCATCCCTGTTCTTTGATAAAAATCCCATACCGCTTTTTCTCCCAGCCCTTTGCTACGATTATAGGGCAATCCAATGTCGGTAATGGGATAAGCCTCATCAACCGCCTCAACCGGATAGCCATAGACATCTGTGGTACTGATATGAATAAACCGCCGTACGCTCCCTGCCTCCTGAGCGGCTTCCAATAGATTCCGGACCCCTTGGACATTGGCTTGATAAAACTCGTTCCAAGGACCCCAATCGGAAGCAAGAGCAGCGCAATGGTAAACAAATCCGATGCCCTCGAAGAGATCAACGAGGCTTGATCTGTCTTCAAGAGAACCATACCTGATATCAACAGGAAGACTGTTTAACCAGCGGGGATTACTGGTCTTGCGGGCCAGAATCCGAACCTCCTGGCCTTCTCGGATCAGAGCATGGGTAAGCGCTCCACCCAAGAACCCCGTGGCACCCGTCACTAATGCTTTCACCAGTGCTTATCCCTTAACTTTTAGATTATCTCCAGGACAAATAAAACCTTCCCAGACAAGCTTTATCAAAACTTTATCACAATTTCTTATCTGGTTCTTGGACTCTCGGCAGGCGAAAGATTCTGGGGTGTGTGCGCCCGCAAGCGCATTTGCCCGTGCCTTCCACTCGCACTGATTCTCCTGTCTTATAACGTATCAGAGGAAAGCATTCAGCGAAGTTTGTAATAACAAGCTCTCCTCTCGTGCCGCTCAATGCCTGCCAGATCGGGACAGCGACTTCTCTGTCAAAAGGGATGATCTCAGGAATGCATGCATCCATCCAAAGGTGAATTCCGTTGTGCACATGGCACTCCGAGCAGAAGGACATGTTTTCAGTAGGCGAGTAGACTTCAAAAACCTCTAAGCTGTATGCATCTTTAATTTCGGCTTTGTAATCTTCCATCGGTTCTCCAAAGAAGATTCCGGCTCGCGTATTGCTGAGAATCTCTCCCGCCCGAACCCTCAGGTCTTTGTAGATCTTGTCAGCAAGAGCGACAGCGTTTCCCGTTGATGTGAAGAGGACAGTCGGCTGTCTTCTCTGGATGAAGTCAATCCATGTCATATCCAGCGTGTCATACCAATCCAAGGATCCTGTAATAAACTCCAACCGTTGTGACCTTGAGGCTTCTGAACACGTATAAAGATAAGGAATAACCGAAGAAATCCGCGGAGACGTCTCCACAACTGCAAGGACGATGTCCCCCGTTTTCAGTCCCACGACCCGACTCATTCTCGCCAGCATTGGAGCAATCCCAAGAAAGTCACCTGCGCTGAAGGGAAACCACTCATAAAGATTGATTGAACTGGAACCTGCGAACCACGTGTTCACAGCACTACAAGCGATTCTACCCCTTTTCGTTCGAATCTCCTCAAAAAGTTCTTTCCTATTCACAAAAGGCAGCAGACAGAGATCTTCAACGCTGTGCAACCGATCAAAGTCGACTCTGGCAGCCTTCCAACGATCCTTGTAAAAAGGAGACCTCCTGGCTCTTCGCAAGGCTATTCGAAGTCTTCTGTTCTCTATCTCAATGAGCTTCTCAAACGGAAGACGCTCAACTTCAGCTACTTCTCCGTCCGTGGTCATGGCTTCTTTTCCTCGTAGATCACACGGCCAGCCTTCGTGACAAGCCGTCCCTCCTCTGAGATTCCTTCCTCAAGTAAAACCACAGGCTCAAGAACGACTCTATTCTCAATGCCTGTTGCAAGGATCTTCAGCTCCCTCAACTTCTTCGAGATTTCCCTAAGAAACGCTTCCCTATCAGCTATCTTACCTGAAGGCTCAAGTTTTATGATGATTTTCGAACGGTAATCTTCTCTCGTTATCTTGAGTTGCCA
>Ga0315282_10017423_pt1 | contig 10378 bp, 11 predicted proteins | sample YL17G07_20_MG_FD_203693 | JGI IMG/M metagenome (GOLD analysis project Ga0315282, IMG submission 203693) | Sediment microbial communities from Yellowstone Lake, YNP, Wyoming, USA - YL17G07_20 | ecosystem: Environmental > Aquatic > Freshwater > Lake > Sediment | place: USA: Wyoming | collected... | reverse complement strand
GAGTAGGACGTTGCCCAGATTAAGCAGCAGAAAAGCCCTCGGAAACGGGGGCTTTTTTGTTGCTGGGCTGTGGATTGTGGGGTGTGGATTGTGGGGTGTGGGTGGCGGATGGTGACCGTGCCGGCGGTGGAAGAGGTCCGAGAGGCACTGGGGATAGGCGGCCGGGTCTATGAGGCGGTGCTGGACCGGCTTCCTGGCGGTCGAAAGTCGCGCCCTTCAGCCGGGATTGTGCTGTACGGGCGAGGGTTTGGGAGAGTGAAGACGAAAAGCCCCCGGAAATGGGGGCTTTTTTGCCTGGTGGTTCGGGCTGATGAGCGGCAACCAGGAAATGACGAGCTTGACTGGGTGCATGGTTGTGTTATTGTGTGTTAAGAAATTCCTACCCACTGGACCTGGCGAAAGCCCTCCGGTGGGTTATTTCTTTTTGGGGGGTTGGTAATGCCCCTCGAACCGTCCTCCAAGCGAGCCATTGCCTTCTTCGACGGCCAGAATCTGTTCCACGCCGCCCGGCATGCATTCGGTTAGACCTATCCGAACTACGATCCCATGGCGCTGGGGGGGACGTTGTGCAAACGGCAAGGGTGGACTCTCAGCGAGGTCCGGTTCTATACCGGCGTTCCGGACCGGGAGGATGATGCGTTCTGGCGCCACTTCTGGACCAGCAAGCTGGCCAGTCTTCGCCGGCGGGGGGTCACCGTCTATTCCCGCGCCCTGCGGTACAGGAACAAGCTCGTTCGGCTGCCGGACGGCTCCGAGCACAGCTACCTGGCGGCGGAAGAAAAGGGCATCGACGTCCGCATCGCCATCGACGTCATCGGCCTGGCCTGGCAGGACGCCTTCGATGTGGCGTTGATCTTCAGCCAGGACCAGGATCTCTGCGAAGTGGCGCGCGAGATCCGCCAGATCGCCCGCCGGCAAGACCGCTGGATCAAGATCGCCAGCGCTTTCCCATTTGGCCCCGTCGTCCGGAAGGCCCGCGGCATCGACTGGACCGATTGGATTCGGATCGACCGGGCCGTCTATGACGCGTGTCTTGATCCTAGACACTATAGGCTCAAGACCCCATCCACGGCAGGAGGGACGCCTTGAGCCACCCGCGCACGACTGATCGAGGAGGTTTACACGGGGGTGGCCGAGACTGGGCAAGTGTATTGCGAGTGTTGTGGGATACGGGTTTTGGGGAGGTGGCCGGTGGGAACGGGCTTTTTTGTATCCTGGGAGTGAACCAAGCGGAGGATGTGTCGACTGGGCAGGCAGGTGATGATTGACTGGCGACAACACCTGAGCAGCGACCCGGACATCTGCGGAGGTGAGGTTTGTGCGGCCGGAACGCGAGTGCTTGTGACCAATATTCTCGACAGTCTGGCGGACGGAGCGACGCGTGAGGAGATCATGCGGAGCTACCCGTCACTGGGGCCGGAACACATTGAGGCGGCTGTAGCTTACGCGGCGGAACTTGCGCACGAGGCGAGGCTGTTGCCATCGCGCCCGGAATGAGGCTCAAAATCGACGAAAACCTGCCGGCAGACGTGGGCGCAGACCTGTGTGCTGAGGGTCACGAAGCGGACATGGTGGCCGAGGAGGGGCTTGCGGGGGCGGCCGATCGGACGGTGCTGGAGGCGGCACGGGTGCAGAGCCGGGTTCTTCTGACGCTGGATAAAGGGATCGCGGACATTCGTGTCTACCCAGCAGAGATGCATGGAGGGTGCCCACGCTGAACGACCGCGATTTCGCTCGCTACCCCCAGATCACAGTGGTGCATCCCGGAGAGTTCGTCGGAGCTGAATAGCGCCAGCCAGACTACTTTTCGGCGCGCTGGCTCATATCTGGAACGCGGAAGTTAGGCCTTTTAGCTGCGAGGGAACTGCGCTTGGAAGTGTGTGGGGGAGGAGGAGGTTGGCCAAAATGGGAGCGAAAGCCCGGTCTTTGGACCGGGCTTTTTTGTGGGCGTGCGGCAGTGGTCGGAGGAGAGGGGGCGGCGGTCCCTGCGAGATGGGCCTATGAACCGGCTTGAAGTGCTTGGGGCGATATGATATGTTGGAGCGCCAGAGGGGACCGGTGGCCGTGAGTTGGTCTGAGCTACGCGCGCACACGGACGGGCCGGGCGGGTCCCGAGACCTGCTGCACGGTCACCTGACTAAAGTCGCGCGTTTAGCGGGAGAACTCGCCTCGGTTTTCGGGGACGCGGAACGGGGATATCTGCTGGGCGTTCTGCACGACGTAGGCAAGTTCACGCCGGGATTCCAGGAATACCTTGTCCGGCTGGAAGCCGGTGAGCGGTTATCGCACGGCCCGCCGCACGCCGTCTGGGGCGCGGCGTTGGCCTATTGGCTGATTTATGAGCGTGGGCGGGATGACGAGGGATGGAAAGAACCCTGTCTCCCGGTTGCCGGCCACCACGGTGGCTTGGCTGGCGCCGGTGCGCTGGCGCTCCGGCTTCACGAGTTCGTAGGTTTGCACGCGGCTGAACTTCGCGAGATTGGCGTTTCGCTGAGGGAAGCTGGAGTGCTGCCGAAAGGCTGGCGGTTGCGGGGGCCCGAGCGGGGAAACACGTCACGCGAATTCCGCATCCGGATGCTGCTGTCTGCGCTGGCGGACGCGGACTGCCTCGCAACCGAGGAGCATTTCCACCCCGAAGTATCGGCGCGACGGCCGGGATGGCCGACGATGGAGGAGTTGTGGCGCCGATTCGTGGCAAATCAGACCGAACTGCTGGAACGTGCGTCGCAAAAGCCGACGGCGGTGAACGAGGTTCGGCGAGAGGTTTATGAATGTTGCGTGAGCGCAGCCGGACTGGCGCCAGGACTGTTCCGGCTGACGGTCCCGACCGGCGGCGGCAAGACGCGGAGCGGGTTGGGGTTTGCCCTGCGCCATGCTTGCGAGCACGGATTGGGGCGCGTGGTGGTTGCGGTGCCGTACACGAGCATCACTGACCAGACGGCGCGCGAGTACCGGGGCATCGTTGGCGAAGACGCGGTGGTGGAGCATCACAGCCAAGTGGAGACAAGGGAAGCCGAATCAGACGCGCCAGAGGCGGTGCGGGAGAGGCTGGCGACGGAGAACTGGGCTGCTCCGGTGATCGTGACGACGACGGTTCAGTTGTTCGAGAGCATGTTCGCGGACCGGCCGGGCAAGGTGCGAAAACTGCATAACCTGGCGGGCGCGACGATTGTTCTGGACGAGGTTCAGACGCTTCCGAGCGCTTTGCTGGAGGCCACGCTGGATGGTCTCCAGACGCTAGCGCGCGAGTACAAGTCTTCGATCGTGTTTTGCACGGCCACGCAGCCGGCGTTCGAAGCGATACCATGTCTCCGGGATTTTGGCGATCTGGCGGTTCGGGAGATGGTGCCGGGCTATGCAGCGCATTTCGCAGCGCTGCGGCGAGTGGAGTACGAGGTCAGGGCGGAGCCGCTGGGGTGGGACGATCTGGCGAATGAAGTCCGCGCGCAGCGCCAGGCGCTGGTGATCGTGAATACGCGGCGGGATGCGATGGCCCTCCTGGAGGCATTGAAGGGGGACGCGCACGTGTTACATCTTTCGACGTTGTTATGCGGGGCGCACCGGCGCAGGGTATTGGAGGGGATCAGGCGGCGTTTGGAGATGGGGATTCCGGTACGGGCGATCTGCACCCAGGTGGTCGAGGCGGGGGTGGACTTGGACTTTCCCATCGTTTACCGTGCAATCGGACCATTGGACCGGATTGTCCAAGCGGCGGGCCGCTGCAACCGGGAAGGCAGGCTCGAGGGCAGAGGGCGGGTGATCATATTCCAGCCGAGAGAGGGCGGGGCGCCACGGGGCACTTATCAGAAGGGGATGGAGCAAGCGAAGCTGCTGATCGAGCGCGAGGGCGCGGCCGGGCTGCAGGAACCGGAGGTTTATAGGGAGTACTTCGAGCGGCTGTTCTCGTACGAGGACCTGGATGCCAAGAAAGTGCAGGTGTGCCGCCGGGAGCTGGATTATCCGGAAACGGCGCGGCGCTACCGGTTCATGGAGGAGAGTGTGCCGGCCATGGTGCCGTACGGAGAGGCGGAGGCGCGGCTGGCGGACTGGCAGCGGGGGCCTTCGCGCGAGAGATGGCAGAAGCTTCAGTTGTACGTTGTGAACTTTATGGTTTGGGAGGCGAAGCGGCTGGAAGCAGAGGGATGGCTCCAGCAGCTCAGCGAAGGACTGTATTATTGGCTCGGGAAATACGACCGTGTCCGCGGCGTTGTGGCGGACGCGCGAGACCCGAGCGACCTGATTCAGTGATCTGGAGTGCAAAGTGGATAGACCGACAAGAGGCGTGGCGGTGAAGGTATTCGGCGAATACGCGTGTTTTTCGCGGCCGGAATTCAAGGTGGAGCGTGTCAGCTACGCGGTGATGACGCCGAGCGCGGCACGGGGCGTGCTGGAAGCGATTTTCTGGAAACCAGAATTCCGGTACGAGATCCGCGAGATCCACGTTTTGAAATTGGGGAGCCAGACCACGGTGCTGCGAAACGAGATCTCAGACCGGCAGGGCGTCCGCCCGATTGTGGTCGAGCAGAAGCGCCAGCAGCGGACGAGCCTGGTACTGAAGGACGTGGCATATGTGATCCGAGCGGAGATGGTGCTGCGGCCGCACGCAGCCCAGGAAATCGGGAGCTACCTGGACCAGTTCAATCGGCGGCTGGAGCCAGGACAGTGCCACCACACGCCCTGCCTCGGAACACGCGAGTTTTCGGCGTTTTTCGAACCGTCGGGAACGGAGGATCGAGGGGACGTGGGCAATGGGGAATTGACCTTGGATCTGGGGCAGATGCTGTTCGAAATCGCATACGTTGAAGCGCGCGACGGAAGGAAACCCGAGTTGGAATTTTGGAGAGCGACGGCGGAGGGCCGGCGGAAAGTGGGCGGGTACGCGGTGCCGCTGTTCTTCCACGCCAAGTTGGAACAGGGTGTGCTTGGGGTGCGACCCGAGGAGTACGGGCGGCTATACCGGCTGGAGGACGGAAATGCTTAGGGCTCTGGTGGAGTCGGCGGGACGGTTCGAGGACTTGCGACCGACAGGATTTGAAGAGGTGGAGATTCGGTGGGTGATCGAACTGGGGCGTCAGCCTGGGGAGGCGACGCTGGTCAAGGGGGACTTGCGGAAGCCAGTGCCGGTGCTGGGCGACCGCTCGGGGAAAGTGGCGAAAAAGAACGTGAAACCGTCTTTGCTAGTGGACAAAGCCTCCTACGCGCTCGGGCTGCGAGAGGGGAACAGAATCCAGCGGGACAGCCTGGAGCACGAGGGGTTCAAGGGATTGCTCCGGAAAGCGGCAGAGGCGACCGGAGACGCGGAGATCAAAGCCATCTGTGAATTCCTGGACCAGCATTGGGCTGTGGGGAGCGGGGCGCTGGAGAAAAGGGTGTTATCCGAAGTCCGACCGCAAGAAATCGTGGCGTTTCGGGCTGAGCCTAGCCGATTCCCGTTCGAAACGGATGCGGTGCGGTGCTTCTGGGCGGAGCATCTGCGAGGAGAATACCCGCAGGCGTCCGCGTACTGTGCCGTATGCGGAAAACAAGCGCCCGTAGTGCGGATTCTGCCGTGGAAGATCAGGCTGTTCAAAGCCTATCGTTGTCCAATCTCGTCGTTCAACAAGCGGGCGTTCGACTCCTTCGGAAAAAGGCAGACGGCAAACAGCCCGCTGTGCTTCGATTGTGCGTCGGCGGCGAGCACGACCTTGCAGCACCTGGTGAACTCGGAGCGGAACAAGCGGGAACTCGCGCGCGACGAGAGTAAAGGCCAGGGCAGATCGCCACTGCGAAATCAGCTTGCGGTGTTTTGGTTGAAACAGAGTCCAGAGGTTGAGGGGGCGCAAGGTGAGCTGAGTCTCGACATCGAGGCGCTGCTGGCGGAACCAATTGGGGACGTGTCGGGGCGTCCCGGTCCGTCGGCCGACCTGACGCAGGTATATAAGCTATACGGGGTTGCGTGGAGTGCGGATGCATCCGCCCTGAACATCGACCGCAACCGGTTTTACCTTGCGGTGCTATCGCCGAACAAAAGCCGGCTGGTGGTACGGGAGTGGATCGACACGTCGATTGGGGAGGTAGTTCGCCGGCTGGGGATGTACGACGTGGCGCGAACGATCATCGCACCAGACGGCGGCGGGATGGGGCGGCCGACGATTGCTGAGATCGTTTCTGCGCTGAAGCCATGGGGAGCGAAGAGCGCGAGCGGCGAGGCGAACCTGGTGAGGGGGCTGGTGCGGACCGCGTATCTAGGGGCGGCGGCACCAGAGGCGCTGCTGGAAAGTGCGGTGCGGCGATTTCGGGTTCCGGCGCGGGGGAAGAACAGAGCGGAGCAGGAAGAGCTTGCGTGGAGGCAGCAGGCGTTGGCGGCTGCGATCAAGATCGTAATCACTTTCGGAAGAGAGGAGGCAAAGACGATGCAATCTCTAGACAAAGAAAGGCGCGGCGGGCCGTACCTGTGCGGCTGGCTGCTGGCGGTTCTGGAAGAAGCGCAGTTGAGAGCGTCGCGGTGGAGGATTAACGCGACGCTCGTGGACCGGTTCTATGGCGGAGTATCCACGTCGCCGGCGACAACACTCGGTCGATTGTTGAACCGGGCGACCCAAGAGCATATGCCCAAGATCCGAAAGGCTAAACTGGGCTATCGGGAGATGGAGGAAGCGATCGAGTGCGTGACGGCAGCGCTGGACGACAGCGGGGGGTTCCCGCGGGCGCTCACGCTGCGGGAGCAAGGCGAATTCGCCCTCGGGTTCTACCACCAGCGGGCGGTATTTCGCTCAAAGAGACCCGGCGCTGCGGGCGATCACGATGCAGGTAAGGACAAGGAGGAAGGGAAATGAAGGAAATCTATTGCGATCCGACGAAGCGGCACGATTTTGTGTACTTGTTCGACGTGACGAACGGCAACCCTAACGGAGACCCGGACGCGGGCAACCTGCCGCGGGTGGACCCGGAAACGATGCACGGGATTGTAACTGACGTGTGTGTGAAGCGGAAGGTCCGGGACTATGTGGCGGGGGTGTTGCAGCGGCCGATTTTCATTCAGAGTGAGACGGCCTTGAACACACTCTACTACAGAGCGCTGGAATCGGCGCGCGACGATAAGGGACGTTCTGTGGGGAGCCCGATATCGCTGAACCTAGCCGAGGACCAGAAGCTGAGCTCGTTGCTGAAGAGGGAGGGGTTTGCTGACTGGCTGGAGGATCTGGACATCGAGGGTATGGAGTACGACCCGGCGGGCAACGTTCTCACGTATCTTGGGGAAGCTCAGAACAGTAGGGACTTCGTAAAGTTGCTGCAAGGTGATGAGAGCATCGAGGCAGACCTCAAGGCGGCGCTTGGGTTTCTGGCCGCGAGCTTGGCAGATGCGGCGCGGACAGTGCCGAAGCTGAAGCGGGAGGCACGAGGGATCGTTAAAGAGGAAATGGTGAAGAGGTATTACGACATCCGCATGTTCGGTGCGGTGTTGACGGCGGGGACGAACGCGGGCCAAGTGCGGGGTCCAATGCAGCTCACTTTCGCACGGTCTATCGATCCGATTCATCCTCGCGATGTTTCGATCACGCGCGTGGCGATCACGAAGCCGTCTGACCTGCTTCGAAAACAGACTGAGATGGGCAGAAAGGCAATCGTGCCGTATGGGTTGTACCGGCTGCACGGTTTCTACAGCCCGCACCTGGCAGGGCGGCGCAAGGAGGACGGCACGTGGGAGGGAACTGTTTCGGAATCCGATTTAGGGGATTTCTGGGAAGCGCTGGAGAAGATGTTTGAGTTCGACCGCTCAGCGGCGCGTGGGGAGATGGTCGCTCGTGGGTTGTACGTGTTCACGCACGACAATGAAAAGGGGAACGCCGCGTCACACAAGCTGTTCGATCTGATCTCGGTGAAGTCGTGCGGGGACAAGCCGGCCCGGAGCTTCGATGAGTACCGGAGTGGCATTTCGGCACCACAAGCCGGGCGGGTCGAGAGCTACCCGGAGGTGACACTGAGCTGGGTGGTGGCGGAGCAGGCCGTCGCGGCCGCGAAGGCAGGCGAGTGAGCCGATGTTTGAGGAAGAGGATCTACTGCCGCTGTCGGGGTTGCAGCACTTGGAGTTTTGCGAGCGGCAGTGGGCTCTGATCCATATCGAGCAGGTGTGGGAGGAGAGCGCGCTGACGGCGGAAGGGCGAATCTTGCACGAGCGGGTGGATGAGGCGGAACACGAGAGCCGGGTGGACGTGGTGGTTTGCCGCGGGGTGACGATCTGGTCGAAGCGGCTGGGGCTGTCCGGGCGGGCTGACGTAGTGGAATTCCATCGTGCGAGGGAAGCGGAAACAGAGACGGCGACGGTGCTGCCTGGGCGGGAAGGGTGGTGGCGGCCGTTTCCGGTGGAGTACAAGCGGGGGCGGCCGAAGGCGGGTCACTGTGATGAAGTGCAGCTCTGCGCGCAGGCGATGTGCCTGGAGGAAAGGTTTGGGGTGCGGATCGGGGAGGGCGCGCTGTTTTACGGGCGGACGCGGCACCGGGAGGTGGTTGCGTTCGAGGCGTCCCTGCGGGAGAGAACGGAGGCGCTGAGCGCGCGGATGCACGAGATGTATCGCCTGGGGCAGACACCGCCGCCAGTGTACAGCGAGCGGTGCGGGAAGTGTTCCCTGCGGGAGAGGTGTATGCCGCGGGCGCTGGAGAAGCCCGGACCGGTGGCGAGATACCTGGCGAGGGCGTTGCGTGAGGACGGATGAAACCACTGCTGAACACGCTGTACGTGACCACGCAGGGGGCCTACCTGTCGCGTGATGGGGAAACCATCCTGGTGCGGGTGGAGCAGGAAACCAAGCTTCGCGTTCCGATCCACACGCTGGCGAGCGTGGTGTGCTTCGGGCAGGTGACGTGCAGCGCGCCGACGATGGATCTATGCGCGGAGCACGGCGTTGGGCTGTCATTCCTGACGGAGCACGGGCGGTTTATGGCGCGGGTGCATGGGCCGGTGTCGGGGAACGTACTTTTGCGGCGAGCGCAGTACCGGTGGGCGGACGACGGGGAGCGGACGGCGGCGATCGCGCGGTCGGTGGTGACGGGGAAGGTGGCGAATTGCCGTACGGTTCTGCTGCGGGCGGTCAGGGAGCGGCCGGAGGGCGAGGGCGTTTCCGAGCTAGAGCAGGCTGCGCAGCGGCTGGGGCGGTTGCTGGAGGATCTGCGGGGGAGCGTTTGCGTGGATACGGTGCGTGGGTTGGAAGGGGATGCGGCGCACACGTACTTTGGGGCGTTCGATCACCTGATCACGGGGGACAAGGAGGCATTCTTTTTCAGGGGGCGGAGCCGGCGGCCGCCGCTGGACAACATGAATTCGCTGCTGTCCTTCCTGTACACGTTGCTGACCCATGATGTGGCGTCGGCGGTGGAGGGAGTAGGGCTGGACCCGGCGGTGGGGTATCTGCACCGGGACCGGCCGGGGCGGCCGAGCCTGGCGCTGGATCTGGTGGAGGAGCTTCGGCCTGTTCTGGGGGACCGGCTAGCGCTGACGCTGGTGAACCGGCGGCAAGTGCAGGCGGGCGGGTTCCGGACGACCGAAAGCGGGGCGGTGTTGATGGATGATGCGACCCGGAAAGAGGTGCTGGTGGCCTACCAGAAACGGAAGCAGGAGGAGATGGTGCATTCCTTCTTGCAGGAGCGGGTGCCATTTGGGCTGGTGCCGCATGTCCAGGCGAATCTGCTGGCGCGGCACATTCGTGGGGACTTGGATGGGTACCCGTGCTTCGTGTGGAAGTAGGCGGGGCGGAGGCGAAGTGCCATGATGCTGGTAGTGGTGGCTTACGATGTGAACACGGAATCCGACGAGGGCCGCAAGCGGCTGCGGCGAGTGGCACACGTGTGCGAGAACTACGGGCAGCGGGTACAGAAGTCGGTGTTTGAATGCCTGGTGGATGCAACGCAATGGACCGTGCTCAAGGCGGCTCTGGTGTCCGAAATCGAGGAAGCGGAGGATAGCCTGCGATTTTACTTTTTGGGAGACAACTGGAAGGGGCGGGTGCAGCAGGTCGGGTTGGATAGGTCATATGATCCGCAAGGGCCGTTAATTGTGTGATGCGGACCGGATGCTAACAGGAAATCCCCTGGAGGTCCGCGCGGTGAGTTTGTGGCGTGATGGCTTGGGGTTAGCGGCTGAGTGGGGGAAATGGAGAGGGAGGCGAAGGCGAAGAAAAGGCGAGTCCGCGAAAGCCGCGGATTGAGGCTTTGGGCTACAATAGGATAGCTCGGAGCGGTGTCGCGCCCCGCGCGGGGCGCGTGGATTGAAACTTCATGGCCGAAGAAATCTCCCTGCCGAGTTCTTGTCGCGCCCCGCGCGGGGCGCGTGGATTGAAACGTCTTGGTCATCCCCGTCTCACCCACTCCGAATGTCGCGCCCCGCGCGGGGCGCGTGGATTGA
>Ga0315282_10017422_pt1 | contig 10378 bp, 11 predicted proteins | sample YL17G07_20_MG_FD_203693 | JGI IMG/M metagenome (GOLD analysis project Ga0315282, IMG submission 203693) | Sediment microbial communities from Yellowstone Lake, YNP, Wyoming, USA - YL17G07_20 | ecosystem: Environmental > Aquatic > Freshwater > Lake > Sediment | place: USA: Wyoming | collected... | reverse complement strand
TGGCGCTGGCAGATGCCGGGCAGTTGGGTTTGCAAAAGATTGAAGTCGATTTCGAAGACCTGGTCAAGAAGGTTGTGGAACGCTTTAGACCCCAAGCCGACAGCCAGGGCGTGGAGCTCCGCTTTCTGGAAATCGAAGGACAGGTCTTGGCTGCGGAAGTGTTTATCGATCCAGGCCGGGTGGAGCAAATTCTCAGCAATTTGTTGTCCAACGCTTTGCGATATACCCCCCACGATGGCTATATCGAAGTTCAGACGACTTACCTGCCAGATGCGGTTCAACTTACCATCCACGATAGCGGGCCTGGAATTCCGCAGGAGGCTATGGAGAATATCTTCGAGCGTTTTTACCGCGCCGGGCGATCGCGGGCTCGCTCCGAAGGCGGCACGGGTTTGGGTTTGGCGATTGCCCGTCAGCTTGCTCAGGCGCATGGTGGAACATTAAGCGCTGCGAACCACCCTGAGGGTGGCGCAGTGTTTACCCTGAGAATACCCTATAATCGGGAGGCAAATAAAGATGAAACCCAATAACATCATCCGCCTGCTCGAACAACGGAAGATTCCTTACACCGCTCATGAGCTACCCATCGAGAAGTTAGGAGCGGTGGAAGTTGCCCGGTTGTTGGGGGTGGCGCCAAACCTGGTATACAAAACCATCGTCGTAACCCGCCTGGTCAAAGGCAAGCCCATCCTGGCGGTGGTACCGGGCGATCGAGAGGTGGATCTGAAAGCCCTGGCGAGCGCGATTGGAGAGAAGAAAGTGCAGTTGCCTAGCGAGCGGGAGGCTGAACGCCTCACCGGCTTGCAAGCCGGGGGGATTTCGCCACTGGCGCTGCATAATCGCGGTTTCCAGGTGTTGATCGATACTTCAGCTAAAGATTTGGAAGCGATTTATATCTCCGGTGGGCAGCGCGGGTTGGATATCCAACTATCACCTCTAGCGCTGGCGGAGGTGGTTAGGGCAACTTTCGCCGAAATTACTTGAAACAGCATGGATTTCACCATAAAGTCGCAAAGATACAAAGATTCACGATGTTTTTCTTGGTGCATATTCTTGTGGCTTACCGCCAGTTTAGACCTCGGAGGTCTGGGCTTGAGGTGTTACGCCCAACGACTAAATACACGGTATAATAAACCACATTAAGAACTTAGAAGTTAAATCCTTGTATTTTGTACAAGAGTTTTGAACCAAAAAGGGTCACAAAGTACCACGAAGGTTTTTAGGGGTGTTCCATTGTGTTTCTTCGTGATCTTCGTGGTTGAATCTTTTTCGGCTTGTCCGAGGTAGGGAAGATGAGAGACAAAATGGATAACAATCAACCCATCATCATTGCTCGAGACGTACACAAATGGTATGGTCACTTCCAGGCTTTGAAAGGCATCAACATGGAAGTCTATAAAGGCGAGGTGATCGTGATCTTTGGACCCTCTGGCTCGGGGAAATCCACCTTCATCCGCACCATCAACCGTTTAGAGGAACACCAGCAAGGCCAAATCATCGTCGATGGTATCGAACTGACCCGCGACATCCGCAATATCGAGAAAGTCCGTATGGAAACCGGGATGGTCTTTCAGTCTTTCAACCTGTTCCCCCATTTAACCGTGATGCAAAATATCACCCTGGCGCCCATCTGGGTACGTAAGTGGAAGAAGCAGAAAGCCGAAGAGGTTGCTATGCAATTGCTGGAGCGGGTAGGCATCCCGGAACAGGCGTATAAATACCCGGCTCAACTTTCCGGCGGTCAGCAGCAGCGAGTGGCGATCGCCCGCGCTCTGGCGATGCAGCCCAAGATCATGCTCTTCGATGAACCGACCTCCGCCCTCGACCCCGAAATGATCAAAGAGGTACTCGATGTGATGGTCGAGCTGGCAAGGAGCGGGATGACCATGCTGGTGGTTACGCATGAGATGGGTTTTGCCAAGGCGGTGGCAAAACGCATGTATTTCTTCGACGATGGGGTGATCGTCGAAGGTGGAACGCCCGATGAGATTTTTCAGAATCCCAGGGAAGACCGCACCAAACTGTTCTTATCCCAAATCCTGACACACTAAACCAACCCAGCGCACTACCATGAATACCCATCCCTGATTGGATCAATCCCTCTATCCGGATACCGAAGTCCCAGATGACCTGGCAACCCTGGCCGACCAGGTGGATTTCCTGGCGCGCCTATGTGCTGCCTGGGATTTTGAGCTGTTACCGGAAATGGAAACGATTGCTGAAACCCACCGGCCGACCTGGCGGAATGCGGTGGATGCTTGCCGTTTGCTAACCTTGCCGGATTATCACTTGCTGCGTTGCTGGCACAACCTACCCCGGTTACCTTACCTGGGCCAAACGCGGGCTTATATTCGCGATGACCCCTGTCTGACGCAGGTGTGATGCAGCTATCTGAATTACAGGCTGAATTTACCTATCTTTTCGCCATTAATCCAGACTGTATAGTTACCGGATTTGTACTTACCCAGTGAAAACTGGCTATCGAAGGATTGGATGACCTGCATGCAAACCAGGTTGGGATCGACCAGAGAATATATCTTAACCATGATGCGATTTTCGGCATCCGGTTTACTCACCTCGGCCCGCAGATGATGGCAGGGGGTCGGCAGGCTGCCTTTTAGGTGCAGTATCGCCGTAGCGGGAGCGCTTTCTGGCACACTGATTTCGGCCATTTCGATGAAGACTTGACCGCGCTGCAGATTTTCCTCGTTGGGTAATGGTTCTAACGGCGAAGCGGAACTTCCACTCATGACCGGTTGTTGGCTATTGATCGGCTGGTCGGGGGCCGGATAGGGTTGGGGTTCAAGCGACGGTTCGACCATAAGAGGCGGGGGATAAGCGCTGGGTTGTGGAAAAGGTGGGGGGTAAGCGCTGGGTTGTGGATAAGGTTCTATAGTTGGCGGAGGTGGGTTGATGACTGCTGAAGTAGGCGTGGGTTCGTTTTTTCTGAACCGGTCGATTACTGAACAACTCGATATGGCAATACTAACCAAAATGAAGATGATGATAGTTTTGCGAGACACAGCTACCTCCTGAGTTAATAATTTATCCTTTGACAACCGCCAATGGCAACAACCGGGCTACTTTACGGGCGATGCCAGCCCCTACCACAGTTTCCACCACTTCGTCGACGTCTTTATAAGCCTGGGGAGCTTCTTCTGCCAAACCAGCCAGCGATCCGGTTCGGATCTGGATGCCTTTAGCCTGCAGTTCATCCCGAAGTTCTTCACCCCAGATTTGTTTCTTGGCTTTCGAACGGCTCATAATGCGCCCGGCGCCATGACAGGTCGAACCGAACGATTGTTGCATGCTCTTTTCGGTGCCCACCAGCACCCATGAAGCGGTGCCCATGCTGCCCGGTACCAATACGGGTTGACCGATCGGTTGGTATTCGGGCGGCAAGCCCTCGAAGCCAGGCCCGAAGGCGCGGGTAGCGCCTTTACGGTGTACGCATACTTTGATGCGTTCGCCATCGATCTCATGGGTTTCGATCTTACCCATATTATGGGCGATATCATAAACCTGGTAAAGCTGCCAGTCTTCCACCTGACCAGCCAGCACTTCCTCGAAGGCTTTACGGGCATAGTGGACTAACACCTGGCGGTTGGCGAAGGCGTAATTGGCGGCGCAACGCATGGCAGCCAGGTAGTTTTGACCTTCGGGCGAGGTCAATGGCGCGCAAACCAGTTCGCGGTCGGGTAAATGAATACCGTAACGTTGGGTCACACTTTGGAACTCACTGACATAATCGCTGCAAATTTGGTGCCCGAAGCCACGCGAGCCGCAATGCAACTGCAACGCCAGGTAGCCTTCCTGCAAACCCATAGCTTGAGCGGCTACCGGATCGTACACCTGGTCGACAACATCGACTTCCAGAAAGTGATTGCCGGCTCCCAGCGTGCCAATCTGCTCGCGGCCACGCTCGTGAGCGCGTTGGCTGACCTTTTCTGGATTGGCGCCTTCCAGGCAACCGCCTTCTTCGGTGCGCTCCAGATCTACTGGGAAAGCGAAGCCTTTTTTCAATGCCCAACGGCTACCCTGGCGGCAGACTTCATCCAGCTCTTTGGCGCTGATTTTCAGGTGCCCTTTGACGCCGACCCCGCTCGGGCAATAGCGGTTGAGCGCATTTGCCAGGTCGGGGATGTGAAGTTGAGCCGTCTGGCGATCGATACGGGTGCTCATCAAGCGCACGCCGCAGTTGATGTCATAGCCAATACCCCCGGGAGAGATCACCCCCTCCGGATAGCGGGTGGCGGCTACCCCGCCGATCGGGAAGCCGTAGCCCTGGTGCATATCGGGCATGACCACCACGTAACCCACCAGACCAGGCAGGGAAGCGGTATTGACCGCTTGCTGAATAGATTTATCTTCCAACACCATTTCTAACAATTGGCGGGTGGCGTAGATGTGCACCGGCACGCGCATATCAGATTGAACGGTGATTGGAATTTCCCACTCGTAAGGGCTTATCTGACGTAAGTCTTGCATACTAACCATCTTGCGGTTTCCTTTCGAATGAAGTCCCGATTAAATACCTTATTAATTAAGCTACGGTAAAAAGTCAGTTATTCACGAAGTTCACGAAGTTTTTGCATATTTCTTGCCCATCGTGGTTGAATCCTTTTTGGTTCCGGTTCGTCCGGGTTAGGTTCCGTGTCCGGTTTGTTCCTCACCGCTCAAACATCCAGCACTACTTTAGCCTGCAAACCAGCCGGGCTTTGTCTGATTTCCAGGTTGTGATAAGTAGCGGCTTTGATCTCTTTACCAGGCGAGGCGATTTTGGTTCCCGATAACCTGGCGAGCAAGGAATCTTTCTCTAGCACCAGATCAAAGCGCTCAAATACCAACCGTTCCGTTTCCAGGTAATAGAGTAGTTCGTTGAGAAATGTGACCAGCAAACTCTCCGCATCCTGAAATTCAAGGCGGAAAGAGCGCTCGATGGGTTGCTCACCTTCCAGTTTCAATCCGGCAAGCGTGTACATACCCCGCGCCGCCTGTTCTAGTAGGGCGGTCAGGTCGGGAGCCCACACTTCCAGTTCCCAATCGGCAACATGCTCGATTTCGCGAAAACCGGCTAAACCTTCCGGATCCATATAAAGAGTATAATGGATTTTTTATATCTTGGGGAAACCCAACTGGAGTAGGGTTAGATTAGAAGCCAGGCTTGCACAATCACCTGCTCTCCTCTATAATATTCGATCAGGTATTGCCATGCGCGCCAATCCGAAAATTCCACAACAACTCGTCTGGCTGCACCGCTGGCGTCATGCCTCTCACATACGTTTGAGACAAGCCAGCGGCATTGCGCGCAGGCGGCACGCCGCCGCCTGGCTTGAATCACGCCTTCAATCCCTGGTAGAAGGCAGTATGATGCGATTGTTTGGCGCAAGAAAAAACCAGGAAGCTGACCTGGGCGCCCTTCTGGTGGCTGCCCTAAAGGATGGATGTAAAATTTTGGAGGGTGGCAGGGTTGTGGCGCCTAATTTATTCATCCTGGTTACTCACAACTCCCACCTGTCACAATTAGAGCCTGACACTGAGATATTGCAAAACCTGGCTGTCGAAGTGCACAAAGCCGGGCTTGCGGCCGGTTTCGAGTTCCTCGAACCGGTAACCATCCGGGTGGTCGAAGATCCAACCCTACCTGTCGCCCAGGTGGAGGTGCAGGCCCAAATTACGCTGGAAAACCTGGCCGCGACCACCGATATAGAATCTGAGATGCAACCCACCGGGGCGGAGATGCCAGCGAAAGCGTTCTTGATCATCGATGGAGTGAGAATTTACCCGCTTGATCGAGCGGTGGTCAATATCGGGCGACGCCCGGATAATCATCTGGTGATCGACGACCCGCGCGTCTCGCGCGCCCACGCCCAGCTACGCGCCATCAAGGGACGTTATGTGATCTTCGACTTAGAATCGACCGGAGGCACTCAGGTCAATGGCCAGCCCGTTCATCAGGCGGTGCTTTTTCCCGGTGACATGATTTCGCTGGCCGGGATTCCGATGGTGTATGGTCAAGAAGAGAATCATCTGGGCGAAACCCAGAAATATGGATATTCTGAAGCCCAAAGTGAGCCGGGTGAGGCGAGCGAATGAGTGGACCGATATTGCTGGTGCTCCGTTTCGCTTTGGCTCTCAGCCTGTACGCGTTTTTAGGCTGGGCGTTGTACACTATCTGGCAGGATTTACGGCAACATAACCGCGCCCTACAAACTTACCGCCTGCCTGTTCTGAAGCTCAACCGGCAATTGGACGAGGGATTGAAAACCTACCGCTTCGACATCCCAGACGTGCTGGTAGGACGAGACCCGGCATGTGACTGCATCCTGGAAGACAGCGCCGTTTCGGCTCGCCATACTCACTTGTACTATCGCCTGGGTCAATGGTGGGTGGAAGATATGCAATCGACCAATGGCACCTTTCTTAACGGCGAACCGGTTACCGAGCCGATAGCGCTGGCAAGCGGCGATACCCTGCGCTGCGGACCGGTTAGCCTGAGCGTGGTGTTGGGAGAGATATAATTCTGGAGGTAATGATATGGACGAAACCCCACGATTAGCGATCATCGGCGGTTCTGGCTTGTACGATATGCCAGATTTGAAAGACATCCAGGATTACGACCTGGATACACCCTTCGGCAAACCCAGCGCGCCGGTGCGGGTGGGAACGTTGGAAGGCCAGCGAGTGGCTTTTCTTGCCCGGCATGGAAAGGGGCATCGCTTCTCACCTGGGGAGGTCAACTACCGCGCCAACATCTACGCATTGAAGAGCCTGGGCGTTGAGCGCGTCATCAGCATCAGCGCCTGCGGTTCGTTACGCGAGGATTACGCCCCGGGCGAGATCGTTATACCAGATGGCCTCTTCGATTTTACCCGCGGTCGTAAGCGCACCTTTTTCGAGGACAATTGCGTCGTCCATATCAGCATCCCCGATTCCTTCTGCCCGCAGCTATCCCAATTGACCTACCAGGCGGTCCAGGAGACCGGTGTTACGGTCCATTTTGGCGGCGCTTTCATCACCATCGAAGGGCCGCGCTTTTCCACCAAAGCCGAGTCCAATGTGTTCCGCTCGTGGGGTATGTCGCTGATCGGGATGACCACCTCGCCAGAAGCTTTTTTGGCGCGTGAAGCCGAAATGTGTTATGCGGTAATGGCGCATGTCACCGATTATGATGTCTGGCATACCAGCGAGCAACCGGTGACCGTGGAGCAGGTGATCCAGATTTTAAACCGCAACACCCAGCACGCTCAGCAGGCGGTGCGGAATCTGGTGCGCCTCTTGAAAACCGAGCGCAGTTGCCAGTGCAGCCAGGCTCTGGCAGATGCGATCATCACCCAGCGTGAGATGATTCCGCTCGAAACTCGCCAACGCCTGAGCTTGCTACTGGATAAATATTTGCCGGTTTGAACCGGTCTACCGGGTAACCGTTTTTATGATCTGGAATGCCTCTTTCCGACTAATTCAGCCGGATAGTCGTCGCTTTGAGATGGATCAAGTCAAACAATGCTCCCCCTGAATGCTTTGTCTTCTATCGACCGGCGCCAAACCCGCCTGTTGAACCTGGCAGCGATCTTCCTGGGATTGTATGCAGCCATCTTAAGCCTCTCACCGGCAGCCCGTTTGCATACCTGGGCGGTTGATTTTCGCTGGCAGCACTGGTTGGGCATGGTAGTCTGGATGGCGGGGGTAAACCTGGCTCACCGCCAGCTTGTCAGACGCCTACCCAACCGGGACCCTTACCTGCTGCCGGTAGCGGCTTTGCTAAGTGGGTGGGGTATGCTCACTATCTGGCGGCTTTCCCCCAGTTTTGGGTTGCGCCAAACTGCCTGGCTACTGATTGCCCTGCTGGTTTTCAGTCTGGGTTTGCGATTGCCCTCCAACCTGGATTTTCTACCGCGCTACAAATACGTGTGGCTTACCAGCGGTTTGCTTCTCACCGCCCTCACGCTCCTCTTTGGAGCCAATCCGGCTGGAGCTAACCTGCCCCAGCTTTGGTTGGGTTGTTGTGGATTTTACTTTCAGCCTTCTGAGCCTCTCAAGCTATTGCTGGTTGTTTATCTGGCAGCTTACCTGGCGGGCCTATCAACCCCAGTTAGCGGTCAAATTAGCTTATCTAAAAAAGACGATGCAACCGGTATAAGCCGGGTGCAAACCGGCGGAACGATTTTCCTGGCTCAGATTGGACCAACTTTGATCATGACCGGGCTGGCGGTACTCTTGCTTTTAGCGCAACGCGACCTGGGCACTGCCGCGATCTTCCTCTTTCTCTACGCGGTGGTGGTCTATCTGGCTTCAGCGAACAAGTGGATCGTGTTGAGCGCTGGGGCAGCGCTGGCGCTGGCCGGCCTCCTGGGATACCTGCTTTTCGACGTCGTCCGGTTGCGAGTAGACGCCTGGCTTAACCCCTGGCTCGATCCCAGCGGTCGCTCTTACCAGATTGTGCAGTCGTTGATCGCGATTGCCAGCGGTGGGTTGGTGGGGCGCGGGCCGGGGATGGGCAGCCCAAGCCTGGTGCCGGTGGCGCGCTCCGATTTCATCTTTGCGGCGCTGGCTGAAGAGAGCGGTCTGCTGGGCACATTAGGATTGCTAAGCTGTATGGGTTTGCTGGCAGGGCGCGGGCTGGTCATTGCTTTACGCGCCCCGAACCGCTTCACTCGCTACCTGGCGGCCGGCCTTGCCGCCCACATAGTAGCCCAAAGCGTGCTCATCGTGGGCGGTAACCTGCGACTGTTACCGCTTACCGGGGTTACTTTACCTTTCGTTTCTTATGGCGGCTCTTCTTTGCTCACCTCATTCTTATCACTGCTGGCTTTGAGTCACATCAGCGCTCATGAAGAAAATCGTCCGGCACCCCTGCCCACAAGCCGTCCATATCTGGAACTGGGCGGGGTGTTGCTGGCGGGCATCGCCGCGGCCGCCCTGGTAAATGGGTGGTGGGCATTCGTGAGAGCTCCCGATTTACTCACCCGCACCGATAACGCCCGTCGGGCGATTGCCGATCGCTATGTGCGGCGGGGTGCGATCCTCGACCGCAGCAACCAACCCCTGGTCGAGACCCTGGGTGAAGCGGGCGAATACACTCGTGTTATCCGCTACCCCGATTTAAGCCCCGTGATTGGCTATAATCACCCGGTGTATGGGCAATCGGGGTTGGAAGCCAGCCTCGACCCTTACCTGCGCGGCTTGAAGGGCTACCCGGGCTTGACCCTGTGGTGGCATCACTTGCTTTATGGCCAACCACCGCCCGGCCTGGATATCCGCACCACCCTGGATTTGAGCGTGCAGCAGATCGCCGATGCCGAATTAGGCCCTCGATCGGGGGCATTGGTGGCACTCAACCCGGTTTCGGGTGAGATTTTAGCGATGGCTTCTCATCCAACCTTCGACGCCAACCAGCTTGGCGATCAATGGGCTGAGCTTGTCAAAGCCCCAGGCGCGCCATTCTTCAACCGGGCCATTTTAGGACGTTACTCGGTGGTGGAATTGCAGCCTCGCCTGTTCCCCGAAGGGTTTCCGAACCAGGTGATCGAGAACACAACCTCGCCCGGTCTCCCGCCCCCGCCGGGGACGGACATACAGACTTCTACCGACCGCCTGAGCCCATTGCAGGTTGCTCTATTAGCGGCGATCCTCTCCAACCAGGGAGTCGCCCAACCCCCGGTATTGGTGAACGCTGTGAATATCCCCCAAACCGGTTGGGTGATCTTGCCGGCAGAAACCAAACCCTGGCAGGCGCTTACGCCTGAGGCAACCAACCAACGCCTGGAGCCCCTCCGGGTGAAGAACGCTGTGTATTGGGAGACGCTTGCGCCGGTTTCTAACAGCTCGCCAGGCGCTTACATCTGGTATGTGGGTGGAACGATGCCAGAATGGAACGGAACGCCGGTTGCCCTGGCGCTTTTACTGGAACAGCCCGACCCCGAGCTGGCTAAACAGATCGGGCAAGCCATCTTGCAGGCTGCCATGGGTTACCCACGCTAGCCGGTTAGGGAGCTTTCGCTATGATCATCCACCAACCCGAAATCAGCTTAGAAAACGGCGAAGTGTTGGTTTCGGCGCGGGTCGAAACCCGCTTTCGTGACCCCTATCTACCCGACCGGCTTTGGTTTCGTTTTCCGGAAGCCTATCGCGATTATATTTCCGGGCATAGCGATGGATTCTTGAGTTCCATGCTCCTGATCGCCATGCACCTCGGTGAAGACCTGGAGGTGCGCGGGACGGTCTCGCCCCGGCTGGCTCATAACCTGGAGCGCATCCAAGAAGCATATTGCCAGATGCACCCAACCTTGCTGAAGCGGGTGGAGGTGCACTACCAGCAATTGGAGGCACTTTCGCCAGACGTAGGTGGGCGAGCAGTGGTCACGGCTGGAGGCCGAGC
>Ga0315282_10017421_pt1 | contig 10379 bp, 9 predicted proteins | sample YL17G07_20_MG_FD_203693 | JGI IMG/M metagenome (GOLD analysis project Ga0315282, IMG submission 203693) | Sediment microbial communities from Yellowstone Lake, YNP, Wyoming, USA - YL17G07_20 | ecosystem: Environmental > Aquatic > Freshwater > Lake > Sediment | place: USA: Wyoming | collected... | reverse complement strand
TAGGAGAAATCGGCCTGGGCCTTCTTCTGATTGACCAGAACCTGGGATTCCGACTTTTTCCCTTCGTTCTCCCATTGAGCCTTGGCGATCAGCGCGTCGGCCTCCAGGCGAGCCACTTCTCCTTCCTTTCGGGCATAGGACGACTTAATGATTGACTCCTTCTCGGTTTCAGCCTGGGCGATAGCGGCGTCGCGCTTGGCGGCGGCGATCTGGGGTCGGCTCAGGGCCTCGATATAGCCGTGGGGATCGGCGATGTCCTTGAGAGAGAAGGAGAGCATCACCAGGCCCATCTTGGCGAAATCGGGTTTCACGGCCTGGCTGACCTTGTCTGAAAACTCCTGCCGTCCGCGGTAGATCTCCTCGACGGTCATGGTACCGATGACTTCCCGCATCTTGCCCTCGAGGATCGAGCTCGACACCTCACAGATACCTTCCTTCCCTAAGCACAAGAACTGTTCGGCGGCGAGATGGATCGGCGGCTCGGAGGAATCCACCTTGACCTGAGCCGAAGCTTCGGCCATGATGGGCACTCCGCCGTGGGTCAGGACTTCGGGCGTTTTGATGTTGATGGTAATGACTTCCATGGGCAGGATGGCAACCGTCTCAAAGAAGGGCCAGACAAATGTCCCCCCGCCCAACCGGTATCGGTAGCCGACCTTCTTTCTGCTTCCATCAGGGGCGGTGATGGTCCGTTTCCTCCCCCCGGAGATGATGAGAGCTTCATTGGGACCGACTTTGCGATACTGCTTGGCCAGAAGCAGAGAAATAAGCGCCAAAATAACGATAATGATGCCTAAAACGATCAACTTGGAAAGAAGCGATGTCATCCTAACCTCCTTAGAATCCGCCCCTCAATCGGCGTGGCTGGATTCTCGGCAATGGCAGCTTCTGCAAAAACGGTTTATAAAAGAAAATAATAATAGTTATGGGCGTTCAAAGTCAAGAATATCATCCGTCCCTCGTGCCCCGTCCTCCGTGCTTCGTTAAATACAAAACGAGGCGATATTTTTATTGTCCGGTAAACTTTGATATTTGATCGGTCCTGAGCTAGAACGCAATTAGGATATAGTCCTCTCATGGAAGGGGGCACGGGGCACGAAGTACGGGGAACGAGATCAGTCGAAAAATCGGTATCTGAGGAGATGGAAGACAGCCGCGACCCCATCCCTCCAACCGATCTTCTTGCCCTGGCTGTAATCCCTCCCGGAATAGGAAATCGGAACCTCGTAGATCCGGCATTTCAGCTTGGCGCACTTGACCGTGACCTCGGGCTCAAAGCCGAACTTCTTGGACTTGAGCTTGATCCGGTCAAGGACGTCTTTTTTGAAGACTTTATAGCAGGTTTCCATATCAGTCAGGTCGAGGTTGGAAAGCATATTGGACAAGGTCGTCAAGATCCTGTTCCCCACGTAATGCCAAAAAAGAAGCACGCGGCGGGGGCCACCTCCAAGGAAGCGTGACCCGTAGACGACGTCCGCCCTCCCGTCCAGAATGGGTGCCAGAAGGCTGGGGTATTCCCGGGGATCGTATTCGAGATCAGCATCCTGGACCAGGATAATGTCGCCCTCGGCCTTGGCGAACCCGGTCTGGAGGGCGGCCCCCTTTCCCATATTCCTGTCGTGATAGAAGATCTTAATGTTCGGATCCTTGATCCGCTCCAGGACGCTCCGGGTCCCATCCTGGGAGAAGTCGTCGACAACGATGATCTCTTTCTCCAGGCTTATCTCGGAAGCCAGCACGCGGCGGATAATCTCTTCGACGGTCTCAGCCTCGTTGAAGACCGGGATGACGACCGAGAGCTTTCGCATCGAAGACGGCCTAATCCTTGTCCAAGCCGAGTTTCCCCCTGAAGTAGGCGATCGTTTGAGTCAGGCCTTCCTCGAGGGGGACCCTGGGAGCCCAGTCCAGCATCCGGCGGGCGAGGGTGATATCGGGACACCTGCGCACAGGGTCGTCCAGGGGGAGCGGCCCGTGGACCATCTTGGACTTGCTCTTGGTCAGCCGGATCACTTCTTCGGCCAGCTCCTTGATGGTAAATTCTTCCGGGTTCCCCACGTTGACGGGGCCGCGAAAGTCTTGGCATTCCATCATCGCGATCAAGGCCCGCACCATGTCCGAAACATAACAGAAAGATCGAGTCTGCGCGCCGTCTCCATAAATCGTCAGATCCTCGCCCTTCAGCGCCTGGACGATAAAGTTGCTGACTACCCGGCCGTCATCAGGAGCCATCCGGGGGCCGTAGGTGTTGAAGATGCGAACGATTTTGGCGTCCACCCTGTTCTGCCGGTAGTAATCCATCATCAGACTTTCCGCCACCCTTTTTCCCTCATCGTAACAACTCCGAACTCCGATCGGGTTGACGTTCCCCCAGTAACTCTCGGCTTGGGGATGGACTTTGGCGTCACCATAAACCTCTGATGAGGAGGCCAGCAGGATCCGGGCCTTGATTCGCTTGGCCAGACCAAGCATGTTGATGGTGCCCATGGCGTTGGTCTTGACCGTTTTGATCGGGTTCTGCTGGTAATGGATGGGAGATGCCGGACAGGCCAGGTGATAGATCTTATCAACTTCCAAGAACAGGGGATGGATGATGTCGTGGCGGATCATCTCGAAATAGGGACGGGCGAAGAGGTGCCTGATATTGTCCTTGCTCCCCGAGAAAAAGTTATCGACGCAAACGACGTCGGCGCCTTCCTCCAGCAGCTTCTCGCAGAGATGGCTTCCCAGGAACCCCGCTCCTCCGGTGATCAGAATTCGATTCATGCTCTTTTCTCCGGTCGGCGCAGACCTCCGACCCTGCTGATAGTCTTGGTCATCTGTAGGCCATAAATAGAATGTGCTTTTTCTTGAGAACGTCTTTCTGGATATTGACCAGTTCTTTGATCCCCTTATCGGCCAGCCGGATGAGTTTCTCCAGCTCATTCCGGGAGAACGGCGTCTTTTCAGCCGAGGCCTGGACTTCCACCAACTGCCCCTGGTCGGTTTCGACAACGTTCATGTCGATCTCGGCCTGCGAGTCCTCGCTGTAATCGAGGTCGAGAAGGGTTTCGCCCCGGACGACACCGACACTCGTCGCCGCGACAAGATGCGTGAGCGGCATGCGGTCGATATCGTTATCGTCCATCATTTTTTTCAGGGCGAGGGCCAAAGCGACGCAGCCTGCCGTAACCGAGGCCGCTCTTGTGCCGCCGTCGGCCTGGAGGACATCACAATCCAAGATGATGGTCCTTTCGCCGAGGACCTTGAGGTCGGTGACAGACCTGAGGACCCTCCCGATCAGTCGCTGAATTTCCTGGCTTCGGCCCGAGGGCCGGCCGTGGTTCCGCTCACGGACATTCCTTTTTTCGGTGGACCTGGGCAGCATTGCGTATTCGGCGGTGACCCAGCCTGATCCCGAATTCTTCAAAAAAGGCGGGACTTTTTCTTCGATCGAGGCGGCGGCTACGACCCGGGTCTTTCCCATCTCAATGTAGGCCGAGCCATCGGCGAAATCCAGGAAGTCGGGCCTTATTTCAACCGGTCTGAGCTCTTCAAAAGCGCGCTTATTGAATCTCATTGACGCCTCTTCTTTCGTCCTCGGCGAAGAGTCCGTCCCCTGCCTCCCCAGGAGGCCGCGTGTTCCATCGTTTATGGAACCAAAACCAAAAGGCCGGACCCTGCCGAATTTGCTCTTCGATAATCTTAGTGCATATTCCGGTAATTTTCAACACATCCCGGGATGGGTCGCCGGAGGGAGAGACCTGCAGGGGCTTGAAAAATTTGATGTGGTAAGTGTGACCCGGCCTGGGATAGCAGAACACCGGGAGCACGGGAGAACCGGTGCGGAGAGCGATCGCGGCCAAACCCGGCGTCGTAGCCGCTGCTCTTCCGAAAAAGTCGACGAAGACGGCTTCGCTGCGCAGCACATTCTGATCGATCAGGATGGCCACGATTTCATTCCGGCGAAGGGCCTGAAGGATCTGCTTGGCCGCCTGTTTTTTGTAGATGACCCGGGCTCCGAGGCACCGTCTCAAACGGATCAGTTCCCTCTCCAAGAGAGGATTGTCGAGGGGCCTGGCCACGACATTAAATTCTTTCAACGGGGAGACGAGTGACGAACCGATCTCCCAGTTTCCGAAGTGGGCCGAGAAGATGAGGACTCCCTTCCCCTGATCAAGCGACTCGTGAAGGTTTTCCAGCCCTTCCCAGGTTATGAGGCTCCGGATTTTCTCCTCCCCCAAAAAAGGAAGTTTGAGGATATCGGCCGTGACCTCCCCGAAGTTTCGGAAAGAGAGCCGGGCTGTTTTTTTGAGTTCCGACTCTGATTTTTCGCTTCCAAAGGCCATCAAGAGGTTGGAAAGCGCGATCCGGCGGTGTCTTCTATCCAGGAGGAAGATAAGGCTTCCGAACACCCTCCCCGATGCCAGACAGGCCCCTCGGGGGAGAAGGAAAAACAGGAAGCGAAGCACCCGGAAAGCGGAAAATTCCAGGGCGGTTTTAAAACTCGTCTTTGGCATCCTAGGGTTTCATGCCGAGATAAGACTCCAGAGCCGGATAAAACTCCCGGTCAAGCTCGAGCCCCACCTTTAAATATAACACGGAAGTATCCCCGAGAGGGTTGGGTCTGGCCGCCAGCTTGACGGCGTCTTTTTCTGTGGTGATGGCCACGTCGGCTCTTGATCCTTGGGCTGCGGACCTGATTTTCTCGAGGGACGAGTCCGGGTATTTGAAGTGATCGGCGAACTTGAGCCAGCCGATAATCTCGACCCCGGTGGCCTGGAGAAGAGAGAAGAACCGTTCTGGGTTGGCGATCCCGGAGAAAGCCAGAACCTTTTTCCCCCGCAGTTCTTCCTGCGGAATTTTCGCTTGGGATTTCAAGTCAAAAAAACCCCTATCGGTCACGGCGTACCGGAAAACTTTTTGACCGAGGGAGGCGGCCTTCTCCACCAGTCCTGCGGGGATCGCCCGGCCCTTCTTGATGAGGATGATCTGGGCCCGTCTGAGGGCCGAAAGAGGCTCGCGCAGAGAGACCTTCTCCCGCGGGTCATAGAGGACGATATCCACGTCCCGGCCGAGCTGGCGGTGCTGGAACCCATCATCCAGCACAGCGATATCAAAGCCCGAGCGGATGGCTCTGCCGCACGAGGTCAGCCGATCACGGCCGACGAAGATTCCAGCCTGGGGGATGTTCCGGGCGACCATCCATGGTTCGTCTCCGCTGTCGGTCCATTGGCCCATGAGCTTTTTGCCATCGGAGAGAACGCCGCCTTCCTTTTCCCACCTCCCTCCGTAGCCCCGGGTCACCAGTGCCGGATGGAAGCCCTTTCCTCTAAGAAATATCAGCAATTCCATGGCCAGGGGGGTCTTTTCTGTGCCGCCCAGGGCGATGCTTCCCACGCTTATGACCCGGAGGGGGACTCGATGAGGCTTCAGGATTCCGCGTTCATAAAAAAGATTCTTGATGAGACAGACCAGGCGAGAAAAAAGCGAGAAGATGAACAGAAGAACCTTCATCCTGAGGGGACTATACTATAAGTCGTCTGTCTCGTAAATATAGTGAGCTGTGAGCCGTGAGCCGTGAGCCGCTAAAACAACAAGAAAATCGGAGCGTTCTTTGACTGCGCACTTCTCACAGCTCAGTGCTCACTCATTGAGCTTTACTTCGCGGGATTGATTTTTTATAATAATTCTAATTCTTGTCGAGGAGGCACGAAATGCTGAAAAGGACAACAATAGCTGTTCTTGTGGTCATTGCGATCCTGGGGGCTTTTTCTTGTAAGAAAAAAACCCAGCTCAAAGGCGCCGAGCTGAGTGTCAATTTTTTAGATAAGAATCTTACGGATAATCTGATGACCGAGGTCCAGTACAAATGGAAAACGGGCCCGGATTTTGTCCCCCTGGGCAAGGACCTGATGGTCTATGTCCACTTCTGGCACAAAACCAACATGCTCTTCCAGGATGATTATTATCCCGAGCCGCCTGTATCCAAGTGGGAGCAGGGAAAAGAATATGTGACCACACATAAGATCTATATCCCATCCTTCATCGATGAGTTCGATCCTCAGTTCAAAGGGGAGGATGAGCTGAAATTGGCGGTCGGGCTCTACTCTCCTTTTGATCGGAGCGGGAAATCGAAGATCCAAGTCTTAGAAAAGAAAATCAGGGTCGTCCCGCCGCCGCCCGATACGCCGGAGATCAATTATCAGGACGGCTGGTACAATCTGGAGTCAAACCCCAAGACCTTCCACAAACAATGGCGCTGGACGGCCAAAGAAGGCAGATGCCTGATTGACAATCCTCACCGAGACGCCCTGCTCGTGATCCGGGGCGCCGGCAACCCCAATGGCCGGAAGGAACAGAAGATCATTTTCAAGATCAACGATACCATCTTGGATGATTTCATCCCCGAAACGGACAACTTCGACAAAACCTACAACCTCAAAAAGGAGATGCTGGGGGCCAAGGATGAATTCACCTTGACGATAGCGACCGACAAGACCTATATTCCCGCCAAAGTGGAAGCCAATTCCAGCGATCAGCGGGAATTGGGGGTGCTGATCTCTTTTATCTATTTTAGGTAAACGAGATTCCTCCCGGGGCTGAATTGCTCTGGGAGCGACGTTAGCCGGCTCCAGATCTAAGGAGCGCCTTCTTTCCTGGCGGAGGACAGAAAATTCTCCAGTTCCTGCCTGGCCTTGACGGCCACGTCCTGGGCGCTCTGCAGTTTGACGTAGAAATCGCTGATATCTTGCTGAATCTTATCTTTGGTCTTCTGGTTGTCCATGCTATAGAATTCCTGCCAGAGGCCTCCCAGTTTTGTTTGGAGGAGGTCGACCATTTCCTCCGCCTGCTGGACCAGGGCCACGAGCTGAGCCTTCTGGGCTTCATATTCTCCGGCGCTCAGCGCAGGGTTCCCAGGGAGCGGGGGTGGGGGCGGAGGGCTTTCCCGAGGAGGTTGAGCCTGGGGCGCCGCGCCCTCTCCGGGTTTGGCCCCGGTTGCCGGCTCGAATGGCTGGACGACGGTGACGGCCGGCTTCCTGGTGATTTTGGAAAGATCGGTGTTGGTGACCAAGACCACTTTTTTCCCTTTGAGGCTTTCTCTCCGGGCCTTCTCTTTTTTGGCCGCTTCGACCAGGCTCTGGGCGGACAGGAAAGAGACGAACCAGAGAGGGACAAAAAGAACAATGAGAATTTTTTTCATGCAGGTTTCCCTCGTTTATATTATTCCAACTCCCAGACCCTGTCAATCAGCACAGAAACGATGCCGATTCCCCCAGGTGTCAAAACATTCGCTCCAGGGCGCCGGACAAAATGGTTATCATCCATGGAAAGATGTTTTAAAATAAGGAAAGCTGTGTTTTGCCAACGTTCCCTAAATCATAGCGAGGAGGATTAAAATACCCAGATGAACGAAAAGAAAACAAATGCGCTAGGAGAGGTCGATCTGAATTTTCATCCCTGGGTCAAAGAATTCCCGGGGGAAGTCACCGCCTGCGATAAAAATGGCACGATCGTCAGCATGAACGATGGGTCGGTCCGGTCGTTCAGCGATCGAGGCGGGGAGAAACTTGTTGGCTCGAGCATTTTCGATTGCCATCCGGAACCGGCCAGATCCAAGTTGAAGGCTCTTATGGAAAGTCACCAGAAAAACATCTACACGATCCAGAAGAACGGCCTGAGAAAGCTCATATTCCAGACACCCTGGTACCTCGATGGCGAATACGCCGGGTATGTCGAAATCAACCTCGAGATTCCCTGGGAGATGCCCCATTTCAACCGCGATCAGAAATGATCCATGGGAGCTAAACTTCTCTCGGACAAACCCCTGAACATAAGTCCGGATTTTTTTGGCGCTTCTGGCGTTTCGTCTCGGCATTTTCTTTCTTCATCATGACGCGCGCAAAGTCGGGAGACAAAATGGCTGATCTCGTGCTTCTCAATGGCGCTGTTTGGACGGTCAATTCCGCCCAGCCCTGGGCTGAGGCCGTGGCCATAGACGGAGACCGGATTTCAAAGGTCGGGCGGACCGCGGCGGTCCGACGGCTCGCGGGCAAAGAAACCAAGGTGATGGATCTCAATGGAGGCATGGTTCTGCCCGGCTTCATCGACTGCCACACCCATTTCCTCAAAGGCGGCTTTTCCCTTTCCAGCATCCAGCTCCGGGATGTGTCCAGCCGAGGGCAATTCGTGGACAGGTTCGCAGCTGAAGTCAAAAGACTCGAAAAAGGGGAGTGGATCCTGGAGGGCAACTGGGATCATGAACAGTTTTCCCCGCCTGAGCTTCCCTCCAAGGAGTGGATCGACAAGGTCACCCCTGATAATCCTGTCTTGGTCACTCGCTACGACCTGCACATCGCTTTGGCCAATAGTCTGGCGTTCAAGGCGGCCGGGATCACCAGGACGACACCATCCCCGGAGGGAGGGGAGATCTCAAAGGACCCCTCGACCGGAGAACCGACAGGAATCCTCAGAGACGCCGCTGTGGACTTGGTCATCCGGCACATCCCCGAGCCTTCCTCAAAGGCGAAGCTGAGAGCCGTCGAAGCCGCTCTGCGGCATGCCAGAGAGGTCGGGGTGACCTCTCTCCACGACATGGATCCCAGCACCAGTTTTGAAGTCTACCAGGAACTCCTCAAGGAAGGCAGGCTCACCAGTCGCATTTCTGTTTATATATCCATCGCCGATGTAGACATTTATGACCGGTTGAAATTAAAAACACCTTTTGGAAACGGGTTCTTGACCATCGGAGGACTGAAGGGATTTGTCGACGGCGGTTTGGGGGCGAACACGGCCTTGTTCTTTGAGCCATACACTGATAACCCCAAGAATTATGGCCTTATGGTTTCGGAAATGTATCCCGAAGGAATTATGGAGAAGAGGATCCTCGAGGCCGATCGCGCCGGACTCCAAGTGGCCATCCACGCCATCGGAGACAAAGCGAATTTTATCATCCTCAACATTTTCGAAAAAGCGATGGCCTTAAACGGGGGACGCGAAAGACGCTGGCGGGTTGAACACGCGCAGCACTTGCGACCGGAAGATATCGGACGCTTCGCCGAACTCGGCGTCATTCCTTCGGTTCAGCCCTATCATGCCATCGATGACGGCCGCTGGGCCGAGAAAAAGATAGGGGCCGAACGCTGCCGGACCACCTACGCCTTTAAATCGCTCTTGGACAAGGGAGCCAGGTTGGCCTTTGGTTCGGATTGGCCGGTGGCTCCGTTGAACCCATTGACGGGCATCTATGCCGCCGTCACGCGGCAGACGACCGATGGACAAAATCCACAGGGTTGGTTTCCCGAACAGAAGATCTCCCTCGAAGACGCCATCAAAGGCTATACCTTGAACGCCGCCTACGCCGAGTTCTCAGACAAAGTCAAGGGCTCCATCGAAGAAGAAAAACTGGCCGACTTGGTCGTCCTGGACCAGAATCTTTTCAAAGTCGCTCCGGAGCGAATCCAAGACACGCGAGTCACAATGACGATCGTTGACGGTAGGATTGTCCATAAAAGATCTTAGAAAGTTGACCTCCGGCATAATTCAAGAAGCGAGCCGCCGGAGCTCATAAGACTCGGCCAAAAAATGCTCAGCTGGATTTATCTCGGGCCGCACACCGGAAGGACAGGCCGAGGCCGTCTGAACCGATTTCGATCGCGCCGTCCAGGTCGGTCCTGAAAACCTTTGCCCCACACTTCTTCAAGCGCTCAAGGACCGCCGGCTGGGGAAACCCGAATCTGTTGCCGCGGCCGACCGAAATAACGACGAACTCAGGCGCAACCCGGCTCAGGAAAAGCTCTGAGGTCGAGGTGTTGCTTCCGTGGTGAGCGGCTTTAAGGACCTGGCTCCTGATTTCAGGACAATTCAAAAGGACCTCTTCTTCGGCTTCGAGACCGACATCCGCGGCGAGCAGAAAAGAGGTCCGGCCATAGCTAAGCCTCAAGACAAGAGACCGGTCATTGTCGACGCTGTTCGAGAGGGGTTGATTGGGCCCCGGATGAAGCGCGGAAATACTGACCCCTCCGACCCGAGCGGTAAAACGACGGGAGAGCTTTTTTTGGACCGCGGAACGGGGCAGACTGGCTTTGAGTCCGGCATAGGCAGGGTCTTCAACCGGCTCTCCCGTCTCCCAGAATTCCCCGATTGCAAAATTCCTGGCGACGGCGGCCAGGCCGTTGACATGGTCCTGGTGGGCGTGGGTCAGAACCAGAAAATCCACCCTCTTGATGCCCTTGTGCCACAAAACAGGAGAAACGACCCGCTCTCCGATATCAAACGTTGTCCCGGGAAGACCTCCGCCATCGATCAACATTTTTTTGTGACCGGGAAACTGGATCAGGATGGAATCCCCTTGACCGACGTCTATGAAGGTCAGCTTCAGGTTTTTAGAGATCGAGGGAAAG
>Ga0315282_10017420_pt1 | contig 10379 bp, 9 predicted proteins | sample YL17G07_20_MG_FD_203693 | JGI IMG/M metagenome (GOLD analysis project Ga0315282, IMG submission 203693) | Sediment microbial communities from Yellowstone Lake, YNP, Wyoming, USA - YL17G07_20 | ecosystem: Environmental > Aquatic > Freshwater > Lake > Sediment | place: USA: Wyoming | collected... | reverse complement strand
GGGCCAACGCCGGCGGGGCCGTCGACGGGGCCAAGGCGCTCATCGCCTAGGCGGCTCGACGACGTGATACGAGGACCGCACGCCGGTCGCAGCCGCAGCGGCGGCTTCTCGCTCGACGTCTTCACGCTCGACGAGCTCGACGATATCCACCTCGCGACCCTCGAGGTGCTCGAGCGCACCGGTGTCTTCGTCGAAGACGACGAGCCGCTCGACATCTTCAGCGACGGCGGCTGCATCATCGATCCTGACAAGCGCATCGTGCGCTTCCCGTCGCACGTGGTCGAAGAGGCCATCCACTCAGCCCCGGCGGCCGTCTTCACCGCCGGCCGCGATCCCCGCAACGACCGGATGCTCATCCCCGGTCGTGTGGCATTCGTCAACTTCACCGAGGGCGTGAAGTACACGGACCCGTTCACGGGCGAGCACCGCGACCCGACCGTCAAGGACGTCGGCGACTGCGCGCGGGTGGTCGACGCCATGGCCGACATCGACGCCTACGACTCGGCCATCGGCGCCACCGACGTACCGTCCGAGACCTACGTGCTGCACGGTCTCGAGGCAGCGCTGCTCAACACCACCAAGACGGTCGGCTGCGAGGCCACCTGCAAGTGGGAGGCACGCAAGTGCATCGAGCTGGCGGCGCTGGTCGCCGGCGGTGAAGACAAGCTGCGCGAGCGGCCGATCATCGGCCTGGGCATGTGTGCGGTCAGCCCCCTGAGGCTGCCGCGCGACGCCAGCGAGATCGTGATCGAGGCCGCTCGCGCCGGCATCCCCAACACCGCCGTCTCCATGGCCATGGCGGGCGGCTCGTCGCCCGTCACGCTGGCCGGTACGCTCGTGCAGCACAACGCGGAGATACTCTCCGCCCTGGTGCTCTCGCAGCTCAGCGAGCGCGGCGCGCCCTTCATCTACGGGACGTCCACGACCGCGATGGACCTGCGCTACGCGGCAGCGACCGTCGGCTCACCCGAGCTGGCCCTGTTCGGCGCCGCCGTGGCCCAGCTGACGCGGCAGTACCGCCTACCCAGCTACATCGCCGGCTTGTAGGGCGACTCGAAGACAGGTGACGCCCAGATCGGTCACGAGAAGACTCTCACCGGCCTGACGGTGGCGCTGGCAGGGGCCAGCCTCATCTTCGGCGCCGGGATGAACGATTCGGGCCTCACCTTCGACCCCGTCCAGCTGGTGGTCGACGACGAGTTCGCGCGCATGATCAAGCAGGTGTTACGCGGCATCCGCGTCGACGACGAGATGCTCATGGTCGACGAGATCGCCAAGGTCGGATCGTTCGGCGACTTCCTCTCTCTGGAGAGCACGCTCAAGCACATGCGCGAGCAGAGTCAGCCGCGGCTGATGGACCGCCGCGTGCGCGAGGAGTGGCAGGCCGACGGCGCCACCGACTTGTATTCGCGCACTGCCCCACTGGCGCGCGAGATCATCGAGGGCCATGCCGTCGAGCCCATCGACGCCGACATCGCCAGGCAGATGCGGACTCTGGTGGAGAAGGCCGACGAGGAGCGGGGCGTCGCCTAGTGTGTGCTAGCCTGCACGCGACGGACGTGGCGGCGACCCGGAGGCCTCACCCATGAGCATGGAGTACCTCGTCAAGCAGCTGGGGGCCAACGAGCAGATCCAGTACCACTCACGGCAGCACTGGGTCTTCCTCGTCACACGCATCTTCTGGGGAGCGCTCATCGCTGCCGCGATCTTCGTCCTCGTGCTGTTGCTCGATACGTCGTGGGCGACCGACGTGTCCTGGATCCCCTGGCTGTACCTTCTCGTGCTCATCCCCCTTGTCCAGGTGTTCTGGCGCGTGCTGCTCTGGCGGACGCGCGTGTACGTGGTCACCAACCGCCGCGTGGCGCGCGTCGCCGGCGTTCTCAGCAAGAACGTCAAGGACTCGTCCCTGGAGAAGGTCAACGATGTCATCCTCGCCCAGTCGATGTTCGGCCGGATGCTGGGCTACGGCACCATTGAGATCCTCACCGCCAGCGAGCAGGGCCTGAACCTCATGAAGATGCTCCGCGACCCGGTCGCGTTCAAGACGGCGATGGTCAACGCCAAGGAGAACTTCGAGCACGAGTTCGGGCACTCGAGCTAGTCCTCGCTCGCCTTCTTCCCCGCACTACCGTCCTCTTCAGCCTCGACGTCGCCGGCGCGAACGCGCTCCAGCGCGACGTCGATCTCGGTCGCGACCAGCAGCGCGACGTTGAACAGCCACAGCCAGACCAGAAAGGCGATAGACGCGCCCAAGGTCCCGTAGACGCGGTTGTAGTTGGCGAAGTAGCGGACGTACACGGAGAACCCCACCGTCACGACGAGCCAGCCGACGATCGCCACCACGCTTCCCGTCGTGAAGAGGCCGAGTCGTCGGCGTCGCGCCCCCGGCGCGATCTGGAAGAAGACCGCGAACAGGACCGAGAGGACCACGAACAGGAGCGGCCAGCGGCCCCAAGTCCAGAGCAGTCCCACGGTGTGCCCCGCATCCAGGGCCTTCCCCACTCGTGTGGCGATCGGCCCGCTGACCACAGCGATGATCACCGCTGCGACGATCACGAGGAAGGCGACCATGGCCGGCGCGAGCTGCAATAGCCGCTGCAGCCAGAACGGCCGCTCTCCCCGGACGCCACGGATCACACTGATCGCCCAGACGTAGCTGCCGATGTAGTTCGAGGCGGTCCACAGGGTCAGCGCGCCGCCAAACACGAGCAGAGGTATCACCGGAGCGCTCCCGCGCAGCGCCGACGCGAGGGGCTGGTCGAGGACGTGCCAGGGCGAGTCGCCCGGCTGGCGGGACACCCAGTCCAAGGCCTCGCGCGTCGCGTCCTTGAAGATGCCGAGCACCTCCAGCAGCGCGGCCAAGAAGATCAGCGCCGGGAAGATGGCGAAGATCAGCGTGTAGGCGAGAGATGACGACAGCTTGAGGATGTCGTCCCGCCACGCCTGACGGACGGCCATGTGGACCGCCAGGCGGCGCTGGTCGAGCCAGCCGAGCGCCGCAAACGGCCGCGGCCGCCTGGCGGTCCTCACCAAACGTCCTCGTCGCGCAGCTCGAAGTGCTGAGCGTCGACGACCACGCCCAGGCCGCGCAGGTAGACCTTGCCGGTGCGCGGGTAGTACGAGGCGTCATCCGGCTGGCGCGTGCCGTAGGCGAGGTAGGTCAACCCGTCGGGCCCGGCGCGGAAGGCGTGGGCGACACGCGAGCCGGGCGGCCGCGCGACCACGCTGCCGCAGCGCATCTCGTGCTCACCTCCGCCAAGCAGCAGCATGCCGCCCCCCTCCAGGGCGACGAACACCTCCTCGTCGGCCGAGTGGCAGTGCGGCGGGCAGTTGACCGTCTCGGGTGGCACGGTCACGTAGCGCAGTCCGGTCGCCCGGGAGCCAGCGGCGACACCCAGATCGCGCTCGATGCGCACGCAGTCGCCGCGGTGTTTGGCTGTCTCCTCCACGTCCCGAACGTTGACGATATGGGGCGGGCGAGGGCTCGGATCGGGGCGCGCGAGCTCGCCGGCGGCGAGCTCGCGCGCCCACGGATGGGCGCCCTCGCCCGCCGCCACCCACGTCTGGCCCAGCCAGGCCACGTGGGCGCGCGGCAGCCAGCCCGCCTCGACCGCGACGCGCGTACCGAAGGCCAGCACGTCGAGACCGTCGTCACCGGCCAGCAGCGTGTGCGCCTGCTTGCCGGGGAGATGCACCAGGCAGTCGTCCGGCCCGATCTCATGGACGTCGCCGTCCTCCCAGCTCCAGCCGCTACCGGCAAGGACGTAGAAGATCTCCTCCTCGGCGCCGTGAACGTGCGCCGGGGTAGATCGCTTGCCGGCGTCGATCGCGACGCGACGCAAGCCGACACCGACCGTGCCGCTCGCCGCCCCCAGATTGCGCCACGCTCCGCTCAGAAAGCCCTGCTCGACGCGGCGCTCCTTGACCTCGTCCCAGTGGATCACGCCCGCCGCCATCGCGTCCTCCTGTCGGGCCCGCCTGCCGGCGGATCCGCGTCGTGCGTTGCCCATCCACCGCGATTCTAGACACACGAAGCGTTGACAGACAGGGCAATAGAATCCACTCGCCCCGGAGCCGGGAGCGCCGATATCTCACCATGAGCCTCTGCTTCGGCGGCACTGGAGGCAAAGGAGGGTTCCCATGGAACCGCGCTTCTCTCCCCGCGCGCGGTCTCTGGGCGGTCCGGCGCTGCTGGCGCTGCTCGTCGTCCTTCTCCTCATCATCCCCGGCGTCGCCCGGGCGGGTACGCAGCGCTGCGAACCGTCCGCCGACGACTCGTGGATCGTGGAGGAGTTCGCCGTCGCACAACCAGACGCCGCGATCGTCCACCCGGCCACCGACGGCAAGACCGTCGTCTGGGCCGACGACCGCAATGGATCGTTCGACGTGTTCGCCTACGACGTGGCGAGCGCGGAGCAGTACCCGATCCGCACCGCAGAAGGCGACCAGGTCGACCCGGTGGTGGCCAACTGGCTGGCGGTGTGGGTCGACGACGCCGGTGAGGTGCCGGTGGTCACGGCCGCCGCCCTCGAACGCCGCGAGCCGTGGGTCGTCTCTGCAGCCGCCGGCGGCGGGGCGGACACCGATGGCAACCTGGTCGTCTGGACCGACCTGCGCAACGGCGAGGCCCAGTCTGACATCTACGCCTACGACGCCGAGAGCGGCGAGTCGTTCGCCATCTGCACCGCCGAAGGCGCGCAGCTCAATCCCGCCGCCTCGGACGGGGTCGTCGTCTGGCAGGACGACCGCAACAGCACCTGGGACGTCTACGGCTACGACGTCGCCGCCGGCGAGGAGTTCCTCGTGGCCGGCGGCGAGGGCGACCAGATGAAGCCCGACATCTACTGCGGCGTCGTCGTCTGGGAGCACCGGCCGCGGAGCCTCGTGGGTGCGGCGACGCGCTGCGAGGAACAGACCGACATCCGCGGCTGCTACCTGCCGCAGGCCGCAGAGGGCGTCAAGCCGATCGAGGTCGGCGCCAAGTCGGCCGCGCGCTCGAGCTCCCGCTGCGAACCGGGCGACGAGAACTACTTCGTCGTCTGCAACGCCTGGGGCAACCAGACCGATCCGTCGGTCTGGGGTCCGCTGGTCGCCTGGGCGGACGATCGCTCCGGCGCGTCCGACATCTACGGCTACGACCTCATGGGCGAGAAGCAGCTCGTGCTCTGTGACGCTGAAGGCGCGCAGACCGAGCCCTGGGTCGGCGACGGCCTCCTTGTCTGGAACGATTACCGCAGCGCCGAGGGCGGCGCCGTCTGGGCGGCTCACTGGGCGCCCGGCGGCAAGGAGGAAGACCCGCCGATCACCGACGAGTGGACCGACGAGTCGCTGATCCGGCTCTTCTTTTCGGCCATCTACGATCTCGGGCTGTTCACCGATGTGCGCTTCTCGTTCGACGGCCAGGAGTGGACCGCCTGGCAGGCGCTCGACGAGATCGAGGAGCTTCGGCTGCCCGAGGGCGACGGAGCCAAGACGATCTACTTCCAGCTTCGTGACGGCGACGGTCACGAGACACCAGTGCTCATGATCGGCGTGGTCCTCGACACACGAGGTCCGCGGACGTTTGCACCGGTGCCCACCTGCGGAACCAAGGGCGGGACCGCCCTGGTCAAGTTCAAGGTCCGCGACGCGCTCAGCCCGCGAGCCGACGTGAGGGTGCTCATCCGCGACCGTCACGGCAAGCTCGTGCGCACCGTCGACACCGGGGCGCGACGGACGGGCAGACTGGTCGGAGCGCGCTTCGGCTGCGACCTTGACCGCGGTCGCTACACCTTCTCGGTGAGGGCCAGGGACCTGGCCGGCAACCGCCAGGTGCGGATCGGCCACAACACGCTAGTCGTCCGATAGCAGGAGGGGCCTTGAGGGGGCGGGGCCAGAAGGCCCCGCCCCCTCACTCTACCTGACACGGACTCTCCCCTGTCGCTGTCCGCCGGCACAGCTCCGGCGGGCCCGCTGCGGTCCGGCTACGGCCTGACGGTGAGCGTGTTGGTGCCGACCTTGCTCTGATCGTTGCCGGCCAGGTCCTGCGCGTAGACGGCGATCTTGTAGGTGCCGGGCGCCAGGTCGCAGAGGAACGGCTGATGCAGGAGCTTGCCCGTGACGCGCTTGCCCAGGATGAGGATGAGGACTGTGGCGCCGGACCTCTTGACGCGAATCGTCACCTTCGCCTTGGGAGCCAGGTTGTCGTCGACGCGGTAGCCGATCGAGCCGCGACCACCCTGGGCGACGCTCACCGCCTTGGGAACCTTGCAGGTCGGGCCGTGGGTGTCGAGCGTGATCGAGGCGCTGGCGCTAGGCGAGATGTTCGCGCCGATGTCCTGGAACAGTGCGTGCACGGTCTTCGGACCGTCGCCGGCGGCCAGGTACCAGGGTGACTTGGTGGTGGTGTAGGCCTCCCAGACACCGACGGCACCTTCGTTCCACAGCATCATCTGCGTCACGATCCCCGCTTTGCCGCGCGCATAGGGATTGAGCTTGACCTTGGCCGAGTTCGTCCAGGCAGCGCCGTCGTTGATGCGCAGGCGTGTCGTCCACGGCGTGAGGTCGGCACCGAAGATACGCACGTACTTGGAGTTTCGCGAGTCGGCCCACACCGTTCGCCAGCCGTCGATGGCCGGTTGCCCCTGCCAGCCCGCAGCGGCGGCCAGCGCCAACTCGTCGCCGGTCGTGAGGTCGGCGCCGTACACGTTCCAGCTGTTGCCCAGGAGCACGCTGCGCGCGTCGGACCAGACGACCAGGTCGGCGGCCACGCGCGGTTCCTTCTGCTCGGCGGCGACCTGGCAGACCGGTCGCTCGAGACTCGTGGTGAGGTCGAAGGCCCAGATGTCCGCTCCCGTCTCCGAAGCGTCGCGCAGGTCACGCCACACGACGAAGCGGTCGGAGACGGACGGCTGGTCCTGGTCGGCCGTGTCGAGGCACACGGGGAACTCGAAGTCGGCCGCGCGGTCGTAGGCGATGATGTCCTTGTCGCCGTAGCGCCGGTCGACCCACACGACCAGGTCGCCGCACACGTCGGGCCACGTCTGGTCGTGGGCCTCTACGCAGATCGGTGCCTCGGTGTGGGTCGCCAGGTCGTAGCCGTAGATGTCCCAGCTTCCGTGGCGCTCGTCCTGCCAGACCACCCAGTCGCCGTCGATGCGCGGCCGCCGTTGCTCGTGAGGGTCGGTGCAGATCGGGAAGACCGTGTCGGTGCCGAAGTCGTAGCCGTAGATGTCGCCGTTGCCGTTGCGGTGGTCCTCCCAGACAGCGTAGGGGCTGCTCAGCGCCGGCAGGATCTGGTCGCCGGCAGCGGAGCAGATGGGTTGGACCGGCGCGCTGCGGTAGATGTTCCAGTGGGTGCCGTCCTTCTGCTGGAACACGACCAGCGCGCCGCAGACGTCGGGATGGTACCGGTACTTGTCGTCCAGGCCGAGGTTGAAGCGCGTCGCGACCTCGGTGGCTGCCGCCGCTGCCGGCAGCAGGAGAGCGGCAAGCGCGGCGACGATGAGTCCGCCCAGCAGTGTCCTCTTCATGCGCGCGCCTCCCGTCGTTTGCTGAGGTCAGGAACGTGGCGGGGCTATTGTACCTTTCGGCCGCGACGGGCCGGCGGCTGACATACAATCGCGAGGTCGAGAGGTGCCGGAGGTGTGACCGTGGGCCAGCGTGTCGAGACCCTGATCGTCGGTGGCGGTGTGGTCGGCGTGTGCTGCGCGTACGAACTGGCGCGGGCCGGCGCCGAGGTCACGCTGATCGAACGCGACGAACCGGTGGCGCCGGTCAGCAGCGCGGTCTACGCCAACGCCGGACTGCTCACTCCCGGCGACCCCTACCCGCTGGCCTCCCCCGGCGTCCTCGGCAAAGGCCTGAAGTGGCTGCTCGACAGCGGCAGCCCCTTCTACGTGGCACCGTGGGCCGACCGCGACCTCCCACGCTGGCTCGAGCTCTTCCGGCGCAACTGCCGCGAGGGACCGATGCGACGCGGCATGGCCGTGCAACGGGCGCTCCTGCGCCGCGGGTGCGACCTACACCAGGAATACGCGGACCTGGCCGGCGAAGCGTACGGCTACGAGCGGCGCGGCTGGCTGATGGTCTACGAGAGCGAGGACGGCTTCGCCGGAGGACGGCGGGAGGCCGAGGACGCGGCGGCCTTCGGGGTGGAGTGGGAGGCCGTTGAGCGCTCGCGCCTCCGGGAGGTCGCCCCCGGCCTGCGCGCCGGTCTCGCCGGCGGCGTCCTGTACTCCGAGGACGGCCACCTCGTGCCGCACCTGTTCGTGCGCGAGCTGGCTCGTCTGGCCGGCGAGACCGGCGCCGACATCCGCACCGGCCACGAGGCGCTGCGCATCGAAGCCACCGGCGGCCGCGTCACGCGGGTCGTGACCACCCGCGGCGTCTTCGAACCCGACACCGTCGTTCTTGCCGCCGGCGTGTGGACGGTCCCCGTCGCCGGACAGCTCGGCCTCAACCTCCCGATCCAGGCAGCGAAGGGCTACAGCCTCACGGTGCCGCGACCCGAAGGGGTGCCCGACGTACCGCTGTACGCCACCGAGAGACACGTCTGTGTCACGCCCATGGGCGACGTCGTGAGACTTGCCGGGACGCTGGAACTCGCCGGCTTCGACCTGTCGGTGCGCTGGCGGCGCGTCGAGCGCATCCGCGAGGGCGCCGACAGGCTCATCGCGGGTCTCGGCGCCCTCGAGCCGACCGAGGTGTGGCGCGGGCTGCGTCCGTGCACACCGGACGGCCTACCGATCATCGGGCGCAGCCCGCGCCACGACAACGTCATCGTCGCTGCCGGCCACGCCATGCTCGGCCTCGGCGAGGGGCCCATCACCGGCCGCCTCGTCGCCCAGCTCGTCGCCGGTGAGACGCCCGAGCTCGACCTCGACCCGCTGCGCGTCGACCGCTTCCCCAGCCTCGTGCCACCCATCGCCGACGTCGTCGGCAGGGGCGCACGTGCGAGGGGCCGGCCGCCAAGGGGCGAACTCTGAGGAGCGAATCGCGCGTCGCCGCCGCACACGTCAACGACCCGCCGCGGACCGCCGCGGCGCGAGAGGAGACCAGCGTGAGGAAGAAGCCTGGGGTTCTGTACCTGATCGCCTGCCTCCTGTTCGTGGCCGCGGCGATCTTCCTGGCGATCGGCATCGACACTTTCTGGGGCGCTCCCGCCACGATGGCCGTCCTGGCCATACTGATGGCGGTCCTGGCGGCGAAGTACTGGGGCAAGACGAGGGAATAGGGTCGCGCGACCCGTGGTGAGGGGGGCGGGGGCGGCCCAACGGCCGCCCCCGCCCCCGCCATCCATCCAACGCCGCGTCGCACGGTCACCGCGCCGCCCGGCGTTATGCTCTCAAGGGAACCCGTCCAGCGGCCGTTACCTGTCCGTAGAGGAGCCACACCGGGGAGGCCACCATGAAGCGCACCACTCTCGTCGTTGCGGCGTCGGCCGTCCTGCTGTCGCTCGCCGCGCCCGCCGCCGCCCTGGCGGCGATCAACACGGCGCCGCCGGCCACGACGGTCAAGCTCATCTTCATCCACCACTCGAGCGGCGAGGCGTGGCTGGCCGACGACTGGGGCGGCCTCGGCCTCGAGTTGCAGAACAACAACTACTTCGTCAGCGACACCAACTACGGGTGGGGTGAGACCTCACCGTCGGCACTGCCCCTCAGCCGTGGCGAACCGATCGGATCGACGACCGACATCGGCGACTGGTACACGTGGTTCAGCGGCGCCAACGCGGCGACCTACATGACTGCCCTCTACGCCAGCTCCGGCCAGTGGTGCGGCTACACCCGCACGCTCACCGACCCGGGCGGCGCCAACGAGATCGTCACGTTCAAGAGCTGCTTCCCCAACTCGGCCCTGCAGGGCAGCCCGTCCGACCCCGTGCCGGCAATCGGCAGCAACCCGCTGAGGGGCGTCGACTCCGGCTCCGAGTACCACACGGTCGCCAACGCCAAGGGCATCTACATCGAGCTGCTGAACTACTTCGGGGCCCACCCCGAGAAGCTGTTCGTGGTGATCTGCGCGCCGCCGCTGCGCAACGCCTACTACTCGGCCAACGCGCGGGCCTTCAACGACTGGCTGGTGAACGACTGGCTCACGGGCTACGCCGACGACAACGTGTTCGTCTTCGACTACTACAACGTGCTCACGACCAGCGCCGGCAACCCGTCGGCGAACGACCTCGGCGACACCGGCGGCAACCACCACCGAATCTGGTACGGCGCCATCCAGCACAAGACCAACGGCGACAACGACTCCCGGCCCAACGTGCTCGAGTACTGGACCGCCGACGACCACCCCAGCGCCGCCGGCGACAGGAAGGCGACGGCCGAGTTCGTGCCGCTGCTCAACAACGCCTACAACCAGTGGAAGGGCAACGCCGGCTCCGACACCACCGG
>Ga0315282_10017419_pt1 | contig 10379 bp, 7 predicted proteins | sample YL17G07_20_MG_FD_203693 | JGI IMG/M metagenome (GOLD analysis project Ga0315282, IMG submission 203693) | Sediment microbial communities from Yellowstone Lake, YNP, Wyoming, USA - YL17G07_20 | ecosystem: Environmental > Aquatic > Freshwater > Lake > Sediment | place: USA: Wyoming | collected... | reverse complement strand
CTGCTCGTTCAGGTCGGCGGTCAGACGGTGGGGTATCTCAAGGTGGCGCGCCTGAACTTGGGCGCGGGGCCCGCCCCGGAGCAATTCCTGCTGGGACAGGTGAGCCGCGATCTGCTGACGCTCGCCATCATCAGCAGCGTGATCGGCATCGTGTTCGGCGTCTTGATGAGCCGCAGCCTGACCGCGCCCCTCAGGCGTCTGGCTCAGGCCGCCCGGGCGATCGGCGCCCGAAACCTCAGCCAGCGCGTCGAGGTGTCCGGCAGCGACGAGGTCAAGGAGCTGGCACGCGATTTCAACGAGATGGCAGCCGCCCTGGAACAGGGTGAAACCCTGCGCCGGAACCTGGTGGCCGACGTGGCCCACGAGCTGCACACGCCGCTCAGCGTCTTGCAGGGCAACCTGCGGGCCGTCCTGGACGATGTCTATCCGCTGGAAAAGGCCGAAGTGGCGCGTCTGTACGATCAGACCCGGCTGTTGAGCCGGCTGGTGAATGACCTGCGCGAGCTAGCGCAGGCCGAAGCCGGCCGCATGCCGCTGAACAAGCATTCCACCGACCTGGCGCACCTGGTCAACTCTGCCGTGACGATGTTCAGTCCTATCGCCGAAGCCAATGGGGTGACCCTGAGCGCGCAGCTGCCGGCCGACCTGCCGCCCGTCCAGGCTGATTCAGCCCGGATGGCGCAGGTTCTGCACAACTTGCTGACCAATGCCTTGCGCTACACGCCCTCCGGGGGTACCATCTCGGTCAGCGCGGGCAGCGAGAATGGGGCTGCGGGGCAGCCGCGCCGGTTGTGGCTGGCGGTGCGGGACACCGGCGAGGGCATTCCGCCCGAACACCTGCCCCACATTTTTGAGCGTTTCTACCGTGTTGACCCGGCTCGCCGTCGCGCCGCAGGGGGCACAGGGCTGGGTCTGGCGATCGTGCGCGCCATCGTCGAGGCCCATGGCGGTGAGATCGTCGCCACCAGCGATGGCGTGCCGGGTCATGGCAGCACCTTTACCGTGCACCTGCCGCTGGACGGCATAAATGAAGATCGTGGAGGTAATATGTGATGGCTGTTGTAGAATTGGAATCGCTGACGCGCCGGTTCGGCACACTCGTCGCCGTGAATTCGGTCTCGCTTACCATAGAGGCAGGCGAAGTGTTCGGGCTGCTGGGACCCAACGGCGCGGGCAAGACGACCACCATTAAGGTACTGACGACGCTGCTGCCGCCCAGCGAGGGCACCGCTTGCGTGGCCGGCCTCGACGTCGGCCAGCACGCCGCCGAAGTGCGCCGGATGATCGGCTACGTGCCGCAGCTCCTGTCGGCAGATGGCACGCTGACTGGCTACGAGAACCTGTTGATTTTCGCCAAGCTGTACGACCTGCCGCGCGCCGAGCGCACGGCGCGCGTGCGAGACGCGCTGGCGTTCATGGGGTTGACTGATTCCGCCGACAAGCTGGTGCGCCAGTATTCCGGCGGCATGATCCGGCGCCTGGAGATCGCTCAGTCTATGCTGCACCGGCCGCCCGTGCTCTTCCTGGACGAGCCAACCGTTGGGCTGGACCCGGGAGCGCGCCGCACCGTGTGGGACCACATCGAGCAGATGCGGCGAGACTTCGGTACCACCATATTCTTGACCACCCACTTGATGGACGAGGCCGAGAGCCTGTGCAATCGGGTGGCAATTATGCACCTGGGCCGGGTGGTTGCCGTGGGCAGCGTTCCCGATCTAAAGGATTCGATCGGGGGCAACGGCGCCACCCTGGACGACGTGTTTATTCATTATGCTGGGGATCAATTGGATGCAGGAGGCACCTACCGTGAAGTATCCAGAACGAGACGTACCGCCCGCCGGCTTGGCTAGCGCCAGCCCGGAAGCGGTTAGCCCAAACGGGCATGAGTTGGCTGCAGACGCAGCTCAGCGCACCGCCGGCGTGGCCAAGACGTTGCCGTCGCCGCGCCCGCGCCCGGCGTTGAATGCGCTGGTCAGCTTCGTGGACAAGACACTGGTGATCGGCGAGTTGGAGATGCGCAAGCTGCGCCACGACCCCACCGAGCTGCTCACCCGCGCGGTGCAGCCGGCCCTGTGGCTGTTGGTGTTCGGAGAGGTCTTTACCCAGGTGCGCGCCATCCCGACCGGCAAGGTACGCTACCTGGACTTCATGGCCCCCGGCATCCTGGCCCAGAGCGTGCTGTTCATCGCCATCTTCTACGGCATCGCCATCATCTGGGAACGCGACCTGGGCATTGTGCACAAGTTCCTGGTCAGCCCAACGCCGCGCGCCGCGCTGGTGTTGGGCAAGGCCCTGTCGGCCGGAGGTCGCGGCCTGACGCAGGCCGTGATCATCTACCTGCTGGCGCTGCTGCTGGGCGTGAGCATCAACTGGAATCCGCTGGCGCTGATCGGAGTGGTGATCGCCATTGTCCTGAGCGCGGCGTTATTCTCCACGTTTTCACTGATCATTGCCTGCCTGGTGAAAACGCGCGAACGCTTCATGGGCATCGGCCAGGTGATGACCATGCCGCTGTTCTTTGCCAGCAACGCCATCTACCCTATCTCCATGATGCCGGGCTGGTTGCAGGTCATATCGCGTCTCAACCCGCTGACCTACGCCGTGGATGCGCTGCGCACCTTGATGCTGGTGGGAGGAGCGACCAGCTATGGCCTGGGCCTCGATTTCGCCATCCTGCTGGTGGCCACGACAGCCCTGGTGCTGGTCGGCTCGTACCTGTATCCGAGGGTGGTCATCTGAAACCCTGTTCTCTGCCTTCAGGGGCGGTCAGGGTGCTCCTCCCTCATCCCCCCGGCTCCCCTCTCCCTCTGGGAGAGCGCAGTGGCCCGAACCCCCCAAATTGGGGGGCGAACAGGCTGGGGTTGGGGGTGAGGGGACTTGCGGCTACTCACCTGCCGGCTGCAGGCGGTAGCCGTGGCCGCGCACCGTGATCACGTACTGGTGGTCCGGATCGACTTCGGCCATGCGCTCCCGCAAGCGGCGGGCCAGCGCATCGATGGCCTGCTCCGAGACCCCCTCGGATTCGTCCGCCGGCCAGACCGCGTGGACAATTTCCTCCCGGCTGACGACCTGTCCGGGGTGTTGGTAGAGCAGCTCCAAAAGACGATACTGAGCCAGCGACAGCGGCGGGTCCAGCTCCTTGCCCACTACCCACACCCGCTTGGACCCGCTGTCCAGCTTGAGCAGCGCCTCTGGCTGCTCGACGTCGAACGGCAACGGTGCGGTAGCGCCCGCTCCCACGAATGACAATTTGGCAGCGAACGCAATCCCGATTTCATCGCCGTCGTTGAGCGAAGTCGGTGCGGTGAGCGGCACGCCATTCAGGAAGGTACCATTTTTGCTGCCCAGGTCCTCCAATACATAGCTCTGCTCCTTACGTGTTATGCGGGCGTGATGGCGGGATGCCTGCCGGTCTGCGATCGTCACGTGACAATCATCGCCGCGCCCGATCAGGCATATGGCATCTTGCAGCACCCATTGGCGGTGGGTGTTGGCACCGCTGCGTATGATCAACATCGCTACGTCGTTGTCAACCATCTGATTGCATCCTTTGGCACGCCTCGCTGTCTTGACAGAAAGGACAGGTTGGCTTAATCTACTCCCCGGAGGAGGCCAAGGCTGCTCCTGCCAGCTTTGGCAGAGAAAGAGGACTGTGTCGGAGCCAATCAGCCCGGGTACCACCCTGTGGTCGCGCTACCGCATTCTGCAGCTGGTGGGCCAGGGGGGGATGGGTGCCATCTACCAGGCGGAAGACATCCGGCTGGAGGGCCGGTTGTGTGCCATCAAAGAGATTGCCTCCGAACCCGGCGCCAGCCCGGCGCGCCACGAACAGGTCCAGGCCCAGTTCTACCGCGAAGCCAGCGTCCTGGCCCGGCTGGACCACCCTAATTTGCCGAAAGTCTCCGACTATTTCTTGGAAGGCGGTCGGGACTACCTGGTCATGGACTTCGTGCCGGGCCGCGACCTGCGCGAACTCCTGGAAGATGCGCGCTCCCAGGGCCGATTCCTGTCCGAGGACCAGGTATTGGCCTGGGCCGACCAGCTGTGCGACGCGCTCACCTACCTGCACACCCAGAATCCGCCGGTCGTGCACCGCGACGTGAAGCCTGCTAACATCAAGTTGACGCCTGCTGGCACCATCAAGCTGGTGGACTTCGGCCTGGTCAAGCTGTTGGCACCCGAGGACGAGCGCACGGTGACCATCTTGCAGGGCCGGGGGACCGTGCAGTACACCCCGCTTGAGCAATATGGGAGCGAGACCGGCCACACCGACGCGCGCTCCGACATCTACTCGCTGGGCGCTACCCTGTATCACCTCTTGACGGCTCACCCTCCTGCGGAAGCCAAACAACGGTTCCTGAACCCCCACTGTATGCCAGCCGTTCGAGAACTTAATCCCTCTGTCTCGCCGAATGTCGCCCAGGCAATCGCCGACGCGATGGCCATGCATCCTGACGATCGGCCGGCCACGGTAGCCGCGTTTCGAGCGCAGCTCTGCGGCCAACAGCCTGCCGGCACCGGCCCGGCCCAGCGCCCGATCAGCCGCATGGCCGAAGCCGGCCGTCCCGCGCCAGGGCATCGCGCCGGCAGCAATCTGAGCTGGCACGACGCGCTCAGGCACAACCGCCTGCTGTTGGTGCTGCTCGGCGTGCTCCTGGCCCTGGCCATCATCGTGACGGCGCTTCCGGCTGAACGCTCCGTGCCGCCCCCCCGTTCGACGGTTGAACCGGCATCCCAGACCGGCTATCGCGCCTCCCCGTCCGGCGCAAGGACTGCACAAGAGCGCCCCACAGAGATCCCTATGGATTCCTCTGCGGTCTCTGCGCCTCTGCGCTGAAATGACTGCCTACGTCCTGTCGCCGAGACGCGCGATCAAGAGTCCCACGCCGGCAAACACGACGCTGACGAGCACCGGCAAAACCTCGTACGGCAGCCAGCCTTCCAGCACGTACGCCACAGGCGGCACGCGCTCCAGCGGGAGCCAACCCGCCCCGAAAAGCACATACCCGGCCAATCCAAACGCCACGGCTGCCAGTGAAACCCTCAACCGCTCGCCCGGGGTGCGCGCTGGATTCCCTGGCAGCGCGTAGCACACCCGGCCGACTGCTAACAGACACCCGACCGATATCAGCAATCCCCATGCATCGACGGTCTTGCCGGGCAGGACCGGCTCCGGCGTTGGGGTCGGCGTCAACGTTGGCACCGGCGTCAACGTCTCGCTGGGAACGGGCGTCGGCGTGAAAGCGGCCGTGGCAGTGGGAATGGGTGTGGGTGTGAACGTCGCGGTCGGCGTCGGACGCACGATGCCGACCTCAACCGGTCCTTTCTCGGGAAGGCTCAGCACCAGGCGCACCGAGCGTTGAGCCGTATCGCATCCAGCGGTGATCTGCCAGGTGCCGCTGTGCGCCAGCGCGATGTTTACCTGGGCGACGCCGTTGAACGTGCTGGTCGCCGGCAGGCGGGCCTCCAATCCTTGCACTGTGTCCGTCATGCGAAACTCGACCGGCGTGCCGTCCGGAACCGGCCGGCCGTTGCGGTCGACGATCCTGCCGGTGCGCAGGGTCAACGTGTCTCCAACCTTGAGGTCCAGCCGGATCGGCAGCGGAGTGGCGGCCGGCGGCACCGGCGGGGTGAGAGTTGGCGTCATCATCTCAGGGATGGTCTGTGTGCCGGTCACGATCTCGATGTTGATGACTTGGTCGGGATCCGGGCGAGTCGCTTCGATGATCTGATAGTCGATGGCATCCACGTCTACCGGGGGTGAGCCCTTCGGCTGAGACTCCTGGAACAACAAGCGCACCGCGGCCTCCAGGAAAGGCGGCGTTTTGCTGTACAGGCCATAGTAGGCGGTCAGCTTGCTCACCTCCGTTGTGTCCAGGTAGTAGGGAGCGTTGAACGCCAGAACGACCAGCTTCTTGCCTTGCAGTCTGTCTGACCGCACCCGCAGAAACACCTTCAGGGCATCCGAATTGGGGTAGTCCACCACATTGACGTCGAGCATCGCAAAGACGAGCCAGTCGGCTTGCTCAATCAGCCTGGCGGCCGCATCAGTCGTCAAAGCCGGTTCCACTGCCGCCTCGAGTGGCACCGTTGGGCGCACGGGCGCACGCAGCGTGCCGGTCGGCTGCGGCGTCACCTGGAGTGAGCTGGCCGGCCCGGGCGTCGCCGCGCCTGTGCCCGTCAGAGCAGAGGTTGCCGCCGGCAGGTGGGTTGGCTCAGCCGCGGGCCAATTGAACGCGGCCAGCGTCGCAGTGCCGGTGGGCACAACGGTCGCCCGCACTGCCCCGGTCGGCTCCACGCCTGCTCCCACTGACCGGGATGCGGTGAATGCCGTCGCCGGAGGGCCGATGGTGACCGCCGGCGTCGCGGTGAGCCGTACGGACGCGCCCGTTGCCGTCGGGGTTGCGCTGACAGCGCCAGACACCGCCTGTCGCAGCAAGTCGAGCGCGCTGAGCGTGGGGGTCGGCGTCGCCGTCTCCTGCGGCGCGCCCAAGAGCACCTGCTTGAGCTGGCTGAAGGTCAGGCTGTGAATCTGGTCAGCCGAGATTTGGCCGGTGCCCTGGGGGCCGTATAAATGCAGCATCAGCATCTTGAGCGCACTGGGGTCGATGAAATAAAAGGGCCGACACGCCGGGCACGCCTGACCCTGCCGGTCATCGGTGATGATAACCATCTTCTCGCCGCTGAGCGGTGGGCTGGGCAGCCGCCCCGACAGCTCTTCAATGCCAGGATAGATCAGCGTGGCAGCCTCTTGCGCCACACGGGCTATTGCCGCCCCCTGGTGGCCGACCCGCCCGGAGACGCTGTCGATCGGCACCCATATGGCGCTCAAACTGAATCTACCCAACGTGGCCAGTTTTCGCTGCAAAATGCGCACCACCGACTGGTCCACCCGCGCCCGAAAGGTTGGCTCGCTGACGTATTTGTCGCGAAAGAACAGGATGGACGCTTCGACGTTAGCCAGCTGGCTTTCCCAGTCGTCACTCAGGTCAAATTGAGACAGGTACAGCAGATCATTGCCGGCCAGAAACGCCTCTTGCGCGATACGTTTGGCTGGAAACGTCTGCAGGGTGGGATCGTAGAACTTGCGGATCGAGGGGACACCCAGTGAGTCGCTCACCAACAGCCCGCCGCTCGCGCGCCAGGGCGCGAATTCGGGCAGGTTGAGAATGGCGGGCAGGTTCTGCGCGTCGCAGCTGATCGGGCGGGTCAGCTGGCGGATATTACCCTGAAAACCCCGGTAGCGCACGTGCGAGGTCATCAGCCCGTCGGTAATTGCCAGCCGGTCGCCGGCGTTCGAGCCGGTGACTGCGAAGAAAGGGGTCAGCTCCACCGAGCGCAATGCGTCGAGTGACTTCTGGATGGTGGGCAGCTCCTCGTTGGGATCACGATCGGTGCTCCCCAAACCCGGGAAATGGTTGGCAATCGTGACCAAACGGCCCGCCGACCCGGCGTGGACGCCGCGGATGTATGCCTGACCGAGCCGGCCCACCCAGTACGGGTCGCCGCCGAAGGTACGCGTTCCCAGGGTGCCATGCAGGGTGGGGCGTGGCTCATTCAACACATCCAGCGTCGGCCCAAGCAGCATGTTGACGCCGACCGCCGCCAGCTCCTGGCCAACAATCTGGCCGGACTGTTCGGCCATCTGCGGATCCCAGGTCGCCCCCAGCGCCATCTCGTTCGGCAGCGGCGTCACACCGTTCCATAGGTTGCTGAAGGGATACCCATCACCATCCTGGACCAACCCGATGAACAGCGGGATGGGGGTATACAGCGCGGGACTCAGCGTGGTCGTCGTGGTGATGGGCGCGCCGGGCACGCCCGGCGTAGTCACCTGGGTGGCGGTGATGCTGGGCGGGGTGAACGCCAGGGATTGGAGCGCGTTGGCCAGAGAGGCCATCTTCTCAAGGGCATCCTGATCGTTCTGGAAGTTGCCGTTGAGGGGCGAGAGGATCACACCCCCCACCCGGCGCAGCTGAATCAGGCGCGCGACCGCCGAGGCGCTCGAGACGTCATCCCCCTTGAAGGTCACCAGAAAGAGCTGCCCTACCTTTTCCTCGGGGGTCATGCGCGCCATCAGATTCTCGACCGTGGGGTTGACGGGCGCGCTCTCTCTTTCCTGCGCCACCGCAACCGGCAAGCCGCTCGACAGGACGAGCCACAGCACACAGCTGATGAGCAGCAGCTGGCGTCTAACCTCGATGCTCACGCGCTTCTCTCAGGAGCTCCTGCAGGGCCTGCAGCCCCAGCACATAGCTGTGCCAACCGAACCCCGTGATCTGGCCTGCACACACCGGTGCCAGCAACGAATGACGGCGGAACTCCTCGCGGGCGTGCACGTTGCTCAGATGAACCTCGACCACCGGCAGGCCAACCCCCGCGATGGCGTCTCGCAGAGCATAGCTGCTGTGCGTATAAGCACCCGGGTTGAATACCACCCCATCAGCCCACGTCAAGGCCTCGTGCAGGGCATCGATCAGCGCCCCCTCGTGATTCGATTGCACGCAGCGCAGCTGGATGCCATGCTGGCCGGCATACTGCACCAGCATCCGGTTAATTTCGTCCAGCGTCAGCCGGCCGTACACGATGGGTTCGCGTTGGCCCAAAAGGTTCAGGTTCGGTCCGTGCAACACCAGGATTGCAGTCATAGCGACGCGGCCGCCTCGAAAGCCCGAAGTCAATCCAATTATAGGTCAGCCGGGAGTGTCCGTCAAACATCGTGTGCGACGCGGACATCTGGAACACGAAACCTGCGAAAGGACGCGAAAAGCGCGAAGGTGCGTCTGTCACTCGCGGCTTTCGTGCTCCAAACGACCCATCCCAGAGTACACTTGGGACGCGGCCATAATCTGTGGGATCTTGACCGCACCCTGACAAGGGTGTAGAGTAGAAGCGGGACAGCTGGCTGACCGCTGACCCCCTATAGAGGGCTGAGTGCTGACTGCTGTTCTCTTGGGAATGGGCACGTCTGGGTCGATGGAGGCCGATTGTGAACGCAAAGTACCCGCTGAAGGCGCTCCTGGTTGCCGGCGGGCTGGTCATCCTCACCGCGGGATGCAGCCAGGCTACCGGCAGCCCCGTCGATTCGAGCAAGCTCCAGGGAACCATCACCATTTCGGGTGCCTTTGCGCTCTACCCGATGATGGTGCGCTGGGGCGAGGAGTTTCAGAAGCTGCATCCCGATGTTAAGCTCGACGTCTCGGCCGGGGGCGCCGGCAAGGGCATAGCCGACGTGCTGGGCGGCGCGGTCGACATCGGCATGGTATCCAGGGAGATCACCCCTCAGGAAGAGCAGAAGGGCGCCTTCTGGGTTCCGGTCACCCGCGACGCCGTCTTCGTCACCGTGAATGAGCGTAACCCGGTGTGGGAGGATCTCCACCGCCGCGGCGTCACACACGACACATTCGTGGGCATCTACGTCACCGGCGACGTCAAGACCTGGGGGCAGGTCGTAGGCCGCCCGGAAATCGTCGATCTGATTCATGTCTTCACCCGCTCCGATGCGTGCGGCGCAGCGGACGCCTGGTCGAAGTACCTGGGAAAGACCCAGGAGGATTTGCTCGGCGTCGGCGTCTACGGCGACCCCGGCGTGGTGGAGGCTGTGGTCAAAGACCCGTTGGGCATCGGCTACAACAACGGGGGCTACGCCTACGATCTGGCCACGGATAAGCCGGTAGCCGGGAGCCGGGTCGTCCCCATCGACGCCAATGGCAACGGCCAGGCCGACCCGAGCGAAGTGTGCGATACCCATACTCAAGCCGTGGATGCGGTGGTCAAGGGACTCTACCCCTCGCCGCCCGCGCGCGACCTGTACCTGGTGACGAAGGGCAAGCCGGCCGGCCTCACCAGGGCGCTGATCGAGTGGGTGCTTGGCGACGGGCAGAAATACGTCCCGGAGGCAGGTTTCGTTTCGCTGCCGCAGGATAAACTCAATGACGGTGTCAGCAAACTCAAGTAAGGCGAGACGCGGCTTAGAAAGCCCCCCTGCGCTCGCTGTTGGGTTGATACATAATCTGATTGGGCATGGACATCCTGCAACGCATCCGGGAACAGATCCAGAAAGACGACTATGAGTTCACACTTCACGCCGAACATGGGCGGGAAGACGAGCATATCCTTGTCGAAGAGCTGGAACAAAGCGTCATAGCTGGGGAGTTGTTGGAGGACTATCCAAACGATCCCAGGGGGCACAGTTGCCTGATCACAGGCTATTCCCCAATTGGTCGATCAATACACAGCGTTTGGGGATTGTTGCCTGACGGACGAGTTCGGGTGATAACTGTGTACATCCCCTTGCCCCCCAAGTGGATCGATGCCAGGACGCGTAGGAGTGGAAAATGAGAGGATGCAGCTTCTGTGACGGTGAATTGGAGCAGCGC
>Ga0315282_10017418_pt1 | contig 10380 bp, 8 predicted proteins | sample YL17G07_20_MG_FD_203693 | JGI IMG/M metagenome (GOLD analysis project Ga0315282, IMG submission 203693) | Sediment microbial communities from Yellowstone Lake, YNP, Wyoming, USA - YL17G07_20 | ecosystem: Environmental > Aquatic > Freshwater > Lake > Sediment | place: USA: Wyoming | collected... | reverse complement strand
CGCTCGCCCGTCTTCTCCCTTGACCGATACGCCGCCATGCTCCTGACCGACGCGCACCCGGGCAGCACCGTGTACCGCACGGTGGCTCGCCCCGGCAACCCGTACGTGTTTCTGCTGACTCATCCGCAGGCGGTGTTGGCGAACCTGCTGCGCTGGAGTGACGGCATGGTGCGCCAGTTCCCGAACACCCTGGGTGTGGTCGCGATCATCGGGGCGGCGTTGCTGTATATCACGCCGCTCAAGTCGGACAGCGACCGCACGTGGCGCTGGCTCCTGGCCCTGTGCATCCTCGTGATCGCGGCGACGACTGCCGTCGAGATGCCCTTCACCGCCGCGAACTACGTTCCGCTGCTGCCGCTTGTGGCGCTCCTGGGCGGGATAGCGTTCCTGCGGCTGCTGCGGCGCCTTCGGGGTTGGCAGAAGGGCCTCACCTTCGCGGCCCTCGCGGTGCTGATGGTGGTTCCGGCATGGCGGGCCGGTGGCGTGCTCGCGTCCGCGGCGCCGACGCGTTTCACGGCCGCCAATCTTGCCGTGATGGGCTACGAGGCCCAGGGCCCCATGCTCGTCATCACCGATGTGCCCAAACTCGCCGCATGGTACGCCGGAATGCCGGCCGTCGATCTGCCAGCCACCGGGCCGGACCTCCAAGCCGTGTTCAAGGCCGACACCATCGGACCCCCGGTGTTCTTCCTCTCACAGAACCTGGGCCGGTGGCCGCAGGCGGACCGCGTAGACGCCTACAAGCAGTTGCTCTACTCCAGGGAGCCGCCGCGCGGAATGCAGGAGCTCAGACTCCCGCTACCCGGGGACCGCGTATTCGTACAGGCGCCGAGCGGCCCGGCCCAAGGGGAGGGGGCCACGCAGCCAACCGAGCCGAGCCCGGGTGGGTAGCCGCTAGAGGCCCCGCGCTCGAGCTAGGATGTGCCAGTAGGCGCCCCGCGCACCGTCGGCGATGGCCTGCTCCAGCACGGCGTTGTTGTTGTAGTTGTAGTCCGCCTCGGCCTCGACCCGCCCTCCGAAGAAGAACCGCTCGTCGCCGCCGATGCGGTCCGCGATGAACTGCTCGGCGTCGTCGCCGAGCGTAGGCTCAATGTAGAACACCGGGAGTGCGAGGTCCTCATTGCCTTCGCTGGCACCGTGCACGGCCGGGTTGGCCGCGAGCCGACCTGCTCGCCGGACCATCGCGGCGAGCTCGGTACCGGGGTAGATCCTTAGTCCGAAGGACACGCCCGCGCATGTCGGCGCGGCCTGCTTAACGAGTTCGATCGTGCGCGCGATCGACTCGCGCGACTCGCCCGGGCCCCCGAGCAGCAGGTCCAACATCACCGCCAGCCCGGCCGATCTGCACGCGGCCACGGCAGCCGTGACCTCCTCCGGGCCGTAGCCACGCCCCAGCCTACGGAGCACGGCCCGGTCGCCGGAGTCGGCGCCGAAGTTGACGCCCGCGCAGCCCGACCGGGCGGCCAGTGCGGCCACCTCGCGGTCGAAGCCGGCGACCGTCGCATAGCCGTACCAGCGGACAGACCCGCCGAGCCTGCGGCTGATGACCTCTTTACACACCGCCTCCAGATGCGCGGTGGGGACGTTCACCTCTGAGTCACAGAGGTGGAGGTGGTCCACTCCGCGGGCGACCAGCGCGGCCACCTCATCCGCCACGACCGCCGGCGCCCTGAGCCTGACCCCGGTGCCCTTCGACAGGGGGTCGGCGCAGTAGATGCAGCTCATTGGGCACCCGCGTTTGGTCTCCAGCCCGGCCTGGCCGCCCACCCGGTAGTAGCGCTCTATGTCGGCGAACTCCCAGCGCAGCGGGCCACCGTCGATGTAGCTCGGGAACACGGCGGGAGCGATCGAGTCGCCGTCGGCGCCGCGACAGATGAGTCCGTCCGCGCTTCTCGGCGCGGACCCCGACTCCAGGGCGTCCGCCAGCCCTGCCAGCGCGCCCTCGCCGTCACCCACGATGCCGTACTCCGCGTCGGTAGCGCGCATGAGGCCCGTCGGGGTCGCGGAGAACCCCGCCCCGCCGAGCACCACAGGCGCCTCGGTGGCCTCGCGGACCGCAGCGACGAGTCCCGCGTGGACCGGCACGAAGCTCTCGCCGCTCGCCATGAAGCAGTCGTCGGTGTTCCTGATCGTCAGCCCGACCAGGCCGTGTCCTCCACCGCGCAGCCTGCCGGCCAGCTCGGTGTTGGGCTCGTCAGCGAAGCAAAGGTCGATGACGTCAGGCTCGTGCCCGGCCTCCGCGAGCGCCCGTGCAAGGAACTCGAGCGCGATCGGTGCGATCGGGGGTCTGAGCCGGTTCGGGTTCACCAGCGCCACTCGCATGTGTTGCCTCCGGGACGAACGCCGGTCGCCATTCGCCGGGCCCCGGCGGGGCCCTCCGTGCCGGCGGCGCTGCACGTCGCGAGGCCTGGGGCATGGCGGTCATCATCCCGGTCAGGCCACAGGACCTGCAACCGGTTACAAAGGCCTTGACTCCGCCTGTAGCCTTGCTTACACTCATATGCGGTATCGGTTCCGGCTTCTGAAGACCCGGCTTTCTGTAAGCGGTTGCAGAAGGAAACGCTATGGCAACCATCTACGATGTTGCCCGTGCTGCTGGGGTCTCCACCGCTACGGTTTCCAGGGTCTTTCGCACCCCGGAGACGGTGAGTTCCCGCCTGCGCCATCGCGTGAAGGCGGCCGCTGTGGAGCTCGGGTACCGGCCCAACCGCGTTGCGCAGGCCCTCGCAGAGGGCAAGTCGCGCGCCATCGGCCTCCTCCTTCCCCCCGACTACGGCAACGTCTACTTCACCATCCTCATGGCCACGACCGAACGTCTGGTCAGCGCGTCGGGTCGCGAGCTGGTGGTGGCCTCCTACACCGACAGAGACCCCGGCAGTTGGGTGGACCATCTGCAGGGCCTGTTGGATCGTCAGATCGAGGGCTGCCTTGCCTTCGGGGAGTCAGACCAGTTCGCGGAGGGCCTGGACCGGGGCGCTCTGGCGGAGATCCCGGTGGTCGGCCTCGGGTCCTGGCCATGCTCGGGACTGCCGGTTGTCGGGCCTGACGAGGAGCGGGCCGGCTGCATCGCTACCGAGTACCTCCTCCACCTCGGTCACCGCCGCATCGCGTTCCTCGGACTAGACTGGGAAACGTTCCCGACTTGGCGCCGCGAATCAGGGTACTTGTCGGCCCTTCGTAGCGCAGGGCTCGAGCCGGTGTTCGAGGCTACGTCGCCGGAAGAGCCGACGGAGAGCCGACTGGCGACGTTCCGTCTGATGGAAGCTCATCAGGACGTGACGGCCATCCTGGGCGTCAACGATGGTGCCGCCGCCGGTGCCGCGCGCGCCCTGCACGAGATGGGCATCCTAGTCCCCGACGAGGTCTCGGTGATGGGGTTCGACAATGTGCCGATGTGCCAGTTCATGTGCCCCTCTCTGTCATCGGTCGATCTCTCGGTCGAGGCGACCGCGGCCGAGGCCGTGAGGCGGTTGCTCCAAGCGGTCGAGCATCTGGGCGAGGGCGCTCTGTCCACCAGGACGGTGCTGCAACCCAGGTTGGTCGCGCGTGAGTCGACCGCGCAAGCGCCCGTCGACGGCCGCCACCGGGAGCACGCCCCAACCGTGACGCGAGAGGAGGGATGCGAAGTCGCGCGGACCCTGTAGCGGCCTCGGCGCGGCGGCCATAATGCGCAGGTTGCACGTCGCCTGTAAGGCGATCCGAATTGGCGCATAGGCCCCGCTGGGGCCGGCAGCCAGGAAGGGAACGACATATGCGAGCAAATCCCCGCAAACGCGGCTTCACTCTCATTGAGCTGCTCGTCGTGATCGCCATCATCGCGATCCTTGCGGCAATCCTGTTTCCCGTCTTCGCCAAGGCCCGAGAGAAGGCCCGCCAGACATCGTGCCTGTCCAACCTAAGGCAGATCGGCACCGCGGTCCAGGCGTACTCCCAGGACTACGACGAGATGCTGTCGCCCCGGGGATGCCACTATTCGCCGGTGCCCGCCGGCAGGCGTACCAACATGGACAACTGGATGAACTTGATGCAGCCGTATATCAAGAACGAGCAGATCGCGCTGTGTCCGAGTGCTCCGGAACAGAAGTACTACTACGATGCTTGGTACGCGGCCGGAGGGTACTCACCCAACTGCTTCTACTGGTTTAACTACTGGACCAACGGCGAGGAGCTGGCTCCGTTCAGCGCCGATACGCGCGCAGCGTACGTGCCGCCCCCCGCCGACCTGGGAACACCGCCGGGCACCAGCCTGGCCCAGATTGACAAGCCGGCTGAGTGTATCGCTACCGGCGACACCACTTCGTGCGCACAGCTCGTATGGTGCTGCGGCTCTGGGTGTGGGAACTTCTCAGCGGCCTGGTACCCGACTGCGGTGCCCCAGCGGCTCGGCCACCAGGCCTCACTCATCGCCCGGCACAATGACGGCTCCAACCTGGTCTTCCTCGACGGACACGCCAAGTGGATGCGTCTGGACGTCATCGCCAACACGGTCCACCCCACCAAGGTGGACTGCCACGGCGTTCCGATCAGGACGTACCTTAGCATCAAGAACCCGTAGCTCCGGCTGACCCGGGCACACCCGGAAGTGGAGGCAGAGGCAATGACGCATCTTCTCAGGAGGGCCACGCTGTTGGCGTGCGCTCTGATCGGCACGGTGGGTCTGCTCTCGGTGCCCGCCTGCAAGGGCAAAGGCAGCAGTGCGGACCTGAAGAAGGAGGGCGTATGGGCGGGCAGTGAGCAGCCCGCGGGGGACTTCAACGCGCAGAAGAAGTCGAAGGCGCCCATGGGCGACCCTTCACAGCCTGGGGGTATCAAGTCGGGGTTCACCCCCAAGTCGGGTTCGCCCAAAGGGGGCTAGACGGGAGCTTAGCGCGAGCCGCGCAGGCGTGCAGGTCCCGTCGCCAGCGCCGCGCGGCTCGCGCGTTTCGGGGTGGCCGGCCCCCGCGGGCCGGTCCTCGAGAGGTCGAGGAGCGAGCATGAACGAGAAGCCTGCGGTTGCCACATCGCCTGCCAACATCACGGGCACGGGTGTCAACGCGCCCCGGAAGCGCCGGTTCGGGCTCGGGCCTGTCATCGTCATCGTGATCGCGCTGGCCGGCATTACTGTCGTGGGGCTGTGGGGTGACAAGCTCAAGGCAGGCTGGGTGCTGCAGCCGTGGTCCAGCGCCGGGCCCAGGAGCGGGCTAACGAGGTTCTTCGACGCCCTGCAGTCCAACGACGCCGCACGCATCGGCGACTGCATCACCAAGGGCGATCTCCAGGTTGTCGAAGCAGAGGGCACGGTCAGGATCCAAGAAGGCGGCGGCGGAGCCGGCGGCGCGCCGATCATGCACGACCCAAGGGGCTTGGTTCCGACCCAGTCTGTGGACCAAGCCACCTACTATTACAAGTACGTGGCCGAGGATCCGCTGGTGGCGGCCGAACTGCTCGGGTCCGACAACACCAAGATCGTCTACTTCCTCCGTCACGCAGACGGAGCCTGGAAGATCCAAGGCTTGCACGTCATGCCGGCGGACGCGAAACGGGGCAAGCACTGGCAGTTCTGATCCCAGGCGCCCGGATCGCCCCGCATCCGGGCGCCGCAACCAGGGAGGCAGTCGATGAGACCCCGCGCCGAGCTTTGGGGCGTAGCTCTTCTTCTTTGTACTGTGTGCGGCGCCCAGGCTGTGGGTGCGCCCCTGCAGTGCATGGAACGCTTCAAGTTCAGGGACTTCGTGATCGGGGCCTGGTGGGGGCCCGACCCGTCGGAGGCCAACTACAAGGTCTACACTGAAGGCGGCTTCAATGTCCTGATGACCTATAGGAACAGGGCCGCGAGCTACCTGGCCGGGGACATGAAGTACGGGCCGGACTACCAGCTCCCCGATAGGGAGATGGAGCTCGCCCGCAAGCTGGGGATCCATGTCCTGCTCGACACGTACATGCTCAACGACACGCCCTGGGGCGGAGTAGCCCTGGACCCACCCGAAACCAACGGGAGCCATCACCCGGCGCGCCTGGCGGAGCTGAAGTGGCTTCAGAAGCGATACGGGGCCGACCCCATGCTGGTGGGGTATCTGCTCGGGGACAACTGCGGCCTCCACGACTACATGGCCGACAACGCGCGCTACCTGCTCGAGACTGCCCCCGGCCTCTTCCCGTGGATGTCCACCAACCCCGATCCCAACGCGCAAGCCGATGTTCCGATGCCGCTCCTGACCACTCAGAACTACCCGTTCCTCTACCAGGTAAACGATCCGGAGCCCGCGAAGCGCAAGGCGTTCTGCGACAGGCTCGAGGTCGACCGTGTACACGCTAACACGCACGGCATGGCCCTGTGGCCGTTCGTGAACACCGAGGGCCAGGTGAGCCCGTCTCAGATCCGCTTCCAGGTGGACGCAACTCTCGCCTATGGCGCTCAGGGCCTGTGGTACTTCCACTACTACGCCAATATCTTCGACGCCAAGACAGAGAGCCCCGCCCCGCTCTACGAGCCGGTGAAGGAGCGCAACGAGTACATCCAGCGCGTTGTCGGCCCAAGCGTCGTCGGGTGCCGGTGCGCGGGGGTCTTCCACTCCGCGGGCGATGAGACCCCGTCGGGCGCCTTGACGCCGGGGCCGGGGCAACTGGTTGAGGCCATGAGCCCCGGGCTGATGGTCGGCACCCTCGTCCCGGAGGCCGACTTCGCCGCCGGGCCCGGGGGAGCCAGGTATCTGATGATCGTCGACAGGCGCACCGTGCGCCCGGGAGAAGACGAGCCGGGATGGCGGCGCGCGAGCCTGACGCTCGATGCCGCTATCACCGGCGCCACTGTGCTGGGCGCGAAGAGCACGAAGAACGTGAACCTAGTGAGCGGTCACCGAGTGTTCGTGGACCTGCGCGCGGGCGACGGGGTCCTCGTCGAACTGGCCCGGTAGGGCGACGGAGGATGAGCACGTGAAGGTCTCGCTACTTGCGGTCTTCGCAGCGGCACCACTAGCATCAATGTGCATCGGGGCGGGCGCGGCGTCGGCGAACAGGGGAGCGTCGCCGCTCGATGGCTGGGACTTCAGACTGAAGGAATTCGTGATCGGCGCGTGGCTCGGGCCCGACGGCACCGACGGCGAGGTCCGCGTCTACGAGGAAGCGGGCTTCAACGTCATGATGGTCGGGCGGTACATGTCGCGCGGCGGCGTGTACGCGGACCCCGACTCCGTGGCCCGCGAGCTGGATCTTGCCCACAAGCATCGGTTGTGGGCTATGCTCGATACGTACACGCGCGACAACAAGCCCTGGGGCGGCGTCATCCCGGCCGGTGCGGACACAGGCCACCACAACGCGACGCTCGAGGAGATGAAGTGGATCCACGAGCGCTTCGGCAAGCATCCCGCCCTGGCCGGCTACATGCTGGGCGATGACCAGGGTCAGATGGCCGGGCGCCTCGGCGAGACCACCGCGTACCTGCACGAGAACGCGCCCGACATGGTCCCCTGGGTGTGCGGATGGGTCAGCGCGGCCGACCTTGCGGCCCACGGCAACCCGTTCGTCAACTGGCAGATCTACCCGACGCTCTACAACACCGGCGAGCCCCCGGAAGTGCAGGCCCGCATGTACTGCGATGCCTTCGACAACATGCGCAAACAGTGCCAGGAGTGCGGCACCGTCCCGTGGCCGATGATCAACGCCGACGGCGACGACGTATCGGACAGCACGTTGCGGTTTCCGCTCTACGCACCTCTCGCCTACGGCGCGCAGGGACTGTGGTACTTCACCTACCGCAACTCTATGACGTACGGCAAGGAAGGCGAGGCCGGCTACGACGACTACGAGCAGGCCCTCCACAATGTGACCAAGCTGTACAGAGTCGGGAAGACGGCGAACTGGCGCATTCGCGAGTGGGGGCCGGAGCTGCTCGGGCGCACGTCGACCGCGCGGTTCTCGACCGGCTGGGCGGCTCCGAGCGCCGACGATCCCGGGCCGGGCAAGCTGGTCGCCTCGATGGACCCCGATGTGCTGGTCGGGATCCTCGAGAAGCCCGGCGAGCCGAAGCTCGCCCTGGTGGTCGACAAGCGCGTCAGCAAGGAGTTCGGCGCGACAAAGCCGCGCGCCCTGACAGTCACGTTCGGCGACGGCGTCCACGAGCTCGAGATCGTGGGCAATGGTGACGGCCAGGAAGTACAGGGACGCACGGCGCGGTTGACCCTGGCCGGCGGGGAGGGCGCGCTGCTGAAGCTGCGGTAGCCCTCGGGCGTCGCAAGTCTGTCCTGGGCCGGGCGAGGCGCGTGACGAAGGGCCATCCCGGTAGGGACGACCGGCGGGCCGCCCGCGCCGGGAGCGCCGGAGTGGGGTAAGGACACCCGGCCGCGTTCCCCCTCACCCCGGCCCTCCGTACGCGTTAACTTACCCACTGTAGCATCCGTTCAGGCACTGTAGTATTGGTCCGGCGGACTGTCGTTGTCGTCGACGCGGGGTGTCGCGCAGGTTGCGGTCGAGGTTGGGTGGCGGTGGGTGCAGGCCCAGGATCTTCGTAACCGCCGTGATGGCGTTCAGGACACCCTCGAGTATCTTGCGCCACACACGGTATGGGCTCAGCGGTCGTTTCGGATCTTCGTCCTCGTGAGGGGGGGATAACGCCGGCCCGCTCGGCCAGCGTCTCCACCAGGATCGATGCGAGGAGAACCGCGTAGACAAACGCCCGCGCTGACTCCGGGTCTTTGCTCGGAAGACGCTCTATGTGCATGATGCTCTTCAGCCGCTTGAACAGCAGCTCCACCTGCCAGCGGAGCCTGTACAGAGCCAGGATCTGCCCGCCGTCGAGCACGGCCGGATCAACGTTCGTGACCAGAAACGTATACGCCGCCGCCATAAGGCTCCGCGGGTCCGGCCTACGCTTCTTGCGGACCGCCGCGTACCGGATCTTGCGGCGCTCGCGCTCAGTGCTCTCCGCGTCTTTCGGACACGCCACGAGGCGGACTCGGTAGACTCCGGGTTCAACACCCTCTACTCTGCGCCCACGACGATGTTCCTCGACCCGGAACTGGACCTCCCAGTCGCCTACTTGGCCCGGCTCCAGCCCCTCCAGCGCCGCGATGATGTCGAACGGCTCCCCGTCCAGCGTCTCCAGCGGGAAGTTCTGCCAGTTCAGCCGCACCACCATGCGACGGCCCTTGCCCATCAGCCTCGCAACCGCCTCCCGATGAGCGTAGCCCCGATCCGCGACTACGATCTCCTCCGCCCCTATCTCGTGCCGGTTCAGCGTCTCGCCCCCCTCCGGGCCTGTCAGCTCCACTGACGACATGCGCCAAGAAGACAGGTTGAACCCTACATGCAGCCGCCACTGCGTACCTTGCGGCCCGGGCCCGGGGATCACCGACGCATCCACCAGACGAACCGTCCCCGACGGCAACTCCGCACGGCTCCCACGCGCCAGAAGTAGCCTCCCAACCAGCCATTGCAGCCAGTTCGCGCTGTTGCGGATCCGCTTCCATGCCGCCACCCACGACAGGTCCGCTATCCCAGCCTCCAACGCCCATGCCGCCGTCAGCCGCGTCGACACGCTGTTCAGAGCGTAGTGAAGCACCAGACGAAGCAAGTCCGACGCGCTTCTGATACGCCGGACCCGACTCAGCGCCTTATGCTCACGAGCGCTCGACTCCAGATCAGCCGGCAACAGCTCCACCAGCTCCGACCACGCACTACCTGCGATCAGCTCGTCTTCCATGTCACAGGTCTACGTACGCACCGACACGAACTCCTTTTTGACATACCATCAAAGTTAACGCGTATGCCCCAACCCTCTCCCGGAGGGCGGGGAGAGGGGATACTGACATGGAGTACAACGCCATCACTCGGAGAGGCCGCATAGGGGCCCTGCCCCATGCGGCCCCTCCGACGCGGCGCGACAAACATGCCGGGCGTGGGGACGATCTTGTCGGTGCGCGAGGGGGAGGACTCCCGCTTCGTGCACACCGACGTCCAGGGCACGACGCGCAACGTGACGAGCGCGGCCGAGGCCGTCATGGCGACCTACGACCTCGACGCGTTTGGCGTCCAGCGCTCGCACACCGGCGCCTACTCGACCCCGTACCTCTTCACCGGCAAAGAGCGCGACTCCGGCCCCAGCCTCGACTACTTCATCGCGAGGCAGTACAAGGCGGGGAGGGGGGTGTTCGTGAGCCTGGGCAGCATACGCTTCGGCCCGCGCTACGGTATCCTCTTGCCTCGGCTCTCGGCGCCCGTTGAGGGCTGGCCGCTGGCCCTCATGGTGCTCCATCTCAGCTTCAACGACTCGCCTGAGCTGCCAAATGACCAGTTGGGTCCTGCTGAGGCAGACGGCGGAGCCGGGGAGTGGCTTGCAGACGCCGGAACCGCGAGCATCGGGTGCCCAGGCTGCGATACCGACCGCTTGCCGCGACGTGCTGCCCT
>Ga0315282_10017417_pt1 | contig 10380 bp, 8 predicted proteins | sample YL17G07_20_MG_FD_203693 | JGI IMG/M metagenome (GOLD analysis project Ga0315282, IMG submission 203693) | Sediment microbial communities from Yellowstone Lake, YNP, Wyoming, USA - YL17G07_20 | ecosystem: Environmental > Aquatic > Freshwater > Lake > Sediment | place: USA: Wyoming | collected... | reverse complement strand
TTACTCGACGATCTCCGTGACGGTGCCGGCGCCCACGGTGCGCCCGCCCTCGCGGATGGCGAAGCGCATCTCCTTCTCGATGGCCACCGGCGTGATCAGCTCCACGTTCAGTTCCACGTTGTCCCCCGGCATCACCATCTCCGTGCCCTGCGGCAGGGCCACCACCCCGGTCACGTCCGTGGTCCGGATGTAAAACTGCGGCCGGTAGCCGGTGAAGAACGGCGTGTGGCGCCCCCCCTCCTCCTTGGTCAGCACGTACACCTGGGCCTGACACTTGGTGTGCGGCGTCATGGAGGCCGGCTTGGCCACCACCTGCCCCCGCTCCACCTCGTCCTTCTCCGTGCCCCGCAGCAACAGCCCCACGTTGTCGCCCGCCTGCCCCTCGTCCAGCAGCTTCTTGAACATCTCCACCCCGGTGACCACCCGCTTCATGGTCGGCCGGAACCCCACGATCTCCATTTCCTCGCCCACCTTCGCCCGCCCCCGCTCGATGCGCCCGGTCACCACCGTCCCCCGCCCGGAAATCGAGAAAATGTCTTCAATGGGCATCAGAAACGGCTTGTCCACCTCCCGCGTCGGTACCGGAATGTAGTTGTCCACCGCCTCCATCAACTCCACAATCCCTTTCTCCCACTGCGCCTCCCCCGCCAGCGCCCCCACCGGGTTGCCCCGCACCACCGGAATCTCGTCCCCAGGAAACCCGTACTTCTTCAGCAGTTCCCGTACCTCCAGTTCCACCAGGTCCAGCAGCTCCGGGTCGTCCACCATGTCCACCTTGCTCATGAATACCACGATGTAGGGCACCCCCACCTGGCGGGCCAGCAGAATGTGCTCCCGGGTCTGCGGCATGGGCCCGTCGGTGGCCGCCACCACCAGAATGGCCCCGTCCATCTGCGCCGCCCCGGTGATCATGTTCTTGATGTAGTCGGCGTGCCCCGGGCAGTCCACGTGCGCGTAGTGCCGCTTCGAGGTCTGGTACTCCACGTGCGCCACCGCGATCGTGATCCCCCGCTCCCGCTCTTCCGGCGCGTTGTCGATGGAATCGAAGGACCGGAACTTCACCTTGGGGTCCGTCTTCCCCAGCACCCTGGTGATCGCCGCCGTCAGCGTCGTCTTGCCGTGGTCGATGTGTCCGATGGTCCCCACGTTCACGTGCGGCTTGGAACGGTCAAATTTCTCTTTCGCCATCGCCTCTCCTCAGCTTCTCGTCTCTCGCCTTACTTAAAACCAATTGGGGCGCGAACTTCCTCCGGTTGCTCCGCCGGCAACCTGAGCATCGCGGTCAAGAAATGTTCCCACTTCAGCAACCGCACCGGATAATCCAGGCGCGCGGCCTGCTCTGCAATGATCCAAGCCCCGCGCTCATCCTCGTCCACTACGAAGGCCTTCACAAGATCGCCGTCCAGGGGCAAGTCGTTCAACGCCTGCCGGCCTTCTTCCGACAAACGAAAGAGCACGGTATTGCTGGCCAGCATCATTTTCCGCTACGAGGCGCAATCAAATCGGTCCGCATGAGCCAGGTCTCCAGATGGCGCCTCAGTTCATCTAAATCCTGCAAGGCCCCGGAATCCACGACATCGTCGGCCAGATTCTCGGGAACCGCCACAGTGACAACGCCTTGTCCCGTCTGAACTCTGACTAACCAGCGCTCTTTCCCGGGTTCGGCTACCACACCGATCAAGCGGAAGTCCGCGCCCAGCCCAGCCAGAACGTCTTCAACTTTGTTCCCAAAGGCCAGGCCCCTCACGCGAAGTCGCTCCTCCGCGAAAATGCGGGCAAGATCCTCACGACGGGCAGATACGCCAAGTTCCTCAACCTCTTCGCGTGAAGCCCGAGCCGCCCGGAGCCAGTCCCGGGCCGATACCGGGCTTCCCGAGACAGAAACATCGAATTTCTGCGCTTCCGCCATGCTGTCCTACCTGCTCACTACTTTGCCGTGCACCCGGGCGATAATCTCCTCGGCGATCTGCTTGGGCACCTCTTCGTAGCGGGCAAAATGCATGGAATAACTGCCGCGGCCCTGGGTGCGCGACCGCAGATCGGTGGCGTAGCCGAACATCTCGGCCAGCGGCACCAGCGACTTGATCACCTGGCTGCCGGCCCGCAATTCCATGCCCTCGATGCGGCCCCGGCGCCCGTTCAGGTCGCCGATCACATCACCCATGTACTCCTCGGCAACCACCACCTCGACGCTCATCAGGGGCTCGAGCAAGACCGAATTGGCCCTGCGCGCCGCTTCCTTGAAGCAGATCGAGCCGGCGATCTTGAAGGCCATCTCCGAACTGTCCACTTCGTGGTAGCTGCCGTCCTCGAGGATCGCCCGCACGTCCACCATCTCGTAGCCGGCCAGGACGCCGCCTTCCATCGCCTCCTTGACGCCCGCTTCGACGGCCGGTATGTACTCGCGCGGCACAGCACCGCCATAGATGGAGTTGACGAACTCGAAACCTACTCCTGGCGCTGGCTCGACGGCCAGCTTGACGACCGCATACTGGCCGCGCCCGCCGGTCTGGCGGATGTAGCGGGTCTCGGCCTCGGATCGCGCCCGAATCGTTTCCCGGTAGGCGACCTGCGGTTTGCCGACGTTGGCGGCCACACTGAACTCCCGCAGCATGCGGTCCACCAGGATCTCCAGGTGGAGCTCGCCCATGCCGGAAATGATGGTCTGCCCGCTGTCCGGGTCGGTGTGGATCTTGAAGGTCGGGTCTTCCAGCGCCAGTTTGTTCAGCGCCATGCCCAGCTTCTGCTGGTCGGCCTTGGTCTTGGGCTCCACGGCCACCGCGATGACCGGCGTCGGAAACTCAATGGACTCCAGCACGATCGGCTGCTGTTCGTCGCAGATGGTATCGCCGGTGGCCACGGTCTTCAAACCCACGGCAGCCGCGATATCGCCGGCCACCACTTCCTCGATCTCTTCCCGCTTGTTGGCGTGCATGCGCAGCAGCCGCCCGATGCGCTCGCGGCGGTCGCGCGCCACATTGAAAACAGTTGAGCCGGACTTCAGTGTTCCGGAGTAAACGCGCAGGAAGGCGAGCTGGCCGACATAGGGGTCGGTCATGATCTTGAAGACCAGGGCCGAGAAGGGCGCACTGTCGTCGGCCGCGCGGGTGACGGGCTGGCCGGTGTGCGGCTCGGTGCCCTCGACCGGCGGGACGTCCGCCGGCGACGGCAGATAATCGACCACAGCATCCAACAGCGGCTGCACACCCTTGTTCTTGAAAGCGGCGCCGCAAATCACGGGAACCACCTTCAGCGCGATGGTCTCGCGCCGCAGCGCGGCCTTCAGCTCTTCGGGGCCGATCGGCTCGCCGTGCAGGTATTTCTCCAGCAGCGGGTCGTCGCGCTCGCAGATGGCCTCGACCATCTTCTCGCGATAGGCCTTGGTGACGGCCGCGTATTCCTCGGGGGTTTCCCGCACTTCGTATTCGGCGCCCAGCGTCTCGTCGTAGTAGGCGATGGCCTTCATCGACATCAGGTCGATGACGCCTTCGAAGTTATCTTCCTTGCCAAGGGGATATTGGACCGCGACGGGGTGGGCATTCAGGCGGGTACGAATCATCGACAGGCAGCGGTCGAAATCGGCGCCCACCCGATCCATCTTGTTGACAAAACAAATGCGTGGGACGCGGTACTTGTCGGCCTGCCGCCAAACCGCCTCCGACTGCGGCTGAACGCCGGCCACCGCGTCGAACACGGCCACGGCGCCGTCCAGAACACGGAGCGAGCGCTCGACTTCGGCCGTAAAATCCACGTGGCCGGGCGTATCAATAATGTTGACGGTGGTGTCGTTCCATTCACAGGTGGTGGCCGCCGAAGTGATGGTGATACCCCGTTCCTGTTCCTGCTCCATCCAGTCCATCACCGCGGTGCCTTCATGCACCTCGCCCAACCGGTGCGTCCGCCCCGTGTAATAGAGAACGCGCTCGGTGACAGTGGTCTTGCCGGCATCAATGTGCGCCATGATGCCGATATTGCGCGTTCGCTCTAATGGAACTGTTCGGGCCATATTCCAGGTGTCAGGTTTCGGGTGTCAGATTGGGCCTGCCCCTGCCTACTGCACACTGCTTTCCGCCTGCTGCCTACTGCCTTCTGGCCTACCAGCGGTAATGGGCGAAGGCCTTGTTGGCTTCCGCCATACGGTGCGTATCTTCCTTCTTCTTGATGGCCGCGCCGCGGTTGTTCGCGGCGTCCATGATTTCGGCGCTCAGCTTCTCCATCATTCCCTTCTCGCCGCGGGCGCGCGCGTAACCGATCAGCCAGCGAATGCTGAGGCTGGTGCGGCGGTTGGCGTTGACTTCCACCGGCACCTGATAGTTGGCGCCGCCGACACGCCGCGTCTTGACCTCCAGCATCGGCTTGCAGTTCTCGATCGCCTTCTTGAAGACCTTCAGCGGATCGTCGTTGGCCCGTTCCCGCACCTTTTCGAGCGCCCGGTAGAAAATGTGTTCGGCCGTCGATTTCTTGCCGTCCCACATCATGCAATTGATGAACTTGGCCACCAGCGGACTGCTGAACCGGGGGTCCGCTCCTGTTTCTCTGCGTTCGACTGTGCCCTTACGCGGCATCTCTCAAACCTCAGTGACAAGTGATGCGTGACGAGTGACAAGTAACGGTCGGAAACGGCCCAACTCATCACTCGTCACCCATCACTGGGCTTTGGGCCGCTTGGCCCCGTACTTGCTGCGCCCCTGCTTGCGGCTGGCCACTCCGGCCGCGTCCAGCGTGCCCCGGATGATGTGATAGCGAACGCCGGGAAGGTCCTTGACGCGTCCACCGCGGATCAACACGATGGAGTGCTCCTGCAAGTTGTGGCCGACTCCGGGGATGTAGGTGGTCACCTCGATCCCGTTGGTCAGGCGCACCCGGGCCACTTTCCGCAGCGCGGAGTTCGGCTTCTTCGGCGTTTGGGTGTACACGCGAGTGCAGACGCCCCGCTTCTGCGGGCAGCTCTGCAGGGCGGGGCTGGCCGTTTTGTACTTGGGCGGCCTCCGCCCCAGGCGAACCAGTTGATTAAACGTCGGCACGAATATCCTCTCGCTTGGCAACCACTCGCGCCCCTGATGGGGGCGGAGCGCAACTCACTCTTACCCAATGCCTACCCTGTGTATTTCGCCCGAGTATCCCGATCTGGTCGGGTCAGGCACGCCATAAGGATCCCGGAGGCAAACCAGGATTTCGCGACGTGCCTTGAGGTGCCCCTAAAAACAGGGGCGGATAATGGCCCGTTGTCACGCGCTGCGGGCCGGCGAGGAACTCCCTGACTGGAAACCAGCCGCTCCCTTGGCCGTTCCCTGATCCTCAGAGCCGTAGCCTACCGGGAGCGAGAAACTCGCTCGCACAAACTCAGGATTATACCACATCCCAGAAGCGGCGCAAGCCCCCAATACCACTGTTCGTTCCGGCCTGCCACCCCGCGTCATCCTCACCCGCGCGAGGTGTTACGGCATCCATTCATCGGCGGGATCGAACTTGGGGAAGACTACAATCAGGACCTTCATTTTGCCTATCGCTCGATGGCGCACCCCGGGCGGAATCAGAACCGAGCGGCCCACCTTCAGCGGAATCCGATCGTCATTCAACTGCATGGCGGCGCCCGGGCCGCATTCCAGCACGTAGTACACCTCGGTCAGCCGCTTGTGGTAATGCAGGGCCGCGTCGATGCTGATGTCGGTGACGTGGACCGTGCCCGGGAACTCCGGCACGTCGGCGAAGGCGCGCCGCGCCGTGCCGCAAGGGCAGTCCACGCCGGGCAGGTCGGGAAAATCGACGACACGGTAAGGAGTTGCGGAAGCCGCTGTGTGGCTGGCAGGCAGCGGCTTCAGCTTCATGTTCCGAAACTCGACGCGCATGGGGTCGCCGCGGTGCAGTTGCAGGGCGATCACGCCGCTCTGGGCCTTGTCGTCGGCGAGATCGATGGTGAGCAGGCCGTTGAGCCAGAGCCTCAGGCGCGTTCCTTCGGCCCGCACCTCGACGGTGTTCCATTCACCCTTGTGATAGACCGTGCGGCCCCTCACCCAGCCTTCCTCGGGCGTTTTCATCAGGCGGCTTCCCCGGCCCCGCTCCTCGTACAGATTGCCCCAGGCGGATTTTTCTCCGTTTTCGGAAAAGTCGGCCTGGTAGCCGCTGACCACCCAACCGGGCCCGGGATGCATGGTGCTGCGGAACTGGATCCCGCTGTTGTGGTTGCGGAGCTTGACGTCGGCCTTCAGATGAAAATCGGCAAACGGCTTTTCGTAGACCAGGAAAGTGTTCTGTTCAATCTGCGCCTGGTCGGTCGTGCCGACGATCGCGCCGTTGTCGACTTTCCACAGCCGCGGGTCGCCGCTCCATCCGGCCAGATCCTTGCCGTTGAACAACAGCGTCCACCCTTCCCGCCGTTCTTCTTCCGTCAACCGGTTCTGCGCAAAGCCGCCGGCCGGCAGAACCAGGGCCAGCAACAAAACCGCGCATCTTGGTTTGATCATGCGGTCACCTCCCGTGCGATGTGGAACGCAGATGAACGCAGGTAACACACATCAATCCACTCGAACCGCATCTCCGTCGTTGATCCGCATCCCATTGAATTCTGATCACATGTAGCCCTGGGCGGCGGTGAAGGCGGCGGTCGGAGCCGACATCTCGTCGGCTTTTCGCAGGCGCTGGCTGAGCAGGCGAAGAATCGCCAGCGAGATCTTCGGGTGGCTCAGGATCAGATCGCGGAAATCATCGCCATTGATAACCAGGAAGCGGCAAGGCTCCAGGGTGGCGACGCTGGCCGAGCGCAGTTCGCTGTCCAGCAGCGCCATCTCGCCGAAACACTCGCGCTCGCCCAGTTCCGCAAGCTGCCGCTCGGCGGCGTCCTCACCGCGAAAGACCTTCACTTTCCCCTCCACGATCACATACAACTGGTTCCCCTCCTCGTTCTCGTGGAAGACGGCGGAGCCGGCCGGCATCTCCTGCTCGGCACATATTTCGCTGACGCTGACCAGATCGTTGCCCTCCAGTGAGGCAAACAGCGGAACCGATTTGAGGAACAGCATTTTCTCCACGGTGAGCAGCATGGGAGTTCCCTCCAGGATGGCTTTTGCGGAGCGGCGGATGGCCGGGTGGGGGTCATCCAGGGCGCGGCGGACCAAGGGCGCCGCGTCTTCGCCCCACAGCCGCCATAACGACTGCATAGTCGCCTCGCGCACCGCGTAGTCGGCCGCGCGCCGCAGCACGCCGAGCAACTCCTGGCAATCCGTCAGTCGCGCTTCCCCAATCACTTTGGCCAGGCTGGCCCGGATAGCCGTCGATTCGTGGGCGGCCAGCGATTGCAAGACTCCGCCCAGGGGTGGAACCGGCAACTTCTCGGCTTCCAGCAGGGACCCCAGGCGGCGCCCGAGAGCCGGGCCGGCCAGAACCTCGAGCGCCTCCAGCGCGTTGGCCCGCTCGCGGCGGCCCGCCCCGCTCTGCATCTGCCGGGCAATGGATGCCATTCGCTGCCGATCGGTGACGATACCCAGCGCCAGGAAGATCCGCTGTTGAATGCGCGCCGCTTCATCAGCCAGGAACGGTTTCAACCACGCGGCCTGGGACGGCAGGTGCACATCGAGGGAACGCGAGTAGGACAGCGTAGTGGCCAGCAACTCGGCCGTCTGCTCGGCCGCGGCCCGCACCGCCGGCCGCAACTCGTTGGGAAGCGGCGCGGTCTGGCTGATCCGGTCGATGGCCTCGAGCGCGCCGGTCTGCAACTGCGAGTTGGGGCTGGCCAGCGACTCGACCAGGGCCGGCAGCGCGCCGGGATCGGCGATACTCCCAAGTGCCATCAGCACCTGGGGACGGAGGTCGGTGCTTTCAACCGCCCGAAGCAATTCGACCAGGCGTGCCAGGGCCGGGGCCGGGCGCCGCCTGTGGATGTGCTGCACGGCGCGGAAGGCTTGGTGCGCCGCGGCCTGGTGGCGGCCGGCGTGCAGCACGGCTTCGAGTGCGGTCTCGTCGCCCACCCTGGCCAGCGACCGCAATTCCTGCCTCCAGGGCAGGCGCTGCGCATCGGCCAGCAGCCGCAGCAGCAGGGGCTGGGCGAAACGGGTGGGCAGGCCCGCGACGGCGTAAGCGCCCGCGTGCCGGGTTGCCGGATCGGGGTCGGCGCACATCAGCTCGCAAAGCTGCAGCAACCGGCGCAACTCCTGGTCGGCGGCCGCATCCCCGTCCGCCTGCCGCAGACGGGCGTAGGCCCGAATGGCATTGGAGCGGACCCGGCGATTCGTGTCCTCCAGGCAGGTCCGCAGCACCTCGCGCGCTTCCGCCGGCTGGTTCTCGGGCTGCAGTCTTTGCAGGGCGTTGGCGCGGACGCGCGCGTCGCTGTCGGTCGCAACCTGGCTCAGAAGGCCCATCAGCGTGGGCTGACGGCTGCGGCCCAGGGCTGCCACCGCCGTGGCGCGGATCACCGGGTCGGGGTGCGCAGCCAGGCGGCCGAGCAGGTTTTGCGCCTTGGGATCATCGAGCCGCTCCAGCAGGTGGATGGCGAGCAGCGCCTGTGCCGGAGTGGCGCTCTTCATGGCCGCGAACAGGCGCTCTAGGCTCGCGGGGTCCCGCAATCGTGCCAGCGCTGCGGACGGGTCGCCCCGCACGGAAAACTGGCCCACGAGATCGGCCAGCAGCGCCTCCAGGTAGGCGCCGCCTATCTTCGAAGCCGACAGCAACCACAGGGAGGCCACCAGCAGCGCCGCCAGGCTTACAACCCACGGCGGCCAGTGCATGGTCGCCGCCGCGATCAGCAGGACGCCGGCCAGTCCGTTCGACAGCGGCTTCAGATTGCCGTCAACGAACGCAACCGTCCGAGCACGCCTCTCCGGCGCCAGCGGATTGTACAGCAACTGGAACGAGGCGTCCTGAATGCTCCAGAGCAAAACGTGGTCGATAAACTTGGCGGCGAAGGCGGTCGCGTAGCCGTACCAGGCGAGCAGGCCGCCGGTGAGCAACACCAGCCCCGCGGGGTGGAACAGAATGGTCCGGCCGACGCCCAGGCGGGCCACCAGGCGCGGCGTCAAGAACAGTTGCACGACCAGGGCGGCGAGCCCGGCCCAGGCGCGGAACGAGCCCAGGAAGGCAGTCAGCGCGTCCTGCGTGGGGTAGGCCGCGTTCATCACCCGGCTAAACTGGAAATCGACGAGAACGAACACCACCCAGAGGGTGAGGGCGATCCCCGACATGACCCCGGCCAGGCGCGTTCCCCGCACCAGGCGGAAGCCCTCCAGCGCCTCGGCCACCCAGGACTGCCGGGCCGGAGCGCTTTTCGGCCGGGGCTTCTTCGCAACGCGGCTGTCGGCAAGCCGGTAGCGCGAGAGCGAGCGGCGCAGCAGCACCATAGCCGCCACCAGGCAGACCACCCACAACAACAACAGCCTGCCGGTCCCGAACAGCCGTACCGCAGGCCGAATCACCAAGCCGGTGGCGATCATGCCCAGCAACCCGCCGGAGGCCAGGAAGGGGAAGAGACGCTTGGCCTGGCGGGTGTCGAACATGTCCCCGGCCGCCGTCCAGAACTGCATGATGGAAAGAATCCAAAGCACCTGGACAAGCATGTAGAGCGCCGGGTACAGCCACCGGTAGCCTCCCGCCAGAAGGACCGTGCTGGCCACCAGGGAAACCGCATACGCGCCGAACGACAGGGTGACAAAGCGGAGGCGATCGACCCGGCCGACGAAGCGGGCGTAGACCGACGAGCAGGCCACCACCAGCACCGCGCTCGCCAGGTACATGTACGGCAGGTTCGCGACACCAAAATTCTTCAGGAAAAGCGAGTCGCGGACGTTTCGCCCGATGGTAACGCCCGCGATCAGCAGGAAGTTGGCGAGGACGACGGGCAGCACCCGGCCCCATTCGTCCGGCTGCACGGGAGCTACGCGTGCCAGGAGAGCCTGCAGGCCTCCCGAAGACCGCGATTCCCTGACCGGTTCGCGCGCGCCGTGTGATGCGGGCATCTCGCCAGCCGCCCCGGTCGAGGGGCGCTCCCTTTCGTTGGCTGCCTGAGTATACTCCAGGAGTCAGGATTCAAGAGCGGGAAGTCAGGGGCCTGGAGGCAGGGTCCCAGGACGCCACTGCTGGCTGCCTGCCCCTGACTCCTTCGATGGAGGGAAGCAATGGAGCACAAGATCTGGGCCGACATGTTTCAAGTGGGCCTGCCGGTGCTGGAGAAGGTGTTGCGTCCGGTGATCGTCTACTTTTTTCTTGTCGTCGGACTGCGGTTGGCCGGCAAGCGCGAACTCGCTCAGCTCAACACCTTCGACCTCGTTGTGCTGCTCACGTTGTCGAACACCGTTCAGAACGCCATCATCGGCAATGACAATTCGGTGCTGGGAGGCATCATCGGGGCCGCCACGTTGCTGGCCCTCAATTACCTTGTCGTTCGCTTCTTGT
>Ga0315282_10017416_pt1 | contig 10381 bp, 8 predicted proteins | sample YL17G07_20_MG_FD_203693 | JGI IMG/M metagenome (GOLD analysis project Ga0315282, IMG submission 203693) | Sediment microbial communities from Yellowstone Lake, YNP, Wyoming, USA - YL17G07_20 | ecosystem: Environmental > Aquatic > Freshwater > Lake > Sediment | place: USA: Wyoming | collected... | reverse complement strand
ATTTGTTCACCGACTACGTTCGGGGATGGACCTCGAAGCACGGCGTGCCGCTGCCGCTTCGCTGACGGTATGGGGGTCAGAGTGCTGCGTCGTCGCGCGGGCCCGCAAACTCCTCCTCGGAGCCGGCAAGACAAAGGCGGAGCATGTGCCGGATCCCGCGGTTCCGGGTCAGCCGGATGCTGCGGTCGAAGTACCGGACCACCCCCGGAGCGTTACCGTTCCACACCTGGGACAGTGGGACCATGGCTCCGGAGTAGAGCCAGCAGTACATGCGGTCGCTCCAGTGCTCCCGGCCGGGCAACTCAGGGTAGTCGCCCATGACGTCGCAGAGGGTTCTGAAGATCCGGACGCGGCGCGGCTCGCGATAGTGGTTCAAGAAGAGGATTTCACTCGAGCCCTCCCGCGCTTCGGACACGAACTCGGAGAAGCTCGCCGCGCGCGTGAGATTCAAGATGGAGTTCGGCTCGCATCCGTGACGGTCGCCTCCGGAGACCAGGAGATGATCGCAGGCCCGCGCCAGGTCGATGACGGCCTGGTTCTCCGGCCAGGGCCGCAGCCCGTTCAACTCCAGCGCATGAATGCAGCCGCCACAGTCCTGCAGGAATTCGCAAAGCAGGGCGCGGTGCTGGCCGGCGCCGACCTCGCCCTGGTCCCACAGCGGATGGTTCAGGACTGTCAGGATGTCCGGGCGACGGCTCAGGGAGGCCAGCAGTTCCCGGCGCAAACCGGGCGCCGGATCCCGGGTGTATCGAGCCAGTTCCGCGACGATGGAATGGGCCTCGCTGGGGGGCAGGTTGTGCACACCGACGTGAAAGAAGGTCGGGCCTACCGGCACCGTCCATTCGATCGACACGGGCGCTCCGCGGGTTCCGTCCGCGGCGTGCAGGTGGCCGGCGGCCTCGATATTGTCATGATCGCTGAGCGACACCAGCGCCGTCAGGTCCAGCGTCTCCTCGATGTGCCGTCGCTCCAGGTGGTGAGCTTCAGGCCCGGGCAGCGGCGGCGTCCAGTGGCCGCGCGTATAGTCCAGGACCCGCCTGTGTCTTTCCAGGTACTTTCTGGCCAGCCTGCGCATTTCCCAGGCCAGGATGGGCACCCGCGCGCAATACCGGGGGATGAAGCCGAAACTCTCCCGGGAGTGCATGGTATGGCTGTGGAGAGAGACGGCGGTCCGGAACTGCCTGTGCGCGGCCTGATCTCGCCACAAAAACCGGACGTGGGTGCGCTTCATGCGCTCCTCCTGCCCGGCACGGTCTGCCGGAGCGCGGGGTGCAGCCGGGCGCTCAGGGCACACGCCAGAAGGCTGACCCCCAGGCCCGCCAACGCGTCCACGGCGTAATGATATCGGCCGTAGACGGTGGCGATGGCCACCGCCGTGGCCAGCGCGCCCAGGACCCAGCCCACCCGCCTCTTTTCCGGAAGGGCCAACAGCATGGCGAAGGCCGCCGAAAAACTCGCCGTCACATGGCCGCTGGGGAAAACGCTGGCGCCAATGTCGTAATGATCCAGAAGCCAAACGTTCAGGGAACGGAACAGGGTGGAGAAGGCCGGTAGGTCTTCCCCGATGAATAGCAGCCTGGGCCCGACCGACGGGAAGTGCGGCAACAGTACGTAAGTTGTCAGTGTGCCCAGCAGCAACGTGAACAGGTAGCGATCGACCCGCGCGCGCCGCCCAAGAACGTAAAGGATGCCGATGGAAACCGGCGGGATGGCGTACACCAGCGAATAGCAGAGTTCGAGAAGGAACGGCAGGACCGGTCCGCAGCTTTCGATCACCGCCCTTCCTCCCCATCCGTTCAGGAGCAGCCGGTCGAGACGGATCCAGGTGTATTCCCATCCAGGGCGCTGCACAGGCGGCAGGAACCAGTCCACGGCCCAGTATGCGACCAGGACCAGGGGACCGGGCAGCCAGTCGCGCACGATGCTGAAGAACCGGGAGCCGGTGCGAGCCTCGGCGCGGGCCAGCAGGTAAACCAGTGCTGCCCCCGCCAACGTCAGGCCACCCCGCCAGACCAGGGCGCCCGGCCTCAGGCCGGAAAGGGCAGAGAAGATGGAGGCGTAGAGGAAGTAGCCGAGCAGCAGCCACTCGCTGGGCCGCAGAGCCCCGGCCCTGCATTGCCGGTCAGGCGTGCCGGCCGGCGCCTGGTACGCCTGCAGCCTTGCCTGCCAGCTCTGATCGCTCAGAATCAATGTCTGCGGTGACGCGGTTTTCGCGGCCACGCTGGTGGCATCCTTCTTATACGGTGATGCACCGCCGATGCGGGCAAGCCTCTCCCCCGATATGCCGGGGCATGGGGTTCACGGAGCCGTTACCCGGGGGTCGCTTTCGTCCTGCTGACCGCAGCAAGTATACGCTGATCGCCTGTTTTTGAACCATGGCATTTTCAGGGATGCCGGCGCACCGGCGGGCTGATCGAAGTTCGGCCCTCCGCGCCCGCGGCACGGCTCGGAGCGAGGTCAACCAGGCGGCCAACAGACCAGTGTCCCGGCCAAAGGGCGTATCGGGTCTCGTTGCCACGCACGACGAAATTCGTTGAGGAACTCGGGGCCGCGAAGCTGCGGGATAGTTATGAGAACAACGCTGAACTGGGGAGACCGACGAAGCACGCGGGCGGCGGATTCTCCGAACTGCCTGTCACGCGTAAGTATGCAAGTGAAACGGGCCGTGGCGGCTGCCTCCACCAGTTCCCCGTTGGTCAGGTGATTCCATCCACGCGATTCCGCGGTGGCGGCGGCAATGCCGGACTCGCGCAGGAAGGCCGTGAGCTTCCTCGGCACGTTCACGTCAAGCAGCCACATAGGGAGCGTCGAGGATTTCTGAAGCGGCTCGCATGATGTCGGGGAGAGCCTCGTGGGGAAGGGAGCCGTACGTTTCCTGGATCTCCTCGACGGTCATGCCATCTGCCAGGCAGGAGAGGATAAAAGATACTGAAAAGCGCGTCCCCCGTACAGCGAGCTTGCCTCCTAATAGGTCAGGGTCGGCCACGATCCAGCGATAGTCCTTAAAGGCCCTCAACTGGCGTTCTGGCATAGGGTCACCTCGTCCCCGTCCCGGCGGATTTGGTCGGGCCGCCCGGATTTGAACCGGGGACTTCCTGCGCCCAAGGCAGGCGCGCTACCAGGCTGCGCTACGGCCCGACTACCAACCAGTGTACCACGGCTTCGCCGCACCCATCGCCCCTCGCGCTCAGGGCATTCCGTAACGCCAGCCATCATGGGCAACCCCGCCGCGGATGCCCGTTCTGGGGTATTCTCCGTTCAGGAGAAGCCATGCGAAAGCCGTTTGCCGTAGCAATTTGCTGCCTTGCAGTCATCGTGTCATGCGGGATCGCTGATGCCCAGACCCCGGCCCGGGCAACGGGCAAGTTCTACATCGTGGGCATGGGAACCGCGCCGGACTTGATCACGCTCCGGGCACAGCGGGTGATCGCGCGGGCTGATGTCGTGCTCTTCGAGGAGGGCTCGGACACTGCCGAGTGGACCGCGCTTATCAAGGGCAAGCAGGTGTGGCGGTGGCCTCACACGCTCAGGAGATACTATGGAACGGACCTCAAGACGTTGAAAGATCCGGCCCAGCGGGCTCAAGCCGAAAGCATGGACAAAATCAGGCACGAACTCGTAGACAAGATTCGATCCGCGGTCGGACAGCGGAAAATCGTGGCCTGCCTCGAGAGTGGTGATCCCATGATGTATGGCATGACCCTCTTTCTGGAAATGCTGCCGGCGGACCTGCCGAGCGAAATCGTGCCGGGGATTGGAGCCTTCCAAGCCGCCAGCGCCGCCGTCAAGATGAGCCCTCCTTACGGGTACGATACCAACGCGGTTATTCTGACCATGGCGGACTGGCCAGGCCGAGTGGACACCAATGAGAAGCTAATGGCCCTGGGAAGCACCATGGTGTTCTACACCATGGGCTTGAACTATCCGAGCCTATTCGCGCAACTGAAGCGCCACTACCCGGAGGACACGCCGGTGGCCGTGGTCAACGACGCCGGCGATCTGAACCAGCAGAAAGTGATTCGGAGCACGGTCGGGCGATTTCTCCAGGAAGTGGACTACCAGAATCTTCCTGCAGAGAGGCACATACTGCTGGTGGGCAAGTTTCTGAGGGTGGGACAGGCGCGCAAGGACTTCCTCGTCCCTCGCGCGCCGGCATCCGAAGTACGCAAGTGAGGGCGTCTTGTTGCAAGGCCTCGCTGGAAAGCCGCCACAGCCGTGCCCGCTTGCCCGACGGCGCATGGCCCAGGCAGGGTTGGCCCCTCGCTCGATCCGGTCGCCGGGACAACGACCCGGGTGAGCAATGAGCCTGTTGAGGCACGTGCAAAATTCGACGTTCACAACTGTAACATCCCGCCCTGCGGGACGGCACAGTCCGGCGTGCTTCTTGGGAATCCTGCGAGTAGCTCTGTTGACAGCGTGTTTATCGACAACGAGTTCTGGAGTGCGGTAGCTGGCCACCGCCTTCACGCGGGTCGCGGCTTGCCGCGATCGCGACAGGAATCCTCACACTCTGGCGGAGCGTGTGAAACTGCTGTCGCTTGCGCGGAAGCAAGCTTCCCCGCATGAAAGCGGCAGCCCGCCGCGGCCGACCGCACTCCAACGGGCTATGCGCCGTTCGCCAATAGTCCGGGCTAGGCGCGCGCTTTGAGCTTCTCTGCGCGCACCCTGGCCCACCTGGCGCGCTGCGCTGCTGCAATTCGTTTGCGTGCGGCCACCGACATGTGGCGCTTTTTCCCGACCCGCCGCGGACCTTGTCGCCGGCCTCGGCCTGCGGCTTCTGACAAAGCTTGAATGGCGCGATCCAGGCGCTCGGCGTCGGCCCGCGCCCGGTCGCGTTGTTTAGTAAGTTCGCGAAGTATCTTTGTAAAGTGGGTCATTACGTCATCCTCTCGCCCGCATTCTAACACGGTAATGGTAGAATCTGAAGGAGCAATAGCCATGGCAGACATCCCGGAGAGCACGAGCATCACGCGGATTGCCGTCGAGGCTTTCGCCGGGCAGTGCCGCCGCCACCTGACGCCGATTACCGGAGCCATGAGCGGTTTCGAGGCCGTTGCCCTCGATGCGGAGCAGCAGCGGCAGTTCCTGCGCGAGCCGGCCGAGGCCATCCCCCAGTCGCTGCTCGCCCGCCTGCCCCCGCTGCGCATCATCCTGGTGCCCTACCTCGAAAAGGGCCAGGACCAAGGCACCGACTCTGTGGCCTTCGAGAAACCGCCCGCCGAGCGCCTGTTGAACAGCAGCACCTTCGACGTCCACGACGAGATCTTTCTGTTTTTCGGCATCGAGCAGCAGGATGTCGCCGACTATCACTACTGGCTGTTTCAGGCCACCGCCGGGTTGGGCACAAAGGCGCTGGGCGAGGACGAAGTCTCGGCCTTCTCCACGCTGGTGTTCGACGAGCTAAACCGCGGAACCCGCGGCGAGGCCGACGAACTAAGCCTGCAGCTCAAGTTGAAGCTGCAGCGCCGGCAGCGCCTGCCCGGCCGCAACACCAAGCTGATGCGCGAGTACATTCTGCAGGCCATCCAGGACACGCTGACGCTGTACCTGCACGGCTTGTGCTGCGATATCGACGTTGATCCCAACCCGCGGCAACTGGGCTCGCGCTATCTGCGGCGGCGCCTGGAACTGCTGTCGGAAATCTATCCGCCCAATCCCGGCCACCTGGTTTTTCCGGCCCCTCCGCCCCCGGAACCGCCTGCCGAACAGCCCGCTGAGTAGGCCGCAGAACAACTTCGGATTGCGGATTTCGAACTTCTGAAGCCGCATCCGAAACGCGAAATTCCCGGAAGCGGCGCGGTATAATTATCCTTGACGAGCAATTGTGGCTTGCGGATTCCAAGCTTGAAATCCGAAATCCGCAATCCGCAATCCCCGGCACCTGATGTCCACTCTGGCTGAAATGCTGGCCCAGCAGGTGCGCGAAGGCGCGCCCGAGCTCTGGGAACCCATCGAGCGCAACCGCATCCGCTGCCACGCCTGCGGGCACTGCTGTCCCATTCCCGAAGGCCAGCCGGGCGTGTGCAAGGTGCGCTTCAACAAGGACGGCAGGCTGCAGGTGCCCTGGGGCTACGTGGCCGGCGCGCAGTGCGACCCCATCGAGAAGAAGCCTTTCTTCCACGTGCGCCCCGGCGCGGCGGCGTTCAGCTTCGGGATGCTGGGTTGCGACCTGCACTGCTCCTACTGCCAGAACTGGGTCACGTCGCAGGCGCTCCGCGATCCGCATGCCGTGTCTCCGGCGCGCCTCGCCACGCCGCTGGAACTAGCGCGGGCGGCGGTGGAGATGGAGGCCGAAGCGGTTGTCAGCACTTACAACGAGCCGCTGATCACCTCCGAGTGGGCCGTGGCCGTTTTCAAAGAGGCGCGCGCCGCCGGGTTGCTCACCGGATTCGTCTCCAACGGCAACGCCACGCCGCGCGTGCTCGAATACCTACGCCCCTGGGTGGACCTCTATAAGGTCGATCTCAAGAGCTTCGACGACCGCCACTACCGGCAACTGGGCGGGCGCCTGCAGCCCATTCTCGACAGCCTCCGGTTGATCTACCAGATGGGCTTCTGGCTGGAAGTGGTCACGCTGGTCGTTCCGGGTTTCAACGACTCCGACGAGGAGTTGACGCGCATCGCCGAATTCCTGGCCGGAATCTCGCCCGACATCCCCTGGCACGTGACCGCCTTCCACAGCGATTACAAAATGGAGGACACGCAGAGCACCCCGCCGGCCACGCTGGCGCGGGCAGCCCAGCTTGGACGCCAGGCCGGGCTTCGCTACGTGTACGCGGGCAATCTTCCGGGGCGGGTCCGAAACCTGGAGAACACTATTTGCCCCACCTGCGGCCAGGTGCTCGTCGAACGGCACGGCTACCTGATCCGTTCTTACCGCATCACGGCGGAAGGCCGCTGTTCTTCCTGTTCGACATCCATCCCTGGCCGCTGGAAGCAGTCCTGAGACCTGAGGGCGACCTGAGCCCTAGGCTGTCCCCCGTCCCCTTTCCAGGGGCTGTGGAAACAAGCAGCAGCCACGACGGCTTACCGGCTCCGTCTGAGGTACCCCTCCGGGTTGAATGTCATGAGGAACTTTTCACGGCTGCGGTCGGGATAGAACTGCGGGTTCGATCGCAGGAACTCCTGCACGGCCTCCATCGGACCCGGCCCGTATTTTGGGAGGATGGGGTGGCCGTTGAAGTGAGTGTCTTCCACCACCAGGTAGCAGCCCACCGTCACCAGTTCGCTGTACACCTTCAATTCCTGCGCGACGTGAGCCTTGCGGTGGTCCGAATCCAGCACCACCATCACTCGTTGGCCGGGTGCGATCAAGCTCCGTACCTTCCGCAGGATTTCGGGCGATGTGGACGAGCCGAGAAGGTAGGTGATCCGCTCGTGCTGCGGCCGGTTCTTGTACTCCTCGATGTCGATGGTGATGACACGGCCGCCTTTCATAAGGTCGAACAGGGACGCAAAGAAATAGGCGCTGCCGCCTTTGAAGGTTCCCGCCTCTACCAGAACGTCCGGCCTGGTTTCGTAAAGGATCTCCTGAAACACCCACATATCTAGCGGGGACTGTTGAGTTTGGACCCCGAGCCAGTGGGTGTTCTGATAAGTGCTCTCGCCCCTCTTGTGGTACAACTTGTGGAACGACGCCTTTACCGCCTCGGCCCGCGACATCCATCGCGCGCCGGCCCACGCGCCCAGCGCCAGGCAGGCCATGCCGAGCGCGAGCGCGGAAACCCATCTGGTTTTCACTACGCCACCTCCATCGCGTTCTGTGAACAAGGAGCAGTATACCCTCACAGAGAGAGGCTTCAGTCGGATGTGCGGCGGAAGCCCTCAGCACTGACACCGGCCCCGCCCCGGGGCCGCCGGGACGGCGCGGCGCTCCACATTTTCAGCGCGGCCAAGGGGCCGCAACCAAGGCCGCCCGCGTAGCGGGCGACACAGGAGCGACCGGGCGCTTCCGCCGCCCGCTTCGCGGGCCGCTCAGAATTGTTCTCGCCGCGCGAGGATTTTGAACGTCAGCAGTGCAGAGAACCTCCTGTCCCCGAAAAAAAGTGCTTCGGAGTCGGACCAGTCGGCCGGCGCGGGCTAGCAGGCGCTGTCGCACTGGCGTGTCGGCGCCCAGACCCCGGGTCTCAAGTCGCAGGTCTGTTTCTGGGGGAAAAGCCGTTTGTTTGCACCACAAGTGCGTTTTTACGAGCACCAGCCGGGCGGGTAATCCCCGAAATATGAATATCCTGGCTTTGGCAACGAAGTTGCCATCCTGAAGGCAGATAATGACCCCTTTCATACCCGGGGTGGCAGGTGCCCAGGCCTGTCACCCCGTTTTTCTTTTTGTCACTCTTCGGCAGCCCCTGAATCTGATATCATGGGGGAAGTCACCCAATGCTGGGAATTCATTGTGGGACAAGCAGGTTCCAGGTGCCAGGTCGATCCTGGCTTGCCTATCTGGCGCCTAAAACCTGACACCTAACACCTTTTTTCAGACTAATAGGTGCAGCGTGGGACACTTGTACGACATTTCAATTGAAGACATGCAGCGCGAGAATACAGGCCAGCTGCCGCGCGCACCTGTGGAGACGAGCTTCTGGCGGCAGACCACCACGCTGGATGCCATCCTCGACAGCGTGTCGGATGGAATTCTGACTTACGACTCCGATTTTCGCATCACCAACGCCAACCGGGCAGCGCTGGAAATGCTGGGGTACTCGGCCGAGGAGATCCTGGGGCGGCATTGCCGGGACGTGTTCCGCTGCGATTTCTGCGACCCGGGCTGCGGTTTCGCGGTGACGCTTTCGGTGCAGGCTCCGCGGTCCAACTCCACGGTCAAGATCCACACCGCCGGCGGGCAGGAACTGCTGGCGGTCATCAACACTTCGGTGCTCACCTCGCCCGAGGGCCGGATGGAAGGTGTGGTGGTGACCTTCAAGGACGTCTCCGAGGTGCTGGGCATTCAGAAGGAAATCCAGGTTGTCGCCGAGTCGGAGAAGATGCGCGACCTGATGGAATTCGTGCGCAAGGTGGCGGCCAGCGAAGCGACTACGCTGCTGGTGGAGGGGGAAAGCGGGACGGGCAAGGACCTGATCGCCAAGACGCTGCACTACCACAGCTCCCGCCAGGCCCGGCCGTTCGTGACCATCAACTGTTCCGCCATCCCCGAGACGCTGCTGGAGGCGGAGTTGTTCGGCTACGAGAAGGGATCGTTTACCGACGCCAAGGCGCAGAAGAAGGGGTTGTTGGAGCTGGCGCACGGGGGCACGCTGTTCCTGGATGAGATCGGGGAGATGCCGCTGGTGCTGCAGGCCAAGCTGCTGCGCGTGCTGGAGGACCAGACCTTCCGGCGCATCGGCGGCCTGAAGGACATCACCGTGGACGCGCGCCTGATCGCCGCCACCAACCGCAGCCTGGCCGATGCCGTGCGCGACGGCCTGTTCCGCCAGGACCTGTATTACCGCCTGAACGTCATCCCCATCTCCATGCCGCCGCTGCGCGAACACCGGGAAGACATCCTGCCCATGGCCGAGTTCTTCATTCAGGTTTACGGGCGAAAATTCCGCAGGCCGATCAAGGGACTGACGCCGCAGGCCGCCCGCCTGCTGGAGCAATACCACTGGCCGGGCAACGTGCGCGAGTTGCGCAACGCCATCGAGCGGGCCATGATCCTGGAAGATTCGGCGTACATTCGCGCCGAGTACCTGCCGCTGTCGATCACCGCCGGCGGCGGGCGGCTGCCACCCGCCGGGGAAGCCGGCGCATACCCCTCGATGCTGCACCAGAGCATTCCCGACCAGGGCATCTCGCTGCATGAAACCGAGAAGATGCTGATCGAACAGGCGCTGAAGAAGACGCACGGCAACCAGACCCACGCCGCCCGCCTGCTCAGCATCACGCGCGATACACTGCGCTACAAGATCAAGAAATACGGCATTGCCGCGGGAAGAGCCTGAAGGCAGTAAGGCAGTAGGCAGTCGGCAGTACGCAGCACGCGCAAATCGCTGCTTACTGCCTAGTGCCTACTGCCTAGTGCTTACTGCCTGCTCCCCACCTACCGCGCTTCCCTCACTTCACTCAGCAACGCCAGACGGACGATGTCGGCGGGTAAGGAGCGCTCGACGACCTTGCGGATTCTCATCTCCCAGGCGCGGTTGTAGCTGGAGGCGTCGCCCGGCTGGACCATCAGCACTACGTGCGGGTTCTCGGCGCACATCACTTGCTTGAGGCGTGGGCAGGAAAGCATGTCCGAATCGATCACGTAGACCCAGTGAGGATCGAAGCAGTTTTCCTGCTCGCTAAAAGAGACCGGATGGCCGGCCAGCGCGGGGTCGTCGGCGATCACGCGCACCAGCGTTTGCGCCAAATCCCGGTCCGCGATGTGCAACACAATTTTCGG
>Ga0315282_10017415_pt1 | contig 10381 bp, 7 predicted proteins | sample YL17G07_20_MG_FD_203693 | JGI IMG/M metagenome (GOLD analysis project Ga0315282, IMG submission 203693) | Sediment microbial communities from Yellowstone Lake, YNP, Wyoming, USA - YL17G07_20 | ecosystem: Environmental > Aquatic > Freshwater > Lake > Sediment | place: USA: Wyoming | collected... | reverse complement strand
ATTTCTTGAGCACACGTGATCTCGGAAGAAAAACAGGCGAATCCATGTTCAACCGGCGTGACGCTCAAGAGTCTCTTCTCAATTCTGACAGTCAGTTTCTCAAAACTGTGGGTCGAGACACGTTCTATGGATTTCTCTCTGAGCATCGGCACGGGATCTTCCGTGACGACGACTTCGCATTTCTCTACTGCCGGAACAACGGCCGCCCGTCGGTCCCGCCGAGCATCTTAGCTCTCTCACTTCTCCTGCAGATCTACAACAAGGTCTCGGACGACGAGGCGGCGCGCCGTGCCCACTTCGATCTCCAGTGGCAGGTCGCGCTGGGGATCCCCGTCGGTTCGCAACCGTTCGTCAAGAGCACGTTGCAGATGTTCCGTTCGCAACTCATTCTCCATGAGACAGCGCGCGACATTTTCATGAAGTCGCTTTCCTACGCAAAGCGGATCGGGTATCTGAAGTCACGCAAGATGAAGCTCGCCCTCGACACCACGCCCATCTTCGGACGGGGTGCCGTAAAGGACACGTACAACCTTCTCGCCGATGGAATCAAGAAGCTCATCACAGTCCTCGCAAAACTTGAGGCCACGGAGCCCGGTGCATGGGCATGCGAGCACGATCTCTCGCGGTACCTGGCGGTGAGCATCAAGGGGACGACCCACATCAATTGGGACAACGAGCCGGAGCGCAACGCCTTCCTTCACGGCATCGTCGCCGATGCGGAGCGGCTTCTTCTTCTGGCGCGCGATTCTCGGAGCGCGTATTCAAAGAACAGCCCGGAAGACGAAGAGATCCAAAAGGCCGCCGACCTTCTCTCGCAACTCCTCGTCCAGGATGTTGAGCGCACGGAAAATGGTATTTCCGCCATCAAACAGGGCGTAGCGAAGGATCGCGTCGTCTCGGTGACGGATCCCGAAGGACGCCACGGCCGCAAGAGTTCCCACCAGCGCTTCGACGGCCACAAGGCGGCAATCGCCGTCGATACACAGTCGCAGATCATCACCGCTGTGAGTGTCCTCCCCGGAAACGGCCACGACCACACGGGGGCGCTCGATCTTGTCAAAGAGAGTGAAGAGAATACAGGCAACACGGTTCAACTCACAATCGGCGACTGTGCCTATGGCGATGGCCGCACCCGCAAGGAGTTCAAAGACGCCGGTCGAAGTCTCGTTGCCAAGGCCCCTCGCATCGTGAGTCGCGAGGGGAAGTTCTCAAAGGAAGACTTCACATTCGATTCGACTCGCAACGTTGTTGAATGCCCAAGTGGAGTTCGCACCGCGAAATGGAGAAAGGGCGCAAAGTCCGCAAGCGGTGACCGATACCGAGACTTCATCTTCCCAAAGAGCACATGTCACGCGTGTCCGATCGCCGAACAGTGTGTGAAGCATCCCGGGAAAGACTACCGAATCTTCCGGGTCCATCCGCAGGAGGAGCTTCTGTGAAGTGCGCGACGAGAACAGCTCACGCCAAGGTTCCTACGGCTCTACAAACTCAGACAAACGGCCGAGCACCGGATCGCCCGGCTCTCTCAACTTGGGATGCGTCAGGCGCGGTACTTCGGACGGAAGAAGACACTCTTCCAGCTCCTTCTCACCGCGACGGTCGCCAACCTGACGCTTATCGCGTCACCGGAGGCGTACCGTCTTCTTTTTGCTTTTGTTGTGACCCGACTGACGCTCTGGATGCACTCTATCACTCTTCTAGTGACCCTGAGAGCTCACTGTCAGGTCTGGGGTTGTCCGGGGGGGCCCCTCGAATATGTCAAAGAGAACTCCATCCTCCTGGAAACAGGGGGTTCACGGCCATGCCTCTAGGATCGAGAATGCTTGGACAATCTTGTTGGCGAGAAACCTTCAGGGAGGAGAAAGCATACGGGGGTTCGCCAATACGAGAATCCGATTAAGTTTATGTGGTGTGCAGTGTAAGAATCGCGGTGTGCATTACTCTGGACAACGATAACGTGAGTTCACGAGATGCGTCTTTTTTCGTGAACTGCACCGGCTGATTACCGGTCATCCTTCTAAGAGAGTAGTTACCGTTTGGTCCTTTTTCTATAGGACTTCAGATTGCGCTCGATAAGGTCGATTCGCTGGTGTACACACGCTGCACTGCGCAATCCGTCTTCAGGGGTGTTCAACACGTAGTCAAGCAAACGATCCACCGTCGAGGTGGCGACATGAATTCTCGTATCAGACGAGGCGTAGTAGATCAGCACTTCAGCACTCTTCCTCTTCACCCATCCGCTGCTGAAAACGACATTCGAGACATCTCCGACGCGCTCCTCACCTTCCGGTGCGAGAAAGTATCCGCCGGGACGTGCAATGACTCTGTTGGGTTCCTTGAGATCGGTCAGAAACAGATAAAGAACATACCGCAACCCAGCAGCGGTGTTCCGCACACCATGGGCGAGCTGCAGCCAGCCTTTGTCCGTTCTTAGGGGAGCAGGCCCAAGGCCATTCTTCACTTCTTTGATGGTATGATACACCCGGTCGTCGACGATAATCTCTTTGTCAATGACCGCGTGCTCGATACTTGTGGAAAGCCCCCACCCAATCCCGCCACCCAATCCCGCCTCGATGAACCCATCCTGCGGCCGCGTGTAGAACGCGTACTTTCCGTCGACAAACTCCGGATGAAGCACGACGTTCCGTTGCTGAGGCGAGCCGGTCTTGACATCCTCCAATCGCTCCCATGTCTTGAGGTCTTTCGTTCGGGCAACGCCGCACTGGGCAATAGCGGATGAGGTGTCGGTTCGCGTCGCTGCCGGATCCTTCCGTTCCGTGCAAAACAGACCGTAGATCCATCCGTCCTCGTGTTTCACCAACCTCATATCGTACACGTTAACGTCAGGATCAGCTGTCTCGGGCAACTGAATCGGATAGTCCCAGAAATGGAAGTTGTCAATCCCGCTTCGAGACTCGGCGACTGCAAAGAACGATTTCCGATCGACCCCCTCCACCCGCACCACAAGAAGGATTTTGCCGTTGAGATCGATGGCACCCGGGTTGAACGTCGCATTCACGCCGATGCGTTCCATGAGGTGCGGATTCGTTTCGTAGCTCAGGTCGTATCGCCAGAAGATCGGAGTGTGTTCAGCTGTTACTACTGGATTGCAGTAACGATGGTAAATTCCGTTACTCTTCTTACTCTTTATGTTCTTCCGCCTGATGAGTTTTTCATGTTCGGCAAGAAGTTGCCGTAGTTTCTTGTTGAATTCTGCTTTTGACATTGAAGTCCGTGCGACGATGGCAGCTGATCCGGATGACGTCTGCTTATTCTGAATAAATGACCGCCCCTTCTGGACTAATACTCGGGGCAGCTTCTCCCTTTGACTGTGGAATGCGTTGCATTACGCGTTGGTCAAAATCGGCCGGGAGTGTTTCTTTGCCGAGTTCATCTAGCTTGTTCCACCATGTGAATTTCAAGATGATTGATGTAAGAATGATGCTCGGAACAATACCCACGAGCAGCGTGTATTCTTGTGTCACGAGAGCAATCGGCAAGATCACCAACGATATTTGCCAGAGTATGCCGACAATAATATTGAAGAGGTCACGTGTGAGGTTGCGATTCGGTTCAAACGAGGGGTAGTAGGCATGCACTTTGTTGATTATCGGTTTCCAAAACCCCCACGGACGGACTTGCATATAGAATCTCATCAGAACCTCATCGGCTTCCGGCTTAGTCGTCAGACTGCCAATAATACATCCGATCAATGAGACACCGAGCACTGGGGGAAATGCCAGAATTGGAGGAAGGGATGGGAAAGCTGTCGGGATAATCATCGAAGCTGCAATGCCGGAAATCATTCCCCAGAAATATCCATGGCCGTTCAGACGCCACCAGTACCATTTCAAAACATTGGATGCCGTATATCCACCGTACAGCGCACTCACGATCCAAAGAGTCACTTGGTTGATCGACTCAACCATAAACCCAAACCCAAAGCCTACGACGACGAACGCGACAGTAGTGATAATACTCAAGCGGACATACACTTTCTCTTCCGCGTGGGGATTGATGAACCGTTTATAGATATCATTGACGACATAGGCGGGTGCCGCGTTGATTGTCGCGGCATAGTTGGACATGAAGGCCGCAATCAGGCCGGACAGCAACAAACCGACTATTCCCACGGGTAAGAGGTTCTTTATGATATAGGGGAGTATCATCTCGAAGTCGATGTTGTTACCCATCGCTTTCAATTGAGGCGAAAAATACACAAGCGCCAGAACCGTGATTCCTGAAATCAACATGTAACGCGGGAAAATAAGAACGATGTTCACAAACCAATTCATCTTCGCTGCATCTTTTGGCGAGCGTGTAGCAAGCACGCGCTGCATGTCGTAGTTTGGCGCAGGTCCCGCCGCGCTTTTGAGAATCCCCTGGAACAGCAGCATCATAAAGAAAAACCCGAAAAGGCCATATCCGTCCTGCGCTATTTTGGTGTTCACGGCATCGATTAATCCTGTCCAATTAAGATTCAAATGCCATCCAAAGAAAGGAGTTGCCCAACCTTCAGGAATAAATTGATGCAGTTGGCCGGGTGAGATCTCGTTAATAGCGAGAATACCTATCGAGATCGATGCAATCGTTAACACAATGAACTGAAGGACCTCCGTGATAACAACGCTGAACATTCCTCCCTTCGCGGCATAGATTGCCGTCAAGGACATCAGGATAATCGCGTACATATCAGGAGATAAGTTCCACGGAAAGAAAACGGCAGCAAATTTCCCGATCCCTTTGAACGCATAGGCAATAAATCCAATCACACTGACAAGGGCAAAGATTACGACGCTGATGTGCGAGAGATTGGCCCCCGTGCTTTTGCCAAAGCGTGTCTCAATCCACTGAGCTCCTGTCATGACCTTTGACTTACGAAGCCAGATGGAGAGGTAGGCAAAAAGGAAAACCTGATTGAAGGTCGGCCAGATCCAGGGTAGCCAGACACTCTTGAACCCGTACACGAAGAGGACATAGACCAACCACATCGTTCCTGTAATATCGTACATCCCTGAGGCATCGGACACTCCCAACATCCACCACGGCAGCGTATTGCTGCCGAGGAAATACGAGCTAAGACTTTTGATGGCTCTCTTTGAGACCAGTATCCCAAGAGTAATGACGACCGCAAAATACGCAAGGATGATGATAAGGTCGACGACGTGGATTTGCATGAGTATCCTTCGTAGGGGTTGGCCTAGAAGTCAGTTATTTGTAGAAAGAAGTCACAATCAATGCCATTTGCAACTTGCAGAATAGCCATTGTTTTCTTGGTTTCTTGGAGACCTATATTCCAACTCTTTTATTACTCTGATAATCTTTAGAGGAATTGATAAAGAACCGGGGTTTTTTGCCCGAAGCATGAATTTATGCAAACCCGGAAAGTCAATCGGCCTCCTCACGCTGCTGTCAAGTCTTACGCCTCACCCTGAATGCTGTGCAAGGAAGACTGAACCATTCATCGATGCGGATGGCACTTCCAATAAATTCGAACCCACAAAAATAGCAAAAGCAGTCGCCGAAAACAAATCAATTCAGCGTTACCTGCTTTTTGTCGTGTGACCACTTCACCCAGCCTCAGAGTTGCACTTGTCTGGGAATTCACATATCTTTTGTTCGTGAAGAATAGGGCACGTCATATTATCCTCATTGGATTGGCCGCAGGGTATTTGATAGCCACCCTCTTTGGCCACCTAGAAGTTCTCACACATCTCTTAAATAGTAGCGCCCAATGTCATCAGGTTACCTCTGCGAAGAAATCTCTCCCAATTGACTCGCGGCCCTATTGGACACAGAAAAAGCATCTCCCACCGTCGACGAACACAGGGGAGACGCTCTCCGCGACACCCTGCTCCAACACACAGCTCTTTTACAGCCAGACCTCCGTAATCAGCAGAGTTTCTCCTAGCACTTACCTATCGGCGAAGCCTGCTTATCTTCGCTACCAGCCTCGCGATCCGCCGTCAGCGTAGTTCTTCTCCCCAAAAGAAGTAAGTAATCCCAGCTACAAGATAGGTTGTCCTGTAGCATCCCGGGTTTCTGTCGGTCCGGGATCCAAGTAGCCATTCTCAGGAGAACTACGATGACCACTCAAGACTCTTCAAAACAAAAGCAACAGGAAGGCGAAGAAGGCTTTCCGATACAAGCGAAATTGTTGTTCGCAGTCATTGCCCTCGCAGTTTTGTTAATCATATTAAAAGCATTGGGAGTTTTTTGAGAGCAGAAGCAGTTTCGCAACATCTGATTTGAGCAGCACAGACATCAGGTCCACAGCCAAAACTGCAGAGTCTCTCTCAGATAATTCATTCACCCAAACCTAAGAAACTTCATGGTTTCTCTCATCCAACACGCCATACAAATTGCACAATCTCTGTCTGATGAACCAGTTGGCATGACGACACGAGGGTGGATTTTTATGTCCATCGCTTGGACGACGATTATCAGCGTGGCCATTTTCTGCTATCGAAAAATCCTGCAAAGAGCTTTCGAGCGGCGGCAGCGTGAGTCACTCGAATCGCCATCCTTGAGTCAGGAGGTGGATAATGAAGAGGTTTCGACCTGACTAGACAGAGACGTCGAAAAAGTAAAAGAATCGTCTTCGCTGATTGATGACTGCAGCCCTGGACAGAGAACTCTCGCGGCACAGGAGCGGGAACTCCGGGGCTATCTATCTCCCTCATTCGACTGCCAACGGGAATGGAGCGCCCGCAGAAAACTGAGGACGATTCTCAGCTAAGTGAAACTCGCCGAACCACCGAAGAAACTTTGGGATCGCTACTGGACTGATGTGTGCAATCGCATCGAGCGAGGCGCTGGATAGATTCTCCCTAAGGTGGAGAAGTATGTCCGAGATTGCGCTGCCGGGACGTGCTTCGACTCCTCCTGGCAGGTCAGCGATCCTGAGGCGGCTTGGGGAGGTTGTTTTTCCCTTTTCGAATTCTTAGCTTTCCATCTGACGGGCAACTTACAACCCACCTGTCCCTTTACGCAAAATGGAGGATTCCATGAAACCCAGCCGGATGATCTTCCTGAAGATGCTCTTTCTCTCGCTCCTGACAATTTCTATCTTTTCGTGCAGGAATAGTGAGTATTCTGATGGCGGAAAGCCCAAACGAGTGTTCCTAGGTCCGGGTGATATCCATGAAGGGTGGTTTTTCGCGGCAAGTGATCAGGTAATGATCGAAGGGGTAGTAAACGGCGATGCCTACGTTGCGGGAGGCATGGTGGAAATCAATGGAACAATCAATGGTGACCTGCTTGTAGGCGGCGGACAGGTCACTGTCAGCGGGGCAGTCGCTGATGATATCCGTGCAGTGGGGGGAGTAGTTCGAATCAATGGAAAAGTAGGAAAGAACATCTCTGCTGCAGGAGGAACAATCACCATTGGTAAATCAGCCGCAGTCGGTGGATCGGTTCTCTCCGCATGCGGGAGCTTCCAAGTCGCAGGAACCATTGCAGGAGAAGCAAAAGTTGCAGCAGGTGATATGACGGTGTCAGGCACTGTCAAGAGAAATGTTGACTTCGACGGCGATAACCTTTCGGTTCTCCCTGGAGCAAGAATCGGTGGTAACGTCCATGCACGCGTAAAAGATAACAAACGTGTGGAGATCAGCGAGGGAGCCGTTATCGGCAAAGTGGATATCCTCACTCACGAATTGAGACCGTTCCGGGAGATCCTTGGTTTTCGCCCATTTCATTTCTGGTTCAAGGTCCTCTGGGCGTGCAGCCTCCTTCTCACGGGCCTGGTGCTCGTGTTTGCATTTCCAAAGCAACTGACGGAAATTGGTACAACGATTTCAGGACTTCCAGGGAAAAGCTTTCTGTGGGGGGTAGCGGGACTAATTCTGATTCCGATCGTGAGTGTCCTGTTCCTTGTGACCATTGTCGGCATTCCTTTGGGACTGTTCTTTCTCAGTGTGTTCTGCTCGATTGCCTACCTCTCTCAACTGGCGCTCGGTGTCTTTCTCGGAAATCGACTTTTCGGTCTGGAGGGCAAAACACGGTGGCATCTATTTTGGGCCCTAGCAGTCAGCGTTGTGATCATCCAAGCCTTGACTTTCGTTCCGTATGTTCGGCCTGTCATCATTCTGGCGGGCCTCACCTTTGGATCTGGTGCTATTCTTCTAGAGTTGAAAACTGCTATGAATGAAATCAAACTGCAGCTATACCGGAAAACGTAGAACGAATTCTTTCGCTTTTCTCTACGATGAAAGTCTCCATCACCATCCCAACGCTTAATGAAGAGCGAACAATTGGAAAGATCGTGCGCATCGCACTGGCCTCGCCTCAGGTCGATGAGGTCCTTGTTATTGATGACAAGTCTGTGGATGGAACTGTACGAGAAGCGCAGAATGCAGGTGCTAGAGTGTTGATGAGCACCAAGATCGGAAAGGGTGCGTCGATGTTGGATGGGTTACTGCTCGCCCAGAACGAAATCCTTTGCTACCTCGACGGAGATGTCGAGGAGTACGTCCCTAGCGTCGTCTCTTTGCTGACCGAACCAATTATTGCGGGAGAAGTTGACTTTGTAAAGGCTTCATTCGAACGCGAAGCAGGCAGAGTTACAGAGCTTGTTGCCAAACCTCTCTTGAGTTTGCTTTTCCCCGAAGTACTGAAGTACTCGCAGCCACTCAGTGGAATGATTGCAGCAAAGAAGGAGTTTTTGAAGCAGGTATCCTTTGAGAATGACTACGGTGTGGATATCGGCATTCTCTTGGATATGATGAAGGCTGGGGCGCGCATCAAGGAAGTGAACATCGGCCACCTCACCCACAAGAGCAAGCCATGGCAAGAGCTGGGAAAGATGTCCAGGGAGGTCTCACGGGCGATCTTGAAACGAGCACGGCATCCGGGTTTGAGCCTCGACTCTCTCGAAACTATTAACATCATCCGGGACCAAATGGAGTATGCCATCAAGGAAACGCTGACGTCGTTGAAGAAGATTGCCATATTCGATATGGACAACACGATCCTCCTGGACCGCTTTATTTTTCGGATCGCTGGAGAGCTCAGCTTTAAAGATCGACTGCTTGAAATTATCTCAAAGAACGACGAGCCGTTTATTATCACAAAGCTGATTGCTCAAAACCTCAAAGGGATAAACATTGCGCAGATCCTCTCTGTCGCGGACAGAATCGACGTCGTACCGGACACTATCGATGTGGTAAGAGAACTCAAGAATCGCGGCTACATTGTTGGGATCATCAGCGACAGCTACGATGTCGTTGCGCAGCACGTGAAAAACAAGATTGGCGCGGATTTCGCCTTTGCGTATGAGCTCGAGTTCAGTAACAGTGTGGCGACGGGTGAGGTAAAGGTACCGTCATTCTTCCTGAGAACTGAAAAGAGCTTGTGTTCACATAATATCTGCAAGTCTAATGCAATGATCACTGTTGCCCAGAAGTACGCTATTCCACTTTCGAACATCGTCGCTATTGGGGATAGCGACCCTGATCTCTGCATCATCCGTTTTGCCGGGATTGGTGTAGCCTTTTGTTCTCCCAGTGAACTTCTCAAATCGGTCGCCGATTACCGAATTGAGGAGAAGAAGTTCTCGGGGATTCTGGAGTTTGCCGGCTGAGATCCCTGGTCACGCTCGATGCAACAGACTTCCTTTTCGCTGGCGAGAAGTTCCTCGAGGCGACAATCGCGCCCACCCTCTGGAATCTCTTCGGCCCGTTCCACGCTCCAGATTGGTCGAGGAATACAGCCTGGCCACAGATGTGCTGCCGATTTTCACGGCAAGGCCCGCCGGCGGGTAAGGCGTACGATTTGCTCGACCACGGGATGTAAGAAAGCACTTTGTTTGATTCTTCTGAAGGAACCAATCACATGAAGGAACTGGCAGACCTGTCGCTGTTGCCACCTTGACTTTCCGGCTTTCGAACAGTAACTTTTTGAGGAACATGCCTTCTTCGCGAGCCCTGGAAAGACATCCCACACGCCGACTCTTCGTAGCCACCGCAGTTCTCGCGGTGACGTTTCTGTCGTTGCGCCTGGTGCCCTTCTCCCTGATCGTCAAGTATGCGGCTGTATTCATCTTTTCATCGCTTCTCTACTGGGTCGTTTGCTGGCAAGCACTCCGCGCCGCCACAGGCGGAGAGGCCTCAGCCCGAGGACTCGTCCCCCTTCTTATGCTCTTTCTCGCCGTCCGGGTGAGTTTCCTCGCAATGGACCCGCTGGGCTCGGACGATGTCTATCGATACGTGTGGGACGGTCACGTGCAAACGGCTGGAATCAATCCTTACCAGTATGCACCGAATGATGAAGCCCTGGGCAACCTTCACACGACTCGACTTCCCTCGCTTGTAAACCACCCGGAGATGAAGACAATCTATTTCCCGCTGAATGAATGGATCTTTTATGTGGGCTATCACCT
>Ga0315282_10017414_pt1 | contig 10381 bp, 7 predicted proteins | sample YL17G07_20_MG_FD_203693 | JGI IMG/M metagenome (GOLD analysis project Ga0315282, IMG submission 203693) | Sediment microbial communities from Yellowstone Lake, YNP, Wyoming, USA - YL17G07_20 | ecosystem: Environmental > Aquatic > Freshwater > Lake > Sediment | place: USA: Wyoming | collected... | reverse complement strand
TTAACGTTGAAGTTAAAGGGTTTCGGTTAGTAATTGAATCTTGAATTTTGGGTTTATTAGTTAAACGTTCGTATTACAGCTAAGAAGTGGTATGTTGATTTGCCAATTCTTTGTCTTTGTTAAAAAAGGGGAAAAAAAGGGAGAAGGGGGTTTTGGCGACTTTATGGGTCTTCGTGTGGTGTCTTTTCGCTGATTGTGCCTAGGCGTTCTTTTATGCTCACTGTTGGGTGTGTTGGGTAGGTTATTTTTAGGATTATGTCGGTGACTCCGCGGTTCTCTGTTTGTAGGTATTCTATTCCTTCTTCCCAGAACCATTTGGTTGCGTAGTAGGTGTCTTGTCCTTTTGTGCCAACGCGCGCTCTTGGGGTTGTTCCTAAATTCGTTCGTGTTGTAAGTTTTTATTCTTATTTGGCTTCGTGTGCGGATGGAGGCGTGACTTGACGTACAATCCTCTGTTAAGAAGGGGTGGCTCCTGTCGCGGTTGAGAAGGAAACGCATGGTGGCCCGTCAGAATTTCCCGCGTTGTCGGTGTGCGTGTGCTCTGACAGACCTCCCCCTCGGGTCTAGTATATGATCCAAATATGATTCAGCAAAGAGCGTACACCCTTATAAGGCCGTAATTCCATCGCATATAAAAAAAGGAATTTAGGAACACGCATGCGCGCTCTTGGGGTTGCGGTGAGTCTGAGTGGGTGCCTTGTTTCTGTGCGTGTATGCAAAATTATTTGCGTGATGATTTAGGATCATAGCGTTAATGGCTGGTTGCGCGCTAAAACGAATATAAGTGTAACAGGAGTAAGTAAGTTAAGTGATGATTACCTTAACAGTTGATGTGGAAGAAGGGTTTCACGGTTTATGGCCAAGCGCCCGCACTACAATGGAACATCATAAACCTCCACAAGGAGCATTTATAAGACCGCTGCAAAGCATCCTGAATCTTTTTGAAAGACATCATGTGAGTTCCACTTTTTTTGTGTTAGGTGAGGTTGCCGAGGTTTTTCCAGAGGTGGTTGAGGAAATTTATGGTTTGGGTCATGAAGTTGCTTCTCACGGATATTTTCATGTGGATTTGACGAAGATATCGTTGAGTAGGTTGGAGGAGATGGAGAGGAGGAGTCGTGGTGTGTTGGCAGGGATTACTGGGGAAGTGCCTATTGGGTTTAGAGCTCCATTTGCCAGAATTAATCCTGCAATTGTTTCTTTGTTGAGTAAGATGGGTTATGTTTATGATTCTTCTGTTGTTCCGTCGTTGGGAATACCTGGTTGGTGGAGTAATTACGGTGCTTCGCTTTGTCCGTATCGTGTTAGTGTGGGGGAAAGGGAGTTTTTTGAAGTGCCTGTTGCAGTTTTTCCTTATTTACGTTTGCCTGCTGGTGGGGGATGGTTTTTGAGGAATTTTGGGGTAACTTATGTAAAGGCGGCGGTGAAATGGTTTCTTCGTAGAGGGTTGCCTGTGATTCTTTATGTTCACCCGTTTGATGTGGATCCTGATGTTCCAAGGTTGGGAGGTTTTCGTTTTCATGTTACTAGGCGTTGTGGGGAATACACGCTTAAAGCTATGAAGAGCCTTCTGGAGACTTTTGACTGTCCAAAGGTGCCTATTCGAGACATGCTGGAGAAAATTAGGGTTTAGAGGTGACCTACTGTGAAGTTTGTTTTTGGGCTTGGAGAAAACCTCAAATCGAAATTGTCAGATTTACCTAAAGAATGGGCTGGTGCTTTTTTGCCTTCTAAGATTCTAGTCGTTGCTGTAAATACCAATGGAGATGTTGTCGGTGTATGTGGGATAAGAAGTGTATTCAATATTAGAACTACGTATGTTTATGAGAATTGGAGAGGGAAGGGGCTGGGTACTAAAATGCATGAAATAATAATTACCATAGCAAAGAAAAGACATCTTTGCTTTCTTCTTTTCGGAGCTTATTCTGATAATATACCAATTCTCCGTTTAACTTCAAAATTTGGTAGTAAGGATATTGTGTCTCTCAAAAAATCCAATCTCATATTTAAGATATTTCCGTTGAATTTTCTCGGTTATATTGTCTACTGGTCTGCTCGAGTTATTACTCATTTATTGCCAAATCGCTTTGTAGAGTGTATCTCAATTTGGATTCATAACAAAACATGGTGTCAGAAAAATGACTTGTAGAACTTTGGCTAATATCCGATCCTATCCCAATCCTCGAGAACTGTATGAAGCAATAGTTTCCAAGCCATGGGATTATAAAGTCGATTGGTCTTGCTACCAGAAAAGGGATAAAGCCTTACTGAGTATCACTTACCTGCGCGCGAATGCGAGTCTATTACTCATTTGTTGCCAAACGAGTTTTGGGCGCATGTTGCACAGTGGGCTCATGATAGAACTACATGTAACTACATGGGCGGCTGGCTATGGTTAAGCTTTCTTTGGTGCAATTATCTGAAAGTAGTAAAGATTTGTGGAACGATTATGTTTCTGCAAATCCCCATAGTTGTGTATATCATCTTTGGGAGTGGGGTGATGTTCTAGAGAGAGCATATGATCTTAAAAGATGGTGTTTAGCAGTTAAAGAACATCAACGCATTGTTGGGGTTTTACCTATATTTTATATTCGAGGTCTATTTTTTGGAGATAAGCTTGTTTCGCTTCCGTTTTGCGAGTATGGAGGCCCTTTACTAGCAGACTATTTGGATCAGCCAGTGGCTGAAAATGTTTTGAAGACGCTTGTGAAAAAAATTCATAAATTGGGTGGGAAGTTGAAAACTGATTATATAGAACTGAGACATCCGGAAGTGACATTTTCCAATGTTTTTTCGTCTTGTGGTTTCAAAGTTTTGCCTCGATATGTCACATTTAGACTAGATTTAACATTAGGTGAGTCGAGGATTTGGGAAACTTTTGATGGGCTTACGAGGCGTCGTGCGCGTGCACGTTTGGAGAAGGCGATGAGAATTGGAACTAGGGTTGAGGAGGTTAATGCGGATAGTCTTGAGCATTATTATGCGTTGTATCTTAAGACACAAAAGAGGCATGGTTCTCCTCCTCATTCGTATGCTTTCTTCAAGCATTTATATGATAGCTTCAAGTCTAAGGGATTGCTTCGGATGTTTTTAGCGGTGTATGAGGGCAAGCCTATTGCGGGCATAATGGTTTTCTGTTTTAATCGGAGACTGTATTGTTGGAATAATGTTCTTGATAGAAAATATGCAAGTTGGCATCCTACTGATTTTTTGCTTTGGCATTTGATTCATTGGGGAGTTGAAAACAAGTTTAGGGTCATTGATTTGGGAAGGACGAGACCTGAGGATAAGGGCTTGTACTACTTTAAGAGTCGGTGGGGTGGTCAGAAAACTCGCCTAGAAGATTATGTTTTCTTATATAGGAATGTAAAAGTCCCAGATCCTTTGCAGAGGAGGTATGTGTTTTTGTCTAGATTGTGGTCTTTGCTGCCCCAGCATATTGCTGGTAAGGTGGGTCCGCACATAACTAGCAAGATAGGATTGTAATCATGTTAAAATCATTGGTTTATTCATGCCTAGAGTCTGCTAAGGTATTGTAGTTGTTTGTGTTTGTTTACGAAAAACAAAAAAAGAAAAAGGGGTTGTGGCGATTTTAAGGATCGTGTTGTGGTTTTTCGCTTATTGTTCCAAGATGCTCGATTATGCTAACCGTTGGTACGCACCTTAGTTTGCCGTCGGTATACTTGTAATCGATTTTCAGTATCATGTCTGTGACGTGTAGGTTGATGTGTTGTAGTTCGAATTTCTTTTCGTCGAACCATTTGCAGGCGTAGTAAGTGTCTTGTCCACTCCATCCTTGGACCGTCAAGTCTATGGTTCCGTTTTTGTCTTTGTATGTTGAGATGATTGCGTAGCCATAGCGGTCTGCTGATCCTTGAGTTGCTACTGAACCTGGGAATTCGTAGAAGCCATACGTAGCCAGAGCTTTGTCCCAGCAGGTCACCGCGTAGATGCCTGCTCTTCCGTGGGTGCCGCGTACCGTGGTGCCTACTAGTGCCTCTGCGAAGTCGTTGAAGTATAATGTTACTTTATTGATGGCTGTTCCGCCTATGCTGATTATGTTGGAGCTTGATATTGGCCACGATGTGTCCATAGCATTGGTGTCGCCGGTGCGTGAATAGCACCAGTCGTCGTAAAGGCTGTATCTGCCGATGCTGTCTGGGCTTTTGGTTGCGTCTATCAACGATGGGATTCTCGGTCCAAAGGCAACGTCTTGTATGTCTAGCCCGCCGATTCCGAATTCTATTAGTTTGTTCTTAAAGGCTGCAACGACCATTGTGCTGCCAAGTGAGTCTACGGATGCCGCTGCTTTTCCGACTACACTCCATTCCCAACGTCCGCTTGGAACTTTGAAGACTATTTTTAGCTCTTGTCCAGGCCAGCCTGACGGTGTCTGTGTATTGTTGAGTGGTGCTTGGTCCATGACTAGTTGGTCGCAGGTGCTTGTTTCGCGTATTATCCAGTTGCCTCTTACTTTCGTGTCGGTTACGTTTAGCCATTCTCTTTCTTCCAAGACGCCGAATTTTATCCAAGTTCCGTTCTCATAGAAGCCGGTACCACTGCCGCCTGGCGTCCACCAGCAGTCTAGTTTTGGAACTCTGATTCCTAATCGTGTCTCACTTGGGGTGGCTGTTGTGTTCACTATCTGTTGTAGTATTTGTGTGTTGAATACTATTAGGCTGCCTACGTCAGGATATGTGTGTAGTACGAACGAAGTTGTTGATCCGTCGCCGAGGAAGAAGTTTGCATATTTGACGCCGTGGACGGTGTAGTTGACTAGGAGCCATTGTCCCGCTGGTACTGCATCTTGCATATACAAGGTTTTGTGTTCGTCGTTGAAGACGTAGTCTCCGCCTAATAGAGTCTTTTCGCTGTGATACCACACTTTCTCAGTGTAGTTTGAAGCTGTGCCAAACTGAAGCTTCAGAGGTGATGTCGCGTTGCTGATGAATTTCTTCTCTACCCAAGCTTTTGTCCCTGTCGCGTTGTTATAGTACTTTACGTCAATTTCCATGCCAGCCGGGATTATACCAGTGATTGTTATATTGGCTTTACTATTACTTTTCGCGAATGTGTAGGTGGGTGTTCCTGTTGTGTTAAGGCGCACGGGTGGTTGTTCGATTAGGAACACTTCTGTAAGGTTCTTGTATTCGCTTATTATGTCGTGGTGTAGTGGGAACATGAAAGTATCATTGTTGATTGGATACAGTTCGTCGTTTTCGTCCCATTGTGCAGCGGTCGTTGCTTCGTGTTCACTTGACCATAGAACCTTGACCATAGAACCTGTAGGTAGATACCACTCGTCAAAAGTCTCTGTAACGTCGTCATACTCATAGAAGCATATTCTTCCTGTATTCATGTTAATTGTGTAGTAATGGCGCGTTGTATCTGGAACGGGATCGAGGAAGTTGTAGCTAGTAAGAGAACTAGGCTTATAGTCATCCGGCTCTAGCAGAACGCCTGAGCCTACTGCTCTTGGAATTAACTCATATCCTGAACCTGTGTTTACAAGAACTCTCTCAGTGCCAGCACAGTATGCGTCCCAGCAAAGAACGTGATCATTGTCCCAATCAGTCGGACGAACTCCAAGCTCAGTTCCCGGATAGACTGGTAGAGAAGGAATCGTTAGGCCAGACTCTATCGTTCTTTCAGAGTCAAGTTGGATACAATGGTAGGTTTCACCATCCCAAGCCTTAATGTTCGATGATATCCACGGCGTAGTTGAAGTAGCTACACCTTTGTTAAAGAATTGTACCCAGCTCTTTGTGTTTTTGTGCATTGCGTCGTAGATGTCCGATGGGTTAAAGATTTCGTCAAGTTGATACTGGATTTCCCTGTCAATCTTGTTATAGCCATCGGTCCAATCTTCCGCATTTGTTCCCCGCAGTGCATCTCTGTCGTCAGCATCGTGCCTATCGGTCAACATGTAAACTGATACCATCCTGTACGAGGGTATCGTAGAGTCCAGCTTGAAGTCGTTTTCATAGATCGTGAATGGAATGATCGGTTCGTTTGTAGCACCCGTTGCAGTGACTACATCGTCATTTGTAACCCATACGTCGCTTCTGTCGAGTAAATTGCCGTGTGGATGTTCAAGGCTTGTTGGGTCCTCAGTCACAGTCCATTTGTTCCATTCAAGCATCCTTGATATTGGGGTAAGCATAAGGCTTAGAGAGGACGGGTTGAGCCCTCCACCTGCAACTGTAGTGCGTTTTGGCGGGTAGTAAACGTTGGAAGCAGCCCAGAATTCTGGGTGAGGCCAAACAGCCAAAGCACCCACATAGTCACCTGCTTTGGATATTACTTGAGCCACAGCGTATGAATGTTCCTTTATAGTTTGATCATAGTGCCAGTCGCGGCCGTAGCAAGTAGGTTGCGTCTCATTCCATGATATGTTGTTCGTATAACGAGTACCTGGGAAACTTATTGGCTGTTGTGTCCATTCGTCATAGACAGTAGTTGGTATCTCGGCAGAAGGTACTTCGTCCCACCACTTCTTAGGACACTTGTTTTCCAGGAAATAGTTCTTGAAGAACTCGAAAGAAGTCTTTTCTTCAGCGAGACTAATTATTTTATCACCACTCTGGTCCCAATATTGGACTGGTTCATCAGTGTACCAGTGTATGTAGGAGTCGGTGGCAGGGCTGATGCCGAGGTCCCACTCGCCACGGTTGCCGAACTGTACATCCATAGTACTCTTCTTGTATAACCGCTTAATGTCCTTAAGTATAATGACATTCTTCTCAGCCTTGTTGTAAATGAATGTAAAAGTTAGGTCAACCAGATCTGCAGCAGCACCTACGTCACTAATCCTCGTTGTGCAAACAGCCACAAATCTTCTCGGTCCGTTATAGATGATATCTATGGGATTTGTCTCAGCGTGACCATTGGTCTTCCTTCCACCCATATAGTTCGGTTTCTGAGCTGAAGGAATGATTGCGTCAGGGTAAAGTGTGACGTCGGGATTGGCGTAAGGTGAACTCTCTTGCCATAAAGGTCTAGCCGAAGAATCCTCAGATACAGAAGGCATAACTATCCAGTCGCCTCCATGCTTTGCACCGTCACTGAACATAGCGAAAGCCCAAATCTCCCTAGCAGCAGCGCCCAATGGAGTATACTTTATGTCTAGGAACCATCCGTTCATCCACCAGTCAACGCCTATCTCTTCGTTGCAGAAAGGATCAACAGAAGTTTTGATTTTCTGATTGTAAGTGCCTGTAGGGGCCAGATCAGGATCTGCCGCGCCTGAATACCCAGGATATTGTAGTCCAAGCCCTATGTGTGTGGCTTCGTTATAGCCGATCATTTCACCGTACTTTGAGAACCCTATGTCCATACTCTCTTTAGCATACGGATACAACGTATAAGTGTCATTGTGAAGCACTCCTTCAATCCAACAGTAGTTATCCACATTTATGTACTGCGTAGCAAAAGCAGTTTGCTCTAAAATAGCAAACGTAGCCAAGAACATCGTTAAGACTAATACGATCGCCAACAATATATTCTTTGACATTTTCATTTCTTATTCCTCTTTTTTTACGAAACGCATATAATGCGTAAATAATAGGGGCAAAGAAAACCTTTAAAAGTCTTTCCATGTTCAAGTCTGAATTTAGAATAAAACTAGAAGAAAACTCCATAAAAAACTTCTATCCACACCATTTTCCAGCAAAAGCAACAAAAATCACCTTGCACGTGCGCATGCGCGTGGGCATGACTATGCAGCAAGTTTCAACCAGATAGTAGAGGCGGACGCATGAAAAATTAGCAAAGAATTAAAAAGTTAAAACGTTTACAATGTGATTAACACTGAAGGATGTGAAAAGAAGAGTGAACATAACAAAAAAACAGGCAATTATGGCTGCCTTAATATGTACATTAGGAGTTTCTATCTGTTTGAATGTGTGGTATGCCTTTAACTTGATAGAACTTACCTCGCAAATTGCCGAGTTGGAATACCTAAAAAAACCTCTGGTTCATTTGGTCAGCTATCAGTGGAAAGTCGTAGTTATAAATTGGGAAAACGAATATGTACTGCTAAATTATACACTGTTCAACTCAGGTTACACAGATGCTGACTTTACGCTATCAATTGATCTTCTTGATAACCGAGAGTCGTTCATGTCTGAGGAATACTCGATCCATGTCAACGCAACAAGCGAACAAGTGTTTAGCGATGTAAGAATCTATTATGAACTATTGGTTAATCATCATCACGCAAACGGAATAGAGTTCTATTGTCCATACTTCGAAGAAATCTCTGAAACTCAATCGTGAAGTTAGCAGATATGTAGAATATTATACGCGATTCATATTTTATCAAATGTGCACAATATCGTAGCTGTCTCATCTATTCCATGCACATCATTATTCTGCACATATTCAGCATAAATGTGCCACAGGTACATGCCATCGTTTAGGATTATGCCACCTTGTTTTATAGGAACTTTTTAGGGTTAGGTTAAGGGCTTGTTTGAGGCACTGTGCACACATATTCGTGTGGTTGTTTTACTCATTGTGACGAGGTTTTGGACTGTTCTGTGGTTGCTGAATGCTATTCAAAGCTTCGGACTGTTGAGGGTTCTTGTTCGCACTATTCTTATATAGCCAAGGGGCTAACAATAGCCTATTTTCTTTGCCATTCTTTTCTACTGCAATGACTCCTCGACTAGCCAACCTCGATACTACTCTATAAGTTTTCACTTTTGACAGCCCCGTTACCCACCTTACATCCTTTTGTAATGCGGTTCCGCCCTCTTTCAAAAGTGCCATACAAACTTTCCTCTCATCTTCACGCAAGACTTTCATGACATCCTCAAAGTGATCTACAAATCCTTCTTCGGGGGGGTTGAGTTTCTGATCTTTTTCAAGCACAATTTCAGGGAATATCATTAAGCAGGTTATTATCCCAACAGTGAGAAACATGAATGCAGCGCCATATATCACCAATACGTAGGCTTTCAATAATGAACTTTCTTGAATAAGGGGAAAAAAGGCTACCATTACAAACGTTAGGATAAGGTAAAGAACTGCAATGGCATTCTTTCGCCTCAACCAGAGAGCCCCAGATCTTAGTTAGAACCTCAAGGATAAAAAGATTTTTCAATGTAAAAACAAGGTTTCATATTTTGCTATCAGTCGGTTACACTCAAAGTATTTAACGAAAAAGGCAAGGTTGCACATTTTGCTACCAACTAGTTACACTTAAGGCATTTTTCCTAGTTTGGTTGTTTTTATTAGTGTGCACATGGTGAACATATGCTAAAAGTCTACAGGATAACAAAACGTATATTTACTAGAATCTCCAAAAACCAAAGGCTTCTCAAATGTTATGATTGTGCAGAGAAGTTCGATGTAGGCAGTTTAGTAGTTTCTATCACTTATAGCAATAGTTGCAAATTAAGATGCTCAAATTGTGCAGCAAGATATGGTATAGTGCCAAAAGAAGAGAGATCATCAAGTTTCACGGAACAAACGATTAAGACCAGAAGATCCTTGGTCTTACAATAAGGAAAGTTGGACATGGGATATCTCCAGTCAAGAACCCAAAAAAACATAGAAGTATGAGATATCCGATTAGAGCATTCGCTTGGGCAACACATCTTCTTTTTTAGCTTCTAGTCCAGTGGCATGACACAAGATGTGCGCGCGCATATTCACTTACGCTCATTCAATCTCTATTCAAGTTTTCCTAGTTGATTGACTTTTCCACCTTCTAAATGCACGCAGTTGTCAAGGAAGTCCCTTGCATCTTCCAATATTGCGCGCGCGTTGACAGAAATGTGAGACTATGCATACAAAGATGATATCGATGAAACGTGTACATTCCGCAATTTTTAATTAGCCACTTGCTGAAATAGATATTGCCAAAAATGAAATGGAGATGATATCTTGAAAAGAATTATTACATTTCTGTCTTTGATGTTTCTTCTATCTTTTATTGTACCCTCTATTAATGCTAGTGAAACCAGACTTGTTTGGACTTTCTTTTGGGAAGGTCTGAATGTCGAAATCTATGCCCCTTATCAAGCCTATCCAAACGAAACAATGACTATAAGAGTAAGAGTTGAGGCAAGAGAGGACCTTCAAGAGGTCACCATACGCTTCAGGATGTATGGTTCCAAGTCTGAAGGCTATCTTTCATGGTTCAATTCTTTCTATGCCTTTTACAATGTAGACTTGGCCTCGGGTATTGTTGAAGACCAATATTTTAATGTGAGCATCCCTGAGGATGTAGACCCCGGTTTGATATACAGCCAAACGTCTTGCTCTTGGAAGGTTTGGCGTGAGTCCTCGTGGCAGAGTCAGTCTAACGATGGTGTATTTAGAGTCACTTACTTAAGAAACAAACCCTATGAAGACCTTCAGGTAGCATACAATC
>Ga0315282_10017413_pt1 | contig 10382 bp, 8 predicted proteins | sample YL17G07_20_MG_FD_203693 | JGI IMG/M metagenome (GOLD analysis project Ga0315282, IMG submission 203693) | Sediment microbial communities from Yellowstone Lake, YNP, Wyoming, USA - YL17G07_20 | ecosystem: Environmental > Aquatic > Freshwater > Lake > Sediment | place: USA: Wyoming | collected... | reverse complement strand
AATGGATACTTCAAGAAAATCATTCATTTCGAGCTTGAAAGCGGGAGCCTGGAATCCCTTCTGGACCTGGGGAAAGATGCTCCGGAAGAGGTCTGGGGGGCAAGTGCTTTCCCCTTTTGGGCATTGAGGGGGAAAGAAAACCAGGAATTTGTGACAAAATTCAGGGCCAGGACTCAGCTTTACCCGAATCTAAGTTCTTTGAGTGGTTATGTGAGTGTTTATGTCCTCGCCGAGGCCATGAAAAAGGGCGGGTCTTTAGACCCCCAAAGGGTTGTTGAGGCCCTGGATGGCCTTACTTTCCGTACCCCGATAGGATTATTAGCCATTCGTAAAGCAGATCATCGGGCGCTCTGGCCTATTTGGTGTGGCTCAAGCAAGTTCATTCCCGATTATCCCTTCGCCATTCTCGGGGATTTAAAAACTTTCGGGCCGGATTTGCTTTGACGATGAACCTAAACAATAAATAGGTTAAAGATAGGAGCTTGGATGCCCCCCCTTTTAAGGCGCCCTTCGCTAATATACCCTGAAATCCCGGTGTATGAATTTCTGGGAGCGACGGCAAAACGCCTTCCAGAAAAGGAAGCCATCATCGACCCGATGGGGGGCCGGAAGGTAACCTTCGCAGAGATCGACCGGGAGAGCGATATCCTCGCCAGAGCCTTCTCCAGATGGGGAATACAGAAGGGCGACCGTATTTCTTTTCTTATGCCCAACGGATGGGAATACTTTGTGGGATTCTATGCTACTCTGAAAGTTGGGGGCATCGTCTCTCCCATGAATCCTACTTACCGGGATCGGGAGGTTAAACACCAGGTCAACGATGCCGAAAGCAGAATTCTGCTTGTTCACCAAGGCCTTTTCCCTTCCATTGAGAAGATTCTCCCGGATCTTCCAACCGTAGAAAGGATCATCATCACCCGTGGCCAGGGGGAAAATGGAGAGAGAATCTTCTCTCTGGCGAAGATCTTAGAAGAATCCCCCGGGCCTTCATCTTTCTCTTCCCCCATCATCCACCCCAAGGAAGACCTGGCGGCTCTGCCTTACTCTTCTGGAACGGCTGGCCTGAATAAAGGGGTGATGATCACCCATTTCAATATCGTGGCCAACGTGCTGCAGTCCATGTCTTCGGCCGGGGCCCGGGAAGATGACGTCTTTCTGAGCTTCCTCCCCTTCAATCACATCTACGGCCTGACCTACTTCCTCTGCGGCGCCATATATTTAGGTGCAACGCAGGTCGTCATGGCCCGCTTCGATGCCGAGGAGTGTTTGCGTTTCATAGAAAAATACCGCGTAACCATGATCTTCAGCGTTCAACCAGCCCTCCTGGCCTTCCTCGCCCTTCCCAGTTCTGCAAAATATGATTTTTCCTCGCTGCGGTTCATCTGGGTAGGCGCCGCTCCCGTGGCTCCGGCCATCGCCCAGGCAATCCGCGAAAAGTTCGGCGTGCCCGTGGCCCGGCATTACGGGCTGAGTGAAGCCTCCCCCACCTGCCATGCTAACCCGCCGGATCGGATCAAAGAAGATTCTGTGGGCATTGCCGTCAGTGATTGTGAGGACCGGATCATGGACTGGGAAACGGGAAAAAGAGAAATGCCCGTGGGAGAGCCGGGGGAATTGGCTGTCCGGGGACCCCACATCATGCAGGGATACTGGAAGCATCCCGAGGATACCAAGCTGGCTTTGCGTGACGGCTGGCTCTATACGGGGGACATCGCCAAGAAAGACGAGGAAGGATATGTTTACATTTTAGACCGGAAAAAAGAGATGATCAAATACCGGGGCTACCAGATCGCTCCCGCAGAACTGGAAGCCATTCTCTTAGAGCACCCGGCAGTACAAGATTCTGCGGTCGTGGGAATTCCCGATAAGAACTCGGGGGAAATTCCCAAGGCCTTCGTCGTTCTGCGCGGAGGGATGACGGCTGAACCGGAAGAATTACAGGCTTTTGTGGCCGACCGTGTGGCTCCTTACAAAAAAATTCGGGAAATCTCTTTCATATCTGAAATCCCCAAGAGCCCTTCGGGAAAGATCTTGCGGCGGGTCCTGAAAGGAGGATAGGTAGCTCGGACAACCTTCGCTCTGCGTCTCACTTCATTTAGACCTTTCCCGGGAATGACAATCATAGAAAGGAGGCACTGGAGATGAGGAGAAAATTCCTGTTCATCGTGGCCACCGCTTTTTTCTTTTTGCTTTCAAGTGTTCCAGGTTTCGGGCAGCCCGCAAGTCAACCACCTGCAAAATCCGTTGCCCCGCCGGCGCGTCCGCCTGCGAGCAAGGTTCCAACCAAAGCCGACATAAAAACTCCAGAGGCCCGAAAGGGGACACCGGCAAAAAAAGTTATAAAAAGGAAGCCTGTGAAAAAAGTAAAGAAGGCAAAGAAGACAAAGAAAGGGGGAGGGACTCAAAAAAAGCCTGCCCGGAAGAAAATTGGGTCATCTCCCGTTTAGTTGAGGAAAAAGGGGATTCTTTTTCAGTTTTTCAGCAACCTTTTAGAGTCTGAAGACTTTCAGGACAGAGAGGGAGCAACGAGCCCGCCTTCTTGACAAACTTCCTTCCTGTTGGGTATTAAAAAAGAGGTCAGGAAAATTTTCCATGCGGAAGAGGAAAGGTTATGAACCGGTCTATCCTAAAGGCCTTCGAGCCTCTTTTTTATCCCAAATCCTTAGCCATTATCGGTGCCTCGGCGGAACCCGAAAAATTCGGCAACATCATTCTCAGCGCCATCGTGGAGATCGGCTTCCCGGGAAAAATCTATCCCGTCAATCCCGAAGGGGGCGAAATAAAGGGGTTGAGAGTCTATCGTTCTTTGCAAGAGACCCCCGGAGAAGTGGATTTTGCCATTATCACCATCCCGGCTCCGCTGGTCTGGGGAGTATTGGAAGAGTGCCTGCGTAAGGGGGTCAAAGGCGTGGAGATCCTAACCTCCGGTTTCAGGGAAAGGGGGGATCCGGAAGGGAAAAGGAGGGAAGAGGATATTGCCCGGATCGCCGGGCGGGGAATGCGAATTCTGGGGCCCAACTGCTTCGGAGTCTATTGCCCGGAAAGCGGATTGACCATTATGCCGGGATACAATTTTTCCCGGGAAGCGGGGCCGGTTGGTTTTTTCTCCCAGAGCGGGGGCCTTTGCGCAGACATGGGCCAAATCGCCAAGGGGCTGGGCATTCGCTTCAGTAAAATGGTCAGTTACGGCAACGGCTGCGACGTCGCGGCCTGCGATCTTTTGGAATACTTCTTCACCGACGAGAAGACCCGGGTCATCGCTGGCTACTTAGAGGGCGTGGAAGATGGGCCGAGGTTCTTGCGCATCCTTAAGGAAAACAGGGGCAAGAAGCCGGTGATTCTCTGGAAGGCAGGGCTGACGGCCACGGGAAGCCGGGCGGTCATGAGCCACACGGGGTCCTTAGGCGGATCGGGCATCGTCTGGGGTTCTGCTCTAAAACAGGCTGGGGTAATTCAGGTATACGGTGTGGAGGAATTAATCGACACCCTCTATGCCTTCCTCTACCTGCCGGCTTCCGCAGGCCCGGGAGTGGCTGTGATGGGAGGCGGGGGGGCGATCAGCGTGGCGGCCTCTGATTCGTTAGAACGGTTGGGGCTAATGGTTCCCCTCTTTTCCCCGGCGGTCCTGGAAAAACTTAAGCCCTCCTTTCCCCCGGTGGGCAACAGCCTAAAAAATCCAGTGGACCTCGGGAACCCCATGGTTCCTCCCTCTATATTGCAAAGGGTAATGGAAGCAGCGGGAGAGGACCCAGGAATCGACACTCTCATCGTAATCCAGATCCTTTACCATATTCTTTTCCAGATGCGCCACCGGATGGGAATGGAGGACCGGCCACTCTCCCAATTTAGCTTTCAGCCCGGGCTGCTCAAGGCCTGCCTAAAAACCCGGGAAAAATACGGCAAACCCCTCATTCTGGTCATGCCGGACATAACCACGGATACCGGCATGACCGACCTGGAAATTGAGTGGCGCCGTGAGAGAGACGCCTACCAGGCTGCTGGCTTCCCGGTCTTTAAATCATTGGACCGTGCTGCCCTGGCCTTAAGCCACTTTATTTCTTACCAGCGAATCAAATCCGATTCCCCTATGGGCATGGGAGGAAACCCGCAGTCCCGCGCTTCGCGGGATTGAAAAAAAATATCCGGAGCAGAAAGGAGAACCCGATGAGTGAATATTTTTACTCTCTCGAGGCGCGGAAGTATTACAAGGACTTGATGGAAGCCCAGAAGGACATGTTCCAGGCCTTCATCCATTTCAACAGCGAAATCTTCGAGAAGGAGAGCGCTCTTCCGAGGAAGGTGAAAGAGCTCATCGCCATTGGCGTCGCCCACACCACCCAGTGCCCTTACTGTATCGAGGCCCACGTCAAGGCGGCCAAGAAAGCGGGAGCCTCGGACAAAGAAATCGCCGAAGCCATCTTCGTCGCCGCCGCCCTGAGGGCCGGGGGCGCGTTCGCCCACTCGGCCATCTCCATGGGCGTGATCAAAGGGATGGAAGAAAAGGGAGAGACGAAGTAAAAACTCACCTTACTCCTCTTCCGCCATATCTTTTACCACTTCTCGCTTCTTGCTAACCCAGGGCAGAAGCGGCAGGATCAAGAGAGAAAGGGATATTAGGACGATAACCAGAGAAATAGGCCGGGTAAAAAATATACCTGCGCCGCCGTCGGACATGATGAGAGATTGGCGGAGGGCATTTTCCATCATCGGCCCGAGGACCAGGGCTAAGACCAGGGGCGCTGCTTCATAACTGAATTTCTTCATCAAATACCCAACCCCTCCGAAGAAGAGCATCAGGCCGATCTCCCCGGCGTTATTATTTAAACTGTAAACCCCGATCAGGCAAAAGAGCAAAATGAGGGGAAAGAGAACAGGGTAGGGGATTTTTAAAATCTTCACCCAGAGACCTATCAGAGGAAGGTTCAGAACCAGCAGCAGGACATTGCCCACATACATACTGGCCACGGTGCCCCAGAAAAGGTCTGGATGCTGCCGGATGAGCATGGGCCCCGGCTGCATCCCGTAGATGATCAGAGCCCCTAAAAGCATGGCCATCACCGCATTGGCCGGAATTCCTAAGGTGAGCAGAGGAATGAAGGCTCCTCCTGTAGCCGAGTTGTTGGCCGACTCCGGACCGGCCACCCCCTGGATCACGCCGGTCCCGAATTTCTCCGGATGAGGGGAGATTTTCTTTTCCACGGCATAGGAGACGAAAGAAGAAATTACGGCCCCGCCCCCGGGAAGGATCCCTAAGAAAAAACCGATCACCGAGCCCCGGAGGATGGGCCAGGCACTGTCCTTCCAGTCCTGCAGGTTTGGCAGGAGGCCTTTGATCCTGGTTTCGAAGACATCCTGTTTCAGCCGGGTCTCCACGTTGAGCAGTACCTCGGAAATGCCAAACAGGCCCATGACCACGGGAACGAGGCCCACCCCATCGGAGAGGAAATAGATGCCAAAGGTAAACCGGGGGGTGGCGGTCATGATGTCCATTCCGATTAGCCCTAAAAAGAGGCCGAAGGCCGCCATCATCAAGGCCTTGGGCATGGATCCCCCTGCCAGGAAGGTGAGGATAATCAAGCCCAGGAGCATCAGGCTGAAATATTCCGGGGGGCCGAATTGAAGAGCCATTTCAGCCAGGGGGGGTGCCAGGAACATCAGTCCCACGATGGACAGGGTTCCGGCAATGAAGGATCCGAAGGCCGAGATGCCCAGGGCCGGACCGGCCCGCCCCTTCCGGGCCATTTGATACCCGTCGAGGCAGGTCACTACGGAGGCCGCCTCCCCGGGGATGTTGACCAGAATCGAGGTCGTGGAGCCACCGTACATGGCGCCGTAATAAATGCCCGCCAGCATGATGATCGCCGAAACCGGAGAAACGTGAAACGTACTGGGAAGAAGAAGGGATATGGCAGCAACCGGGCCAAGGCCGGGAAGAACCCCCACCAAAGTGCCGATCAGAACTCCCACAAGACAGAAAAAGACGTTCATGGGCTGGAGGGCAATCTGGAAGCCCATGACCGCGTTGGCCAGAAAATCCATATTCAGAATCCTAAAATTCCCTCAGGTAGCTGAGCGGCCAGCCAAACCTGAAAGACAACGTACGATCCAAGGGCCGTGCAGATGGCTCCTAAGAAAACCTTCTTCCAGCTTAGGGGTTCAATGGCCCGCAAGAGAAAAAATATGAGTAAGAAGGTGGAGAGCAAAAATCCCAATGTCTTAAAGACCACGGCGTAGAGGACCAGCGCTCCCATGACCACTAACACCTTTGGCCAATCTTTCTGGACCCAGAGGTCCGACAGCTTTTCTTTGCTGGCCCTGGGCAATTGCTGCAAAAAAACCACCAGGGCGAGCGTGGCGATGGCCAGGCCGGAGAGGAAGGGTACGAATCCCGGCCCGGGCGAGGAAAGGGCTCCCAGGCCGTATTTTACTGAATAAAAAGCGATGGCCAGGCCAGCAACCAACCAGAAAAGGCTCGACCGCTGGTCATTATTCTTCATGGTCATTGTTTCTTGTAGAGGCCTATGCCGAGGGTTTTAACCAGCTCCTCCGTTTCCTTGTAGTCTTTGTGGATGAAATTGGTTAAGGAGGAATGATCCAGATAGGCCGGGGGCATGTCAAATTTGTCCATCACGTCCAAGAAGATTTTCGACTTCATGGCCTGGGCAAAGGCATTTTGCAGTCTTTCTACGACCGGCAGAGGCATACCTGCCGGCCCCATAAAGCTCAAGCCCGAATGGACCGCAAAGGGGTATCCTTTTTCGGAGAGGGTGGGCACGTCAGGGAAGGCTTTCATTCTTTGGGAGGCCCAGACCACCAAAAGGCGCAGCTTTCCGGCAAGGACATGTTCTTTCCATTCCGGGGTCTGGGACGTAGCCTGGACATGCCCGCCCAAAAGGGCAGCCACCGACTGCTGCCCCCCGGGAAAGGGAACATGGCCCCACTGAATCCCCAATTTCAGGGCCATGTATTCCATGGCCAGATGCTGCCCCGTTCCCAGTCCCGAGGTGGCATATTTGATTTTGTTGGGATTCTTCTTGGCATAATCGAGAAATGCCTCGAGGGTGGTCCAGGGAGAATCGGACCGGACCACCAGGCCGTACTGGTAGAGGCCGTACTGCATGATGAAAGTGAAATCTTTGAGGGGGTCATAGGGAACGGCCTGCAGGTGAGGGATACGGCAGAAATTGGCCGTGGGGGCATTAAAAATCGTATACCCATCGGGTTTCTCTCCCTTTACCCTCCCCAGGACCAACGTTCCCGCAGCCCCCACCTGATTGCTGCAGATGACCGGTTGCTTCAGCGTTTTGGAAACCTCGGCGGCCAGGGCTCGGGTGGAAAGGTCCGTGGAACCGCCCGCCGAATAACCGATGAGGAGGTTGATGGGTTTTGTGGGATATTCGGCCCCGGGGGCCGGCCCGGCCAGGAATATGCCAAGAACCAAAATCACGGCCGAAAAAAATAGCTCCTTTCTCATGGTGCCTCCTTCTCGTTGAGTATGCTTGCAAGCCTGGATTGAGTCGAAAAATGCGGCAGGAGTTTCAGGAAATCCTTATAGCAAACTCGAGAAGATTGTCAAGTTTAAATCCTAAGAATCAAAGCAGTATCATTGAAGAGGAAAATGAAAAATGACGCCGGGTAAGTGCTGTTGAGCCCTTGGAATCATTTTGGGTTGATGGTATATTTCCCTGCGTCCCCGGCGCGCCGGTGGAAGAACGACGGAAGGGAATGTTTCACCGCCGAGAGCGCAGAGCACGCCGGGATAAAGGGCAGCAATAAAATACAGCAGTCTCTGCGGTGCAGGGAAAGAGGTTTGTGAATGGGGGAGAGACCCTATTTCTTTTACGGCTGGGTGATCGTTGGCATCAGCGTGATCAGTAATATTTTGATCTATGGCATCCGCCACTCCTTTTCGGTTTTCTTTTCGCCGATTCTCGACGAGTTCGGCTGGAGCCGGGCCAACATTGCCTTCATGTTCTCCCTGAATATCTTCATCTATGGCTTCCTCGCCCCCGTCGCGGGAATTCTCGTGAATCGCTGGAGGCCGAGGAGAATGATGTCCTTTGGCATCCTCATTCTCGGCCTGGCCACTGCCGGCTGCTCCTTCGCCGGCAGGTTATGGCACTTCTATTTTCTTTTCGGGGTCCTCATGTCTCTCGGGAGTGCTTTCAGCGGCTGGCCCATTCTGGCCCCGGCCCTGATGAATTGGTTCACCAGGAGGAGAGGGCTGGTCATGGGACTCGGCCAGATGGGCGGCGGCCTCAGCTTTGTTTACACGATGTTCACTGAATTCACCATATTGCAATTGGGATGGCGCAGCACCTACCTTGTCCTGGCGGCCATCCTCGTTTTTCTTCTGCTGCCCCTGTATCTCTTTTTCTTTGCCTTCCGGCCAAAAGATAAAGGCCTGGAGCCTTATGGAGCCGGTGAAGTCCCCGTTGTTAGAGGTTCACCCGCCGGGGGACCTCCCGTTAGAAAACTCCCGCCCCGTGATTGGACCCTGGGCCGGCTCTTCAGGACTCCCCAACTTTGGTTCCTGGTGCTTTCTTATTTCCTTTACTGGGGCCTGGGAAATTACCTCGTCGTGGCCCATCAGGTGAAATTTGCCGAGGATGCCGGCTACAGCAGCCTGTTCAGTGCCTCTGTTTTTGCTCTCTTTGGCATGACCATGTGCGCCGGTCAGCTATCCGGGTTCATTTCCGACTGGATCGGCCGGGAGAAAACCGTGACTCTCGCTGCCCTCCTGTCCATCGGCGCCCTTTTCGCTCTCATCTCAGTCCGCAATGCCACTCAGCCCTATCTGCTCTACATCTTTTCCGCCTGTTTTGGTTATGGAGCGGGGCTCTATACCCCCACCATTTACGCCGGTTCAGCCGACATCTTCTATGGCCGGCACTTCGGCGCGGTAGGGGGGCTGTTGCTTACGGGAATGGGGGCCGGGGGAGCCATCGGCCCCTGGCTGGGGGGTTACTTATTTGACATCTCGGGTAGCTATGTCAACGCCTTTATCCTATCGATGGGATGCATTGGCCTCGCCTGTGTCAGCTTCTGGATGGCCGCGCCCAGAAAGGCAGTCAGGCTGCGGGCAGGAATCTAAATTTTTCCTTCTGGACAGCCCGGCGGCCTGCTGCCCGCGCCCTGACATGGCCGGGAATGAATCAATAGGTTTCTTAAACACGACAGAAGGAGGTCAGCATGGATCACCTCAGAGAATATCAATTCCGTCTTCCCAGGAATATCACCTTCGGCCTGGGGGCTTCCGAAAAAGTGGGCGAAAGAGCCCGGGAGTACGGGGCCAAAAGGGCTTTGATCGTGACGGACCGGGCTTTCAAATCCCTCGGAATGATTGAGACCATTTCCCGGACCCTTTCCCGGGACGGGATTCAGCCGGTCGTCTACGACGGGGTGATCACGGAGCCAACCACAGACCAGGTGGAGGAAGGTTTGGGAGTTTACAGGGAGAGTGGCTGCGACCTGGTCATTGGCCTTGGCGGGGGCAGCTGCATCGACGCGGCCAAGGCCGTCGCCGTGCTGGCTACCAACGGAGGCCGGATCCAGGATTACGAAGGGCGGGATAAAGTCAAGAAGCCCAGGGCGCCTTTGATTGCCGTCCCGACCACGGCCGGCACCGGTTCAGAAGTGACCTGGTCCACGGTGATCAAGGACAACCAGCGAAAAGTCAAGTTCATCGTGTACAGCCCCAAGATTGTCGCCGACGAGGCCATTGAAGACCCCCTCCTGACGCTTTCCATGCCCCCGAGCATCACTGCCTCCTCGGGAATGGATGCCCTGACCCATGCCATAGAAGGGTACATCTGCCTGCGGGAAGCCAACTTAGGATACGGGCCCCCTCCCCTCATTCACTACCTGGCCGTCCCGGCCGTCGAGTTGATCGGCCAGAACCTGCGCCAGGCCTGGGCCAACGGGAAAAACGTGGAGGCCCGGGGAAACATGATGTTGGGTCAACTCCTGGCCGCTCTCACTTTCGGGAATTCGGGAACGGCCCTGGCCCACGGCATGGCCCGTCCGCTGGGAGCGTATTTTAACGTGCCCCACGGCCTGGCGAATGCCATCGTCCTTCCCCACGTCATGGAGTTTACCTGGGTCGCCGTGCCGGATAAATTTTCCAGGATTGCCCGGGCCATGGGCGAGGAGACCGCAAACCTTTCCTCATTCCAGGCCGCTCAAAAGGCAGTCGAGGCCGTTAAGAAGCTCTGCGCGGACATTCAAGTACCCAGGCTGAGGGATTTAGGAGTAACTGAGGAGGAGTTCCGCAACGCAGTCGTCCAGATGGCCAGGGACGGGATTGCCTCCGGAACACCGCAGGTGAATCCCCGACCTCCCACCGAAAATGAAGTCGTGGAGCTTTTCAAACGGTCATTTTG
>Ga0315282_10017412_pt1 | contig 10382 bp, 11 predicted proteins | sample YL17G07_20_MG_FD_203693 | JGI IMG/M metagenome (GOLD analysis project Ga0315282, IMG submission 203693) | Sediment microbial communities from Yellowstone Lake, YNP, Wyoming, USA - YL17G07_20 | ecosystem: Environmental > Aquatic > Freshwater > Lake > Sediment | place: USA: Wyoming | collected... | reverse complement strand
CCAAGCGTTGCGCCCTTGAAATCGGCTCCCAGCATGAAGGCGGGGCTCCAAGTTTTCCAGCCGCCGCTGCGGACGGTCCGGTCCCCTTCCACAATCCGGCGGCCGGCTGCCATCATCAGCGCGAAGGCCATGTCAGCGGTTGCGTCGGTAAGAATGCCCGGTGTATTGCCCACCGGGATGCCTCGGACGGTGGCGTCGGCAACGGCGATATTATCGAAGCCGACCGCGTGATTGCTGATGACCTTCAACTGGGGGCCGATAGCGTCCATGATCTCGCCATCGATTGTGTCGGTCAGCAGACAGAGCAGCCCCTCTGCGCCGCGGGCGCGCTCGACAATCTGCTCACGGCCGGGCGGCAGTTCAGCGGGCCAAAACTCGGCATCGCAGAATCCCTTGATGAGATTCATCCCCTGATCAAGAATGATGCGGGTAACGAACACCTTCGGCTTCGCCATCCGGCTTTCACCTGTTTATCACACGTTTCCTGCGTCTCTATGGTATGTCCTGCATTTCTCGGATTTCTAGTTCACCGGATCGGGCGCGTCGAGGGCTCGCCGCAAGCGCCGGCCCGAGTCGGCAAGAGAAACCTTGAGATAGTCTGACGCTTCCCGCTCGCTGCGGCTGATCGGCCCTTCCGAACCGGGTTCCACTTTGACAACTACCAGAACCGGGCCTGCTCCGGACAAGACTTCAGGCAGAGATGCAGCATACGAATTAGCATCATCGAAAGAGTAGACGCGCAAGAAACCGGCGCCACGCGCCAGCACGGCGAAATCCACTCGACCGGCGCCCGGGATCGGCTGGTTTCCAGTGAGCTCGTAGATGTCGTTTTGGATCACAAACAGAAAAAGGTTCCTGGCTGCCGCCTGGGCGGCGGTGACGAGAGTGCCGAGAGTCATGAGCATGCTGCCGTCACCGTTCAAACAGATAACCTTCCGCTGGGGACGCGCCAAGGCAATGCCGAGAGCAAAGTCGGCGGTGTGACCCATGGCGCTGTCGGCGGAAGCGAAGTCCAGCTCACTCTCCGAATACCTGGCCCATGGGCGGGTTACACCCATGCACGTGATCACTACGGCGTTCCCGCGAAGCCTGGCCAGCGGCTCCAGTAACTCGTGTTTTGTCAGCATAGCGTGTCTCTGCGCGACTCTTGTGCACATCGGAGCCCATCACAGGGTTTCTCCCGAGTCACGTCATGTCTTGAGTGATCAGAAACGCGAACGGCTGTTCGTTTTCCTTCGTTTTCCGGAAGGCCTCGGAGATCTTTGCCACGTCTTCGTCGGCGTGCAGGAAGTCAAAAGGCAGACCCCACGCCTTAAGAGTGGCTTCAGTGACGAGCGCTGCTGAGTCCAGGTCGGCGCGGCTGAGCGTTTCAGCATCCAACGCTTCCCTTCGCGCCTCGAGTCGCCAGCTCACCAGCTTCGCGTAACCGCGATAGGTGATCAGGCAGACCAGTGGAACCCTCAGGCGCGTGATCGTTCCCCTGAAGCTGTCACCGCTCTCGAAGAAGCCGGTGTTTTGGACCAGGACAACCGGGACCTTGCCGCCGATCCACAAACCCGCAGCAATCGCGAAGGCTTCACCCTCGCGCGTCACTGAGATGAGACGAATGTCCCGGTCCGCGCTGAGAAGGCCCAACAACATCGCCGATGAATTGTCGGGCAGGCTGATTATATGCGTCACGTGGTTCTTCTTTAGTTCTTCCAGTATCAGCCTGGCTTGAGCCATCGCTCGCCTCAGTCATACCACACGAAACGTGCGCGCCTGCAAGCCCACATCCTACACCAGAAATTCGGTGCCCGCTTTGAAAACAGACGGAGCGGCTGAATGGACGGACGGGCTAAAGCCCATCCCCACTGCACGCTACGCCCAGAGATCTCAAGTGGGCACGGGCTTCAGCCCGTGCGCTTTTTCATGCGTTTGGGTGCGCGAATCGCGCCTTAGATACAGTCACCGAATCTGTGAGGCGATCCTGTGGGCCCAACGTGTTGTTTCGGGCAGCCGGTACCTGGGCGCACACCGCAATACATATTCGATCGCCGTGGTCAGGCTAATCCTGTGGCCGACCGAAACGAAGAGGGGTTTCACGCCGGCAACCGTGCGCACAGCGGCCCCCACAACCTCACCGTCATCCAGCAGCGGCCGCCACGAGCCGCGCTCCACAGGTACGGGCTCATGGACACCTGTGAGCAGTGTCTTGGCCACGCCGATCGAGGGTGTTTGACTCAGGACGCCGATGTGGCAAGCCAGGCCGAAACGGCGCGGGTGCGCCAGCCCCTGGCCGTCGCACAGCAGCAGGTCCGGAAGGCGTCGCAGTGACTGGAGAGCTTCGAGCGCAGCCGGCGCCTCTCGAAAAGACAACAGGCTGGGAATGTAGGGGAACTCAACCGAACGATGGACGACAGCCGACTCGCACAGCTCGAGCTCTGGAAAGCGCAGCACCGCTACGGCACCGCGAGCGACCGAGTTGTCATCCTCGAAAGCCACGTCAATCCCGGCCACGAATCGAACGGGCCCGAGTTCATCTGTCGAAATCACCTCCGCCCGAAGCCGCTGCTGGATCTCGCGCGCTTCTTCAGGCGTGACGTTCCACGGATGCTCCACCTCCTGATTCAATTGCCGCCACCTTCCTGCGATAGCCGGTCTATCAGCCACTTGATGCGCCGCAGTTGAATCTCGCGCTGCCGGGTCAAACCGCACGCATCGCAGCGGATGAAGCAGCCGGTTTCGGCGAGCTTCGCATTGCAGCGTGGGCATCGGCCCAGCGGTGTAATCAGCCGATAAAGATCCAGCCGGGCAAGGACCTCTGCCGCTTGCCGGCGCGGCTTGTCGCTGCGCACCCGACAGACGCGCGAAGCATCGGGCTGCAGGCCGCACCGGCGCACGAGCAGGACGCGCCTTTCGGCTTCGGCCATTCGGACACAGTCATCAGCGCTGCGGCCCAGGCTCAAGCGCGTGTCAAAACCAAGCATGCGCAGGTAGCCAGCCAACCGCTCCAAACCCGCGCCGGCGACAAAGCTCGGCCGCCGCAGCGGCTCCTCCCTCACTCTGGCTGTGCCCGCTATATCCAGGGACTCGAAGACCGGGTAGATGCTGATGGAATCACCGTCGCGCACCACCTGCGCCGGGCTCACCGGCTCACTGCCGCACAGCAGAAGATCAACCTCGGAGAGGGGAACGCCGACGGCTCGAAGCAGAGCCGCGACGGTCACTTCGCCTTCGAATCGGCATACGAAGCTGCGCTTCTTCTTGTCCTCGGGCAAGTATTCGTTCAGCTCTTCGTAAAACCGCAAATGAGCCTGTTTCATCTGCACACTCTGCGTCCTGGCAAAAGCTGGGGCAGCCGATCCTGGATGGGCGCGTACTAAATGTAGCACTGTTTTGCATCGGAAGCTCGTCGTCGTTTTCACGCACTTTCATGTTAAGCTTGCAGGCGCGGAGGGGATCATGATCGAGCAACTGAAAGACGATGTGCAATCCCTCGAAGGGGAACTGATTCGCTGGCGCCGTGACTTCCATCGCCACCCGGAGCTTTCCTTCCAGGAACACCAAACCTCGGCCACCATCCGGCAGTTTCTCGAAGGCCTTTCGCTCCCGGCTCGGGCCTGCGCGGGAACAGGGCTGATAGGCGTCCTTCAAGGGACGCCCGGCGGCAAGACCGTGGCGCTGAGGGCCGACATGGATGCGCTTCCACTCGTCGAGGAAGGCGCCAAGGAGTATATCTCCGAAAACGCGGGCGCGTGCCATGCCTGCGGTCATGATGGCCACATGGCAATCCTGATGGGCGTGGCCAGACTCTTGACCCGGAGAAGAAAGGAGTTCCGGGGAAGGGTCGTGTTTCTCTTCCAGCCGGCGGAGGAAAAACTCCCCGGCGGAGCGCGGCAGATGATTGCCGAAGGGGCCCTCGACGGAGTCGACGCTGTTTTCGGGCTTCACCTCTGGCAGGGCTTGCCCACAGGCACCGTCGCCTGCCTGAAAGGCGCCATGATGGCCAACACCGACGAGGTTGCCATCACGGTGATCGGGAGGGGCGGCCACGGGTCCGTGCCCCAGGCCGCCGTGGATCCAATTCTGGTCGCCTCCCACCTGGTGGTAAATCTCCAGAGCATTGTCAGCCGCAACGTGGATCCTCTCAAAGCGGCTGTGGTCACGATCGGCAAAATGGAAGGCGGATCGGCTCCCAACATCATTCCTTCGCAGGCTTCTCTCTACGGAACCGTGCGGACTTTCGACAGCGAGGTCCAAAGCCTGATTGAAAAGAGGCTGGGAGAAATCGTCACGGCAACATGCCAGACCTTCCAAGCCGCCGGCACGGTTAAATACGACCATGGGTATCCCGCCGTAGTCAACGACGATAGGATGAGAGAACTGGCGCTGGAAGTGGCGCAAAGGGCGCTCGGCGCGACGAGCGTCAAGAACATCGATCCCGTCATGGGAGGCGAAGACTTCGCGTACTACCTGCAGAAGGTCCCGGGCGCTTTCCTCTTTTTCGGAATGGGCGACGGCATGGAATTCCCGCACCACCATCCAGCATTCGACATTGATGAGAAGGCGCTGCCGCAAGCTGCCTTGCTCTTGAGCAGCCTGGCCCTGGAGTATCTGAACCTGGAGCGCGCATGAATACCCACATATTCCGCGAGTACGACATCAGGGGGGTGGTTGGCAAGGACCTGACCGAAGAGACCGTGCGCGACCTGGCGCGCTCCTTCGGAACCTTTCTGAGAAGGAACGGCGTCAGGCGAACGAGCCTGGGGCGGGACGCCAGGGAGAGCTCGACCCTCTTCCGCGACCTGATGGTGCAGGGCCTCAACGAGACAGGCTGCGATGTGCTCGACGTCGGCATGGTCCCCACGCCGGTCCTCTATTTCACCCTGTTCACGCAGAATGTGGACGGCGGGGTCATGATCACCGGAAGCCACAATCCCGCCGACAACAACGGCTTCAAGGTCTGCCTCGGGAAAAGCACGATCTACGGCCGACAGATTCAGGAGATCAAGGAAATAGCTCTCAAACGAGCATTTGAATCCGGCAGCGGCAAGGTGGAGGAGCTGGCCGTGCTGCCTCTGTATCACGAGCATCTCGTCAAGAACATCAGGATGGGGCCGCGCCGCCTAAGGGTCGTCGTCGACGGAGGTAACGGTGTGGGAGGGCTCGTGGGCGCGCCTCTGTATCGCGATCTCGGCTGCGATGTAGCCGAGCTGTTCTGCGAGCCGGACAGCCGCTTCCCGCACCACCATCCGGACCCGACAGTGGTGGAGAACATGCGGTTCGCGATCGACCTCGTGCAGGCGCGCGGCGCCGACCTTGCGGTTGCCTTCGATGGGGACGGGGACCGCATCGGCGTCGTCGACGAGCGCGGCAGGATCATCTGGGGAGACCAGCTCATGGTGATTTTCTCGCGCGCGATCCTGCGCGAGCGGCCCGGCGCGACCTTCATTGCCGAAGTCAAGTGCTCGCAAACGCTCTTTGACGACATCCGGCAGCACGGCGGCAATCCCATCATGTGGAAGGTTGGCCATTCGCTGATCAAGGCCAAGATGAAGGAGGTCCATGCAGCACTGGCGGGCGAGATGAGCGGCCACCTGTTCTTTGCCGACCGCTATTTCGGTTACGATGACGCCATTTATGCAGGCGCGCGCGTGCTGGAGATCCTATCCGGCACCGAAGGGCCGCTTTCGAGTCTGCTGGCTTCCCTGCCGCGCACGGTCTACACACCAGAGATCAGGATCGACTGCCCGGATGAGAAGAAGTTCGATGTGGTGCGAGCGCTGACCGAGGAATTCATGCGCGCTCACGAGGTCGTGGACGTCGATGGCGCCCGTGTTCTCTTTGAGCACGGCTGGGGTCTGGTACGGGCTTCCAACACGCAGCCGGTCCTGGTGCTGCGCTTCGAGGCCGACAACGAGCAGCACCTCCAGGAGATCCGCCAGACGGTCGAAGAGCGCGCTCGGCGCCTGATTGGATAAAGGGAGACGGCTGCGCACGCAAGACGCACGAAAACCTCTTCGCGCACTTCTCCGCAACGAGGCACGCGATATCGCTCAGAGCCGCGACCATAGGGGAGCGGGTGTGCGAGCGAAGGCATAGGAGTGAGAAATTACCAAGCCACCCGCTTGCTTACGCGCACGGCTCTGAACGTTGCGGCCGGCATGGTGGCGCATCTGGCTGGAGCAATAACTCCACAGCGGGGAGCACTCCCTCCGCCGGACCCTGAATTGCCAGATCTACGGCACCGGAACTCGGCGTAGCCTCAGGATTGATTTCGACCGTAAACGCTCCCTCAGCGCGCGCTTGGTACGTCAGGCCGGCGGCAGGATATATGATCGCGGAGGTCCCCACGGTCAGGAACACGTCGCATCGAGCCGCTTCAAAGGACCGTTCCAGAACGTCCGAATCGATGCTCTCGCCAAACCAGACGACCCCTGGACGCAACAACCCTTTGCAGTAAGGGCAAGCCGGCGGAATCGTCGCAAGCGGGACGCTGTCGTCCCGCCACCGCGCCGGCGACGCGGAGCAGCGCTGCCAGCACATCACTTCCCAGATCGAGCCGTGGAATCGGACGACATTCTCGGTCCCCGCCTTCTCATGCAGGCCGTCGATATTCTGAGTGATCAGCGTGAACGCCGGATAGCGCCGGCTCCAGGCGGCAAGCACGGTGTGGGCCGCATTCGGATGGCGCTTCGCAATCACCTCACGCCGCCAGTTGTACCACTCCCACACCAGCTTGGGATCGCGCCGAAACGCTTCCGGAGTGGCAAGCTGCTCCGGCAGAAAGTTCCTCCAGAGCCCACCTTGCCCGCGGAATGTCGGCACCCCGCTGGCGGCAGATACGCCGGCGCCGGTAAGAACCGTGATGCGAGAAGCAGATCTTATTCGGCCGGCGAGCTCTGCAATTGGATCCTCAATTCCCACGATTCACCTTCCCCGCGCGTGCGGCGGTCATTCTTCTTTGAGGGACCGCTCCATCAGCTCCCGGATGGCTTCCCGAGGAGAGACTTCACCCTCGAGGATGCGTTTCACCTGCTGCGTGATGGGGACGTCGACGCCGTGGCGCGCGGCCAATGCGATGGTCGCCTGGGTCGTTTTGACACCTTCAGCGATGGTGCGCATGGAGCTGATGATGTCCGGCAGCTTTCTTCCCTTTCCGAGTTGCACGCCGACAGTGCGATTGCGGCTCAGGGTGCCGGTGCACGTCAGGGCCAGGTCACCGATGCCGGCCAGCCCTGCCATGGTCTCACGCCGAGCCCCGCAAGCGCAGGCAAGCCGCGTCATCTCCGCCAGACCGCGGGTCAGGAGGGCTGCCGTCGGATTGTGGCCGAGTCCCAGGCCTTCGATGACTCCGGCCGCGATGGCAATCACGTTCTTGAGGGCTCCGCCCATTTCGACCCCCACGACGTCGCTCGAGGTATAGAGCCGCAGCGTCGTGGATGAAAACTCCTTCTGTACTGCCATTGCCAACTCGCGCCTCTCCGAGGCGACGACAACCGCGGTCGGATCGCCGCGCGCGACCTCTTTGGCGAAGCTCGGCCCCGAGAGCACGCACAGGCACGGCTCAAACTGAGCCCTGACCGCGTCGCGAATGATCTCGCTCATGCGCATCAGCCGTTCGGTGTCGATCCCCTTCGTGGCGCTGACGAAGATCATGTTCGGCTTGAGATATGGGAGCATCTGCTCGAACAGACCGCGGCAGAAGTGCGAGGGCATGACCGTCAGCACGATGCCGGCCCCGTCGAGAGCTTCATGGAGGTCGTTGGTGGCCTCGATGCTTGCCGGAAGCGTCACGCCGGGCAGAAACAGACCGTTTTCGCGGCGCGCGCGAATGCTCTCGGCCACCTCGCGCTCGTACGCCCACAGCCTGATCGGACGGCCCTGACGCGCCAGCGCGACGGCCAGTGCCGTCCCCCAGGCGCCTGCGCCTATGATGGCGATCTGTTCCATGGTTGTTACCGGCAATGGTCTCTACCGGCACAAGATTATAGCGTTTCAGGCTGGCAAGCAGGAAAAAATGCGGCGGCAGGCTTCGCTGTCCCAAGCCGCCAAGAATCCTCAACTGTCTTGGTGCCTTTCATTAGAATTGCGCACTTTCGTTCACTGTGACGAGCCATGGGCTCATGGGAACTTGGTGCTCTTTGAGGCTCCAGAGGCATTCGAGCCTCGAAGAGGCGATGCAGCAAAGCCCAGGGCGTGAGCCCTGGGGTGAGACCCCAGGCGCGCAATAAAGCCCTGTAAGGGCGACACAGCATGCTTCGCCCTCACAGGGCTGGCTCTAATCGGGTACCTATTCCTTTCCCTTTATAGTCCGGCCAGCGCCCGACAAGCCAACGCCAATAGGGGTGTCGCTTCCAATGAACAGGCCAGCGCAGCCCTCACGGCAGTGGCAGGGGCCGATCGGTTGGTGATGTCATCAGGGAAGACCTATCTGAATGGATATGCAGGATACGGCGAGCCGCCGAGGCCGGCCCGAGGCAGGAGGGGCGGCCAAGTCACGCCGCCTCCGGCGAGTCCCGGTCCCACGCCGGCCGTGGCCTGGAGTAAGGAGTCCGGTCTTGGTACGGTTACTCTTGCCGACGCCAAGTCACTCGTGACGACCGCGACTTTTTCACTCCTGGCGCCTACACATTGAGACTGACAGCCTATAACGGCCAGTCTAAGGCTTCGTCGACCCTGAACGCCGCGGTAGAAGCACCGCCCCCGGCAACCCACTTGACTCCGGTCCTCACGAAGAACTTCAAGATCTACAGCCGGCTGTGGAACGTCCGGGCGAAGGCTCTGATTGTGAACTGGATCCCTCATTGCATCGACCAGATCAACCGGACGGACCTGCAAGAGGGCCAGGGCGGAATCGACAACTTTATCGAAGCGGCGAAGGCGCTGGCCGGGCTGCCCCATGCAGTCTCCATGTCAACCTCTTCATCGGAAGCACGGTGAATGTGGAGAACGTTGCCGGCATTGACGTCGAGATGATCCAGGCGACGGACTATCCATGGAGCGGCAAGGTTTCGATAACCGTCAATCCCAAAGTCAGAAAGAACTTCAGCATCAGGATCCGTGTGCCGAACCGCAGCGTCAGCAGCCTCTACACAAGCACGACCGATTCGAACAGCATCCTTTCGCTTGCGGTCAACGGCTCAGCAGTGAAACCAAAGATCGGCAAGGGATATGCAGTCATCACGCGCACCTGGAAATCCGGCGACAAGATCGGCGCGGTATTTCCGATGAAGGTTCAGCGCGTAAGAGCCAGTGACAAAATCGTTGCCGATCGGGGCCGCGTGGCATTGCGATATGGACCTCTGGTTTATAACATTGAGGCTGTCGACCAGGACATCGCTCAGATCCCGGCTCCCGAATCTGCGTTGACCCCCGAGTGGAAGGGCGATCTCCTGGGCGGAGTGATGGTGATCAAGGGCGCCTTCGCCAACGGCGCAACGTTGATGGCAATCCCTAATTATGCCCGGTACAATCGCATGCCGGCAGCGGCGGCCGGGGCTCCACCTGTTCTGCACTTGTTGAATTATGGCTACACCTTGTGTATCGTTAAGTGTATGCGAACCAATATTGTCCTGAACGACGATCTGGTGCGGGAGGCGATGCGGTACTCCACGGCCCGGAGCAAGAGGGAGTTGGTCGATGATGCACTGCGGACCCTGGTGCGGGTCCGAGCCGAAGAGCGACGCCGGCAATCCTATCGCGATCGATTGAGCGATCTTGAGCGCAGGCTCCGCGGACTGACAATCCGTGAGTCTTCTGTAGACTTGCTGCGCCAGGACCGGGAGGGAAGATGATTCGCCGCATTCTCGATACCAGCGTTGCGATTGCCTGGTACCTGCCGGAGTCGTTCTCCGCCGGGGCCAAGCGATGGCAGCACCTGATGCTCGAAGGAAAGGCGGAGTTGCAAGCGCCCTCACTTCACTACTGGGAGTTTGCCAATGTCCTGCGCACCCGCGTGAGACGAGCCGAGCTGGATGCTGAGATTGCCGATGAGATCTTCGCGCTGCATCTTGATGCTCCTATTGTTCCGGCAGAGCCTGAGAGGGAAACGGTCCTGCAGATTGCTCTTAAGTACGAGACCACGGTGTACGATGCAGTGTATCTCGCGTTGTCGCTGCAGAAAGACATTCCTTTGTTGACCGCCGAGCGCGCGAGCGCGCCCTGGATCAGGAAGCTCGGCAAGCTGGCCGACAGCATAACCAGATAGCACGCGTTGCGCAGCGCGCGTGGGGACGGATGACTTTGGCGGCGCGTTGCGTTAAGCTGTTGCAGCTAGAAACGCCGGGGTGGCGAAACTGGCAGACGCACAGGACTTAAAATCCTGGGCCCCGCAAGGGGCGTACGGGTTCGATTCCCGTCCTCGGCACCAAGAGCGCCGGGGTCAGGTCTGGAAAATT
>Ga0315282_10017411_pt1 | contig 10382 bp, 5 predicted proteins | sample YL17G07_20_MG_FD_203693 | JGI IMG/M metagenome (GOLD analysis project Ga0315282, IMG submission 203693) | Sediment microbial communities from Yellowstone Lake, YNP, Wyoming, USA - YL17G07_20 | ecosystem: Environmental > Aquatic > Freshwater > Lake > Sediment | place: USA: Wyoming | collected... | reverse complement strand
GAGCGTGACAGCGTTCGAGAAAGTCCCATTGAATCAATTGTTTACCGAAACGGACGATCATGATTCGATGGCCGATGACGCTAACCAATTATCTTTGTTCAACTTATGATTAGACAGCCGTGATCCTTTAGATATTTCTCCGGATTCTCCTTGAACCTTGCCAAACACTCCTGAGAGCAAAACAGGAAGGTCTCGCCCTGATAGTTCAGCGAAGCCTTAGGTCTCTTATCCTTTGTATATTCGTCTCCTCTTCCGATTTTTTTTCTGCAGACAGGATCGGTTCCACCGATACTGAAAAAGAGCAGCCGATTTCCGATAAGCCCAGCCGCCATCCTCCTGTCTTCTCTCCGGTACGCCTGGATGCAAAGAAAAAGGGATTGATCGCCCGTCGGGAGAACCAGCACGGCCGGAGTTCCGAGGGCGAGCCTTAGTTCCTTGTCCAGCCACTTTTCACTTCCAACGCTGTCCTCGATTCTTTGCGTATCCACGAACAATTCAAATTCGCCACCGTAGCGCGCGGCTCGATATATGCGCGCCTCTTCCATAAGAAAGGATATCTTTTCGTAAGCGAATTTGAACGCCACGACTCTCAGGTTCAGGGTATTTTGCGTAATAAATTTGGGAAAGAACTGAATGGGATAGGCCATTAGGTTATAGAGCGCAGTCTCATTTATGTTCTCTCTTTTTCCATCCCAGATCATGTTGGCCGATGTCAACAAAATCACATATGGAATCCGATAAACTGAGGAAATTTCTTCTTTAATCAAAGCGATGGTATTCTCATCGAGATTGTCTGCCCCAAAGCGAACCAGCACGTTGACGAGATCATCAGAAGAAGCTGTCGCAGGCCTAGGACCGGCTTGGAATCCCTCGTGGTATCCTTTAAAAAGATAGGTCCGGATGCAGATCTCATCTTGGCCAAAGCAAAAAATCGAAAATCCAGAAATGAAGCAAAACAGGCACAATAAAATCACGAGATTTCTTTGAATCGTCATTTAAAAACACCTCTTTTTCATCTTGATAAAGAATGAATCAAGGTCATACCCTTAAATCTCATGGGAGCCCTTTATCTAGCTTCTCCCTGACTTAGCTGGATTCATCTTTGTTTTAATTAGGAATTTCCTTTTCCATGTTACCTGGAATCATGTCCCGTTGAGCTTGACAACAACTCCTCCCCTTATAAAACAATAATAATCCCGGCTGATGATAGGTGTCAAGAAAACCGATATGACCTCAAGGCAGGGCCTCCTGCCGTATCATCGTTCCGAACGACTATAGAATCCTCTTAAAAACGATAGACTTCCCGTCTATCTCGACATCACCCATCATAAAAAGTATTCCATCCGCAGCTCGGCTGCCATCAGGTCGATCTCGGCAAAAACATGGGAGGGCGGTGTCCAACGTCGAATAGATTTATTGGCCGAATCTATGGCGAAAAAAGACGCTCCGTTTTCTTCCTGCTTTTTTGCGGGGGCGAGGAAAAACGATCTTTCGTGTCACCTTTCGTGTTGAGGATTGAAACTTGCGTATTTTGTGGTATTTTGGCTCCATTGATTAAGCGCTGGGGAAAGATAATGGGCCCTCCACTGGCCCTGCTAAGTTGCTGATAATAAAGGTGGCGGGAGGGTATGGGAGTCGAACCCATCCGGGACCTTCGTCAGGCCCCATACTGGATTTGAAGTCCAGAAGGCCCAATGAATAGATCCCTTCCCTTGTCGCATAAATAAGAATTTTGTTTGCGGAATGGCGTCTTTTCTATTGAGGCGATTATCCGCGCAAGCGTCATATCTTAAACCGGGAAGCCATGCCCCTGGGCGAGGGCCATTCCAAATAGGCTCAATATGCCGAAACGGGGAATAGATATTTATTGACCATCAAAGCCCCCGTTCCAATTGACAAAGCCCTATCGGATCACCCGACTCTCCGTGGTCACTTCAAAAAACTTGTACTTATCGTAGTTCATGAAGATTTTCAGCCGCGGGACGAGTCCTCCGGCGTCGTCGATTCCGGAATAGGCGACTAGGATCTCAGAACGCCAAGGGTACAGGGCTCCGTCCCTTTCGGTTTTGTACTCGAAGGTCATTAAAAAGTGCGGCCGAATATTCAGGAAAGCACACTCGTTCAAAATATCCTCAGAACCATCGATCGGGACGCCCTCGATCTCGCACTTCAATACTCGAAAACTTCCCTTCTCCACCCAGATACGCGCCATCCAGATGCCATCCTCGTCTCCTGATTTGGGCGAGGCGGTGAGAATTAGGGCCTTTTTCCCATTAACCTTCTCTTCTCCCGCGATCCAGTATTCGAACTTGACTTGGCTGTACTCGGCCAGGACCTTGAGCGGAGCAAAGATCGAGCCCAGCGCCGAATACCTCTTGTCTTGCAGGAGTCTGTTTGGGTCCGGGGGCTTCTTGCCGTTCTCTTTCAGGATCTTCCGATGCTCTTCGACAACTTTGTCCTTCCTGAAGATCTGGTAATCGCAGAGATAGATATTCCTTTTATCCCGCCTGGGATCGACGAATTGAAACCATTTCTCCAATAAAATTCGACCGACGACTCTTTGATCAGTAGCGATCAATCCGCTATTGATCCGGTCGATAAACTCCGGATTCTTGATAAACTCCGGATTCTCTATCTTATCCTTCCTATCGGTTGTTACAACCGTAAGTACTCCCCAGTGACGATTACTCAGCGGATCGTATTGCGTTTCTCGGATCGATTCCTCGCATATAAAACCCGAGGCGACCGAGCCGAGCTTTTTACAATATTCGGCTGCCTGATTAAGCACTGGGTCCAGATCTCCCCGAGCAGCGGCGCCTGCCTCCGAAGACGAAATAACCGGAAAGGTTTTCTCTTGTATATAAAGCAAAGGATTGAAATCATAGCCAAAGCGGAAAGCAGCCATAACCGGCTTTTCTTTGATCCGAACAGGCTCGAATGTCCATTGCAGGAAAGCCTGGACGGCAACATAGTTTAAATAGGCGTGAAGAGGCCTTTCCACGTCTACGTGGCGGACATTCCCTTTCTCATCGATCGTAATCCGAAGTCCGATTCTCCCCCCTATATTTCGCCGCCTCAATTCTTCTGGGAAATAGGGCTGGACTTGGGTGAGCGGCTTCGGCGGGTTGACATAATAAATCGTTTGCTTGGCGGGCTGTATTTTTCGTTTCGGGGTTCCTATAGCAGCCCATGCTAATAAAAAATAGTCCCCGCCCGGATTCGGCAGACCGGCGATGATCGGTTCACCCAGGTTGAGGACTAAGTCCTGCGCTATGACCGTCTCCGCTCCCACCGCCGCCATGGTCCTTTCCGTAGTCCTGATTTTATCGATGATGACCCGAAGGGAGATCTTTTGTAAAGAAAGCCTCTTCGGCGAAATCCTGACGCGGAAGGAAATCGACTTTCCGAATATCCAATCCTCCAAACGCCAAACTTTCCCATCCCAACCCGCCTCATGCAGGAATAATTCATCGACCGCTTGTAAGCCGAATATTTCCATTAGGGCTTCGACAACGGCCAATGTTCGGGTGGTTTCCGATCCTTCAATGCTGGCCATGACCGGGGCAAGTTCCAGACGGGAAACCGCTTGGAGTATTTCGACAGCTTTCAATCCTTCCTGGCCTTCATTAAGGACGCCTTGAAAAAGTTGAATGTTAATGACTATGGGATCTATTTTTTCTGCTCGGCAGGGTCGCAAAAATAGACCCGAAACGAGAAGAAAAGGAATAATCTCTTTTCTCATAGGACGCTCCCCTTTTCGATATTCAATTCCTTATTCCATTATACTCTAAGAAAGCATCGGTATCAATAACAAGGCATTTTATGCCCTCTCTTAGGAGGGGGGCGGCGAGCTTCTCATTGTCAACAAGGCTCAGACTCGCGGAACTCGTCCTGCTTGCCTGCCGTGTGGACAATACGGGGAACAATCTCGCTAAGAGTGGCTCGGCCCCCATCGCACAAATAGATCGGAAACGAAGAATCAAGAAATGGGCCAGGAGCGGGATAAGAGCCGGCATCCAGGGACAGCGACAAGAAATGCTACTGGGCGCGCTTCAAAAAGCATCAGAAACGGTCAACGTTCGTTGACGCAAGATTGAGCAAAAGATGTCATCGCGGGGGCCGGGCTGGAGTCTCGGCGCCTCATTTACAACGGAATGAGGGTCGGCGGATTGTCGATATGGACGGCGGGGCCGTTCGCGCCTGGGTCCGGCCGGCGGCGGGAGCAGGCACGAACTAGACGGAGGCCAGGATCACATGCATGAACATGGAAATCGCGACGATCCTCCGCTTCCCAGGCATGGCAGCACTCCTTGGAAAAATTTTCACTTATTTGTCGGCAGCGGCCCAGGCGATCCCGTAGATCAGCTTGGACACCTTCTCCATCAGCTCGCCGCTCACCTTGTCGACGCTGTCGCTCGTCTGGTGGAGGTCCGAGGTCACGGCCGAGAACGGCCACAGCCAGGGGATCTTGCGCTCGCTGAACGAGCTGTGGTCGCTGTCGCCGAAGGAGAGGCTCGAACTCTTGGCCTCCCGCAGGTAGAGGTCCAGCCCGACGTATCGATCGGCCTCGCGGGCCGCCTCGCCCAGGCCGGAAGCTTCGCTGAAGTTGATCAGTATGAAATTGGACGGCGTAACGGCCTTCAGGAACTCGGGCGAGGACGGAACGCCCATCGTCCGGGCGGCGAAAGCCAGGGACTTCTCGTCGTAGGCCCGGCTCATCATGTCGAAGTTGAGATAGGTCACGGTCTTCAGCCCGGGCAGGGGCGGATTCTCGACGAAATACTTCGAGCCGAGCAGGCCCTTCTCCTCACCCGTCCAGAGGGCGAAGATGATCGTCCGCTTGGGCTTCTTGGGGTTGGCGGCGAAGGCCCGGGCTAGGTTGAGGACGCCGACGCTGCCGGAGCCGTTATCGTCGGCGCCGTTGTAGATGTAGTCCTCATAGCGGCCGACGTGATCCAGGTGGGCGCCGATGACGAGGACTTCGGACTTGAGAGCCGGATCGGAGCCTTCGATCATGCCGACGACGTTGATGCCCCGGGCCGTTTGGGTCTTGAGCGTCGAGGCGATGGTCAGCGTCTCCCCGGGGATGTCGAAGGAGGCCGGCTTCTTGGTCTCGTCGATCGTCTTCTTGGACGCCTCGATCGTCCGGCCGGCGGGGGCCAGCATGGCGTCGGCGGTGCGGCAGCTGATCTGGATCACCGCCGGCTTGTCCCAGGGCATGGGAACGGCGGCGCCGGGGATCGACATCCGATGGTAGGGCTTGCGGATGATCGGAGCCTCGTCGGGAACGCTCTTGGCCGGCATAAGGGATTTATAACGGTCGATGTCCCGCCCGGTCGGGCCGGCCACAAGAATGGCCGCCGGCCCCCGCTTGGCCAGGGCCTCGATCTTGGGCGACATGCCCATCATGGGCCTGGCGGGCGACGCCCCGGCGGGCGCGGCCTTCGCGGGAATGAAGGTCGGGGAGCCCTGCAGGATCAGGACAATCTTGCCCTTGATGTCGATGCCCTTGAAGTCATCGTACTTGGCGTTCTTATCGGCGACCCCGTAGCCGGCGAAGACGATGGGCGCGGTCAGGACGTCGCCCGTCGCGGAGATCGGGGAATAGTCGGCGCCCGCCTGGAACTCGCGGTCGAGGACGGCCTGGCCGTTCTTGACCTGGAGGGCCATCCGGCTGGAGGTTTCGATCGTATCTAGAAGGGGGAATTCCTGCCAGTAGGTCTTTTCGGTCGGGCGGGGAGGGGCGGTCGTACCCGAGAAGAACTGGGCCATGGAGAAGGTCCGCGGAGCCAAGTCGCCGATGGGAATCAGACCCCAGAGTCCAAAGAGGGAGGCAGCGTACTCGGCCGCCAGCTGGTAGCCGCGCGTCCCCGTTTCCCGGCCTTCCAAAAGATCCGAGGCAATGAAGGTCAGCAGGGATAGGGAGGACTTGGCGCTGAAGGTGTCGAAGCCGGCCTTGATGTCGGCCGGAGGAGCTTCGGGCTTGGCCACCTTGACCAAAGTTTTGGAGAGATCCTCGGCCTTGGCCGCGGACGGAGTTTGTGCGGCGGCCGCCAGGGAAAGGATGATTAAGAGCAGAGCGGCGAGAACGGTTTTTTTCATCGATAGGGCCTCCTCGAAAAGCGATGACGCAAGGGCCGGGATATAGAATTTTGCTTTTTGTGAACGCTTGAGATCGCTACCCCCTGAACCCCAAAAAGCATACTCCCTTGCACGAAAAAATTGTATTCTCTGCCTATAATCGAAGTCAAGCAGGAGGAGGACACGAGACATAGAGGCTTTTCGCCGGAACATCGCCTTAAAAGGCTTCAAAGCCGACCGAAAGACCATAGACATCCTGCCCGGCTCAGGATGACTTCAATACGATGATCAAAAATATTCCGCCTGCTCCTCGGCCACCATTAAGGCGACCTGCTGGAAAACATGGGACGGCAGAAGCTTTTCCGCATTGATCTTTATCTAGCCCTGGCATATAGAAGCAGACCTCTTCCGATGTGCCCGCCGTGTGGACACGGTGTGGACAAAATCGTTAAAAATGGCTCAGTTTAAGTAACTCAGGCTAGAAAGAATTTTGTGTGCCCTTCAGCCCCGCCAGCCTCTTCCTGGCGTCCTCGACTTCGGGGAGGCCGGGGTCGGCGTCTTTCCAGAGGTCGAGGAATTTGCGGTATTGTTCGGCGGCTTTCGCCTTCAAACCTTTTTGCTCATGGAGCTTGCCCAGGAGGTAATGATATTTGGGATGAATAAGGAAAGGCTCCCTGCTTTTTGGGTAAAAAGCGATCAGTCGCTCATATTCGGTAACGGCTTTGTCAATCTCCCCGTTCTTCTCGTAAGCCCGGGCCAGCGTATCCTTGAGGAAAGGAAGGTTGTAAGCGATCATCACGGGACTATAGGAAAGCGAAATCATAATCTTAGGTGGTGCTTTCTCAAGAAGGGAAATGGCCTCTCGGGGTTTTCCTTCGGCGAGCAGGATCTCTCCGCTCAGATAATTGTAGTTATAGTCTTTGGCAATTTTTGGTTTGGGCAAAATGGACCTCATCTCTGCTAACCTGGACTTCGCGGAATCAATGTGACCCTGTTTTAGGTCCAATAATCCATAATAAAAACTGATCAACGCTTTGGAAGGCCCCCCCACGGGCATGGTGTTGCCATAATTGACATAATTTTGGGCATAAAAAGCCTCGGAGTCTTTGAAGCACTTCCGGCTGAGTTCAAGTTCTCCTCGATCATAATAAGCCCAGGCTTTGGTCTCGTTGACTAGGGCCATCATATCTTCAGTCCCCAGCCGGTTCGCTGTTTCCGTGATCTTTTCAAAATCAGCCGAAGCCTTTTCCATGTTGCCCAGCCAAGCCCATAAGAACCCCTTTGGCAAACGCGCAAAGAACTCACCGCCAGGGCCGTTCATTTCAACAATCAGTTGGTCCAGCAGCCGGCCGGCCTCGGAATAGTCCTGTTTCAGGGCCGAGATGTAATGGAGGGCCATCGTTGACCAAATAAAACCCGGCCTAACACTCAGGACCTCTTTAAATTTCGCTATCGCTTCCTCAACTCTTCCCTCCCGGAAATACAGATTGCCCAGGTTGTCAATGGGGTTGGCTTGATCGGGGTAAACAGAGGCATATTTTTTGAACAGCTCAAGGGCCTTTTCAAAGTCTCCTTGATAGCGATAATACAATCCCAGCGATTGGATCGCGTCTGCGTAATTGGGGTCGATTTCTAAGGCCTTGTTCAATTCTTCGATAGCCTTATCCGACTCATCATAGCCATAAGTGTTGGCCAGAGCTAAATAGGCTCTCTTTTCCTTGGGATATTTATTGATGAGTTGTTTCAGGAGCCTGATAGACTTCTGTTGATCCTTCTCGATAAAGGCCGCATAATCCACTTCGATATAGAGTCTCTCTTTTTCAGTTGCTTTCCGGGCATACGCCATGGCTTTTTCCATGGCCTCATGACTGGCCCTGGTCTCAAACATCAAGTCGTAGGCCCAGGAGAGACACTGATAGGCGGCGGCAAACGTCGGGTCAATTTCAACAGCCTTTTTATAGGAATCCAGGCTTTCTGGATAATAGTATTTTTCCCTTTCTTCGTTTCCTCTTAAGAAATAATGATAGGCGTCCATCGAAGAGGTCGTGATAGCCGCGACGGGCAGCTGTCCGGATGCGATTTTTTCCGTCGGGAGGCCAATGCCGTTTGAAATTTCCCCGCTCAGCTCGTCGATTTGGGTTCTGAGGATACTGTCAACACCTTCGCCCTTGGAGCTGGCGCTTTTCAGAAGCCTCTTGGTCTCCGCGTCCAAGAGCTTGACGTCTGTGGCGAACACGTTCCCAGCTTTGGTAAATGTTCCCAGGACGATGACCTTGATTCCTTCCAGGCGGCACAGCTCGAAACCCAGATCCCCGGATATGAACTCCACGTTTTCTTTTCTTAATTGCTTGAGAAGGTCATGCAGCCGTTCCCAGGTCGGGACATAGAGATTTCCTGTCTGTTCAAGGTTGGTAATCAAAAGATTGGGGATCGCCTTCTGGAGGTAATCATAGCTTTTATCGCCCGTTTGATTTTCAAAGTTGATGACCGCCACGGAGTTCTCGATTTTTGGAGCCGGAGCAGGTTTCTTGTTGGGAATAAAACGCCAGGCAAGGACCGCAATTATGGCGAGAGCGATCACGACGAGAGCAGGAAGAGCGAGCTTTCTTAGACTGAACTTGACCGTGATCTCGCGCGAAGTGAAAGGCTTGCGCTCGGGGATGATGCGTTCAGCTGTGGGCAGCCCTTTTTCAATCCTATCCAGGTCAGAAACAATTTCAGCGGTCGTCTGATACCTCTCCTCTTCATCCTTCTCCAGGCAGTGCAGTATCAGGCGGCTTAAGTCATCAGGAATCTGGGCGTTGAGTTCCTTAGGATTCTTTGGAATCTCGCTTTTGTGCTTGACGCCAATTGTGAATGGCGTATCCCCCTCAAAAGGCACCCTTCCCGTCGCCATCTCGTAGATGATGACGCCAAGCGAATAAATATCCGAGCGCTGGTCGACATCCTTTCCCTCCACCTGTTCCGGCGACATATACTCTGGCGTTCCGATCATGACCCCGGCGCCCGTAATCCCTTTGGCCCTGAGAGACCGGGCTATCCCAAAATCCATGATCCGGGCATTGCCTTCCTTATCGATCATGATATTGGAAGGCTTGAGATCCCTGTGCACCACTCCTAAAGCGTGCGCCTCGGCCAATCCTTCGCAAATCTGTTTGGCGATATCGACCGCTGTCCCGATGCTCAGCCTCTTCGACATCCGGATCATGCTCTTCAGGTCTTCGCCGGCCACGTATTCCATCGTTATGTATGGCGTTCCTTCAGCTTTACCGAGGTCAAACATTTGGCAGACGTTCTTGTGCCTGATCTTCCGGGCGAACTTCAACTCATTACTGAATCGTTCGATCGTCTCCCGGTCGACTGCAATCTCAGGTTTGAGGAGTTTGAGGGCGATTTTCTCGTTGATGGAGGTGTCGAGGACTTTGTAGACTTTCCCCATCCCCCCTTTGCCCAGCTCTTCAATAACCTGGAAGCGGCCGGCAAAGGTTGAGCCGGTGGTCAGCTCTTTAATCGGCGTTTGAAGGGTTTCTGTGGGAGAAGCAGGGATTTTATCCGTGGGCTGAAGCGGAGCGGCACAGTTACCACAAAACTTCGTATCTTCGGGATTCTCAGCCTGACATTTCGGGCACTTGATGGTCACTGCTGACCCCTTCTATTTGGGATGGCTAAAGATTAACAGGGAATGGAGGCAGAGTCAACTGGGCCAGACTCAAACCATCACGGATTATCTACAGCGAGGAATTTTAGGCCCTTTGCGTCAAGCAGTTTTTCTCCATACTTTACGATTCCTGGCGGTAACCCTGAGTGAAGCTCTTCTGTCCGCTTGCCGTCGTAATATTCCTTTAGAAGCCCGGCGATCTTGGTAAATATCGAAGGAAGCGGAATCGAAGGTTGCGAAATCCTATGCTTGGCTTTCAGATAAAAACATCTCTTGCAGCCGTCATATAAAAAGGTCAAATCTGATGGGCTTAGTTTGTAGTTCATGCAAATCCCCCTTACTCTTACTATCTATTTTCATATCCCTATATTAACGCACTACGGGTCTCAGAGTGCTTCACCTTTGCTCTCTTCTTATTGCTATCCTTAATTCTAGGCGTCACCCCTGGGATTCACCGTGTTTCCCTCCACCATGAGCACCACGGTTTTTTCTTTTGCCCTTGTTCTATGGATTACCTGCCTTGGGACCGTGTATCCTTGTCTAGGCATGAGTTCAATTGTCTCTCCTTCCAGGTCGAGGAGTAACTTCCCCTCCAATACAAAGAAGAGTTCATCTTCCAAATTGTGTTTATGCCAATGGAACT
>Ga0315282_10017410_pt1 | contig 10382 bp, 7 predicted proteins | sample YL17G07_20_MG_FD_203693 | JGI IMG/M metagenome (GOLD analysis project Ga0315282, IMG submission 203693) | Sediment microbial communities from Yellowstone Lake, YNP, Wyoming, USA - YL17G07_20 | ecosystem: Environmental > Aquatic > Freshwater > Lake > Sediment | place: USA: Wyoming | collected... | reverse complement strand
CCAGGCAAGTTCATCCGCTTTGAGCGCCAGCAGGGGCCGACCGCGGGCTTTTCCGCGAAGGACCCCATCGTCGCTACGTACTACTTCTATTGGTATGACGATGAATCGTCAGAACACTTCCGCAACGCCGACGGCTCCGACGCCCTGACCGACCACCCGGCCGACCCCAAGGGCTACAGTTACAGGCGGGCCGCCTGGCACAGGAAGCAGTTGGACGACATGATCGACGCCGGCATCGACGTGGCGTTGCCGGTCTACTGGGGGTGCCCGGCGGCGGATGCGGGCGAACAGTTCAGCAACGCGGGTCTGCCGCCGCTGGTCGCCGCGGCCGAGGAACTGGTCGCCGCGGGCAAAAAGCCCCCGCGCATCGGCATGTTCTACGACACTTCGACCCTCCAGTTCAACGCTGCCGGGCGCCGCGCGGACCTCTCGACCCCCGACGGCCGGGCGTGGTTCTACGTCACGATCCGCGACTTCTTCTCCCTGGTGCCGCCGAGACTCTGGGCGACCATCGACGGCCGGCCCATCGTCTTTTTGTACGCGGCCGCCTTCGCCGCCGGCGGCACCGACGACCCGAAACTCCTCGACTACGTCCGCGCGCACTTTGCCGAGGATTTCGGCGGCGCGCGGCCGTACGTGGTGGCCGAGCAGTCCTGGAGACTCCCGGCCGACGCGACGTACGCGTGGGGCGCGGCCTTCGGCCTCCAGGTCCAGGGCGTGGCCGCCGTCGGGCCGGGCTACGACGATCGCGCCGTCCCCGGCCGCACGACGCCCAGAAAGGACCGCGAGAACGGGGCGTTCTACAAACGCAACTGGGACACCCTCCTGGCGATGGACCCCGCCCGGCGTCCGAACCTCGTCGCCGTCGAGACGTGGAACGAACTTCATGAGGGGACCGACATCGCCGATACGAAGGAATATGGGCGGCAATATATCGATATCACAAGAGGTTATGCGGCGGCGTGGAAAGCGGGCGAGAGGCGCCGCCCCACCGGCCCCTACGCCGACGCCAGGGAGGTCGCCGTCACCTTCGGCCCCGCGGGCAAGAGCGAGGGCCTGCGCTCCAAGACCGGCGGCGACGGCGAGGCCGCCGTGACGGCCGCCGGCGCCGCCGATTGCCTTCAGACGCTCCCCAACAAGTTCAGCCCGAACAGGTATCTCTACTTCGATGCCGACGACTCGTTCTACTTCGATTCCGGCGCCGCGCTGGAAGTGACCGTCGAGTACCTCGACGAAGGCACGGCCCCCTTCACCCTGGAATACGATTCCCAGGACCCCGCCGCCACGCTCGCGGGGGCCTACAAGTCCGCCGGCGAGGCGAAACGCGCCGGCACCGGCCAGTGGAAACAGGCGACCTTTACGCTCAAGCACCCGCGCTTCGTCAACCGCCAGAACAATGGCAGCGACATGAGGCTCTGCGCGGGCGCCGGCGACCTCAAGGTCCGCCGCATCGCCGTGCGCAAGCCGTGATTCATCTTGACGTGGGGCAATGGCTATGTTAGGTTTCGATTCATGCGGGTTGCCGAAGGAACGCCGCCATGAGTCCAAGGATTGCCATTCCTCGTGAACAGGTTGCCTCGTTCTGTCGCCGCCATCATATCCGGCGCCTGGCCTTGTTCGGCTCCGTGCTGCGCGACGACTTCCGGCCCGACAGCGACGTGGATGTCCTGGTGGAGTTCCGCGAGGGCCACACGCCGGGGCTGGACTTCTTCGGTATGGAGATCGAGTTATCCGAACTGTTGGGCCGCAAGGTCGACCTTCAGACCCCGGGCTTCCTCAGTCCCTATTTCCGCGACCGCGTTCTGGCCGAGGCCGAGGTGCTGTATGACGCTGCATGACCCGCAGGTCTGTATGCGCCAGATGCGCGACCATGCGAAGGAAGTCATTGAACTCACACGCGCCAAAACCCGCGAGAGTTTCCAGGCCGACCGCATCCTCACTCTGGCCGTCGTCCACCTGCTGGAAATACTGGGCGAGGCGGCCAACCGCATGCCAACCGAGCAGCGGGCGAAATACCCTCAGATTCCATGGCAGCAGATCATCGGCCTGCGGCACAGACTCATCCACGCCTACGACCAAGTGGACTTGGACATCGTATGGAACATCGTGACTCAGCATCTTCCAGCGCTCGTCCGCACACTTGATGAGGTTCTGTAGCGCAATTCCTGAGGAGAGGACCATCCTTGGACATCGAGAAGGCCGTTGAAGAGGCGTTTGAGCACGGCCAGTCACCGCCGCCGAATGAATCCAACACTTGCGAATGGGTGATTCTGCCGATTCTGTACGCAATCGGATACGCTAAGCGCGACGTGGTGTCGCGCGATGCCGACAGTGCAGGTAAGTTCCCCGACTACACGTTGCTGCCCGGCGAACCCCAGCACACTTTTTACGTGGAAGCCAAGGCGTGGAAGGTGGACCTCGAAGACGGCCATGCGATCCAGGCCCTCAACTACGCTAACCAGAACGGGAGGCGTTGGGTTGTGCTGACAAACGGCCGCCACTGGCGTCTCTATGACAACGATATCCGCGGTGTTGCTTCCGACAAGATGGTGGCTGAGATGCACCTTGAGGACCGGGAACAGGCCGTCCGGTTCCTGGATGCCATCGGCAAGGCGTCCGTTTGTTCGGGCATCCTTCCGCAGTTTGCGGCGGAAGAGGCTGACAGGCGCACGCGAGCCCAGGAGGACGAGCGGCGCAAGCAGGAGGTGACGGCGCGGAGGGCGCGACTCTCCGACGTCCTCAAAGCCGAGTTGGCCGGCGAATCCAGCCGCTTGCTTGCTGCTATGTTGGCCCACTTCCAGGGCCGCGAAGGCCTTGGCGACGTAACCGCCGGCGACTTGGTGGCGCACTTCACGGGTGGCCCCATTGACAGTGAGGAGCCACCGAGACCTGGCATTGATCGTGGCCCGCCATCTTCAGAGGATGTGTTGGTCATCCCCGCGCGGGAAGCCTGGCAGGAATACCTCACCTTCTCTGCCTACATGTGTCAGCCCAATCGCTCGTTTCGGCCGACATCGCGCATTGCCTTCTATGCGCAAGGTTACGTCCAGACCCTTGTACCGCGCATCCTGGAGACAGTTCCTTCGGTGGAACTCTCGGAATCCGGCATCTCTGCAATGAAAGACCTGCCCCAAGCAGTCCGCGGCCGACTGCTGAGACTGGTAGAGCAACTGAAGGCCAGAAACGACCGGCGCCATTTGCAGAAGAACACGGAAGTCATTTTCCTTTCGGGTCCGAAGGATACCGAGACGATGACCCTTCCCAATCGGATTAAGAACGACTGCGTGACTAAGAACGGCCGCCCGTGGGCCTTTGTAGTCGGGCAGAGATACGTCCGCTTGGCCAGACTCCTCGCTGGACCGAAGACCACGTCGGAACTTCTGAAGCCCTGATCGGGTGGTCAGGGCTACGTGGGCAGGCAAGTCGCGACCAAGTCAAGTCGCGCCTCAAGCGACCTGTCCCCAGCGCCCGCCTCGCGCCGGGTATTCCTGTCCGCTGCGCGAAACCGTCCGCAGGCACTTGACTCTGGTTGGAAGCGCGCTTGGTCAAGAGACCCAGCGGGCAATAGGAGGAAGTAGCGCTGCCGGCCCAGGCAGCACCCGCACCTTGCGGCAGGCTTCCGCCGTCCGAGGAATCTAGCAAGACCTTCGGAGGCCGAGTTCTTTGCGGACCTTCTCGTAAGGGATCTTATCCCCGGACTCACCCAGGGCCTTGCGCGCGCCTTCGACGTCCTGCCTGTCCTGGGCGTTGCCAGACAGCGCCCGCCCGGGCTTCCGTTTCACCTTCACTTTGAACCTTGAACGTTTCACTTTGAACCGCTTTTCAGTTTCCCCATCGGCCTGAGATTGGGAAGGCCCCTACCCCACACGCGCTTGGCCTCCTCGACGTAGAAGACGTAATTCGCCAGCGGCACGTCGGCGGGGACGCGGTGGTCGCAGTGCGGTATGAAGCCGCCCTCCTCGACCAGGGGCGTCAGGCGCTTGATCTCGGCCCGGATCGCCGCCTTGCCCTTGGCGAGGATGTGCTTGTCGAAAGCGCCGCGGATGAGCAGCCCTTTGCCGAAACGCTTGCGCAATTCCACGGGATCGGCCCAGTCGCCGATCTCCACGGGGAACGCCACGTTCACGCCATTGTCGAGCCAGACGGGCAGAAGATCCTCGACCCGGCCGTCGCAATCGAGTTGCACGAGTTCGCATCCGTACTTGTGCAGCAGGTCGGTGATCCGCCGGTAATGCGGTCCGCACATCTCGCGGAACATCTTCGGGGCAATCAGCGGCCCCCGGTTGTAGCAGATGTCCTCCCACATGCCCGCGTAATCGAACGTCACCCCCTGCTCCTTGGCGATGGCGAGGCCCTTGGCTAGCGGCTGAATGACGCACTCGGCCAGCGTATCGACCATCTCTTCCACCAGGGCCCGGTCGTCGTAAAGCAGGATGCTCAGGTTCTCGACGCCGATCCAGTTCCGCAGCGTACCGTAGAGGCTGCCCGCGCCGGTCTGGAGCGGATAGGTGCGCGTCGCGTCGCGGTGCCTGGCGACCTCCTGGGCGAAGTTGGCCGGCACCCGCCGCGGGTCGGAAGGGTCGAGGCGCCTCTTGTACTCGGGCCAGGAGGCCCGCCCTTTCAGGAGGAACTCCGTCGGCTCGGGGATGGTCGTGGAATGCTTGTGCCAGCACTCAACCACGCCGTCGCTGCGGCGCTGCCAGCGGTAGTTGGCGTCTTCCTTGATGACCTCCCACTGGAACTCCGGCAGGAGGCCCATGTGCACCCACGCGCCGCCCTCAGGGTCCATGCCGAAGAATTGCGCGGCCTTCTCGTTGGTATCGACCTCTTCAGGCAGGCCCTGGGCATGCCAGCGGCGCAGCGTCTCGTCCCAGAAACCGAAATCCCAGATGACGCAGCGGTCGCGCGGCTGATACCGCATGGTGGCCAGGAACCGCTCGCGGTCGTTCATAGCCCCTCCTTCGAGATTGCCGTGCTCCGGGCTCAGGCCAGGGACCTTAGTGGAAGGCTCATTTCCTGGCGCTGAGGGCCAACCGGTCCAGCAGCGCATTCCGCCACCGCACCAGTTTGGCGACATCGTCGACCGAGTCGAAGAACCCGGTCTCCTTGTTGCTCCCGCCGGCCTTGGACCGACTGCTCGTCACCTCCTGGAAGATGGTTTCCAGGGCCTTCATGGCCTCGGGGTCCTTGGCGAACTGCTTCTGGTAGGTCGCGATGATCCGCCGGTCGTCGAGCCCTTCGCGCTGGGATTCCATCCACGGCGAGGGAATCGTCTCATACGGCGTCGGCCAGGCCGTCACGGCCAGGTCGCCCTTGCGGCCGGAGAGGTCCCACTTGTCGTCCCAGTTATAGGCCCAGGCCGTGAATCCCGTGGAACCGAACGCGCCGAAGAAGAACCCGAAGGAGAATCGCTGGGATTCAGGCACCCCGCCCCCCAGGCCCGTGTACTGCCAGAAGAGTTTCTTCTTGCCGCCGCGCTTCTCCGCCTCCGCGCCTGCCGCGCGCACCTTGTTCCCGACGTCGGGGTCTTCGTCGATGGCGTTGGTGTTGTACACGTCGATGTCGTCCACGAACACCTTCCACAGATCGGGCACGCCCTTCCATCCCTTCACGTGGTGGATGCAGCCGTAGACGCGGATGCGCGGATCGGCCTCATGGATGGCGGCGCAGGCGTCCTTGAAGAACGGCTTGATCCAGGCTCCCCGGCTGGCCCACTTCTGCGGCTCGTCGTGCGGCGTCGGGAAAAGTTCCAGCCAGCCGTTTGAGACCGCGTGGCCGTTGACGGCACGCATCCATTCCACGAAGAGCCTGCGTGTATCGGGCAGCACCTCGCCTTTTCCGTCCTGCGCCTTGCACCAGTCGCCGAACGACATCTTCTTGTCGAGGGTTCCGAGGTGGGCGAAGACCCTCAGCGTCGTGGGCATCTTGGCGGAGTCGCCGCCCAGGTACCAGATGGCCCCGGTGAATCCGCGCTTCCGGGCGCCCTTCATCCAGTCGTCGGGGTAGGTGAAGTCGAAGGCGAGGTTCCCGTCCTTCATTGCCACAGGTATCGCGAACCCGGCGTACCAGAGCAGCGCCCCGCCGTAGTTGTATCGCTTCTGGAACTCCACGTCGTGCAGCGGCGGCAGCCGGTCGTAGCACCCGAACATCGTAAGGCCCGCCTCGTCCATCGTCAGAAGGTCCACGGGGAGCACTTCCACCTCGAGCGGAAGTTCCGCCCTGGCATCCTTGGCGCGAATGAGGATCTTGCCCTTGTACACGCCCGGGGCGCCCTGGCCCCTTCGCGTCTCGATATTGAAATAGAACCACTGCGAGCGCCCCGCCGGGACGTCGGCGGCATACGCCGGCCAGAGGCGGATCGGCGTCCACTGGTTGTCCAGCAGCGTGTACTCGGCGGTCCGCCGATCGACCGTCGCCTTGAGTTCGCGTCCGGAGGAGTCCCTGAGCGGCGTGATCTCGTAATCGACGCCGGTCAGGGGCCCGCCGCTCGCATAAACGCCGAACGAGCCCGGCTCGAGTTCGTCGAGGCACATCCGCACCTTCACGGGCCTGCCAACCTCGGCGGCGGGGACGCAGTTCTGAAACAGCCGGCACGTCGGTTCCCAGGGGAAGGCGACTATCGGCGCCCTGAAGTCGGGAGGGTCCTTCGCGGCCGGCGGCGGGTTCTTGGCACGCTCGTCCGCCTGCTCGGCCGCAATGAACCCGCGGGTTTCGGCGTAGTAGCGCGCCTCGTCTTCCGCAGCAGCCTTCCGGACCGAGATGGACGCGATAGGCAGGTCCGCCGCGGCCGTGACCGCCAACGCCGTCATCTCCGGCGCATGGCGGGCCGGGTCGAGCGCGCTCACGAGCCGCGCTACCATGTCCCAGGGAACCGGGATGGCGGCCGTCTTCCACTGGTCGTCGTGCGCCCCGCCGAACGGGTGCAGCGCCCAGAACCCGAAGTTCTTGCCGATGCCGCTGAAGATGTGGAACCGGGCGGGCTTCGCGAGGACATCTTTGTACTTCACGTCCAGGACGAACCGCTCCCCCTCAGCCGGGCGGAGGTCGCCCTCCTTCCACCAGGCCCTGATCCGGGCCGCGGCAAACTTGCCGGCCAGCGCCTTGCGGAAGGCCACGCCATTGTCCGTCGCGGCCTCGGACCACGCGCCCTTGTCGAACTGCGCCTCCGGCAGCGATCCCATGTCGTAGGCCGTGATAGGCGATGCAGGACCGGCGGCAACCGCGGGGCCACCCGCCGACAGCATCCCCAGCGCGATCGCCGGCGCGGCCGAGGCAAAGAACAGGCTCCTGACGTGACGCACACAGCCTCCTTTCAGGCAAGGCCGCGAGTGGCTGTTCTAGCGTAAGTCGGCCATGTGGCTAGTATTGGCTCGATTCTGACTTTCTCTTCAGCGGCCGTCAATGATATGTTTCATGACTGGTCCCCCAAGGCACACGGGTGACGGCTGCTGAGTGAACGTCATGGCGCCCCAAGGAACCAAGGGGACGGTCGCGCCGACCACTCGGATAGACCGCAGGGCCATGGGGCACCTCCGACGGTGCGCCATCGCTCCGCCCACCCACACTCGCCGCTTTGCCGACAACCCTGCCCAGCCCGCAGCGCGCCGCCGGGCAACCTTCTCAGCGGCCGGCCTGTGCCCAGCGGCACAGCCCGCCCATTGCATCATCCCACCTCAATCCCTGCCAACACTTGCCGAGAGCCTACGTCCGCCTGCGGCGGATCATGGCCAGCCCGCCCAGGGCCGCGAGCGCCAGCGTCGCCGGCTCGGGGATCGGCGAATCGATGATCTGTCCGGGGTCGCCACTGAGGTTGTGATAATAGAGATGCAGCCCGTTCAGGTTCAGTTCGGCCCCCGCGCGAAGATAGAGATAATCGACATATAACGCCTCATTGTGCCCGAAGCCGTGGTCGAAGCGGTTGCCGCTGGAGAAGTCGTCTACCAGGACCACGTGGGCGCCGGCGGCGATCTCGAGGCGCTCAAGGTCGAAGTTGCCGGAGTACCCCTGGGCCACGTTTCCGAAGTCCTGGCCGCCGGCTTCCAGCGGGGCCCAGAACATCCACTGTCCCTCGGCCGCCCCCTGGCCTCCGGTCATCTGAAGGACGCCGTTCGACGCCCAGGCCCATGCGGCCTCATCCTGCGTCTCGATCGCGACACGCCGGCCGACCGAAACGAGCGCGTCGGCCCAGAGCGATCCCTCGCTCGTGAGAACGAGGTCGCGAACGGAGAGGGCGCCGCCCGCGACTTCCAGCCGGCCGCCTCCGGTCATCTCGATTCGCTCGGCCACCGAGACGCTGCCGCCGCTGATGTGGAACGTTCCGCCCTCGGCCTGCCAGGATCCCGGGCCGGTGACGTCCGCCTCGACCTCCACGCACCCGCCGCCGGCAGCCCGAAGCAGCCCGCCGTTGATGAACGTGCCGTTGTAAAGCCGCAGGATGGCCCCGCTGGTCGCCTCCAGGGTGCCGGCGTTCTCCCACGTGCGGCCCTCGGCGTCCAGCGTCAGAACGGCCCCCCCCGACATCGGCGCGGACCGTGCCCTGGTTGACGAGGACCAGGCCCCCGCGGCCGAGGATCCCGGCGCCCTGGATGGTATTGTCCACGTTCACCAGGCGGCTGCCGTTCCCGGCGCCCTGGATCCAACTGGAACCGTAGTTGGAAGCAAGAAGCCTCACGGCACCGTCGCCGGTCAGTCGGACCTCGCCGCCGACCTGCCATCCGCCGCCCCAGCCGCTGCCCACCCAGCCGGGTTCCAGGATGATCGCCCCGTGGTTCTCAACCTCGCCGCCGTCGGTGAGGAACCGCCCGTACCCGACGGCCTTGACCACGCCGCCGGCGCCGTTCGTCAGGCCGCCGCCCAGCGTCAGCCACGTGTAGTCATAGTCGTCGGACACCAGGACCTGGCCGCCCACGCTGTTATCGAGGCGGGCGGTGACGGCGGAGCCGGCGTGGCCGGTGACGGTGATCCAGGCCGTCGGCGCATCGTTGCGGACCGTGCCGCCGGTGATCGTGGCGCCGACCAGTTCGACGGTCGAGCCGGCCATGGCCTGGATGACGCCGGCGTTGTTGAACGTTCCGCCCTCCAGCCGCAGGATGCCGCCGCCGGAGGCCTGCATCGTGCCAGTGTTCTCCCAGATGGTGCCGGAGGGAACGAGGCAGAGCCGGTACCCGACGGCGTTGGCGTCGATGACGCCCCGATTGTCGACGACCAGTCCCCCGCCGCCGATGATGCCCGCCCCGCGGATCGTGGTGCAGTCATAGACGTTGAGGCGGCTGGCCGCCGAGGTGCCGGCGATCCGTCCGCACCCGCTTGCACTCGGGGCCATTACGACGATGCCGCCGCCCAGGAATGTGACCTCGCCATCGCCCATGACCAGCGACGGGGGAGGCCATGTCTGGGGCATGAGGACGATCGACCCGAAGTTGAAGACGTTGCCGGGGCGGAGCGTCATCTGGGTGCCGCCGCCCAGGACGATTGAGCCGCCCGCGTACGTCAGCAGGTGTTCGGCGTCGAGCGTATGGGTGACGTTCAAGAGTTCAATGTTCCCGCCGTTGGCGTCGAAACTCCCCTCCCCCGACACGCCGCCCAAGATCCGCAACGTCCCGGCGACCGACTCCACCTGCCCCTTATTTACGAGCGGCGTGGCGATGCTGTACGTGCCCTCGCCCTCGTACTTCTGGAGGACGCCGTTGTTCGTGACCGTGCCGCGGATCGTCATGGGGTGGGCGCTCATCAGCCGGAAGGTGGACCCCGTTCCGATCTTCAGGGCCTCGATGGTGGCATCCTGGTTCCCAAGGACATCCCGGCCCCCCTCTACGAAGACCGCGTACTTGAGCGTGGTCCCCAGTTCCAGCGTCACCGGGACGCCGAACTCCTGGAGGGGGATGGGGATGGCGACCGACGACTCCGTGGGTCCCCACGAGCCGAGGTCCTCCAGCGGGCAGTGCGTCTCGAAGTTCCCCAGGTCGGTCTCGACGAACGTGGCCCCCGTGGGGTCAGCCACGAGGTCGTAGATTATCTTCACGCGGTTGAAGGGGACCGCGATGGCATCCCAGTTGCCGGGGTCGTTGTAGGAGAGCATGACGTCGGTCGCGCCGACGCAGTGGGCGTCGCGGTTGGCGTGACCCACGAGGACCGTAATCGTCGCGCCGGTGAAACTGAGGCCGACGCTCGGACGGATCTCGTAACGTTCGAGCGTCGAGGCCCACGGCGTGTCAACGGCCAGGGCGGGAAGGGACAGGGCGGCCAGAACGGTCGCCAGGAGTACTAGCGCCTTCATGAGGTGTCCCCCAAAATAAACACGGACCAGCCCTCGCACACGCAGACCTGGCCCCCGGGCACACCCATAACTCGGCGGTATTATACATGAGAATTCATCGGCTGGC
>Ga0315282_10017409_pt1 | contig 10382 bp, 10 predicted proteins | sample YL17G07_20_MG_FD_203693 | JGI IMG/M metagenome (GOLD analysis project Ga0315282, IMG submission 203693) | Sediment microbial communities from Yellowstone Lake, YNP, Wyoming, USA - YL17G07_20 | ecosystem: Environmental > Aquatic > Freshwater > Lake > Sediment | place: USA: Wyoming | collected... | reverse complement strand
TCAGGCAGTCTCCTGGAATGATGTCCCCAGCGTTGAGTATGACAATATCTCCTGGCACTATCTCCTCAACAGGAATTTCCCTCAGAGTACCATTACGTAGCACCTCAGCTTTGATTTGTACAATGGAAGAACCTAACGGGGATCAGAAACCTCGCAGGGCGTTACTTTCTATGTGTAAGCGAGTCACCTAAGAAGACACTGAGGGAGGGGAAAAGTAATAATGTCAGGCAGTAACCAGCATTTTGTTAAAAGAACACTACGGAGATACCCATAGCTTTGGCAGAGGTGGCCATGATGTGGTGGTCGGCTGTTGCGAGAATGTCAACTGCAAGATCCTTTGCAATAAGGAAGCACTTTCATTTAATCTGTATCAGTAAATCTTACTAAGGTACCCTTCTTAGCTGTTCCGTATCTGAAGATCGTAATCCCTTTACAGCCTTTCTCATATGCAAGCATGAAAGCATTTGCCACATCCTCTCTCTTTGCCCTATATGGCATATTGATAGTCTTCGAAACAGCATTATCCGTAAACTCCTGAAAGCATGCTTGTACCTCTATATGGTCTTTGGGTGGAATTTCATGTGCTGTTTTGAATAGCTTCTTTATTTGACCGGGTATCTCTTTCATACCTCTTAAATAACCCTTCGCTATGACTTTTTCTCTCAGTTTTTCACTATAGAAATCCTTATTTTTTGCTACCTCAAAAAAATATTTATTAATCTCATAAAGCTCTGTGTCCAGTATAAGCTTTTTATATGCAATGGCAAAAATAGGCTCTATTCCGCTTGAACAATCAGCAATAATGGAAAGTGTCCCGGTAGGCGCTATGGTAGTTGTCGTTGCATTTCTTACACCTGGCATATCGGGAGCATCATAAATAGAACCTTTAAAATTAGGAAAAACTCCTCTTGCCTCAGCAAGCTCGACAGATGTCTTTCTTGCTGTATCCCTTATAAATTTCATTAAGTCCTTTGCAAGCTTGAATGCTTTTTTATGGTTATATGGAATGCCCAGTAGCATTAACATATCAGCCCATCCCATAACACCAAGCCCAATCTTCCTGTTGCCTTTATGCATCTGTTCGATCGCAGGGATTGGATATTTATTCACGTCTATAGAATTATCAAGAAACCTTACAGCGGTTTTGATGTCCTTAGATAAAGAATCCCAATCAATATATCTCCGTAACGAGTTTTTAATCCCCCCACGCCCCCCTTTAGTAAAGGGGGGTAAGGGGGGATTTGACTGTTTTACATATTTTGATAAATTCATCGAGCCTAAGACACATGCCTCATAGGGAAGCAAAGGCTGCTCGCCGCAGGGATTAGTTGACTCTATATCTCCAATATGGGGAGTTGGATTCGCCCTATTCATTCTGTCTATAAAAATAATACCTGGATCACCAGTTTCCCATGCGCTTTCGACTATTGCATCAAAGACAACCTTTGCCTTTATCCTTTTCGCAACAATCTTACTGCGTGGGTTAATGAGATCGTATTCTTCATCATGTGTAAGCGCATTTATGAACGCATCAGTTACTGCTACAGAGAGATTAAAATTTGTGAGTTCCCCTTCAGATCTCTTGATTCTTATAAACTCAAGGATATCAGGATGGTCAATGCGCAATATCCCCATATTTGCCCCTCGCCTCGCCCCACCCTGTTTGATCACCTCTGTAGCTGTGTTATAAATCTTCATAAATGAGACAGGGCCACTTGCTACCCCTCCTGTAGAGCGCACAATATCTGCTTTAGGCCTCAGTTTCGAAAAAGAGAATCCTGTACCACCACCACTCTGGAGTATTAATGCAGCATTTTTTAGTGTATCAAAGATACCCTTCATCGAATCATCAACAGGAAGGACGAAACATGCAGCAAGCTGACCGAAATCTTTTCCTGCATTCATCAAGGTTGGTGAGTTAGGAAGGAATTTGAGGTCTGTCATAAGTGCATAGAATTTCTCTTCCCATTCATCAGGGTTACAGTCATACATGCCCTCTGCAACAGCAACAGTCTTGGCAACCCTCCTGAACATCTCTTCAGGGGTCTCCACAACATTCCCTTCTTCATCTTTGAGGAGGTATCTATGTCTTAGTACCTTTAGTGCATTTTCAGTGAGGTTCACAAAACCTATTTCTTCCTTGCTGCAAGCTTATTCAGGGCATTTATATATGCCTTTGCAGCCGCGACTATGATATCAGTATCAGCACCATGGCCCCTCACTGTCTTACCCTCTTCCTCAAGTGAAACCATTACTTCTCCGAGGGCATCTGTCCCACCTGTAATCGCCTTAATTTCGAACTTCAATAATTTGCTCTCTGTCTTCGTGATCGTTGCGATTGCCTTATATGTAGCATCAACAGGTCCGTCACCTTGTTCCATCCGGTCAATGATGTCGCTACCCACTTTTATTTTCACTGTTGCAGTAGGTTTCTGATTGATTCCACTCACAATAGAGAGATCTATAAGGCTGAATACCTCTAAAACCTTTGTCACATCCTCTGAAATCAACGCCTCAATATCCTCATCAAAGATATCTTTCTTTTGATCAGCAAGCCTTTTGAATCTTTCGAATGTTTTATTGAGCTCTTCATCTGTAAGAACATACCCAAGTTCCTTGAGTCTTGTCTTAAAGGCATGCCGTCCCGAATGTTTGCCGAGAACAAACTTTGTTGCATAAAGGCCTATACTCTCAGGCTTGATAATCTCGTAGGTTGACTTTTCTTTAAGAAGTCCATCCTGATGGATTCCAGATTCGTGCGCAAAGGCATTAGCCCCTACGATTGCCTTATTCGGTTGTACAGAAATACCTGTTATTTTGGTTACAAGCCTGCTGCTGCGTATTATTTCCTCTGTATTTATCCCTGTATCGGCATGAAAAAGATCACGTCTTGTCCTAAGGGCCATGACAACCTCTTCCATAGAACAGTTTCCTGCGCGCTCTCCGATACCATTTATCGTGCATTCAATCTGTCCGGCACCATTCAAAATCGCTGATAAAGAATTTGCTACTGCAAGCCCAAGGTCATTATGGCAGTGCACCGAAATTACCGCCTTATCAATATTTTTAACCCTATTGCAGATTTCCTTTATCATTGCTCCGAATTCAAGCGGAATACTATACCCAACAGTATCCGGAATATTGACTGTTGAAGCACCTGCGTCTATAACAGCTTCAACAACCTCACAGAGGTAACTAATATCAGTTCTGGTTGCATCCATTGGTGAAAATTCCACATCATCGACAAGGCTCCGTGCAAGTTTTACCATTTCAACAGACCGTTTTAATGCTTCCTCCCTGCTTATGCGAAACTGATACTTAAGGTGAATATCAGATGTTGAATGAAATGTATGAATCCTTCTCTTTGAGACATCTTTTAGTGCTTCCCACGCCCTCTTTATATCTTCTTCCCTTGCCCTGGCAAGACTACATATAATTGGTCCCTCTATCTCATTTCCTATGGTCTTTATTGCCTCAAAGTCACCTAATGAACTGAATGCAAATCCAGCCTCAATAATATCAACGCCGAGTCGTGCAAGCTGCTTTGCAAGTGTAACCTTTTCTTCAACATTCATGGACGCACCAGGAGACTGCTCGCCGTCACGAAGTGTCGTATCAAATATCTTTATTCTCCTCATCTTACAACACCAGTTTTATTCATTTGTTTCCTTCTCCTATAATAGAGGGCTATATTTTCAATTATACCGCTGATCAGATAAATCATTGCAAATACAAAAAATGCTATAGCTGGATGCATGACTATCAGCACAAGAACAATGACTATCGCAACTAAAATCCAGAATGGTTTTCTTTTGCTAAAGTCAAGTTCCTTTGCACCGTGAAATCTTAATGTGCTGACCATAAGCACTGCAAGGAAAAATGTAAAGAAAAGGACAAAATAGTTTCTCACCGGGACTTTTTCCCATATTTCATGATAGAAGATTACGAATGTTGCAACAAGTGTTGCAGCACCAGGGATGGGCATACCTGTAAATGACTTGGATTCTGCAGAGCCCATCTGAACGTTATACCTGGCAAGTCTCAAGGCACCACATGCCACAAACAGAAATGCAGCAGCCCATCCAACACGGCCGAATGGCATCAGTGCCCACTTATAAAGCATCACTGCTGGCGCAACACCAAAGGCAACAAGGTCTGACAATGAGTCTAATTCTATACCGAACCGCGTAGTGCTGTGTGTAAGCCGCGCAACCCACCCATCAAGCCCATCGAATATATTTGCGCCGATAATAGCCCAGGCAGCGTGAATATAATTACCCTTGAGAGATGCAAGGATTGCATAAAACCCTAAGAACATCCCACATAATGTCAAGGTGTTTGGCAGTATGTATATACCTTTTCTCATTAATTGTAATTATAATAAAAATATGAGATCTTTGCTTAAAACAATTATTCTTCTTCTCAATCTTGAATAAGAAATGTTTTGTTATAGCATGTTCTTTATAAAGCCTTTGAGGATAAACAAATCTATGAGGATTGATTGCTACTTATCTCTTGGCTGTGCTTCTGAAGAGGCTCTGAAAGAAAACATAAAGATCGCTCTTGAGTCTGAAGCAGTAAAGGCAGAGGTAAACTTTTACAGAATTAATGAGGCAGAAGCAATTAGACTGCGCTTGATGGGTTCTCCTTCTGTACTCATAAATGGCAGGGATATTTTGCCTGGAGAGATACCCGGGTTTTCTTGAAGGATGTTTAAAGATGAATCTGGTAGATTCGTAAATGTTCCCTCTATTCAGACTTTGAGAGGAATCATAAGACAAATATACGGCCAAGAGAGTCAGGAGTAATTGTATTTTTCAGGATTCCTGTATTAGTATGTAAAGACAACAAGCGATTTCCCATGTATAGAGAATATTTTGGTCTTAAGGAACTACCTTTTTCTATCGCTCCAGATCCACGCTATCTTTACTTGAGTGAAAAGCATAGGGAGGCCCTGGCTCATCTATTATATGGAATTAATAGTGAAGGCGGTTTTGTTCTGCTCACAGGTGAGGTGGGAACAGGTAAAACAACTGCCTGTCGCTGCCTTCTTGAACAGATACCGGAAAACACAGATATAGCCTTTATCCTCAACCCAAAACTGACTGTTGAAGAACTGTTAGCCACAATTTGTGATGAGTTGGGCATCAGTTACTTAGAGGGCAATAATAGTATCAAGGTCTTTGTGGATAAAATTAACTCGTTCTTGCTCGATACCTATGCCAGAGGTCGGAAAACAGTGCTCATCATTGAAGAGGCTCAAAATCTTAGCCATGATGTATTAGAACAAGTGCGTTTACTGACTAACCTTGAAACAAACCAACAAAAGCTCCTCCAGATAATTATGGTCGGACAGCCAGAGCTCAATAATATTTTGTCGCGAAAAGAATTGCAACAGTTGTCTCAGCGGATTACTGCTCGTTATCACTTAGGCCCATTATCGAAGAAAGAAGTCAGTGCATATGTGAACCATAGGTTGACAGTAGCCGGCGCCCGCAGTAACTTATTCCCCGATTCAATTATTGGTAAATTGTATCATGCAAGTAGGGGAATTCCACGGCTTATTAATGTGATATGCGACAGGGCCTTGCTTGGGGCCTATGTTGAAGGAAAAAAATTGGTTGATAAATATACTTTAGCAAGAGCCACACAAGAGGTATTAGGAGAGCTTGAGGTTAAAAAACAGAAGAGGAAAATGTTGCAATGGGTACTGCTGACCAGTCTGTTGGTCATCAGTTGTGGTGCTGTATTAGCAATGGCATACTACAATCACAGATCACAACTCTCGGCGATAAAGATACCAACAATGTTAAATGCAACCGAAGAAAAAACAGAACCTCAGAAGTTCGATACATTACATTGGCCATCTAAGCAACCGATTGGTCAGAGCAAAGATATGGCGTACAAGACTCTGTTCGTGCAATGGGGAATCCCCTATGAAATTCAAGGAAAAGGAACTATATGTCAACAGGCTAAAGCTAAGGGCTTACGGTGTCTGAATGGGCCGGGCAGCCTGAATGAGCTCATCCACTTAAATAGACCAGCAGTATTAAAGCTTTTTGATGATAAAGGCCACGAATTTTATGCCACATTAACAAAGCTCCATGGTGATACTGCTCTATTAGTAATTGGTACTGAAACTAAGACAGTTGATGTTAAAGAGATAGAACAACGGTGGCTTGGCGATTACATTCTGCTTTGGCGAGCACCACAGAATTTTAAGGATAATATTCATTTAGGTTATCGAGGTTATGAGGTGAGGTGGCTGGAAAAACAACTATCAATTATTCAAGGTCGCACAATGAAACCTCTTGAAGACCTTCGTTATGACAACGCACTTGTTAAGCAAGTAAAAAAATTTCAGCTTACAGAGGGACTCGTACCTGATGGAATAATAGGTCCACAAACGATAATACACCTGAATAATATAGCCGGCGGCGATGAGCCGGTTTTAATAAAAAAGGTGGTCAATAAATAGTCATGTCTTATATTCTTGATGCTTTGAAAAAGTCTGAGAAAGAGCGACAGCGAGGAACGGTACCAGACATTCTGACGATCCAGGAACCCCTTTCACAAGAACCAAAGAAGCGCCCATTGTTGCTTTATTTACTTCTATCGGCCATTCTATTCAATACAGGTCTATTAGTATGGTTGATGAGTCCATGGCAATCAAAAAAACCAAACCTTATTCAGTTAACCGATAGACAACAGTCTGAGTCAAAGTCATCAGATTTACCTTCTCCTGATCTCTCAAAGACTAACAGTCCTGAAGTCAAGATGGCTATGAAAGAGGAGGCGCCTAAAGTTGCACCGCAACAGGCCGGGGCAACTGCCCATGTTTCAAGTGAGCAGAAACTTAGTAACAAAGAAGCTCCTTTACCAAATAAACTATATAATTTGAATGAGCTTCCTTTATCCATACAACAGAGTCTGCCAACTTTTGCCATTTCTGTCTCCCTCTATTCTGATGATCCAGCTTCTCGGATGGCAAAAATTAATGGTCAAGTGATGAAAGAAGGTCAATACTTGACTGCCGGCCTGAAATTAGAAGAGATTATCCCAGATGGAGTTATTTTGAGTTACCAGAATTACCGCTTTCGTGTAGGACTCAGATAGATATGACAGATATAGTATTCTCGCTCATTCTCTTCCCCTCAAATACTACATCCTTCCTCTATTTTATAATCAATATGGGTTAAAGTGCATTCTTTAAAATCCGTTTTGTCTTATACAGAAATCTTATATAATTACATTCCGGATGTAACATTGTAATAAAATTCTCTAAGTCATATTGAGGAGGTGTTATGAAATACCAGGTGGGTAAAACCGGAAGGGTTATCATAGCAAGATTTGAAGACAGAGAGGACGCTCTTAAAAACATTGTTGATATTGCAAAAAAGGAGAATATGAGGAATGCAGTATTTTATCTCATTGGTGGTATTCGGCAGGGGAAAGTTGTTGTTGGTCCGGAAAAAGAAGAGCTACCTCCAAAACCAATATGGAGGGAACTCAACGAAAGCCATGAAGTTTTAGGCATTGGAACGATATTCTGGCAAGGGAATGAACCCAAGATTCATTTCCATGGTGCATTTGGGAAAAAGGATACGGTTAAGGTTGGCTGCCTGAGGGAAACATCAGAAACATTCCTTGTTCTTGAAGCGGTTATTATGGAAATAGAGGGAATTGATGCGCGGAGGGAGTTTGATAAGGCATCAGGATTGACACTGTTAAAACTGTGAAAGAAAAATGATGAAGGTGTGCAAACTATTCGCCTTTATGATATAAAACGATACATGAAGAGAATTTTAATAATCACAATACTCCTTTCTTCCTTTATAATGATAGCCAACCATTCTTACGCTGGAAAGATAAAGGTTATTGCCAGTATTGCACCCCTTGCTGACTTTGCAAAACAGGTTGGAGGAGAAAAGGTTGATGTGAAGTTACTTCTGCCTCCAGGGGCAAGTCCGCATATATATGAACCAACTCCAAAGACTATAAAAGATGTCTCTGATGCTAAGGTATTTATTAAAATAGGCGCAGGTCTTGAGTTCTGGGTTGAAAAGATAATAGAGGCGTCTGGAAACAAAAAAATCATTATCGTTGATTCATCATCAGGAATTCCATTAATAAGAGAGCCCCATTCTCATGGTTTATTAGGCGCTGACCCTCACATATGGCTTGATCCTGTGATTGCAAGTAATATAGTTACAAAGATAGAAAAGGCTTTTATTGAAGCTGATCCGCAAGGTACCACGTTCTATAAAGAGAATGCATCCGTGTATAAACAGAAACTTTCACAACTTGATAAAGAGATCTCTGAGAAGATCAGGACATTCAGGATAAAAGAATATGTCACATTCCATCCAGCATGGAACTATTTTTCTAAAAGGTACGGTTTAAAAGTTGCAGGTGTAATTGTGGAGTCACCTGGTAAAGAGCCCTCTCCGAAGCATGTTGCAAAAATTATGAAAGATATTAATCGCATAGGGAGCAAGGTTATCTTTGTTGAGCCTCAGTTTAATCCAAAGATTGCTGAAGCTATTGCAAAGGAAAGCGGTGCAAGGGTTTTATACCTTGACCCTATTGGTGGGCAGAAAGGCAAAGAGACGTACATAGATACTATGAGATATAATATCTCTGTAATGGAGAGTCTAATGAAATAATGAAGGCGATTGAGATAAATAATCTTATTATTAAGCTGAATGGCAGGGAGGTATTAAAGAACATAAACCTTTCCCTAAATGAAGGACAATTTATCGGAATAGTAGGTCCAAATGGCGGAGGCAAGACAACGCTCTTGAGGGCTATACTCGGACTTATGAAACCAACTTCTGGCGGGATACGCATCTTTGGTAGACCTCCGGAGGAAGTCTTGAAAACTGGCTGCATGTTCGGCTATCTACCGCAGATATTAAAGGTCAAGCCGGATTTTCCTATCAGGGTAATAGATGTGGTCATGATGGGAAGATACGGTAGGGTTGGCATACTGCGATGGCCAGGGGAAAAAGACAGAAAAAAAGCCATAGAATACCTTTCTATGATGGGCGTAGAGGAGCTTAGAAATGTACCCTTTGGGCAACTCTCAGGCGGACAACAGCAAAGGGCATCCATCGCGAGGGCACTCGCAGGCGAACCGAAAATATTGGTACTTGATGAACCAAACACTGGCATCGATGTAATAGGTCAGGGAGACTTCTATCACCTCCTGAAAGGTCTCCAGAAAAGGTTCGGCATTACTATCCTTATGGCCTCGCATGATATTGGAACTATAACAGCTTATGTTGATGAAATTGCGTGCCTTAACTATACATTCCACTACCAGGGTAATCCCCTCGGCGCCCTGAATGAAAACATTTTGACAGAACTATACGGGAAAAATGTAGACCTTCTTCTACATACAGATATCTGTGATAAGTGTGAGAGACTGAGAAGAGCATAAGAAGGATTATGATCGAAATCTTAAGTTCTCCATTCATGCAGAAGGCCTTATTTGTAGGTATCATGGTCAGCTTGATATCAGGCCTTATTTCAGTATTTGTAGTACTCCGCAAGATGTCATTCATAGGTGCAGGCATATCCCATGCAGCTTTTGGTGGTGTAGCAATTGGTTTTTTCACGGGTATAAATCCCACTATTACAGCTATTATTTACACTATAGCGGTTGCGCTTGGGATAGAATTAGTAAGCAGGAAAGGAAAAATCTCAGAGGATGTCTCTATAGGCATATTCTTTGCGAGTTCTATGGCCCTCGGTATTGTTCTTGTAAGCCTCTCAAGGGAATATACCGTTGACCTGTTCGGCTACCTTTTCGGGAATATATTAGCCATTACAAAAGAAGAAGTCCTACTCTCATTGTTTGTTGCAATATTCGTAATCGGGCTTATCATGCTCTTTCTCAAAGAGATATTTCTAACAAGCTATAATGAGGAGATAGCACGCGTAAGTGGTATATCTGTCAGAGCTATTAATATCCTATTTTTAATAGTGCTTTCAGTATCTATTGTTATTTCTATAAAGATTGTAGGTATTATCCTCGTCTCAGCCCTCCTTGTCATCCCTGGAGCGACTGCACAATTATTTGCTAAGAATGTATACTTTATGATTGTAGCTTCATGTGGTTTTGCTGTATTTTCTACAATTTTAGGCCTTCTCCTTTCCTACGAATTCGATATCGCCCCCGGTGGGAGTATAGTTCTGACAGCTACTGTTTTATTCCTGATAGCCTTATTCCTTAAAAAAAGACAATAAATTTTACGGTATAACCTTATTCAGCGGATATTCTACAATCCCTGATGCGCCTGCCTTCTTGAGTTTCGGTATGATATCACGGACAATCTTCTCATCAATCATGACTTCAAGGGCATACCATTTGTTGTCGG
>Ga0315282_10017408_pt1 | contig 10383 bp, 12 predicted proteins | sample YL17G07_20_MG_FD_203693 | JGI IMG/M metagenome (GOLD analysis project Ga0315282, IMG submission 203693) | Sediment microbial communities from Yellowstone Lake, YNP, Wyoming, USA - YL17G07_20 | ecosystem: Environmental > Aquatic > Freshwater > Lake > Sediment | place: USA: Wyoming | collected... | reverse complement strand
TGGAGGGGTCGGCGGCGAAGTGATAGCCGGACGGCGTGCAGGCTTTGGTGAGGTTGAGGTTCAGCGCGCCGGCCTCAACACACGCGTAGCGGTCGGGGACGTTGATCTCGAGGATGCGGTTCATGCGCGCCAGTTCGATGACCACGGCGTTATCCAGGGCGATCGCGCCGCCGCTGAGGCCCGTGCCCGCGCCGCGGGCCAGGAAAGGGTGCTTTGCTGCGTGGCACGCCTGCACGACGGCCTGAACCTCGTCGGTCGAATGCACGAAGACGACCGCGCCGGGAAGGGCTTTGTGGACCGTCAGCCCGTCGCAATCGTAGACGAGCAGTTCGTCGCGGTCAGCGATGACGTTCTCCGCGCCGACGGCGGCGCGCAGGGCATCGAGGAGAGCGGGGGAGGGGGCGGGCATGGTCAGTCGTCCATGGTCCATCGTCAGTTGTCCGTGGCAGGCGGGCGGTTGTCAACTCGCGTAACGACGGTATAGTGCAGCAGCACTCGCGGAGGGCCACCACATGCGTATCTTCTCAGCAGCGGCGTTGACTCTTGCCGTGTGCTTCTCGGCGCACGCGATGCAGTTCCCCAGGCCCATCAGGCCCGGTGAAGAACCGTGGCGCAAGCCGTTCAACGCGGCGCTGGAAAAGAAGATCAGCGGCGATGCGAAGAAGCCGCTGCCGGAGCTGATTGACTGGTTCCGCGAACAGTCCGGCGTGACGTTTGTCGTGGACCCCGCGGCTGTGGCCGGCGCTCCGGCCGCGACGCTGGCGGCCAAGGACATCACGCTGGGCCAGGCGCTGAAACAGGCGCTGACGCCGCTGGGCCTCGACTACCAGGTGCGCGACATGGCCATCTTCGTCTACGATCCGAAGAAGCTCGATAAAGCCATGCTGTTGCCCGAAGACCTGCCTATCGCGCGGCTGCTCGACAACCGCGAGGAGGAGCTGAACTTCGAGCCGGACAAGATGCCTGCCGGCGAGGCGCTCAAGCAGCTCACCGAACAGCCGGGCATCAAGCTGGCGGTGGATGAGGCAATCAAGAAGACGCCGGTCACGCTGAAGCTCAAGGGAATCCGCCTCGGCTACGCCATACGCTGGGTGGTGCGCTTCGCCGGCGGCAAGATTATCGCGGACCGCGACGGGATGAAGGTGGTCAAACGGTGACGCAAAGACCGGGTTCAGGGTCTCGGGTTTCGGGGATCGGGTATCGGGTATTCGGTATCCGGTGTCCTGCATCCTGCATCCTGCTATTTCCTGCCGGTGTCGGGTGTTGTCGCTGGGGCGTCGCTGTACTTCAGCCACTCGTTGCTGCGCTTCAGGACGTTGCCTTTCCTGTCAATCAGCAGCCATTCGCCGCCGCCAATCCGCGATATGCGATTGCCCGCGGAAAGTCCAGTGGCCATAATAACGCGCGCGGTGTAGAGGGGCAGTGCAGATGCGAAGCGTGAGCGTGGCAACGCCCAGGGCGCGGCGGAACAGAGCAGGCATGGTATAATGCCGCCAGGACGCGGAGAAGGACGGGCGCAGCCATGACATGTAAAGGCAGAGTGACCAACGGCGTGGTGGTGCTGGAGGACCCCAAGGCGCTGCCGGAGGGGGCCGCCGTGCGGATTGAGCTAGAGCGACCGTCCGCACGCGCCGTGAGGAGCCTTCGCGCCATGCTCTTACGGCACGCGGGCAAAGGCCGCCGCCTCCCTCCCGATCTCGCGGCACAGCATGATCATTACATCCATGGAGTGGCGAAGAGGAAATGAGGGAGGTCTTCGCGGATACCTACTATCTGCTCGCCATGCACAACCCGGCAGACGAAGCACACACCCGTGCCGTCGCCGCGACGGAAGCTTTGGCCAGGCCCTTGGTGACCACGGAGTGGGTGTTGACGGAATTCGCCGATGCGCTGGCCGACCCGCGGGATCGCGCCGGCTGCATCGCGTTCCTGGAGGACTTGCGGCGAGAGAGCGGAGCGGAAGTGCTCCCCGCCGCGCATTCATCCTTCGAGGCAGGCTGGACTCTTTACCGCACCCGACCGGACAAAGCCTGGTTGCTCACCGACTGCATCTCCTTTGTGGTGATGAAGGAGCGCGGCATCACCGAGGCGCTGACAGGCGATCACCACTTTGAACAAGCGGGCTTCACCGCTTTGCTCAAGTAGGTGGCTGTTGTGTACGACGACGGCAGTGCTGATGTACTGAGCGCCGGGAACGAGGAGGATCTGCGTGTCTGTGCGAAGGAAAGCCAGCGTCAGCCCAGCGCCGTCAGCGCTGGAAGGCCGCGCCGCCAAACGGCTCAACATCCTGGTGACGGGCGGCCTCGGCGCCGTTGGCAGCCATCTCGTTCCCGAACTCGAACGCCGCGGGCATCGCGTCTTCATTGCCGACATCCGCCATCATCACGACGCCCCCAACTACGCGCGCTGCGATGTCAGCGAGTTCCGGCAGGTCGAGCGGCTGTGGAGAGGCGGCGGCTGGCCCCACGGCTACACCGCCCGCGGGCAGCGTTTCGACATGGTCTACCACCTGGCGGCGGAGTTCGGCCGCTGGAACGGCGAGGACTACTACGAGAACCTCTGGGCCACCAACGCCGTCGGCACCAAGAACATGCTGCGCATGCAGGAGCGCGAAGGCTTCCAGGCCGTCTATTTCTCGTCATCGGAAGTCTACGGCGACTACGACGGCGCGATGGGCGAAGAGGTGATGGACCGCGTCGAGATCAAGCAGCTCAACGACTACGCCATGAGCAAATGGGTCAACGAGATGCAGGTGTTGAACTCCGCCGCGCAGTTCGGGACGCAGAGCGTGCGCGTGCGCCTCTTCAACACCTACGGGCCGGGCGAGTATTACAGTCCGTACCGTTCCGTAATTTGCCTGTTCTCATATCGCGCGCTGCACGATATACCCTATACAGTGTACAGGGGACATCGGCGCACGAGCACGTACGTGACGGACATGAGCCGCACGCTGGCGAACATCAGCGCCAACTTCAGGGCTGGCGAAGTGTACAACATCGGCGGCACGGACTTTCACGACATTGAGACTTGTTCACGTCTCATATTGAAGGCCCTGCGAAAAAGTGATAGGCTGGTGACGTACAAGGAGCCTGAGATCCTGACCACCAGGCAGAAACTGGTGGACTGCTCCAAGGCGACACGCGATCTGGGGCACCGCACGACGGTGACGCTGGAGGAAGGAATCAAGAGAACACTGCAATGGATGCGTGAGGTCTACAGCGTGTAGGAGGCGCTGGCCGCGGATGCTTTCTCCCGCGGGAATTCAGCAACAAAGGGTCAACAGATGACGATGGGAGGCCGACACTTACTGGGGTGACATGACAAGCGTCGGCCAGAAGGGAGGCGTCGTGAAGATCAGCATTACCTACTGCACTATGTGAAACTATCTGCCAACAGCCACCAGTCTGGCGGCGGAGTTGAAGACGGACTTGGGCGTGGATGCCGACCTCATCAAGGGCTCGCACGGGATTTTCGACGTAAAGGTTGACGGTAAGGTGGTTTACTCCAAGGACAAGATCGGCAGGTTTCCGGATGCGGGTGAGGTGACCGCGCTCATTAAGAAGGGCAAGGGCGGCAAGTGAGGGAGGAACTGGCCAGGGCGGGACGGTGAGCGCGCGCGAAAGAGCGGCAGTGGTCTGGGAGATTTACGGCTTGACTTAGGCCCGCTTCTCCGGTACGAAGGGCTGAAGAAAGGCAACTGTTTCAGGAGCCGCGTATGGGTCTGTTTGGTCGCAAGAAGAGTGTCTTGGGATTGGACATCGGTTCTTCCTGCGTGAAGGCCTTGGAGTTGACTCGGGTCGGGCAGGGGTTGGTCATTACCGGCATGGGCAAGGCCGAGGTCGAGAGCGCCGAGGCGATCGCCGAGACTATCACCAAGGCGTTGCGTGAGGCCGGCATCAAGACCAAGCGCGTGGTCAGCGCGGTGTCGGGCCGGTCGGTGATTCACCGGCAGGTCCCGATGATGCACATTCCTGACGGCGAACTGAAGCAGGCCATGGAATACGAGGCCGACAAGTATATCCCCTTCGATGTCTCCGAAGTCCAGTTGGACGCGCAGCGCCTGAAGGAAGCCGAGGACAGCACGGCGCAGAGCCAGATCAAGGTGCTGCTGGTTGCCGCCAAGAAGAACCTCATCGAGGAACACGTCAGCCTGCTGCAGTCGGTGGGCCTGGCACCGGTGGTCATTGACCTCGACTTCCTCGCGCTCGGGAACGCCTTCGAACTGCGCAACCTCAGCCTGGGAATCAACGACAACGAAGTCCGCGCGCTCGTGGACGTCGGCGCCAGCAAGACCGACATCAACATCATGCGCGGCAACGCGTCCATGTTCCAGCGTGAGATCTTCAACGGCGGCAACGACCTCACGGAGGCCGTGGCCAAGCGCTTCGGCGAAGACCCGAAGGACGTCGAGAAGATGAAGAAGGACCCGGGCGGCGCCCTCGAATCCATGCAGGACGCCATGTTGCCGGTGCTCGAGGACATCGGCAGCGAAATCCGGCTGTCCTTCGATTACCACGAGAATCAGTACGACCAGGAAGTCAAGGAAGTCTATCTTTCCGGCGGCTCTGTGCTGTTCCCCGGAATTGACACCATGTTGGCGCAGATCTTCAACCTCCCGGTCAAGCTCTGGGACCCGACCGAAGGCTTGGAGATCACCGGCTTCAACCCGGCCGGCATGGGCGGCTCGAATTCGGACATGGCCATCGCGCTGGGACTGGCCAGCCGGCTGCGCAATCTGTGAGTGCCACGGGCAGCCTCTGTTTGCTGTTGGCTGCCCGTGCAGTGAGAGGACGAAGGCATGATTGAAATAAACCTGCTGCCTGAAGAATTGCGGCAGACCGAAGGCACGCCGCCGGCGCGGCTGGCGGCGATCATCGTCGGCGTCGTGGTCGCCTGCGGCATCGGCGTCATGATCGGCAAGCGCTACCTGGTTGACATCCCGGTGATGCAGAGCGAGATCAAGAACCGCGAATCCGAGATCACCAATTTGAAGAAGAAGGAACAGGACGTCAAGAATACCATCGCCCAGATCGAGACCCTCAAAGCCAAGGTCGCGACGCTCGACAACCTGATCCAGAGCCGCATCCGTTACTCGCGCCTGCTTGATCGCCTGTGCGACGCCGTGCCCGATGGCGTCTGGTTCAAGTCCTTCAATGTGCTGCCCGATAACGCGCCGCCGCCCCCCGGCACGTTGCCCGGCGGGAAACGCTACATGATCTCCCTCACCGGCTACACGACGGGCAAGGATGCGTTGGAGCAGAACGCGCGCCTGACCACGCTGATGAATAACCTCGACAACTGGTTCCGGGTGGTTGACGTTGACCCCAAGACCGGGATCAACAGGCGCCTCGGTGCGCGCTTCAAGCAGCCGCACCTGATTGGCGCAAACTGGGGCCCGGTGCCACAGCCCGTGGAGAAGGACCCCAAGGTGCTGAAGGCGCTCGATGCGCCCAAGGATGGGCTGGACTTCTCGATGACGCTCGGCTTTGAGCTGCCGCAGAAGCCGCCGGGCTAGTAAGGCGAAAGCGGAACGGCGGGAGCATAGGAGTCAGATCAGAATGGCTGCCAGTGACTGGTCCGAACGCACGCGCATGCTTGTCACGATCGGCGTCGCCGCCGCCGTGAACCTGCTGCTGGGCGGCGGCTTCTACTGGGTCAACAGCGACCTGGTGCGGCTTGACGGCATCCACAAGAAGAGGCTCAAGGAGAAGGCCGACCTGACCGAGTACGTCAAGCAGCAAGAGGACCGGAAGAGCGAGCTCAACGATCTCAACACCCGCTACGCCACCCAGCAGCGCAAGCTCCCCGAACAGGAGCAGGTGCCGGAACTGGTCACCAAGATCGCCGAGATCGCTCAGAAGACGCACTGCACCAAGAAGAGCTTCATCTACTCCCCCAGCGCCGCAGCACCTCCAGGCGCCGGCGGCGCCAGCTACGCGCAGGATGTCTGGAAGACCCGCTGGGAAGGCGACTTCTGGAGCTTCTGCCGGCTGGTGAACCAGATCGAAGAGCATTTCGAGCGCTTCATTGCTTTCGAGAACCTGCAGATTCAGCCCCGCAATCAGGGGGTCGTGACCATGGAGAGCGCGGAAGCACAGCACGAGATCACTGTGGACCTGGTCACCTACCGGTACATTCGTCCTCCGGGGGGGCCGTAAACGTGGCGAGTAGCGCAGCGGGACTTCAGGTGCGCGTGAAGCGCGAAGGACGGCACATGAGAGGTCTTGGTGCGACGTGGGACAGAGCGGCCCTCGGCTGGCTGGCCGGCGCCTTGGCGCTCGCCAGTGTCGCCGGGTGGGGCGGCCAGCCGCCTGTGGCGCCCCCGCCCGGGGAGACCGCGGACGCCGGTTCGAAGGTTGACGAGACGCCGTTCACCGTTGAAGACCGTGGACGCCGCGATCCGTTCACCTTCAGGCGCAAGCCGACGATCGAAGCCCCTCCTCCCATCCAACCGCCCGGAGAAGGGGCGGCGGGCACGGGGGTGGTTGACGATAGGATGCCGCCCGAGCAGGTCCTGGAGAGGAAGCAGAAGGCGGAGGAAGCCTACAATGTCGCCGAGACGGCCTTCATGGACTTCGAGCGCGATGCGCGCATGCTGGAGGTCGTCTCCAAGTGCGATAAGGGCCTGGACGTGCTGAAGGAGATACCAAACCTCGCCAAGTACCGGGACTTGCAGTTGCTCGAACTTCGCGAGCGGCTGCTGGATCTGCGCCGCGCGGCCGAGCGGCTGCGGCAGCGCCAGGACGCCGAGAAGCGGTTCCGCGAGTTGAGCATCCGAGTGACGGGCGTGGTCGTCCGCGAGCGCCACTCGCAGGCCATCATCAACGGCGAGATTGTGGGTCGGGGCTACGCCATCAAGGTCGGCGAGAGTCTTGAGCCGCCGGTGGTGGAAGAGATTCGGCCCGACCAGGTGATTTTCGTTTTTCAGGGCTATAAGATGGCGCTGACATTATCGGACATCTCGCGTGTCCGGTAGTCACAGCCCCGGAAAACGGAAAATAGTCAATGACATGGGCGTGGAGGCCGCTATAATTCGGTCCGATCACAGATGGTCGGGCCACAGCGGCAGAGAACAGGGCGTCCATTCGCTGGGGGACAGGAGGGGGCCTTTGGTAGAGGGAATAGCGTTTCCTTGCGTGCGCTTACTGCATGGGCCAGGACGGCTGTGCGTGCCCACGTGTACCGCGTTGCTTCTTCTGATCTTCTCAGGGCTTGGGGCCGGTACGGCCGTAGCGGGCGAGGACGAAACGCCCGTCCTCAAGCGTGTCGAAGTCATCGGCGGTCCTGCGACTGCCGAAGCAAGCCGGACTGCCGGCACCGAGATACAAGTCATTGAAGTGACCGAACGGCCCCTCAAGCAGGTGCTCGATTATCTCTCCCAGATCAGCGGGAAGAACATCCGTTGCCGGAAACCCAAGGATGAACGGCTGCTGGTGTCGTTCAAACTCGAGCGCGTCACCTATCGCACCGTCCTCGATTTCATCGCCAAGAAATACGGCATGGTCGTGGACGACAGCATGGAGAAACAGAACATCATCCTGCTGGACACGCCCGAGAAGGTCTCGATGAACTTCTACAACGCCGACATCCGCGACGTGATCAACACCATCGCCATGCAGGCCAACGCGAACGTCGTCATTGATTCGGACATCACCGGCCAGGTCACCGTGCGCCTCGAAAACGTGCCGTGGAAGAGCGCGCTCACCATGATCGTCAAGACGCGCGACTACATCGCGCTGGACGAGCCCGACAACACCATCCGCGTCACCACGCCGATGAAGGTCGAGAAGCAGCTCGATATCAAAATGTTCCGCCTCCTCTACATCTCGCCGGAAGGCTCGAAGTACACCCCGGTCCTGACCAGCGATTTCTTCAAGCGTGAGGAGACGCAGGCCGCCACTACGACTACGGCTGGAGCCACCGGCGCCGCGGCGTCGCTCATCGAGGTGCTCAAGAGCGTCGCCACCTTACAGGGCAAAATCTCCTTCGAGAAACGGTCGAACACCATCGTCGTCCGCGATACGGCCACCGCGCTCGAACAGATGGCGCAGATCATCGCCAAGCTCGACCTCCCGCCCAAGCAGGTCCACGTCGGCGTCAAGCTGGTGGAGCTCGACGACTCCGACATGGAACGGCTGGGCGTGGATTGGAGCGCGGGCGTCAGGTTCAGCCTCTCGCCCATGTCCAACTGGGCGTCGGCCTTCCCCTTCGACGTGTCCAACGGCCTGTCCCGCTCGCTCCTGGGCGACCTGGCTGTCGCGCAGGGCACCCGGCACGTCGTTGATCCGCTCACCGGCGGCAAGCTGGGCGGCGGCATCACCGATGTCTTCAGTCTGCGGCGGGCCGCGATGACGCAGGCGGGGGCGAACACCTATCTCGACACCGCCACGATTGACAGTTCGATGGCGCTCGGCAGCATGGGTTTCTCGGGCACGTCGGCGCTCCTGGAGATGATCCGCCAGAAATCCCGCGGGCGCATCATTCAGGCCCCGCAGATTATTACCCTCGACAATGAAGAGGCCACCATCCAGGTCGGGCAGTTGATCCGTTACGCCGAGACCGTCGTGGCCAACACCGAAGGCGGCGGCAACGTGGGCGGCTTCCGGGAAGCCGCGGGGTCGCCGCTCAAGCTCGGCTTCCAGCTTCTGGTCATCGCGCACATTACCGGCCCCGATAATAACGTGCTGATGACCATCGTCCCGAAGGTCGAGAACTTCATGGGCTTTGACGTCTTCGGCGAGTTGAAACTGCCGCAGACCAACCAGAGCATCGTCGTGACCAAGATGATGCTGCGCAACGGCGAGACCGGCGTCATCGGCGGGATGAAGGAGGAGAACGAGAGTTTCGCCGAGCACAAGGTCCCCGTCTTCGGCGACATTCCTTTCCTGGGGCGGCTCTTCAAGCACCGCTCCAAGAATACCACCAGCAAGAACCTGCTTGTGTTCGTGACGCCCACGATTGTGGACTTCTACGAAGCAGACCAGTTCAAGAAGGATTTGGAGAAGATTCGCCAGGACTACTCCAAGCCGTTTACTACCATTGGCGAGGAAGAGGATGTTGCTCCGAAGTAGCCGGGGTTGTCCCGCGCTGCCGGAAGAACAAGGAAAACAGGGTCTTTCGCGCGAGTGCGCTGCACGGCTACGGCCGATTAAGCCGCCGCGATGATCCAGCAAAAGGTCGAGATCCGCTTCGAAAAGCGTGAAGCTCTCCGCTTCATCTCGCACCATGACCTTATGCGCGCGTTTCAGCGCGCTGTGCGCCGGGCAGGTTTGCCGGTGCGGCTGACGGAAGGTTTCAATCCCCGTCCCCGTATCGTTTTTCCTGTGGCACTTGAGGTCGGGGTCGCTTCCCTGGACGAAGCCGTGGAAATCGAGTTCACACAATGTCTGACAATACAGCAAGTATCCCAACGGCTTTCAGCGACCCTGCCTCCGGGCCTGGTGCTGAAAACGGTGACGGCACTCCCGCTTTCCCGGGCGAGCCAGACGCCTCTGCGCCTGGTCTACCGCCTGCATCTCAGGGAGGCGGGGGTGGCGGTGCCGGCCCAGGCGAGTACGCGTCTGCTCCAGGCTCCCGCTCTCCCCTTCGCTCGTCCTCGGGAAAAGAGCGTGCAAAACGTGGACCTAAGGCCGGCGCTCCTCGATCTAAGTCTCGACCAAGACGGGGACCTGCTGCTCACCGTCCGGCCAGGCCCGAAAGGGACGGCCCGCCCGCTGGAGGTCCTGAGCCTGCTGCTGCAGGCGCCGCTCGAGAGCCTGAAGCACGTCCGCGTGACGAAGCTTCGCATGGACTTGCAGCCGCCGCCGGAACCACCGCCGCCGCAGCAGCCCGCGCGCCGGAACTGACTGCGACCGCTCAGCCTGTTGTCGTGCCCGAGCACGCTGCGGCTCCGTCCGTTGAGGCCCCGGCGCCCCTCGCGCCGGCGCCGTCAGGTTCTCCACCACAGCCCTCCGCTGACGCTCTGGCCGATGAAGTCGCTGCTCGCCGCGCAGCCCAGATTGTGGGCGCGATGATCCAGCGCCAGCCGCAGGCCGCCCCGCACCAACCCGGACAGTTCACCCCGCAGCGGGGCGACGGGGGCGGCCGGCGACGGCGGCGGCATAGGGGCCGTGGCGGCAGGGGAACTCTTCCCGGCCAGCAGCCTCAGCCACAGCACCATCCCGGAAGCCCCGCAGCGCCGCATCAGCCCGCGCCGCCTGCGGCGCCCGCCGCGGGCAGGCTGCCCGAGCCCGCTGCGGCGCCACTGACCGCGGCCAGTGCTGCACCTGCGGGGAGTGCGGAAAGCGTTGCGCCGTCGCTAGAGCCGCACGAAGAACACGCGCCGCCCGCGCAGGCCGCGCCCGAAGCAACCGCGGCGCTGCCCGCGTCCACTCCGCCGCCTCA
>Ga0315282_10017407_pt1 | contig 10383 bp, 8 predicted proteins | sample YL17G07_20_MG_FD_203693 | JGI IMG/M metagenome (GOLD analysis project Ga0315282, IMG submission 203693) | Sediment microbial communities from Yellowstone Lake, YNP, Wyoming, USA - YL17G07_20 | ecosystem: Environmental > Aquatic > Freshwater > Lake > Sediment | place: USA: Wyoming | collected... | reverse complement strand
TCCGCATCTTTGGGCAGGGGATAAAGGTTTGTGTCGAGATTATCATGATGGCTTGCGATGGGGGGCGTATTGATCTAGGGGAGAAGGTCATTGCGGTGGCGGGTGCCGGGGCTGGAGCGGACACCGAAATCGTTGCCACGGCATCGTCGAGCACCCGGATGAGCGGGCTTCGCGTCCACGAGATCATCTGCAAGCCTCTCTGAGGAACCAACGAAGTCGAGAGCCAGTAATCCGACCGGCCAGTGCGAGCACCCATTAACCCTATAGACGCCTGGGAGTTAGATTGTTGCCAAATGGGTAGCCGAATACCTTGGGTTAAGCGAAGCACCCAATGCCGGTTCGTAATGAAGGATGAGGCTGAAAAGGAGATCGATGGCCGTGAAGGCGATGGTTTTAAAAAAGATCGGCAATCTTGAGGAAACGCGGAGCCCTCTGGATCTGGTGGATTGGCCCATCCCTTCTCCGCGTGCCAATGAAATATTAGTTAAGATTTCAGCCTGCGGCGTCTGCCATACTGAATTGGATGAAATCGAGGGAAGGACGCCTCCACCGAAATTTCCGGTTGTTCTGGGCCATCAGGTTGTGGGCCGCGTGGAAGAGGCCGGCCCAAAAGTAAAGAAATTCAAGAAGGGCGAAAGAGTGGGAATCGCCTGGATCTATTCGGCCTGCGGAAGATGCAAGTTCTGCCGGGAAGGGAATGAGAATCTGTGCGACCAGTTTGAAGCAACCGGCAGGGATGCCCATGGGGGTTATGCGCAGTATATGGCGGTCCCGGAAGATTTCGCCTATGCCATCCCCGAGTTATTCTCCGATATGGAAGCCGCCCCGCTTTTGTGCGCCGGCGCCATTGGCTACCGCTCCCTCAGATTGACAGGCATGCAGGACGGGGAGAATCTGGCTCTTGTGGGATTTGGGGCTTCCGCCCACCTGGTCATTCAGTTGGCCCGGCAGAAATTTCCCCATTCCAGAATTTTTGTCTATGCCCGGACCCAGAGGGAGAGAGATTTTGCCGCAGAACTCGGGGCGTTTTGGGCCGGCGACTTTGGGGAGGAGATGCCCGAAAAGGTGCATGCGGCCATAGACACCACGCCCGCCTGGAGGCCGATTTTGGAGGCTCTAAAGAGTCTGGAACGGGGGGGAAGGCTGGTGGTCAATGCCATTCGCAAAGAAGAGGTGGACAAGGATTCCCTCCTGAAACTGGATTATCCCCGCCACCTCTGGCTGGAGAAGGAGATCAAAAGCGTGGCCAATGTAACGCGGTCAGACGTCAGCGAATTCCTGAAGCTGGCCGCTGAAATTCCCATCCGGCCGGAAGTCCAGGAATTTAAGCTGGAAGAGGCCAATCAGGCCCTGCTGGAATTGAAAGAGAGAAAGACCCGGGGGGCCAAGGTTTTACGGATCGATTGAGATTCGTTCACCGACGATCATGGAAGCTTGCCCAGCTTGCCCGCCACTCCATACTCTTTGACCAGAGCCATCACCTGGTTCCAGGTGTCGTCCTCTATTTCAATACCCTTCTTGTCGCGCTCCTTTCTGGTTTTCACTTCTTTTTCCCCGGGGTACAGGATGCCCTCAGACCCATCTGCCAGGGGCGTGTCTTTCACAAAGTCCACCAATTTGGACACCTCGGACCGGAGCTTGGCCATGGGGGCGAACCACTGGATGTCTATAACCACAATAAAAGTTCCGTTGGTGGCCTGCGCGTCAGCAGGGGCACCCGGGAACCCGTTGCCGGACAGGATGCCGCCGAACACGTCGGCCATGAAGGCCAGGCAAAAGCCCTTGTGCCCGACCGACCCGCCAACGGGCAGCAGGGCGCCGCCGTCGTAAAAATCGCTGGGGTTGTTGCTGGGGCGGCCTTCCTTGTCCAGGACCCAGCCGTCGGGGAGCTTGTGCCCGCGCGCCCGGTACACCCGGAGCTTGCCCTCAGCCGCTACACTCGTGGCAAAGTCCGAGAGAATCGGCCCTTCTTCCTCGCTGGGGAAAGCCATCGCAAATGGATTCGTGCCCAGCCTCCGCTTGGTCCCCCCGAAAGGGGCCTGGGCAAGCGCCTGGCCGCCGTTGGTACAGCACAGGATCGCTGCGCAGTCTGCCCGCACGGCCATCTCCGCATAGGCCCCCAGCCGGCCCATATGGCGCAAATGCCGGACGGTGACACAACTCACGCCCTGCTTTTTGGCCTTGTCGATGGCCAGTTCGGTGGAGAACTTTGCGACTACCTGGCCAAAGCCATAATGGCCATCCACCCGGGCTGCGCTGGGAGATTCACTGATGATCTCGGGCTTAGCCGCAGGGAGGATTACCCCCTCCTTGATCTGACGGATGTACTGGATGACTCGAATCAAGCCATGGGAATCGTGTCCTGCCAGGTTGTTTTCGGCCAGGTGCTGCGCCACGATCCGGCTGTGCTCCTCCGGGGCCCCGGCGGCGCAAAAGAGGTGAAAAGCGATCTTCTCGAGTTGCTCACCCTTGAGCGTAGGCATCGGTTATCCTCCTCGTTTGACTTTGTATGACTCTGATTTTTCGGTCCATATCACTACCCCATGATATAATGATTGTCTGCGAAAAAAAAGTTATTTATATCCGATATGGAAAGGAGTGAGGCCCGATGAAGGGAAAGATCATCACCCGCAGAGATTTTTTCAGGGTGGCGGCCGGGACCGCGATGGCAGCGGCTCTGGGGCCAGCCATCCTCAGGGAAGCTCAGGCCGAACCGGCGGCCAAAGTCGTTCTCATCCGGAATGCCGGGGTGCTGGGGGGCAACGGTCAAATGCAGGGAGAGGTCCTGCAAACGATGCTGGATGAAGCCGTTAAGGTTCTCCTGGGGGCAAAGGAACTCCTGGAAGCCTGGCAGAAGCTCTTCAAGAGTTCGGATGTGGTGGGGGTCAAGAGCAACGAATGGAATAAGCTGCCGACTCCGAAAGAATTGGAGGCGGCCATCAAGCGCCGGCTGCTCGATGCGGGAGTGCCGGAAAAGAATATGGACATCGCGGACCGGGGGGTCCTGGAAAACCCGATTTTCCAGCGGGCCACTGCGCTGGTCAATGTGCGACCGTTGAGGAGCCATCACTGGGCCGGAGTCGGGACCTGCCTGAAGAATTACATTCAGTTTACTCCCAACCGCTCGTCCTACCATGAGGAAGCGTGTTCAAACCTGGGCAGAATTTGGACCTATCCCGTCGTGCAGGGCAAGACCCGTCTGAATATCCTCAGCGTCCTCACGCCGCAATTTTATGGCAGGGGAGCCAATTTTTTCGACACCCGATACGTCTGGCCTTATAAGGGGCTGCTCGTGGGAACCGATCCCGTGGCGGTCGATGCGGTCGGTGCCCATCTCCTCAAGATGAAGCGGATCGCCTTTTTCGGCGAAGACCGGGCTCTGGATGTTCCCCCCATCCATATCGAGGCGGCTGATAAAAAATATCACCTCGGGGTCAGCGACTTGAGCCGCATTCAGCTGATCAAACTGGGCTGGATGGAAGAGGCGCTGATCTAATACAAATTGAGAAAGGGCAGGGGATTTTCTTTCCGGTACACGAGAGCCTGGCAAGAAACCATCAAGTGGCCCCGGTCATCAAACACTTTGATGTCATAGTTGGCTGTCCTGCGGGTCCGGCTGAACTCCCTGGCTTCGGCGGTGAGCTTGCTCCCTGGCAAAGGAGAAGACAGGTAGGTGATATTCAGGTTTAAGGCCACGGCCATGGTGCCATGGGAGTTGGAGGCCGTTTCAAAGGCCTCGTCGATGAGGGCAAACAGGGCTCCGCCGTGGGCCCGCCCGAAAATGTTTTCCATATCCGGGGTGAAAGTCATTTCGACCCTGGAGAATCCCTCATCCAGGTCGATCAGTTTCAACCCGAATTTTTGAGCAAAAGGCTCCTTCTCTACCTGCCGGAAGATGGCCTCCTTAACCTTCTCGTCCATCATATTCCCACCCGCTTCCCATAGAATTCATAGGCCAAGAAATAATCCTGCATCCAATCGTTTCCTTTTACTGACATCCGTGGCTGCTGACCAGTGTTGCCCTCCATCATTCAAACCCGGGAGATCTGTTCGAGGAATTTCTTGGATTTGAGGTCTTTTCCCAGGTACTCCCGGAGGAATATGGAGAGGACGGCTTGGCTTTCCTTCAAAGATTGGGGGGAGAAAGAAATCCGTCTCACTTTTTCGAGGGGAAGGGACTGGGCGAGCTGGAGGGTCTTTACGGTCCCCAGAGAAATCGGGACGAGGCCGGGGAGATGGGCCGCACAAGACGGACAGAGTACTCCTCCTTGCCGGATGCCGAAGAAAAATTTTTCGCCGGAAAGATGCTTTTGACAGCGAGTGCAGTGGTCGAAATGAGGCTGATATCCCAGGTGGGAGAGGAGGCGTACCTCGAAGACCCGCTGGATATCCTCCTGGAGCATACCCTGGTCGATGAGATTTAGAAAAAAGACCAGGAGCCGGAACAGCGCTTTATTCTTGATTCTTTCGGCAGTCATTTCGTTGACCAATTCGATGAAGTAGCTGGCCCAGGCCAGCTTGGTGATGTCTTCGCGCAAGCTTCCGAAAGGCCGGATCAGCTCGCTGTGGTCCAGCCGCACAAGATCCTGGGTTTCCTTCTCGAAAAAAGCAACCTGAATATAAGAACAGATTCCCAGCGTGTTGGCAAAACGCTTCCGCGACCGCTTGGCTCCCTTGGCGATTCCTTTCATTTTACCAAAGTCGAGGGTGTAAAGAGTCACGATCTGGTCGGATTCACCGTACGGTGTCGAGCGGAGAACGATGGCTGGCGTTTGGTAAAGGGGCATTCGGGCAAGATGGAAATTTTTTACATTCATCTTACCAGAAAGGGACTCCGGGGGGAAGAAGCCCCTTCTTGAATATATTCACCGCGGAGAACGCAGAGGACGCTGAGTGAAGCTAAACGTTGCAAAAAAAACATCAAAAGCATCACCCCCACCCTCCCCTCCCCCCTCCGAGGGGGAGGGTTAGGGTGGGGGGGCAAAGCGCACCGGCGGTGAGGTCCCGTGACCATCGCAAAAATCGGTTTTCCCCTTTGCCTGCAAGGGCCCAAGCAATATTTCAGGAAATTCTTATGCACCTATTGAGTGAAATGTGACTTGAAATTCTAAATCCGAATGTCGGTGTCCTCTGCGCACTCTGCGGTGAATGATCCGGCCTTTTTTGTTCAGGGAAGGACCGGTGATCTGTTATAATTCCGGGCGTGGCCTGAGGAACAAAACGTTACCTTCTCGCAAAAGACTCTCATGAATATTCCGTTTGTTTTGGCCTTCATCCTCATGGGATTCACCTTTACCATCACCCAGGTGATGGTCATCCGGGAACTGCTCGTGATCTTCATGGGCAATGAACTCTCGACCGCCATCATCCTGGCCAACTGGCTCTTGCTGGAGGCGGCCGGAAGTTTCCTGCTGGGGAAGAGGGCCAACGAGTTGGGGCTGGGAAGACGGGGCTATGCGTTTCTCCAGATGCTGGTATCGGTTTTGCTGCCGCTGACCATCTACGGGATTCGATCCCTCCGGGATATCATGGGCCTGGCCACGGGCGAAGGGGCGAGCCTGGTCGCCATTTTTTCCTGGACGGCCCCCCTCCTGGCACCCCTGGGAGTTGTCGATGGGATCATGTTTGCAGTGGGGTGCCGCTTGCATTCGGATCGGGCCCAAAAGGGTGCTTCTTCCGTCGGCAAAGTCTACCTGCTGGAAGCTGTGGGGGCAGGAGGGGGAGGAGCGCTTTACACCTTTTTTTTCATCCCCTTTTTCACGTCTTTTCAGGTGGCTTTTTTCCTGGCGGCGGCCAATTTAATTTCCGCTCTTCTTTTAATCTCCGGGGAGGAAGAAAAGGACACCTGGAAGAACAAAGTTCTGACCGGGTCGATCTGGGGGGTTCTCCTGGCCAACGTTCTGCTTCTCATCCTCCCCGGTGCCCAAGGTCTCGAGAAAAGCTCGACGGCCCGGCAGTGGCGGGGATTGCAGGTTTTGGATTCCCGCTGGTCGCCCTATGGAAATGTGACCGTTGGACGTCGGGAAGAGCAGCTCACTTTTTTTGCCAACGGGATGCCGGTCTGCAACGCGCCCGTGCCCGACATTGCCCGGGTGGAGGAGATGGTTCATTACCCCTTACTGCTCATTCCCTCTCCGCGAAGGGTCCTGATCATCGGCGGAGGTTTTGGCGGGGTCATCGGCGAGGTTCTCAAGCACCCGGTGGATGAGGTGGATTACACCGAGATTGATCCCCTGATTATTCGCCTGATCCAAGAAAACCTCACCCCGCTTACGCGCCCGGAAATCGAGAACCCGCGGTTGCACATTCATAACCTGGATGGCCGGTTATTCATCAAAACCACGCCCGAAAGATTCGATGGGATCATCCTCAACCTTCCCCACCCCTCGACCCTGGAGCTCAACCGGTATTATACGGTGGAATTTTTCAACGAGATTGCTCAGTCTTTGAACGGGGAGGGGGTCCTTTCGATCTCGATTCCCGGGTCTGAAACGTACCTCAGTCCCGAGTTGCGGGACTTGAATCTATGCCTGATCCGCTCCTTACGGGAGGTCTTCCCCTCCGTCCATGTGATCCCCGGAGAGGTAAATTGTATCCTGGCTTCGGCCTCTAAAGATTCCGGCCCGCTCCTCCCGGAGCTCTTTATCCGGCGCTTGCGGGAAAGGAAGATCGCCACCCATTTCCTGACGGAGTTTCAGATTCGGCTCAAGCTGGAATCGCAACGCCGGAATTGGTTGGAGGAGTCTCTGCGGCGGGGGGAGGCGGTGAAGCTGAATCGGGACGCCAATCCTTCGGGTCTTTACTATGGGATCGCTTATTGGAACGCTCAATTCCATCCTTTCGTACAAACCTTATGGGGAAAGGGGAAGGGGTTACATCTATGGCATCTGGCTCTTCTGCTCTCTCTGCTGACCTGCGGAGCGCTACCCTTGCGGCGAAAGAGCGAAGAAGAGGGGGCCAGGGGAGTCCTTATTTGCCTGGTCGCCACAACCGGATTCTTCGGAATCGCCTTCAACGTGCTTTTGATCTTTTCTTTCCAGACGCTCTACGGGTATGCCTATCATTGGATCGGCCTTCTGATTGCTGCTTTCATGACGGGGTTGGCTCTGGGAAGCTGGACGATGACCCGGTCCCTGGAAAAGATCCAGAAATTTTTCCTTACCCTTGTTGGGGTGGAGATCCTGATGGTTCTGTTCGCCACGTTGGGCATCATTCTCCTGACCCTTCTTTACTCCCCCGCCTGGGGACAAAATCTTCTTTCGGGGATGAGAAGCGCATTCCTTGTGCTGAGTGGGTTGTCCGGTTACCTGGTGGGGCTTGAGTTTCCACTTTCCAACAATATTTTTTCGGGCAGGGGAGAAGGGGTCACCCGGACAGCGGGAATCCTTTATGCGGCAGACCTCTTCGGGGCCTGGGCCGGATCGCTCCTGGTGGGCGTCCTCTTCATCCCGGTCTTGGGCATCCTGCGAACCTGCGCCGTGATCCTTTTCCTAAAACTGGCCAGCCTTGGGCTGGTCGTAATCATGCACCGCCCGTTGGGAAGACAGGAGAAAAAGAGGCCGAGTAACACGGCGACAGCGAAATGAAGAATTGATGGTCTCGTAAAAAGTCTCCCGCTCAGAGCGGGATCCCGCTTTGAGCGGGATTGCGCTTCAACTTCGTCGTTGTCCCGCGAAGCGCGGGATAGGGGCGAGCTGCGCTCGCCCGGACATGGGCGTCCGCAGGACGCCCCTACATCGAAACCATCGTTCTGCTGACTTTTTACGACTTCATCAAGAATTGGAAGGGGGGGCTTTTCTTTGAGCGACAGCGGGGCGCCCGTTCCGGGCTTTAGGGCTCTTTCTTTTCTTCAGGGGGCGGTTTCATTTCGTTCGGCAGAAGCAGGTGGACGACCTCGCCGGATTTTCCCAGGACCCCCAGGGGTTTTCCGTTGAAAGAGATTTCCGCTCCTCCGGCATTGCCGACCGTAATCTTGAACTGATGCCGGGCGGTCCAGGTCGCCGTCTCCATGGGCTGAAGAAGAGCCTCAACATCGGGCAGGTCGTCGGATTGAATTCGCAGCCAGGTCATCTCGGTGGCTTGAACTTTGAGGACGTACCGCCGCTCTTTGGTTTTCTCCCCCTCGGCTTTGACAGGGACTGCGGCCGAAAGTCCTTTCGGGCTCTTTTCCGGCTTCCTGGCCTCCAGAATTTTCGGAGGCTCTTGATCCTGTACGGGGAGAGATTCGGAGGGGGAACTCTTAGCCAGCGGCGTTCCGGGCTGGATGGTTTCCGGGGGGTGGGCCGGAGAAGAAGATGGCGGAACGGGGGTTTCCTTAACGAAGAGGAAATAGGCGATGCCCACACCGAGAGCGATGATGAACAACGTGGAGATGTATTTAATCAGAGGTTCTGCTTTTTTCCGTGAGGCGGCCCTTTCCATTTCCGGCGCGGCCAGGGAACTTATTTGAGTCTCATACATCCGGAGGACTTCTTGGGGGTCGAGTCCAATATGCACCGCATAGGTGCGGAGGAACCCTCGCACGAAAATAGAGGCGGGAAGAGCTTGAAATTCATCCCTTTCCAGGGCTTCGAGGTATTGTACAGCGATGCGGGTGACCTTGGAGACGTCAACCAGGAAGATGTCTTTTCGCTTCCGTTCCTGAGACAGGTACGCGCCAACGGAAAGCTTCTGTCGTTCCTTCAGGGTGTCTCCTTCTGTTTCCAAGAGAACCGGCGCGTCCATTTTTTTCATCCAGGCCTTGGATGGGCCAAAGATCGACTGGGCCTACAGTTTTAGGTTAACCCCAATTCCCAGAAAATAAACTTCAACGTCCATAATCCTCCAGGGGTTTTTGGGGAGACTTGATTATACAGGTTCTCCAAAATTTTGTCGAGCTACAAAATCGGGTTTTTGATTTAAACCCCACTCAATATCTTTCTTTGAAATTTTGTTGCAGTGGGTAAATTCCAGGACCTATAACCCTCCCATGGATAAAATCCCATTATTATTATCATCGTCGGCCATCTGCCGTCCCTGAAGAGAAAAGCAGAATCCGCTGCAAAAAAAACCAAAACATGAAAACACGAAAGAACAGGCTGAAAGCTCACAGAGCAACTGAATAGCATGAATGGGCTGCCGGGAAACATCCATGTTTTTCATCCTCCCATGACCCCCCGGCAATTTTCAGCGCTTCGCCGAGGGAGATGGCCGGAGCCTTGGGGAATGTTGGATGAGGCTGATCCGATGGGCGAAAAAAAGAATCTCCGGATTTTATGTTTGGAAGATGTCTGGCATTCCCCGCCGCCTAATGTACCGGGCAAAATTTTCCTATTTTCTCTTCCTTAAGAAACAACCTGTGAATTATTTATGGATATTATTTGTCTTTTTTATATGGCGATGTTGGTTTGAATATTGCATTCAGGTGTTTCCCAGGTATTGAAATGGCCCTCATCCCCCTGAATAAAGGGGATACGATTCTCGGGATAAGAATTTGATGAACCTCTGCTTCAGTTGTTGATGAAAGGATTTTGAATGAAAACTTCTAGGGTTTGCGACCTCTGTGCAGAAGAATCTCTGACCTGCTGTCAGTTGAATCCAGGAGAAGAGGAATTTTGCTTTCCTCTATCGGGCCTGGAAGTGGCACTTCTTACAACACATCTACCCAAAACAGATGGGTGTTTTGTATCGATGCCCAATTCCCAGGCCTTCATCCAAACCCTTATGCACCTATTCCCCTTCCGGAAGGAAATCCTCCTGCAAAGATTCCCGCTCGGATCATCCCACCTGCGCCTGGCCACCGATGCCGAGGGCAAATGCGTTTTTCTGGGAGAAATGGGTTGTGTATTGTCGGATGATCACCGCCCTCTACTCTGTCGCTTATTCCCTTTCTGGATTGTTGGAGAGGAGTTCTATATTTTTGAATATGAAAAGTGCTCGCAGATCAGAAGGGTTCAATCCTTTCCTGAGATTCTGGCCGCCTTTGGGACGACGGTCGAGACCCTGGAGAATCTTCACGACCAGTTGTGCCTGGCCTGGAGGATTGGCCAGGACATCCACAGCGTCACCCCCTCACCCGATAGGCCGGAAGGGAAAGTCCACAGGCTCAAAGTTCGTCACTATCCTCACAGCCAATTGCCTGCGCCCTGAGACCCGCTTTTCTTTATCCTGACCGGTGAAGGTCAACTTTTTCCGCGGCCGGCGAGGCCAAGATCCGCTCGTTAATTTCTGCGATGGAGTTGCAGCTGGTCATGATCATGGCCTTGCGCAAGTCTTTGACAAGGGAATCCAGCTCCGTGCAGACCCCTTGCGCACCATCCCCGATGGCTGCGCGAATCATCTCCCTGCCCACCATCACGAAGTCGGCCCCGAGGGCCAGCATTTTGATCACATCGAAACCCGTCC
>Ga0315282_10017406_pt1 | contig 10383 bp, 12 predicted proteins | sample YL17G07_20_MG_FD_203693 | JGI IMG/M metagenome (GOLD analysis project Ga0315282, IMG submission 203693) | Sediment microbial communities from Yellowstone Lake, YNP, Wyoming, USA - YL17G07_20 | ecosystem: Environmental > Aquatic > Freshwater > Lake > Sediment | place: USA: Wyoming | collected... | reverse complement strand
TCGTCCAAGCTTACAACCCCCAGGCCCATCCCTTTGAGTGGCGGAAAGAAGTCGTGCATCCCAAAAACCTGAAACCATATTACGCTAACTTACATAAGTAGGTACTAGGCCGTCCTGGTCGTTCGTAGCCAGGACCACGGCCGAAAGAGTCCCGCCATCAGCGAGACGCACCCGTACCTGACGGCAGCCGCTGACAACGTGGGCGCAAGTCAGAACGTGGCCTTCCTGGGTCACAAAGAACCCGGTGCCGGAACCGGCCGCGCTTGGTTCCTTGGGCGGGGCTGGCGACGGTGCAGTGGCCTTCTGTTCCCTTGGCCGCCATTCCCGGCTTAGCTGTTGCGCCTCGGCAATTTGGGACGCGGTCATACGCTCAGCCGTTAATTCGCGCAGCTTAACGGCATTATCTCGGTCATTGCCGGGTGGGAACCGTGAAGCGGCCAAGCTACACCACATGTAGGCTTGGACATAGTCTTTCGGTACACCCTGGCCAAAATAGTACATGACCCCGAGGTTGTACAGGGCTAATGTGTTCCCTTTCTCGGCAGCCATGCGGTACCACTTTACCGCCTCGGCATAGTCCTGCGGCACGCCTTGGCCCTTTTCATACATGACCCCGAGGTTGCTTTGGGCCTCTGCAAGACCCTTCTCGGCAGCCATGCGGTACCATTTCGCCGCTTCGGGATAATCCTGTGGCGCGCCCTGGCCCTTTTCATACATGAATCCGAGGTTGCTTTGGGCTTCTGCAAGACCCTTCTCGGCAGCCATGCGGTACCATTTTACCGCCTCGGCATAGTCCTGCTGCATGCCTTTGCCTTGGGCATACATGAGGCCGAGGTTAATCTGGGCCGATGCGTCACCCTGCTCGGCAGCCATGCGGTACCATTTTACCGCCTCGGTATAGTTCTGCGGTACACCCTGGCCAAAATAGTACATGAGGCCGAGGTTGAATTGAGCCAATACGTAACCCTGCTCGGCAGCCATGCGGTACCACTTTACCGCCTCGGCATAGTCCTGCGGTACACCCTGGCCAAAATAGTACATGAGGCCGAGGTTGAATTGAGCCAATACGTAACCCTGCTCGGCAGCCATGCGGTACCACTTTACCGCCTCGGCATAGTCCTGCGGCACGCCTTGGCCCTTTTCATACATGAAGCCGATATTAAGCTGGGCCTTTGCGTTACCCTGCTCAGCCAAGGGCCGCCATAGCTGAAGAGCCTTAGCGAAATCACCCCGCTTATATGCGGCCCTGCCATCTTCAAATGCCCCGGCGCAGGCCGGCCCGGCCAGAAACCCAAGGATGGCGACAAGGGCCACGGCGACAATAAGGCAGGAGCAGGCCAGGAGCAGAGCTTTGCGGCGGCGGCCGGCGATATGAAAATGCGGAAACTTCACCATGTTCCCCACCCTTCAGAGCGGCGAGCGTTTAGCGGCTGGTCCGAGTGGCGACCATGGGCGGGATTGCCCTACCCGGCACGTGTGACGGTCCCCGACCCGAACGAAAGCAGAAATTGATTTTCGAGCAGGGTACTCCACCGGCCCCTTTCGGTCAATAGGAAGGGCAACCGCTACCCAGGCCCAGGCGCGGCACCACGAAGCCGGGCAGAAGGAAAAGGGGGGGTATCCAGATATGGGCGGTAGCAGCCTTGGCGTATTGACTGCCTCGCGGCTTTCTCGTAATACTGCGGCTATCGGCTTTGATATGCGCCTGACAGCGCTGGGAAGAGAAAACCTGAAGGAAGGTCAGGCTGGTGTTTATTTAGGCGGCTGTTTGATGTTACATATCACCAAGGGGAAGGGAGACAGGGGGATGAAAAGCAGAATGGTAGGATTGGCGGTAGCGGCACTGGTGCTGGCTATGGTCGGAACGTCCCAGGCGGTGCTAATCGACCGGGGCGGGGGTCTGATCTACGACACGGTCCTCAACATCACCTGGCTTCAGGATGCTTCCCTTGCGTCATCGGAAAACCTTTGGAATAAGCGGCATTAGTTCAGACGGCGGAATGAACTGGGCCACGACCGAGGCTTGGCTATCAGCACTGAACGCGGCTAACTACTTAGGTTACAGCGACTGGCGGTTGCCGCACACACTGCCGGTGAACGGGACGGCCTATAACTACAACATGTCCTTAGATGGCTCGACAGATTGGGCAGAAAATATAAGCGCACCAGGCTCAGCGTATCCAGGCGCTACGGGCAGCGAGATGGCGTACATGTTTTATAACAACCTGCACAGCAGGATGTGGGTGGGGTACTACGTTCATGGTGACGACGGCCCTTTTGAAAATATACGATGGTACTATTGGTCGGAAACACCTTATGGCCTCGATCCTGATAACGCGATGTGGGGCTTTGGCAGCGGCCAAAGCGCCGTCCCTAAATACCGCAACGATTTTCACGCATGGGTCGTCTTTGACGGCGATGTCGGAACCGTCCCGATCCCCGGTGCGGTGTGGCTTCTTAGCCCAGGTTTGATAGGGCTGCTTGGACTTAAACGGAAGATTCTTGGCTAGCTCTCACGGCCTTTTCACGGTGGCCGGTTCTTTTCCTTCCGCCGAGAAGGCGTGCTGCCGGTCCAAGAAACGGCTTGACAAATAAACCCAGATGAAGTATAAGATAAAGGGAGAATTAACGCCTTCTATGAGGAAAAGGGAGTTGGAGCTCAGGTCTTCGAGGAACGGGAGACGGTATTAAAAAAATACGGCTTTCTGCTCTCGTTCTCGTAGACGAAACAAGTGAATATAGACGCCAATTAAGGCACAACACCACTTAAGGCCGGAAAGCTGAATGTGAGCTTGGGTCCTGACCGGGTGAGGGGCCGATTGGTTTCACGCAAAAGTGAGACTGATCGGCCCTTTTTATTTAGACGCCATCGGCTGGCGCAAAGGCCGAAGAAAATAAAATGGGGGCCTGTGACCCGGATTCAGCTAAAGGGTTTTGTCTTGAGCAGTAGGGCGTTTCTAATAACTGTCTGTCAGAAGGGGTTGAATGAACCCGGTGCTTAAGCGCAATTTTTTTGTTCTGGGAGGTGTGAAAAGCCGGAGATGAAGAAGAGAAGTAGTTTAGTGATGGAGGCGGATACGCATCAAAGGTTACGTCTGCTTGCAGCTTGGAGAAACCAGACCATGGCCGAGGCGCTTGACGATGCAATTCACTATTTTTTCAAAGTTGAGAAGGGCAAGGCCCTAATTCAGTTTGGTGAGAAAGGCGGGGAGCAAGGCACTTGAACGCATCTCCTGGATGGCTCAGACCGGCGGCGGCTGCCGAGTATGCCTCCGTCAGCGAAAGGACCGTGAGGACATGGTTACGGGACGGTCTGAGAAGCGTCCGGGTCCGGGGCGTGGTGCTGGTCAAGGTGTCGTGGCTTGATGACTTTTTGGAAGCGCATGAGCAGATCGGCGGGGAGATGGACCTTGACAGGATCGTCAATGAAATCGTGGCGGATTTATAAATAAGGGACTTACCCAAGGGAAGGCCATGAGGGAAATTGAGCAACCTATTGAATGAGCATACCAGGACCGACCCTGAAGAAATTCGCCGGATGACCGAAGCCGCAGCCGAGGCCGAGCGCCTGAAGTATGCGACGGAGCCGGAACCAGAGCAAACGGATGGCGGGGACGGCAGCGACGCCTACCAAGGGCAAGGGAAACCCGAAAGCTTGTCTTCGGCCTTTGTCCTGGACTGCCTTCATGCGAACGAAGACGGAGACGCGGCGCTTTTTGTTGAACTTCACTGGGGCCGGTTTCTCTATGACCACGCGGCGGGGTTCTGACGTGAAAAATTCTCTTTGGGTTGACAGGGACTTACCGAAATCAGAAGCCTTCCGGGGGCTGAGCAGGTGGTCCATGCGCGTTTATTTCGACTTCCTGGGCAAGCGGCAGATGGAAAAAATTAAGGTGCCCGGCGGGCGCGGGACTGAATATCGAATAAAAAATAACGGCGAGATCGTTTTCGATTATTCATCGGCGGAGAAGGCTGGAATCTCAAGAAAGCATTTCCGCGACGCGATTGACCAGCTGATCGAGCACGGCTTTTTAGACATTTCGCATAGAGGCTCAGGCGGTCAAAAGGGGGATGTGACTTTGTACAAGCTTGACAGCCGGTGGAAGGACTACGGCACGCCTTCTTTCCAGCACGTCAAGCCCAGGACGAAGGACGTACGAGGCGCGCGCGGGTGGGTGGTGTACAACGCGCAGAAGCAGAAGGTCGTGGTCCTTTTGGCCGGCCTCCTGTATGTGGCCCATTGGGCCGAGTGCGTTTTGACCGCGCAAACATCGGTGTCGAAAACGACACCTAAAAACGAGGCTTTAGGTGTCGAAATCAACACTCCAAGCAGGCCAGAGACGGGGGCTTCGAGTGTCGAAATCAACACTCCAAATAATGAGGAAGTTGCGTTAACTGGTTGATAGACCGATGGAATTGCTGAAAATGCCCTGTTGCGGCTTCGAGTGTCGAAATCGACACTATTCTATAGTACACCAGGGGCAGGGGCCAAGAAGCCTTGCTCTTCTCTTGTTCTTGAATTGGGTTTTATGCCGTAAAACCCGCGCGACCCCCCAAAACCGGGTCGAGGTGAACCAATGAGCGGATGTTTTAAACCATGTGCGAGTTAAAAAAACAGGACATATCCTATTTTTCGCCAGACGAGATTTACCAGGCACCCGAGAACAGTCTGCTCTACGACACGTTTTCTCCAAACGCCGATGAGGATGATTACAAGCTCTACAGGTCGATCAAGGAAGAGGGAATCCGGGAACCGCTCCATGTGTCGGCGGATGGGATTCTTCTTTCGGGGCATAGACGCCTTGCCGTTGCCCATAGGTTGGGACTGCCCACGGTGCCGTGTCTCGTCGCCGATGATGTTGTCTTTGAGGACCTATCGGCCGATGAACGCCTGGCCGTGCTGTCCACTTACAACAAGCAGCGGGACAAGAGCCACGCCGAACGCCTCCGGGAGGCCATACTTGAGATAGACCCGGGCGAAGCGTATGAACGCCTTCTGTTGGATCGAGCCAAGCGACGCCGGGTTGATATCGAAGACAACGTCGTCCTGGGCGGCTATAAGGGCCGGGCGCGGATCACCACCATGGCTTTTCTCCGGGCCGCACAAAAGGCCGTAGCAGCGGAAAAAGAGTATTGGCCGTTGACGGTGCGCCGTGTCCACTACCTGCTCTTGAACGACCCCCCCCCTGCGCCACGACAAGAAACCTGGATCGACTTATCAAAACGACCTGAGCAGTTATAAAGCGCTGACAAACCTGCTCCTTCGAGCCCGACTTACCGGCGCCATTTCCCACGCGGCTGTTGAAGATGAAACACGACCCGTCAGAGTCTTGGCGACGTACCAGGCCCCCGCGGACTACATCAAAGAAGAGACGGATGGCTTCCTCCGGCACTATGCCCGTGACCTGCTCCGGGGCCAGGCCCACCACGTTGAGATACTCGTTGAGAAGAACGCGATCCGGCGCCACGTTGAGTTGGTGGCCGATGAATATTGTATCCCCTGCACCACGGGCCGGGGTTATTCCAGCCTGACGCCCAGGTGGAAAATGGTGCAGAGGTTCAAGCGATCGGGCAAGGAACGATTGATCCTTCTCATCCTCAGCGACTTTGACCCGGACGGTGAAGAGATAGCAGCCTCTTTCCCGCGGTCGTTGAGGGATGACTTCGGGTTGTCTGATGTCGTGGCTCATAAGGTTGCCATCTCCGGGGCCGATGTCCGGGACCATGGTTTGCCGTCAGACATGGAGGCAAAGGTCTCGTCACCGAACTATAAGAAGTTTGTGGCGCGGCATGGTATCCACATGGCTGAGCTGGACGCGGCGCCCGTTGCCCTGCTCCAAGATAAGCTCCGAGACGCTATTGAGAGTTGTCTTGACATGGATTTATTCCGGGTAGAGTTGGCCAAGGAAAAAGACGATTATGCTTTTGTAGCAGCAACAAAGCAGATGGTCATAAAGGCTATGGAGGCATGACATGATCGTATCCGAAGTTGTGAGCAGTGTGTTGAAATGAGAATTTTCTTAGGTTTCAGGGCAGGCGCGGGCTTGGGAACCCGTGAAAAAATGTTCCCGTTCACCCAGCGGAAACACCTGCCTTGGAAATGGCTACTGGGTGAATCGAGTGTACTACTTCAAGGATGAAATTGACCAAATTGGTCATTTCTGGTGGGACAAGAAGATGTTTGCGGAAGGAATTTGGGCGGCGCTCCCAAAGGCTTTAAAAGCAATTTTTCCTGTAATCAGTTGTTTCCGAGACAACAAGACAGGTAAAGCCTTTCCATCGGAGCAGACCATTGCAATTCTCTCTGGTCGAACTGATAAAATTGTTCGAGAGGGTATCAAAGGCTTAGAAGGCTTCCCAGGGGTACAGATGGAACGTTACCTGACTTCGCGAGGTCGATGGTCGAGAAGGTTTATTATAGCCAACCCGCCTCAAGAAAAGGGCCGTGCCTTTCCTTTCCATAAGGCAATTATCGAGGGCGGGAACTGGCTCCTTCTATCTCCGGCGGCACAAGCTCTCTACCCTGTAATGCGGTTCTTTTCTTTTTACGAGTATTGGAGTGAGGAAGAGCAAGACGATTTTGATGAGCAGTTTCGAAATCGCACTTATGAATACTGCGAAGCTGAAATAGTTGTTATGGCCGAGTATGCGGGAATTGATCGTAGGAGCGTGCATCCGGCCATCAAAAGCCTTGAGCAGAGGTTTCTAATCGAGAGGGATGATGAGCGCTGGAAAGTTTTTCTCCGGCCGCCTCAAATTTATACGAGGATGTATTTGAATCGCTTGGCAGCGGGCAAATACCGACACCTTCAGGATACGGCATGGGAAAAAACTACCGGTCAATGACGGGAAAAAACTACCAAAATATGGGAAGTAGAAGACCTGTACACGCATCCTTTCAAGGGAAAAAACTACCGACTATCAAGGTCTTATCTATGTCTTATCAAAGCTTTATAAAAGAAAAACCAAGGCGTGTGACGGAAACCGTCCCACGCGGCGCTCTTTTTATCATCAGCCAATCTTTGCTTTTTGTTTCGTATAATTGGTGTACAAGGTTTATTCAGGTGCACAAGGGTGAGTTTTTCTTGCCTCTGAACACTTTTTCTCGAATTTTTAGGAGGTTACGGACCGAATGCCTAGAAAGAAAAAAGCGTTTGATGCTGTAAAACGTTTACAAAAAAGAACCGAGCGCAAGGCCCTGATGAAACTGAAGATTTTGGCCTTCTTGGCCGATCCTAGCCGGGAATGGCCGACGCGGGATGAAATTTCAAAGGTCGTGCTTGGCTATACTCACAATACCGGCATGTACAGGCACTTTGATCCTGGAGAATTGACGGAGATTGAAGCCGAGGGACTCAGGCTCAGGCGAACTCGGTACACCGGAGAGATGGCCCGGATTGACCAGGCAGTCATCCGACAAGCTTGTACGGGTGAAACCCAGGCTGCCAGGCTAGCCTACCAGCGGCTCGAAGGCTGGGAGCCGGGCGAGCGGGTCAATATCCAGGGTGGTCAAGTGATTGAGATCGTGACGCGGTTCGAGATCGCCGCCAGCCCGGTGCTAGGCTCAGGCCCAGCCGGACCGCCTACTCCGGTGTCGAAGGTCATCACCGTACCGAGGCTGGCCCTGATGGAACCAGCACCAGGCGAGCCGACCGGCCAGGAATAAGGGATTGAGGCCCATTGCACGACATCGCCAAATCCAGCCCTGAGCGGCTGTAAGCCCGCAGAGGCGGCCAATTAAAGCTTGACAAGGGCTAAACATGGGTGGTAATATTTAGGTGCTTAAAACTTGTAGCGGGAGGCCCTCCGATAGTGGGCACTTTATTTTTCCATAACATAAATCATCCCGAGAAGCCCCGATACCGTGAGGTCGGGGACGGTTCTACAGACCGAAGCACTTCTCGGGATTTTTCTTTTAGGCTGAGGCGCGGTGACAGGGAACCCAATCCAAACCACGAACGAAAGGGGGAGTTATGGCCGTCAAACTGAAAGAGCGTCCGGCTGGTAGCGGTGTCTGGTGGGTTTTCATCGATCACAACAACAAGCGCAAGGCGAAGAAAATCGGGCGGGACCGGGCCGAGGCTGAAAAGGTGGCCGCAAAGATCGAAGCGGGCCTGGTATTAAAGACCCTGGACCTGGGCGACAAGGAAAAGGCCCAGGATGCGCCCCTGTTCAAGGACTATTGCCAAGTATGGCTTGAAGGCTACGTTAAGGTTCTCAGGCGGGCCAGCACCTACGAGCGGTATAGGGACGTGCTGAGGCTGTTTGTGAATCCCGTTCTTGGGCAGCTTCCCATTGACCAGATCAGACGCGGCCACGTCCGGGACTTGCTCTTGAAGGTGCACGGTCAGGGCTATTCCCGAAGCACGGTCTGCATTGTGCGGGACGTGGTGAGCGGGGTCCTGGGTCATGCCCTGGACGAGGAGTTGATCCAGGTGAACCCGGTCCGGGGCGTGACAAAGAAATTGCAACTTGAGCAAAGTCGCAAGGTGGCGGTCGAACCCATGAAACCGGCTGAGGTGGCCTTGTTCCTGGAAACCTGCCTCGAACGTTTCCCGGAGCATCATCCCTTCTTCTTGACGCTTTTCCGAACTGGCATGAGGCTGGGAGAGGCCCTTGCTCTGCAATGGGGGGATATTGATTGGTTCGGGAAGTTTATTCAGGTGCAGAGGTCCTTCAAGGGCGGAAGGATCACCCCGACCAAGACCGGGAAGGTCCGGCGCGTGGATATGTCAGACCAGCTTATTGAGGCTTTGAAGGCCCTGCAAACCAAACGGAAGAAGGAAGCCCTGGAAGGGGGCCGGGGTATGGTTGAGTTTCTTTTCCACCAGGATGGGCAACCGATTGCCCAAAACAGCATCAGGAACTACTGGAAGCGTATCCTTCGGCGGGCCGGGCTTCGAGATATGCGAATCCATGATGCCCGCCATACCTTTGCTTCGCAACTTCTGAGCTATGGAGAATCACCCGTTTATGTCAAGGAACAATTAGGCCATAGCTCCATCCAGATGACAGTTGACATCTACGGCCACCTGATCCCTTCCGGCAACCGGGCGGCCGTTAATCAGCTCGATTTTCCCGCAACTTTTCCGCAACCTATCCGCAACCAAGAAAAAGCAAAAGGCGTAACCATTTAAGACTACGCCTTAAAAAGCTTGTTGGTGCCGAAGGGGAGACTCGAACTCCCACGTGCGAACGCACACTAGACCCTGAACCTAGCGCGTCTACCACTTCCGCCACTTCGGCCAAGCGGGCAAAAGCCCTTGAATCCCAACGGTAGGTAGTCTATAATCGGCCCTGACTTTTGTCAAGATATTTGAGATACGAGGGTAGCCTTTTCTGTATGCCGCTGATTCGCAAGATCGAGAACCTGACCCCGATCTACCCGTACCCGGTCATCACCTTGGGCAACTTCGACGGGGTCCATCTGGGCCACCAGGCCCTGTTCCAGCGCGTCAAAGAGCGGGCCAGAGAGATGCGCGGCACCTCCATGGTCATGACCTTCTGGCCCCACCCGCTGCGCGTTCTGAAAAAGGACGTGGACCTGCCGCTCATCACCGTCTATGACCAGAAGATGGAACTCCTCGAGCGCCAGGGCATCGACGTGATCATCTGCCTGGACTTCACTCCGGCACTGGCCGGCATCTTGCCGCGCGACTTCGTGCGCAGCATCCTGGTGGACCGCATTGGCGTCAAGGAGGTCATCATTGGTTACGACTTCCGCTTCGGCGCCCGGGGGGAGGGCAACCGGGCCTTGCTTATCGAGATGGGTAAGGAGCACGGCTTTGTGGTGGACACGATCGGACCCCAGTCGGACGCGAGCGAGCAGATCATCTCCAGCACGCGCATCCGGGAGGTGATCCGGGCCGGGGCCGTGGACGAGGCGCCGGCCCTTCTGGGGCGGTACTATCGCCTCAGCGGCCGGGTGGTGCGAGGCAAGGATCGGGGCGGCAAGCTGCTGGGTTTTCCCACGGCCAACCTGAAGCTCGTGGATGAACTGGTGCCTCGGACCGGAGTGTACGCGGTCCTGGTCACTTTTCGAGACCGGGTTTACCCTGGCGTGGCCAACATCGGCTATAACCCCACCTTCGGCGACGTGGGCCTGTCCGTGGAGGTCCACTGTTTCGATTTCAGCGACGACATCTACGACCAGGACATTAAGGTGGATTTCGTCCGCCGCGTGCGCAGCGAGAAGAAGTTCTCCGGGCCGGACGAGCTGAAGGCCCAGATCGCCCAGGACTGTCAGTTGGCGCGTCAAATGTTGACAGACGCTCGGTAACGAAACCTATTGGCCGGGGAAAAGGCGGCCCAGGCCGCTTTTTTTACGGCCTGATCAAAAAAACGTCCCGTCTCCTTGGGTTGGGGACGGGACGCATGTTTTTT
>Ga0315282_10017405_pt1 | contig 10383 bp, 8 predicted proteins | sample YL17G07_20_MG_FD_203693 | JGI IMG/M metagenome (GOLD analysis project Ga0315282, IMG submission 203693) | Sediment microbial communities from Yellowstone Lake, YNP, Wyoming, USA - YL17G07_20 | ecosystem: Environmental > Aquatic > Freshwater > Lake > Sediment | place: USA: Wyoming | collected... | reverse complement strand
ATTCAAAGCCATGGATGCCGTGGTGATCGTCACGGACCACTCGAAGTATGATTATGAGTGGATCGTCGAACATTCCGCCCTCGTGATCGACACCAGGAACGCCACGCGAAACGTCAAAACGCAGCGGCACAAGATCGTCAAGGCTTAAGCACGTAAAGGTCATTACGAGGAGTGAAGCGACTTGGCGATCTCCAAAATAATTCTGGTGACACGTACCTAATTCAAGAGAATTAGCGAACATGTCACCAAATTTTTTAATTGCCAGGAATTTGCGGAATTTGGGGACACTTCCAAAAATACACGTATTTTTTGGAAGTGTCCCCAAATTCCAGGAACGCCTGCAAGAACGTTCAGGGGGGAAGAAGAAGATTGTAAAAGCATAAAAGGAGTGATCCATAGGGTCATCCTGAGCGTAGCGAAGGATCTCGCATAGCCTACCCGAGATTGGATGAGATCCTTCGCTTCGCTCAGGATGACCCTTCGGGTCGGATCGCCACGCTTCGCTCGCGATGACAATGAACAATATTTAGCGCATTTGTATTATGACATCGCACTTCAGTCAAACCTCGCCCCGCCGAGAAAATCCGTCGTTTTGCCGATATTTCCCAGTCCGAACGAGACCCGGAACTGCGTTTCGGGTTTTTCGCGGTAGAAAAGGAAAAGGACGTCGGCCTTGAGGTCCAGGCACTGGTAATGATAGACGACGCTCAGGGCGCTGTAGAGCATTTTTCTCTCGGTGACATTGAAATCCATCTGTCCTCTCAACTCCAGTGACAAGGCCGGGATCTTGGCTCCGCCATAAAGGCTGACCTGATGGCGGTCATAAAGGATATTTTTAATATAAGGATTCAGGCTCTTATACCAGTTGATGTTCAGGAAGAGATTATCCGACGTGGACCCGAGGGTCGCTCCCAGGCGGATACTTGAAAAGCTTTTAAAATATGTATTGTAGCTCGACATGAAATCGAAGCTGTATTTGGCGCCGGGGTAGAAGCGGAAGTAGCTGCGGATCTCCGAAAAGCGGGGGATCTTGCCGTTGATCGGATAGTCCCGCTGGGGGCTGTCTTCCGGAGAGAGATAAAAAGTCTGATTTATGCCCCAGGTGAAAATCTCCTGGGGAACGTCTCCCTTTTTCAGGAGGAGATGGTTGGTGAGGCCGTAGATCAATTGATGATAGCGGAATAGTCCATAAGGCGAGATGACCTTCTGCTCGTCCGTGATCGGACTTTCATAGCGGTAAGAGACCGTCGGCTCGATAACGTGTTTCAAGCGCGTCGCGCTCGATCCCGCACTCGATCCATCACTCGATTTCGCACCCGCCCCTCCGCCAGCCTCCGCGCCCCATCCTTCTCCACCCTCTCCCTCTTCCGCCTTCTCGCTCCAGTCTCCTCCGCTCCCTTCCTCCTTCTCAATCTCTCGCCCTTCGCCCGCTCCTCCCCCGCCCAATTCCCAAATCCTGTAGAAAACGGGCCCGATGAGATCCACGTTGATGGCATAATTTCTGGTGAACAGCGGCTCGTCGACCATGCCCACCCCCGGCTTATTGCTCCGCCAATAATACTTGAGGCTTCCCTCCAACGAAAAATTCATGTTCAGCCAGGGGACGGAATTGAACGGCAGGCTCAAGACAGGGTTGAAGGCAAGCTCCTTGGTCCTGAACTGCGTTTTGGCCTTGTACTCGTAATCCCAGCCGTATTGCCAATTGTTGAACGACGAGGAGAAGGAAAAATACAACGGCGAAAAAAGCTTCACTTTGAACGAATCGAAGTTGATCTGGGGAAGATAGCTGTAAATGATGGAGCCGTTCGAGGTCGGAAAATCCGTCTCGAAACGAGCCGCCCGGACGCTGAAATTGTAGGAGGCCCAGGACTTGGAAATATAAACCTGGGAACTGCGGTTGAAGATCAGAGCCCGCTGGAAATTGTTGTCGAATTCCCTCATGAAGGCGAAGGAATTTTGATAATCCACTCCGGCCACCAGGTTGAATCCGCCGGGGAGAGACTGGTTGTGGTTCCAGCGGATGACATAAGCGTTGTCGGGTTGAGTCTGGCCTGCCAGCGACTTGAACATGAAATAGAAGAGGCGGATCTCGCCGCTTGTCCCGCCGCTTAAAAGATACCTGTATTCCAGCCCGCCGCCCGCTCCTTTCGCGCCATAATAATCCAGGCTGAAGGTCGCGTCCATGTTTCGACCGATCGCCCAGTAGAAGCTTTCGGAGAGAAAGAAGCCCTTGACCTTGGAATACCCGATCTTGGGGATGAGGAAGCCCGTCGTCCTTTGCCGGCCGAGGGGGTACCACATATAAGGCCAGTAGAAGACCGGGATTTTCTTGATGGAGATCACGGCGTTCCACATCTCGACATAGTCGTTTTTTTTGAAATTGGCCTTGGAAAACGAAAATTTCCAGCGGGGCGTGGGCTGGGTGCAGGAGGTGAACATCCCATGCTCCATGCGGTACAGACCTCCCGCCCGGCGTTCGATCCCCGCCGCCTCGTAATAGACGGACGGCTGGATGCGGCCGACCGCTTTGTCCAGCCTCCCCAGGGTATCGTCCAGGTTAAAAGTGATTTTCTCCAGGCTGATGGTTTCCTCGGGGAACTGGAGCGTGACATGCCCCGTGGCCAAGACGTCCTTGGTTTTTGTGTTGGCCTCGATATGATCGCAATAAAGCTTTATTTCTTTGTAAGACAGCTCCACCTCGCCGGAGGCGACGACCCGGTCCTCGGCTTTTTCGAGGGACCAAGCCTGGATCGTCAAATCTCCCAGGGTGATGACGGCTTTTTCCTGGGCGAAGAGGGGGTAGAAAGATAGAACGCTGAATAAAATCAAAGCTGAGAAAGCAACTTGAATAATTGTCATTGCGAAGCCGGCCCAGCCGGCTGTGGCAATCTCGTTTAACTTCGCGATGCATTCTGATAAGGCGGATTTCATCATCACCAAAAATCTTACACAACCCTCACCGATTAATCAATGAAATCGAATATGGGTATACATTCCGCCGAGCGAAATATATTATTCATTGACGGGGCTCGATGAAAATATCGCTCAGGACAACCTCGACCGATAACCAGCATGCCGGTAGAAGGTCTTGACTTTTTACCAGGATCATAGAAAATGGTCATATGGAACGTTCCCTCGAAAGCCTGCTTCTCCGCCATCACTTCCCCGAAGAAAGGATGGCCTTTGTCGTCGGGCCGAGGCAGGTCGGAAAAACGACTCTCGCCCGAAAGATTCTGGACGCCAGGAAGTGCCCTCAACTCTATTTTAACTGGGACGACTTAGGTTTCCGCCGAAGCGTAAGCCGCGACCCCTACGGATTCACGGATCGCTTCATTCCCGTGACCGGCGCCCTCAAGCCGCTGCTCGTCCTTGACGAGATTCACAAGTTTCCCCGCTGGAAGACATATCTCAAAGGTTTGTGGGACACGAGAAAAGATAAATTCGACGTTCTCGTCACCGGAAGCGGAAGGCTCGACATATATCAGAAAGGCGGCGACAGCCTCCTCGGGAGATACGGGTTGTACCGGCTTCATCCTCTGTCGGTGAAAGAAGTCCTCAGCCCCCGCGTTTCATTGGCCGAGGCGGATCCGGAGAGCACCTTGCGCGCCCTGGTTTTGTCCCCGGGAGAGCCCGCCGCTGATGTCGCTTCCGCCTTTGACGCCCTCTTCAAGTGGGGCGGATTTCCGGAAATATTTCTCAGAAAGGATAGGCGACGGCTGCGGCTCTGGCACGCCGAACGAAGGCGTTTGATCGTCCGGGAGGACCTGCGTGATCTTTCGCGCATCCAGCTTCTTTCTCATGTGGAGACACTGGTGGAACTCCTTGTCTTGAGGGCCGGAGGCGTGCTCTCCTACAATTCCCTGCGGGCGGACCTCCAGGTTGCCCTTGACTCGGTGAGGCTCTGGACAACCGCGCTCGCCCGCCTTTACTTTATCTATTTTGTGAGACCCTATTCAAAGAGAATCGCCCGGGCGATAAAAAAGGAGCCCAAGGTTTATCTTTGGGACTGGTCGGAGATCGAAGATAACGGCCGGCGTTTTGAGAACATGATCGCGGGCCATCTCCTCAAGTGGTGTCACTTCACCCAGGATTTCGGCTTTGAACCACTCGAACTTCACTACATCCGGGACAAGGAACAGAGAGAGGTGGACTTTCTTGTGACTAAAACCGGGAAGCCGTGGATCTTGATCGAGACTAAACTCAGCGGAACCGACCCCGGACGCGCCCTGCATTATTATGCGGACAAGCTTGCCGTTCGGCATAAATTACTGGTGGTTGCCGATCTGAAGCGCAGCGGCATCGCTGGGGACGTCAGAGTCATCGCTGCTCCCTCATTCTGCGCTTCCCTCCCTGTCTAGATCTGATTTATTCGTGTCAAAAGAGCCTCGGGACGACAAGAAAAATTATATTTATGGATAGATCAAGCTAATTCAAGAGAATTAGCGAACATGTCACCAAATGGCCGATTTCTATTTTCTGACAACAAAGACCAATCTTGGGAAGTCTCTGAATGGGCCAATTTCGTTTCTCGCCTCTATGGATCCATTGGCTGTTCTGACCATAACCTGAAAGTTCCGTATCTGGCGCTCCTCGAAATGCTCATAGATGTTTTTAGGATTTGTCGGCACTTCGTAAACGATGCAATGCCAGTTTGCGATTCCTCGGCGGAGAATGACTTTCGCAATGTTCTTGGCAAAACTAAAAGCTCGCCCCCTTCCTGTTTTTATAAATTGGAGTCGGCGATAATCTCTCTCAATCATTTCATGATTCCGGTTCTGGATGTCAAATAGGACAAGACCGCCTGGGCGGGTCACCCTCATCATTTCATCAATGGCCCTATTTAAATTAGGAAAATACCAGGTGGAATGAAAACAATACGTGCCATCAAAGAAATCATCCGGATAGTCCAGGTTTTCTGCATCGCCAATCTGGCACTCGATGTTCGGATTCAGGCGACGGCACTTCGTAATGAGGTCCGGAGAAATGTCTAGGCCATAGACCCGGAACCCCGTCTTCTGGAAAAAATCTGCAAAAGGATACCCTGTCCCAAGGGCGACCTCCAGCAAGCGACTGCCAGGCGGCAGATGTTCGCTGATGTAGTGGCAAAGATTTTTATCATAATCCGAGAAACCATAGATTCTTTCACGCGCGGTGATCCAGTATTTGGAATAGACATCCCTCATGAACAATTTTCTATCCATCGCTGTAGCGAGCTCCTCTCGTCTCGCGGTGCATTCCGATAAGGTCGATTTCAAAATCACCAAAAATCTTACACAACCCTCCTCGATTAATCAACGATTTGCGAGCGGTATTGCGTACGACCAAAGGGAGGATGTCAATCTGAAAAGCGACCTGCCGTTGTAAATATAAGTTAAAATAAGGCTTTTCCCGCTGAATCCGCGCGCTTGTTTTTTGCTTGGATTAATAATCTTTTTTTGAGCTCCAAGACATATTTGAATATCTTGACCCCAAACAATGAAACAATAAAGTATTGCCATAGTTTAAAATACAAAGGTTTACATCTAAGAGCGATTAACCAGGTGCGTCGACTTTTTTCCCATTCTCCGGCCAGAAATTGATATAATCCTAAGCGCAAAAAGTACAAATGCCTAATTTTTAGCCGGACAATATCATCGTGGTATTTTTCAATAATTTTATGAATGCCCTGAATCTTGGCCTCCATATCACAAGAAATACTTTCTCCCGATCTGTTATAGTCAAGTAAAACTTCATCAACATAATCTATTCGATGGCTTTTTGGGATCCTCAAAAGCAAATCAAAATCTTGAGAACTTTCGAGAGTCGTATCAAATCCTCCCATCTCATTCAAAATACTTCGCCGAATCAACAAACTTGAAGTTGATACGCCGGAGGCTCGTCTCAAAAAATCTTCATAACATCGTTCCCGAAAAAATTCTTTTTTCGCTATCCCGCCGTGGCTGTGCGATATAAAACCACAATAGACCAAAGCCGCCTCTTTACTAGCTATTTGGAATTTTTCAAGTTGTTTGCTCAATTTATTCGGATGCCAACTATCATCACTGTCAAGAAATGCAACGAATTCTCCTTGCGCCCGCCCGATCCCGATATTCCTGGCGCTGCCGGCTCCTTGGTGGCTGTCGAGCCGAACGCATCGGATTCTTGAATCACAAAATCCCTTCAAGACATCTTGTGTCGTGTCGGATGAATTGTCATCCACAATGATGATCTCAAAATCCTGATAAGTCTGGGCAAGCACACTCTGGATCGCGCCGCCCAACAGATGGGCGCGGTTATAAGTCGGAATAATAACGCTCACCAGGCGAGATTTATGACTTTTCATTTCGGCAGTATTTCATCAAAATATTGATCCTATATTTATTCGACTGGAGCTGATCAAGCTCCGGGCTTTAACCCGGGATTTGCCTGCGGCTCTGGTCATTTAAATCTTTCCTGAAATAAAGGATCTGAAATCAGTTTCGCTCGGCTGTGAGGATAATTCTCTATGAACCAGACCAAAAAAGGAGTCAAATTAATTTTATCCTTCAACATTCTTTCTCGCCTCTTTTGCCAGACTTCCTTATAATTATTCAAGCTCAATATTTCGTCAATTTTTGCGATGAGTCTCTTTTTATCGATCGGCTTGATCCCAAACGTAAGCTCGTATTTTTTTTCAAGCTCTTCCAAGACGGATATCCTTCCGGCAAAATCGCTGTATCGAATATTCGGGATTCCCAGGACGCTTCCTTCAACCGACAGGCTTTGGCTGTCCGATATCAACACTTCGGCCTGGGCCAGGATGTGATGAAAATCTTCCGGTTTGATTCTTAATCGATATTCATTCAAATCTCGAGGGAGATCATATTCGGAACTGATATAAATATTGAGATTTCTTTTTAAAACAATATTTATTATTCCTTTGACGATGTTTTTATCGAGCCCCCTGATATTGAAGTCATGATAGGCTTTTAGACCCGATAATCTTATCAAGACATATTTATCATTTCCCGTATATTCGCTTGCAATCCGAGGATTCGGAGTGAAGACGGCGGGATGCAAATATCCGAGTTTCATGTATCCGGAATATCCTGTTTTTTTGGATCCGAATCTTCCGACATCACAAATGTCCGGGCAAAGAATAGTTTTCGTTAAGGAATAAGTCAGGATGGCCAAATACTTGACGGCCCGATAATCATCTTCGGTAATCGTGATACAATGAATACCCAATAGCCTGCCGACAAAAGCGATCGAAGCATCCGTTCCAATCAATATCTTCGGCCTTTTTTTAATGACGATCGGAGCGATGACAACAATGCGATGCAAATAACTCAAGAAAATATTAAATAGGGATTTTCTTCTCTCCTTTTTCGAAATATTTCTATAGCGATATCCGTCTGCTTTGACCAAGTGTTCAAGGACATCCTTGGTTTTTAGGAGGATGCTGATCTCATGCCCATTTTTCTCTAAAATATGAATTGCTTTCTTAAAGCATAAATACTGAGCCGGGTGGGAAAAATAGAATAAAATTCGCATTGTGGCTAGCCGATCATTTCGTTTTTATAGATCGATTGAGGTTTGTGGATAAAAATCAACTTCAAAAAAGGCATCGCCATTTTTGTCATGCCGCTCAAGATAAAGTGGTAGGAAGGATAATCCTTGAATGAGCGCTTTTTATTTTTAAAAATACGCATGAATTCATCTTTCGTTAAGTCTAATTTTTTAATGACATACTCAATCATCTCAGCCGCTTTATCCTTATCATAGGGAAGTTTTTCCATCTGCGCAAGAGCATCCCGGCGGCTCATCTCGCCGCTTAAGATTTGCGCGGATAGCGTGATTTTTCTTTTATCTATTCCAAATTTTTCATAAAGCCAATAGGCGATGGCGAATTTCGTGAAGATATTTTCATGATGATGTCCCCCGTAATATTCCCAGGCATATATCTTTTTTAAAAAATCCTGGGCTTTGGCTTTATTGTAGTCCAGATAATAAAAAGGATATATGCTTTTGATGCCTTTCACAAATCCATAATAGACCAATTTGAAAAGTGTATAATTAGGAAACGTTTTCAATTTGACCTTTCCAAATTTGCGGTGAACCGCGCTTAACTGCCTGCCGTCCCCGTAGGTCCATTCCGAAGGCTGTGTGCCCTCGGAGCGGAAATCGTTCCCTCGTAAAATAAATTTTAAACCTTCACGAATGGCGATTTTATAAAGGACGGCTTTAATCGCCAAATCCGTGGGAATATCGATCCAGGGCAAGCCCGCGTACATATACGACTTGTTCAAATCCTTGATCTCTTCGTAGTTAACGACATATGTTTCAAGATCGATATCCAAGGCGGTCGTCATTTTCTTGATATTCTTGACCGCAATATCGCTATTCCAGCCATTATCAAAATTAACCGCGAGCGGTTTCAGCCCGAATCCCCTAGCCACATGGAGCAGATAAGAACTATCCGTTCCGCCGCTGACCCCGATGATGCAGTTGTATCTCTGGTTTTTTCCGGACGCATTGATTTTTTGGACAAGGGAACGCCACTCGGATAATCCTTTTTCTCCTCTCGGAAAAGCTTTGGCCAATCGATCAAAGAGACGGGCATAATTCGAGACTCCGGCCTCATCAAAGGCGATCCCGGGTATGGATTCATCCCATATTCCTCGCGCGCAGATTCTTCCCTGAAAAGGCACTTCAGCTCACAATTTTCTCGATTTCTTGGCGATCCGGATAATTGACCAAGACGGCTCTTCGCTGGCCATGATATATAAATAAGCTCCCCGCAGCCAGGCCGTTGACAACCGTGCTTTTCAACAACTGCTGCATATGTTCAAGACTCCCCGCGCCGCCCAAGGCCGTGATGGGAATAGAAACTCGCTCCGAAACTTCTTTTATTAAAGCGACGTCGTATCCGGCCATGGTTCCATCTCTGTCGATGGACTGAATGATCAGTTCGCCCGCTCCCAGCTCCTCCATTCGCCGGGCGTATTCCAACGGAGACATTTTGGTCGCTTTTGTGCCTCCTTTTATCCAGACACAGCGTTTCCCCCGGTATTTCTTGACATCCAGACAGACGACAATCGTCGAAGAGCCGAATTCCAGAGCCGCCTCTCTTATGAAATCCGGATTTTCTCCCGCAACCGTATTCAAGACGACCTTTTCCGCTCCGACCATGATGATTTTCCGGATGTCTTCCAACAATTTAATCCCGCCGCCTACGGAAAAAGGCATATTGGCTTCTTCGCCGATGGATTTGACCAAGTTTAACGAGATCAGCCGCTTCTCCTTGGTCGCCGCAATATCCAAGAGGGAAAGTTCGTCCGCTTTTAAATCATTAAAAATCCGGACAGCGTTGATAGGATCTCCAATGTATCGATAATTTTTAAATTTGACCGATTTGACCAGCCCTCCGCTGCGCAAGAGCAAAACCGGAATGATTCTTGGCCTGTACATTCTAGAGTTTAAGAAAATTCAATAAAAATATCTCGCCCCAGTCATGGCTTTTTTCAGGATGAAACTGGACTCCGAAGATATGATCTTTTTGAACGACCGAGACAAAGGGGTACGAATAATCGGTCGTGGCCAGAACGTCCTCTTGGTTATGGCATTCGAGATGAAAACTGTGGACAAAATAAAATCCCTTCGCTAAATCAACGCCTTCAAATATAGGGGATTTCTTTTTGACTTCAATCGTGTTCCAGCCGATGTGCGGTATCTTATACCTGATTTTATCTTCGACTTTGAATCTGACGACATTGGCCTCGATCCAGCCAAAACCGTCTTCATTCCCCTCCTCGCTCTTCTTGGACATGAGCTGCATCCCAAGGCAGATGCCCAGAATGGGAAGCTTTTTATGGACAACGGATTCATTCAACTCATCCCAGAGACCGCTCCTTTTCAAATTTCTGACGCTCGAAGTGAAATGGCCGACTCCGGGCAGAATAATTTTTGAGACATTTTCTATATCGTTCCGAGAAGAGGCCAAAATCGAATTTTGCCCGATCCGGCGCAACTTTTTGAGAATGGAACCTGTGTTTCCAACTCCGTAGTCGATAACTGCGATCTTGCTCATTTCGATATTGCTACAGAAAGCATTAAATAGATGTCATTCTGAGCGGAGCGAAGAATCTCGCTTTTCTTACAACCATGAGATGTTTCGCTACGCTCAACATAACAGGGGTGTCATCTATTATCTGCTCTCGTTAATAACTGCGTCCTATTTTACCAACTCCTAAGTTGGATTTCCAGTTCTTCGGGCTTTCTCTGTTCGTCATCGTCGGACCCAAAATTGCCGATAGAGATGACAATTCGTTGATATTCGTGTCATTGATTATATGAAAGCGCTGCAGTCCTTAGAAGAAAAGGATTATAAAAGGAAGAAGGAGGGACTGCAGGATGAACATATAT
>Ga0315282_10017404_pt1 | contig 10383 bp, 13 predicted proteins | sample YL17G07_20_MG_FD_203693 | JGI IMG/M metagenome (GOLD analysis project Ga0315282, IMG submission 203693) | Sediment microbial communities from Yellowstone Lake, YNP, Wyoming, USA - YL17G07_20 | ecosystem: Environmental > Aquatic > Freshwater > Lake > Sediment | place: USA: Wyoming | collected... | reverse complement strand
CAGCAGGTCGCCAAGATTACGCCGCTTGATAGATTGATGCTCGAAACTGATTGTCCTTATATGTCGCCGGAGCCGATGCGAAAGCAAAAGGTGAACGAACCCGCTCTTATGATTCACACCGCCTGCTCAATCTCATCGACAATCCAGTACCAGTTGCCGATAGTCTCCACCGCCACAGGACATCCCTGCCTGTATCCTGACAGAAACTCCACGATGTTGCCTGGCCTATGGGGTATGCGTTGTTCTGTGATAATCCTGCCATCTTTAGTCTCCACTGACGCTAACGTATAGCGTTTATGACTGTCAAATGCTATAATGTTCTCCATAGCGTGTGCCTCCTTTCTGCGGCCTATCGCCGCCTGTTATTTTCTCTTGATGCGGTATTTTACCGCATCAGGAGGCACGCGCTTTCATAAAATCATTGCGAGGCCTTTAGGCCGAAGCAATCTCAATCTGTCGCTATCGGGAGGACCTGCCACCTAATAAGGACAGTAGAACCCCCAAAAATGCTAAACCAGCAACACCCAAGCACCATTTTCGCCATCCTGACTTGAAAATGGCAAAAACCAGACAAGGAATCAGGCAAATAATACTTCCTTGAATCCCATAACTATGCGGATGGTTTCTGAACCAAGTAAATGGGGTGAAGGGTATGAGCCAAACCGATAATACAAACGCGCAAATTATAAGTAAACTAATGAGAATACCGGCAATAATTCTTTTTGCATTCTGCCCTGTTTCACCATCGCTGTCCCCAGGATACTCAAGTCTTTTCGCTTGTATCGTTTTTAACATTGCCAAAATCTGCGGACAGGACAATTCTTTGGTATCTTGTGGACGGACATTGTGTTCCCTGATTATGATTGACTCCAGCAAATTACAATCAAGAGTTTTTTCATCGTTGGTAAAAGCTTCTGGCGCGACTGATTTCACCAAAGCAAAATCCTCTGGTGTAAAATGGTATGCGCCGAATTTGGAAACGACTTTCCCGCCAGTTAAGTCGATACATCGAAATGCACCTGCTCTGAAGGGATACAGCGGGAAAAAGAAAATTGGCTCAATGCCTTTTTTCTTTTGTTGTGCCATTTTTCACCAGTCCTTTTCTTCGGGTTGGTCTGAACAGCGACAGGTTAGACTGGTGAGCCAAAACCTTACTGCTGTCCAAACCGCTTGACCGGTTATAAGCCGGTCGTCCCGATTTTTGCTTCTGTCAATTTTAACAGAAACTGCCTAAAAAGCCAATATTTTGCCCAGTTTTTCCCTTGACTTGCGTGCCGGAAACAGATAAAATCTTTGCAGTAGAAAACAAACTGAACATAACACTTTTTTAGGAGGCGAAAAAATGAAACGGCAATCAGCTCATCTGTTCATAGTGGTTATGCTGGCCATGCTCGGCCCGATGGCCAGTCAAAGCTGGGGCGACTTCATTCTCTGGAACGATGAGTCGCTAACAGTCAACTCCTTTCATTCACAAGGTATCCTATACGATATCAGCCGTGCCTTTATCGTCACAGGCGGGACTGTGGGCGACCTCCGCGCCCACAACTCCAGCACTGTGGACATCTCCGGCGGGGATGTGAGCGGCCTCAACGCCTACGACTCCAGCACTGTGAATATCCGCGCCGGGTCAGTGAAGGAGACTCTTTATGCCTACGACTTCAGCGCTGTGGACATCTCAGGTGGGTCTGTGAACTACCTCCGCGCCTGGAACTCCAGCGATGTGAACGTCTCAGGCGGGTCTACGACCTACATAGAGCCCCACAACTCCAGCACTGTGGACATCTCCGGCGGGGATGTGACCGGCCTCAACGCCCTTGACTTCAGCACTGTGGACATGTCCGGCGGGTCTGTGTACAGCCTCCGCGCCTGGAACTCCAGCGATATGAACGTCTCAGGCGGGTCTATGACCTACATAGGGGCCTACAACTCCAGCACCGCGAATATATCCGGAGGGTCTATGGCCTACTTCTCCGCCTCTGACTCCAGCACCGCGAATATATCCGCTGAGTCTGTGAACTATCTCCAAGCCTACAACTCCAGCGTCGTGGACATCTTCAGCGCGTATATGAACTACCTCGAAGCCTACCACTCCAGCACCGTAAATATCTTCGGGGGGTCTATGGCCTACCTCTCCGCCTACGACTCCAGCACCGTTATCCTCCACGGCCGGAACTTTCGTGCCGCCAACGGTCTTGTCCTCGATGGCGAACGGGTCCTCGGCACAGGTATTTTGGGCGGTGAATGGTTCGATGGGACGTGGTGGGCGGTGAACATCGCCTACAACGAACCCACAGCGACAATTCTTACCACCGAGTCGGCGCCTAAACCTTTTTGTGCCAAATATCCCCGTATGGATTTTAACGGCGATTGCAAGGTTGACTTCGCTGACTTTGCAATAATGGCATCATCCTGGCTTGAGTGTAATCTTGTGCCACAGAGCGCCTGCTGGGAATAGTCAGCACTGGTTGCGCTTTTGCTTCTCGGCTTGGGAGCGGTGGTGGCGAGAAGGAGAAGTAAAAATGAAAAGTAATAAAACAATCATCATTGTCGTTCTCGTTATTCTTATCTCCATAGCCTGCCTTGTTGTCTGGACTATGGTGAAAAATGTAGAACATAGAAGAATGATAAAAGAGACAGATTTACAGATTCAGAAAGCTGAAGCTCAAGAAAAAGCTCAACTCCAAGCTCAAGAAAAAGCTCGACTCCAGAGAGCTCAAGCAGCAGTTCAATTTCAGAAAGAACGGGAAGCTCGAGAAAAGGCTCGACTCCAGAAAGCTCAAGCTCAACTAAAGGCTCGACTTCAGGAAGCTGAAGATCAACAAAAGGCTCGACTTCAGGAAGCCCAAGAAGAAGCTCGGGCCAAAAATCTGGCTGATATGGACAGGGCAGTTGCTGAAATGCTAAGGAAAGGCGCCATCTATTCAATTGACGTAGAAAACAATGAGGTCAGAATTCCGTTTTCCGTCTGGCGTATGCTTGACGTGAAACAAAAACAAGGTTTGGTATTTTATTTCTCTCATTACTTTGAGACCAAAGATAGCACTGGACGTGTGACAATTATGAACGACCGCAATGATAAAAAGCTGGCCAGCTATAGTGTTTGGTATGGAGTAAGGATATTCGACTGAGTAAGCTCGAAAAGGTTTAACCTCATAAAGATTTCACAAACAATGCCTGTGGCTTTGCGCAGGATTGAAAAAGTCCGGTCGTCACAGATAATTGGTGATGGTGAGAAAAAAACGCTGAGGTTACTATTTTAGCCCTGACAGTTTTTGCTCTATCGCTTTTAGCCATTGCTCCAAATCCCTAACCGCGTTGTATCGCAGGATATGTTCGATTATATCGTTGCAGACCAGCCGCCTCAGGCAAGTCGAGGAAAATGGATTCCGCAATTCCCTGACCCCCGACCCCCGCCCTCCGCTCTTCGTCCTCCGTCTTCGCTCCCCCTTATCTACCCCAAAAGTAGTAGTCAAAAAATCTGTTCAAAACCTGCTCAAAAAGTGACTCATTTTTGTAAAAAGTAGCAAAAAGTTACTAATTTCTGACAAAAAAGTGCAAAAAAGTGCTCATTTTTACCCTCATTTTTCACTCAAAAACAAATAAGTCCTATAAAATCACACTTTTTACTACCACCAACTACCCTGCTTTTCAGAAAAACCGTCAAAAATCCTTATTTCCCGACTTTTTTTCCTTTTTTTGTTCTTTTTTTCCTTTCGGATTTCAAATTTCGGACCCTCGTTTTCACGAGGGCAAGTTTACCCTTGCAAAAGCAGGGGCGCTTCGGATTTTCAAAAAATCTGATTCAAGCGGTTCCGTACAACTAATCTCGTGAAGTATTTATCGGCCCGATATATTTTTTTGCGACCACAATGTCATCGAACCAGACCTTGCTAATATGTCCCGGCGGAGATTCGGTGATATACAACAAAAGCCACAGGAAATTAAGCTTGAGGTCCCCGGTATTCCGCCACTGAAAGCCTTCAAATGGCTGGCCGTTCGGGTCCGGAATAAAGCTGTCCCACACCCGTTTGCCCTTGGGAAAACCTTTGCCCAGGTGACTTATTACCTGCCCATCCTTGCTCCACAGCCTGTCATCAATCCATATCGCCTGCTCGCCGTTTTGCTCGGTGACAGGGTCATTCATTTTCATCATCAGCTCGACGCAAATCCATTTTCCTCGCTCGGCCTTGAGTCGCCGGTCATTGATGAAATCGTGTCCCCAGGATTTGCCATCCGGAGAGGCCTTCATTCCCATCCAGTATGAGTAAAAATCCCACCGCCATTTTTCGCCGTACGGCTCGACGCCCGTGGTGAATCGCTCATTGCCGGCAGGTTTGGTTCCCGCTCCGCCCTGCGGCTAGGGCGTCGGCGGATTATAGCCGCCAACGTGGACGAAGTGATGAATCGGCGAACAATCAGGGTCGAACTTGACACAGAAGCGCACATAAAGCTGGTCGCAGCCGGGCAAAAGACGCCTGTATAGATGTCCTCCTGTCCCTTTGCCGCCGATATGGCTCATCAAAAGCGAATGCCTGCCGGCGCTTCCGGGCGGGACATCCGGCGAAAGTAACATAATTTCAATATCCTTCGCGGTCTCCCATCGCGATTTAACGGCATCCAATGAATCCGCCTCAAAGTTTTCTGCAAAAATCACATCAGGGTCTTTCTCAATCCCTTTATCACCTTTGTATTTACTTGCCAGACCCTTTTGTATTATCGCCTCACTTTTATCCCACTGACCACGTGGAATATCTGTTTTCCTGACCGCACTATTTCCATAACCTATAGGCAAAAAAGCAAATGTTGAAACTATTAAAAGCTTGCTAATGAAAAATCTTGACATAAATTTTGAGTAAGTCATTTTGCACTCTTATAAAAGAAAGTGAAAATCCAACGCTACAACCAGGTAACAAGGATTCTAACCTTGACTAACGGATATAGAATCAAGAGCACACCGATAAAGTTTTGGAAACTATCTCAAAAGGCAAAATCTTTTCGCAAATCCTCTTTTTCGTTCGAGGATAAACTCCGCGAGAAATCTTTTATCTGGTCCGGCCAGACCCTTCGACCTGGCCTTGTTGGGACTCAAGGTGACAGTTTTAAGATAGTTTCGAATACTAACGGGTCAGTTAATTTTTTTGCCGGTTATCTCTCTGGCGCCTCGTGGCGTGACGGATTGGCCTTTGAGGGTCGTTCCGTCAAGCTTGCACTTAAATTCCATTGTAACTTCCCGTTCGTTAAATTTCATATTCACTTTGAAGGTCACCTGGTCTCCTTCGACTTTCAGGTCCGCGATGGGCACTTCGCTGTCACGAAGCGTGTATGTGCCGGTCATATCTTCCTTAATCTTCAGTGTGCGCGTGCGAGCTGGCCGGTCAGACGTGGCGGCCTCATTGATTTCCCACGTGCCAACCAGTGCTGCCAAGGCCATCTCTACCTTTTTGCCGGTCAAATCACGTGTGCCATTGGGCGTGACGAGCTGCCCGCTGAGGACCTTTCCTTCAAGCTTACCCTTGAACTCCATCGTGAACGTCTGGTCGCCGAAACCGGTCTCTATGTTGAAGGTTACCTGGTCGCCTTCGAGCTTGAGGTCTTTGATGGGAATCTCGGCGCCAAAAATTTCATACCTGCCGGTCAGGTCTCCATAGACAGTCAGCACCCTCGTCCGCGGACCTTGCCCGGAGGTGCTTGTCAGTTCCCATTTTCCGACAAGAGCCGCCCCTACTCGCTGGCCATTGACGGCTATGTCGCCGCGGTCACTTTTGATTGTTCCGGTCAGCTTGTGACCTGAAACAGCGCCCTCAAAGGTCGATGCAAATTCCCTGTCTTGAAACTTGCTCTTTCGAGTAAAGGTCAGCTTTCCATCCTGGAATTTCACATTGGAAACTACGCTCTCACCAAATCCGCTGGTCCACTTGGCATCGAGCGTGCCATCCGGCTTCTGAGATATTGAGAGCTTCGCAGTGACATCTCGGTCTCCAATTTTGTAGCTGAGGTCCCACTGGCCAAGAACGATGGGTTTGGGCTTTGTTCTCGCGCCGTTCGCAGCGAATTCTCTGCGGTCAGATGTAAATTTGCCCAGAAGTTTGCCATCCTGGAGAGTTCCCTCGTAATTCATTCTAAATTCGTTATCCTGCATCGTGATGATGCGAACAAAGGTGAGCTTTTGGCCGTCGAATTTCACATCGGACAGCTCCGCTAATCCCCACTTGCCTGTGAAAGAGCCGTCTGCCTTTTTGGAAATAGACAACGCGGCAAAGCTCTGCCGACCGCCGAACTCCATTGTGATCTCCCAATCACCTGTGATATCTTCGACTGCGAGCACAGGCGATGTCCCTGCTGCTAAAGCAAGGATGAGGACCAAAAATAAAGATTTTCCTGTTTTCTGAAATGTCACTCGATTCATAATACGCTCTCCTAATAAATGAATTTTAAAAATCTTCAGCTACTGCCAAATTAAGAATTCATAATATCTCCTGAGCGTGGATAGTGCAAGAATCTTTCACTAAAGTGGATAGACAAAATAACACCCGCCCCGACCAATTTGCGCACCCTTCTATAAAACAACTGGGGAACACAAATTCTAACCTTGATTAACTGATCCAGAGGCAGCAGCCCACTGATAAAATCATGATGAGGCAAGCCCCGCCGTGACGAGTCAGTTTATCATTCCCGCAAAACCGGGGTCGCAGAACCAGCTATAAGACGGAAAGGTCCTAAGGTTACAGTAGAGCACACGGCGCGCTCACGGCGTCTATTGAAGCGAATTGTTAGGCACCTCGGTAGCCGAGCACAAACAAGACAGTGCAAAACGATAGGACAAAAGTGGCAATCCCAGCAGCCCAAACACTACTCCAAGAGAAAGCATTTGTCACTATCTCAGTGTTAGAATAAACGATGGTGAACGAGCCAATCGCAAGCAACAGGACAAGAAAAGCGGCAAACAAACATATCATAGCCAGACACAAAAGTCCCCGCCGACCATCCGCGGCGTAATGTCGAATTATTACAGTTGGTACCAGCCAGAGCCCGCTGAAGAGTAGAAGGGCTACAAAGACTGACGGGATGTCGGGCCCATGCCATTGGCGTTGGATGATATGGTTCCACCGGCCATTGTCGAGTCGGTGCTGGAGGAGGGAAATGGCCTCGTTGAGATCATGCTTCATCATCACAAAAGCAACCGTCACCAGACCAAAGGCAATGCTCATCACAAGAACGCCGAGCCAAGGTAGATGTCCTGACTTAGCGAGCAAGACACCCCAGCGACAGCCCAAAGAGCTTCGCGTCATAACTTGATCTCCTTTATCCGCTCAAAGCACCTGACTATTGTTCGTATGGTTTCAGCATAGCAACCCAACCTTCTTGTCGTTCAAAGTCGTAATAGAATTATTAGGTAAATTTTTGAGTTATCAAATCTTTATCAAATTCAAGCGAGTAAGATAGAACCGTTCTTAAATCTATCTTTTTAGAGGCATTCAGGATTTCTATGCTCACAATTTTATCCTGCGAAGTTGTATCTAAATTAACGCCTTCAGAAATCTCTATAACCCCATCCGGCGTATCATCTCCCAGCTTTAAATACAAAGCATCTACTTCATCATCATAATATACTTTCATATTTTTCTCCCTTTTTTCAAAGGATAATTCGTTACTATCGTTATTACATCATCTTCAACGGCAACTACAATTTTTAGCGGATACTTAAATCCTTCCACATTTTCTACAATTTCGTTTATCCCTTAATGAGATAAGTCTTTGTTTTCAAGAACCCTTAAAATTACAGACTCTGAAATGTTATATAATTTTGCTCTTCTTTTTGCATGACGAGAGAATTCTATCTTCATAAATCAAGTCCACTTTCCTTCTGGTGGGTAGTCACAGTAAGAGGCATCCCCTTCTCATCTCGCACCTCCAAACATTCCTTGATTGCATCCTGAATGTTAGTCTCTGCCTCCTGTTCGGTCTTGCCTTGACTGACACAGCCGGGGATAGAGGGACATTCAGCAATGAAAACCCCATCTTCATCCCGAAATATAGTTATAATGAACTTCATATTTTTCGTTCTCCTTTATTCCAGAACCATCATTAAATAATGTTACCTGGGGAACAAGGATTCGGACCTTGACTAACTGATCCAGAGTCAGTTGTGCTACCGTTACACTATTCCCCAATATAATCGTATTGCGTCAACCAATCAGCAAAGCCCTATGTCGGTGTTTATTATTTTCTTTTTTCGGCAAAGCCGGTAAACTTAAGCAATTTCCAGCCTGACGGCAAAAGTGCGGCGGCCAGCGCTGTCTTAAAAATATCACCGACGATAAAAGGATACAGGCCCACAGCCAGGATGCCGGTATTTCCTATCGACACTCCAAGAATAAATCTCAAGCAAAACAGCCACAGCAGGCCGAAGGCGTAAATTATCATATTTCCAAAGACCATTGCCATCGCAGTGGTGGTGACTTGCCTGTCCCATCCTCTCGCGGCTAAAAACCCTACCGCGCAGGCAGCAAATACAAAGCCAAGAAGATAACCTCCTCTTGGTCCCACAAGCACGCCGGGGCCGCCGGTTCCCATCGCAAAGACAGGCAGCCCTGCCACTCCTTCAATTATATACGCAAGGACACTCAACGCTCCTCGCCGGGCCCCAAACAACGCCCCTATCATTAGCACAGCAAAGGTCTGACCCGTTACAGGAACAGGACTGAACGGCAAGGGGATTGCGAGCTGGGCGCTTAACGCAATAACCACTGAGCCAGCGATAATCAGTCCGAGGTCATAAAGGCCGGCCCGCTTTTTCTCATAAGGCCGAAGAACATCAACTACAGTTGCACTCGTCAGCATATCCATCTATACACCAATAACAAAACTTTTCCTTGCTCCGACACAGCCAACAACGCCACGACTTTCCTGTCACAACGACTCTATCGAAATTTCAGCGACAGCGCAAATCGCCTTGGCAGCCCTTAATAGATCCTTCCCTTCCGCAGCCCCCTTTTTTGTCTTCGACAGAAGACAAGGGGGGCAGTCGTGGCATTATAGGAGAAATCCTTCTCTCCGTCAAATCCCGCAATTGGCGATGGATAACCTCCGCCGGCTCGGGTGCTGCCGCCGGCCTAAACTTCTTTGTTCAATTCAGCCAGCAGTATCCCCTGCAGTTTGTGCAGCTCCAAGAGATGTCCCACATACTTTGCTGCTTTAGTTTGGCTGCCGGCTTTAGAGGGCTTTCCGCCTGAAACTGCCGCTTTTGCCTTTTTCCTTGTCCTTGCAGATTTTGCCATTTTATTTCCTTCCGCATATTGACCAGACTGAAATTAGTCTCTACAATATCGCAGATACGATTAATAATGGCAAATATTAACGCATTTGCGAATTATGGCAAGGCAAATCTTCGCAAATATGTAAAAATATGCGCAATCTCGACGAAAACGCAGTAATTGAACGGATTAAAGGGCTGCGCAAACAATATGCAGGCAATAGGGGCAGAAGCGAATTTGCACGCGCTTTAGGTGTAAGTCCTTCTACTTACAGCTATTACGAAAATAATAGAATCCCTCCGCCGCAGATCCTTCTGAAAATATGCGAGCTTACCGGGGCAGACCTGGAATGGCTGCTGACCGGACACAGCAGCCAGAAAAAATCCTCATCCGGGCCAAACACCGAGCTTCTGCAAAGATTAGACAAGCTGCTTACCGAAAATCCTGAAATGCGCGAGGCGATGTCGGCATTCGTTGAACTGCTGTGTGAGAAGAGAGGCCTTGAAGCACAACTTCACACAAGAGTTCCACCGCCAGGTTCAGCCCGGCCAGGGTGGATTCCGGTACTCGGCAGAACCGCTGCGGGCATAGTTCACTTCTGGAACCAGGAGCTTTTGCCTGAGCCGAAGCAGGCTGTTACGGAGCTTGACGAAATAGTAAAAAAGCACCTCGGTAAAGAGATTGTCGGCTCTACAGACGGGACCATTTCGGTAGATTTGCAGGCAAAAGCCCTGCTGGAAAACGTCAAAGAAAACCGTGCAAATCTCATTCAGGTCTGCGGCCAGCCCCCGAATGGTTCTGTCGGGGGCCAGCCCGGCGAAATTGTGGAATTCGTCCAGTGTGAGCAGCTTCACAGGTTATTTCCCGACAGTTTCGGCCTGCGGATAGATGGCGACAGTATGTCACCACGGATAAATGATGGTGACATCGTAATATTAAGTCCTTCGATGCCCGCCGCTCAGGGCCATATTGCGGTAGCGCGCATCGCGAATCAGATAGGCGTTACCTGCAAGCTCATAAGGGCGAGCGACGGCAGCATCCATCTTATACCGATAAATGAAAAGTATGACACAAAGGTCGTCGCCAAAAAGGACCTGCTGTGGGCATTAGCGGTCCTGTGCCACATAAG
>Ga0315282_10017403_pt1 | contig 10384 bp, 5 predicted proteins | sample YL17G07_20_MG_FD_203693 | JGI IMG/M metagenome (GOLD analysis project Ga0315282, IMG submission 203693) | Sediment microbial communities from Yellowstone Lake, YNP, Wyoming, USA - YL17G07_20 | ecosystem: Environmental > Aquatic > Freshwater > Lake > Sediment | place: USA: Wyoming | collected... | reverse complement strand
GCCTGACTGGCGGCTTGGGCATGGGCAAGTCTGCTTCCGCCCAGTTGCTTCGCGCCCACGGCGTGGCCGTGGTGGACACAGATGACCTGGCCCGCCGCGTCGTCGAGCCGGGCCAGCCCGTGCTTGAGCAGGTCCGTCAACTCTTCGGCCCCGAGGCGGTCGGACCGGATGGCCGCCTGCGCCGCGCCGAGTTGGCGCGCCGCGTTTTTGCCCAGCCCGCCGCCCGCAAACAGCTCGAGGCCCTCCTCCACCCCTCCATCCGCGCCCTCTGGCAGAGCCAGGTTGCCGCCTGGCGCAAGGAAGGCCGTCCCTGCGCCGTCGTCATTATTCCCCTTTTGTTTGAAACCGGGGCCGAAGCCCACCTGGACGCCACCATCTGTGTCGCCTGTTCCGCCGCTACCCAGCGGCAGCGTCTCCTGGCCCGCGGCTGGACCAGCGAACAGACGGACCACCGCCTCCGCGCCCAATGGCCCGTCGAACAAAAAATGGCCCGCGCCGATTACGTCGTCTGGACCGAAGGCGGCCTGGACATCCATGCCGCCCAACTCGCCCGCATCGTCTCGCGCGAAGGCGGCAAATAGCCGGTGATCTTCTCCTGCTGGCCGACGGCCAAAGGCGCGTGCGGCCGCTTCATTGTCCACCGGGCGCCGGTGCTTTTTGCCCAGATGCACATTGATGCATCAGCGGAGATGTTCGAGGCCGGCGTGGGCCAGGCGGTGATGGACGGGGTGCGGCAGCCGCTGCGCCAGCGGCCCGACCTGGGGAGGAGCCAATTAAGGCAGAAAAATATCGGCAGAAAGATAAATGGTAACTGTTCAGGCGGGGGCCGTAGGGCAGACCTCTGGTCTGCCGGTTAAAGGGGCCTCTGGCCCCGACGGTGGCGGGGGCCGCGTCCACCGAGCCGGAGGCTCCGTGAACCGGCAGACCGGAGACCTGCCTCACACCTTCTAAGTAACTACTTTACAACACGTTGATGGGCAAGTGCTTACAAAATCCGCTAAAAACCACTTTTCGACCGGCAAATGGCCAAGTTACCTTCTTCCGCCCGCCGCCCATAGGGCGGTTGATTTGCTGAGCAGTTACGATAAATTAAAACCCGCATTTTTCTGACCACATTCTTCTGCCCATCCTTCCTCCATGCCACCCGCCTCACGTTGCGGCATTGGGCTGCTTTTGCAGCCGCGCCAGGTTGCGGGCGGCCCCGTCAATCCAGTCGCCGGCGGGCAAGGCGTAGGGGCGGAAGGTCTCCAGGTGGCCTTCCTGCTCATTGGAGAAGAGGGCGCGGTGCAGGCCGAGGGTGCTGGCCTTGGGATTATCGATCAGGCTGGCGGAATCGTTGGCGCTCATCTGGAAGAGCACCCGCAACTCGAATTCGCTGAAGGCCTTTCGGCTGAGGAACCGGTTCACGTTATTGTAAGTGTCGCAGGAGGCCAGCACGTGGAAGCCGAGCCGGGTGCCCTCGCACACCAGGTTGTTGAGCACCGCCGCCGGGTTGGGCGCCGCCTGGGCATCGGCGGCGAAACCGAAATCCTCTTCGTAGCGCAGCCGGCTGTATTTCTGGAGCGCGTGAATGACCAGGAAGATCGGCGGAGCCGCCTCCGCGTCTGCGGCCTCCGCCCGTTGCTTCATCTCCGCCGCCAGGCCGCCCATGAGCTCGGCCAGGTCGCCCGCTTTGGCCACCGTCACCGTGTGCGGGATGGCCCGGAGCACACCCTCCAGGAAGGCCCGCTGGGGTGAGCCCGGGGCCGTGCCATCGCACAGGATGAAACGCGCCCCGCCCAGCGGATACTGGGCGGCCAGCGCGACCAGGCTCAGGGCCAGGATGGCCAGGATCGCCTCCTCGCGCTGCCCAACCAGCAGCAGGTTGTTGCCGCTTTGCCGGTAGAAGATCGCCTCAGTTGGCCCTTTGATCGAGTTCGGCGCGCCGAGCCAGATGCGCGGCGCGACGGTCGGTTTTAGAGACTCGGCCGCCAGCAGGTCTTGCAGCACCGCGTTTTCCCGCACGTCCGCTGGCGCGTTGCCTTCGAAAACAATCGGTCCCCGATGGGCCTGCCCCTCCTGCTCCGCCCGCCTGCGCACCTTGCCCAGGTAGGTCTCCCGCACGTCGTCCGGCAGCCACACCACCTGGAAGGGGCTGTTGCCCTCCAACATGCCGGCCGAATCGTTGTAGATGCCTTCGCCCGGCCGGGAGAGCAGCCGGGGAGCCGCGTTGTTGTCGTCCATGATCAGGTAGGCGTCCGCCTCGTTGCACTGGAGGGCGATGCGGATGACCATCTGGCCCAGCGTCGTGCGCGCCACCGTGTAGGCGCCGCCCAGGGTCTGCGAGCCCAGCAGCACGTGCAGCCCAAAGGCGCGGCCCTGGCGCACAATGCGGTCCAGCAGCAGCGAGGCGGTTTGCGCGATCCGGTCGTCCTCGACAAAGAACTCCTGGAATTCATCGATGAGCAACAGGCAACGCGGCACCGCCTCGCCGCCGCCCGCCCGTTTGTAGCCGGCCAGGTCCTGCACGCCCAGGGCGCGGAACAGGTCGCCCCGGCGCTTCAATTCTTCGTCCACCCGCTGGAGCACGCTCAGGCCGAACTCGCGGTCGCTCTCGATGGCGACCACCCGCGCATGGGGGAGGCGCTGGGCGGCGTAGCACTTGAATTCGACCCCCTTCTTGAAGTCCACCAGGTAGAATTCGACCGCTTCCGGGCTGCACCACAGGGCGAGGTTGGTGATGATGACGTGGAACAACGTCGATTTGCCCGACCCGGTCTTGCCGGCAATCAGCCCGTGCTGGCGCGTCCCCTTGCCGATGGCCAGGTACTGGAGCTTGGTCGCCCCGGTGCGGCCAATCGGCACGCGCAATTCGTCGGTGGTGTCTTCGCTCCAAACCTCCGCCTCCGAGGGCGTCACCTGGGCAAAGGGCACTTCCACCCGGCTTGAGTCTCGGCTCTGGAGGCCCACCTGGTGGATGAACTCGATCGCCAGGTCGGGCGGCGGCGGCGCGTCGATCACCAATTCGGCTCCCGGCAGGGGATTGCCGCTCACCACAAACTCCTTGCCTTTGCAACTCACGCAGAAGCTGCTCTTCCTCAATTCCTCGGGTATGAACTCCTGCGGCAAGGGCTGCCGCCGGTCCCAGTGAATCAGGCTATAGACCCCGCACCTGGCCCCGCTGGCGGCGATGCTCAGCAGCCGCTTGGCGGCGGTCTCACTGAAGTTCACCGGAAAATCCGCCACCACAAGGAAATGATACTTCTCGGCAATCACGCCCGCCTGCTCGTTGTATTGGGCGATGGTCGCGTATTCATTGCGCAGGTACATCTGGATGACCTTCTCCATGTGCTCGTTCAACTCCGCCAGCCGCTGCTCGATTTGCGTGCTCTGCGTCCAGATGCGGCTGTTGATGATCTGCTCCTCGTAATCCGCCAGGTGCATGACCCCCGCAAAGTTCTGCCCCAGCCCGACCGGGTCGAGGATGGAGAAGTTCAACCGCCCGGGCGGCGCGGTCGCCAGCAGCCGCAGGATGATGTTGTTCAGCGCGCCGATGGCCTCCTCCTGGCCGCTCTCGGCCGTCTCGAATAGAATCGAGCCCTGCTCCGGGTAGGCCAGCGAAAGCGCCAGCGAAAACCGGGCCGGGCCGGGCAGCGCCAGGCGCGAGTCCTTGGGCAGGCCCTCGCAGAGCCGGGCCACGTCCACTGCCAGGTGCCCGAACTTGGCCCCGGCCAGGAATCTTTCCGGGGGGAGCCAGTGCTTCCACACCGGCGCCGACCACGGGGGAAAGAGCTGTTCCGCGAAGGCGTTGATCCCGGCGATGGCGGCATAGAGCGGCGACAGCCCGCTTTGCCACTCGCTCGCCAGTACCCGACAATCAGCCTCATAGTCCCCCTCGAGCTTTTTCTCCCTTTCCTGGCTGGCCGCCACCAGCGCCTGTTGCTTTGCCTCCGCCTCCCGCTTCAGGCGCCCGAGCGTTTCGGTGTGGCGTCGCCCCAGCCGTTCCAATTTGAGCGCGTGCAGTTGCTCGTGCCGGGCGGTCACCTCCACGGTCTTTTCGTCGCTCCTCATCCGCCAGGAGACCCGCCTCTCGCCCGCCTTGGCCAGGGTCTGGTTCAACTGCTGGTCGACGGTCCCGGTGGTTTTTTGGTAAGCGTCCTGGAGGCGCTGGAGTTCCTGCTGGTAATGCGCCTCGGCCTTTTGCTGGCAGCCGTTGTGCAGGGCGCGGGCCTTGGCCAGGGTGTTCGCCAGCGAAGCCGCCAGCGGGCCGGCCTGACGCCCGGCGGTGTGGCGCACCGTGAAAATAAGGGCAAACGTGGCCGCCGCCGCCCCGGCCGCCGCCGGGTAGGACAAGGAATCATGGCCGAAATGCCGGAGCAGCGGAACCAGCGGCACCTCGCCGAGCGCCAGCAACAGCCAAAGGGGCCAGTACCTGAAAAGGCGGACCAAGAGGTGGCGCCGGAACTGCCTGAGTTCGCCTCCCGCTTTGGCCAGCAACTGGCGCAGTTCCTCCAGCAGCGCCTTCTCATCCGCCGAAACATCGGCCTGGGCCTTTTCGTAGGCCTCAGCAAACTGCCGCAGGAACCTTCGGTAACCGCCGAACGCGACTTGGACGGCCCTTTCCAGGCCGGCCAGCAGCGCCTCTTCCTCAGCCAGGCTGGCCTTGTACTCCTCGAACCGCTTGACGTTGGCCGCCAGGCCCGCTTCCCGCTCGCGCTCGGCCTGGAGCATGGTTTTCTGGAACGCGTATTTCCGGGCGCCGGTCTGGTTCTCGATCCATTCCAGGCCCTTTTCTTTGCTGGCCTGGTAGGCCTTGCCGATCCGCAGCTTGCGCCGCTCGTAGTTCAACTCGATGGCATTTTGGGCGGCGGCGTAGTCCGCTTCCGTCTGGCTGAGGGCCTCGGCGGTCTGGCGGGCGTGCTCGTCAATGGCCGCCTCGCGCCGCGCCCGCTCCCTGGCCATGCGGGTGCGAAAGGCGTCGTGGAGCTTGTTCGCTCGGGCGGTCAAGTCCCGGACCAGGCCCTTGAGGCCGTCCAGGAGTTCCAGGGCCTTGCCTGGTCCGGGATTGTTATTCACAGTCCTTCCTGATCCTCTGGAGCAGTTTGTCCAACTGTTCGATGACGCCCACCGTTCTGTCAACGCTGGCGATCAGTTCGGCCAGGTATTTCTCCTCGAATTCCTGGCACTTGGCGTCTCGCCAGTAGGCCTTGGTCTGCTGCCAGTGGCCCCACAAATCCCTGGTGATGCCCGACAGCCTGGTTGCGTTCGCGTTCATAGTTCATCACCTGGCCGCGCCTGGCGCAGCGCCGGCGGCCGCGGCGGTGCTGCTCCCGCTTCCGGGGGCCGGGCCGGCGGCGGCGGCGGGCGGCGGGGTCTCGGCGTATGCGTCCAGCGTCCTTACCGCTTGGGCCAAATAGGCGATGGCCTTGACCAGGTCGTTGGCCAGAATGGTGTGCAGCTTTTCCATCTGCTTCACCAGCGGCTGCACCCGGCTGTCAAACTCCCGGTTCCACTGTTTCAGGGTTCGCAACTTGTCCTCCCCCTCCTCCTGCGCGCGTTTGGCCCGGTGAAACGCCATCACTTCGGCCGCGCTCTCCTGGCGCAGCTTGGAAATCCGCGAGCTGAACAGTGCCTCCTGGGCCTGTTCCAGCTCCCGCCTCCGGCGGCGCATCTCGTTCTCCCAGTGCGTCCGCTGCTCGCTTTCCAGCCAGACCCGCACCCGCAGCACGTCCGCGCTCACCTCCTCCAGCGTCGGCCGCGCCTTGCTGATATAGACGACCAACTCGGCCCGAAACGCCTCCAGGGCGTCCACCGCCGTCACCTGGGCTCGCTCCGCCATGCCCTAGCGCTGGTTCAGATACTCCTCGATGCGCTGCGCCTTGCGCATCAGGTAAGGCGTCTGCTGGTTCGATATCTCCACAAACTTCTTCAGCGCCTTCATGATCTGTTTGAATTCCTCCGCGAACTTGCTGTGCTCCTGGTCCTGCCAGGTGTCCCCCAGCGCCGCAAACCGCGCCTGCAACGATACCAGCTTGTCCTGCAAATCGGTGTTGAACCGCTTCAGTTCCTCCGCGAATCGCCGCACCTGCTCCGGATCCATGATTGCCTGCGCCATAATCGTTCTTTCTCTTGCTCGATGGCCCGCTGCCTGCCAATGCAGCCCATTGGCTCTGCCGACTCCCCTGCATCCTGCCTGCTTTTGCCCCCCTCCGCAAACCTTTTGAAGCTCAGAGTTCCTGGCCGGCAAGACCCGTCGTAATCAGGTCAGGTTCCGCTGCGACTGCAAAACTTGCCTGCCCGCTGCGGACTCAATGACCAATAAACAATACTCAATGCTCAATACTCAATGAATCCCGATTCCCAATCGGGACTCGATTCCAAAGGTGGTCTGAGGCGCAGCCTCGCTAATTCCATTGGCTGTATTGGCTGTGTTGGCTGTATTGGGATTTTTTGTCCAAAGCCCAGCGCGCCCTCAAGCTGAATGTCCTCCGGCATTTCCATCAGCTCCTGAATAACGTGTCTCGACCCTTACCAGTCCCGCGCCCCGCCCTCCGCGCCGGCATGCTCCCCCTCCCCCGCTCACAGCTTCTCAGCACCAACGGCATTGCGGGTGGGCGGCTCCAGGCCTTGCAGGTGCCGCACGAAAAAGTCTTGCAGCCGTCTCTGCCCGTAAGCCCCCCCCGCCCCGTGTCCGCCACTGGGCACCACCAGCAGGTCAAAATCCTTTCCCGCCCGGATCAGGGCATCGACAAACCGGAATGTGCTCTCGGGCGGAACGTTGTCGTCCATCCCGCCCACTACCAGCATCAGGTAACCTTGCAGCTTGCCCGCCTGCTCGATGTTCGAGCACTCCGCATACTCCGGCCCCACCGGGTAGCCCATCCACTGCTCGTTCCAGGAGGCCTTGTCCATGCGGTTATCGTGGCAGCCGCTGTTGGCCACCGCGGCCTTGTAGAATTCCGGGTGGAAGAGCAAAGCCCCGGCCGCGCTTTGGCCCCCGGCCGAGTTGCCATAGATGCCCACCCGGCTCAGGTCGTAATACGGATATTTGGCGGCCACCGCCTTGTGCCACAAGATGCGGTCCGGCAAGCCGGCGTCCTTGAGGTTCTTCCAACAGACATCGTGGAAGGCCTTTGAGCGGTCGGCCGTGCCCATCCCGTCGATCTGCACCACGATGAATCCCAAATCGCTCAGGGCCGAAAACCGGCTCGACCCGCTGAATGACTTGGGGACGTAGGAACTCTGCGGCCCGGCGTAAATCTCCTCCAGCACCGGGTACTTCTTGTTCGGATCGAGGTTGCGGGGGCGGCAGATTATGCCCCAAATATCGGTCTTGCCGTCCCGCCCCTTGGCCACGAACACCTCCGGTGCTTCCCAACCGCGGGCCTTGAGTTCGGAAATGTCGGCCTGCTCGAACTGGCACACCCGCGCACCGTCGGCGACGCGCCGCAGCTCGTGCACCGGCGGCACCTCCACGCGGCTGTAGGTGTCAATCAGGTATTTCCGGTCCGGGGAGTATTGAATCGAGTGATTGCCGTTGCCCTCGGTCAGCGCCAGCAACCCCGTGCCATCGAAGTTGATCCGGTAGTAATGGATAAAGTAGGGGCTCTGCTCCGGGTTTTTGCCGCTCGCGCGGAACCACACTTGCCGGTTGTCCTCGTCGATGCGGTCGATGCCCCGGACGACGTACTCGCCCCTGGTGATCTGGTTCTTGATCTTGGCCTCCCGCGTATCGACCAGGTAGAGGTGACGCCAGCCGTCGCGTTCGGAGACGTAAATCACCTCGTCACTCTTCTCCAGCCAGTTGACGTAGCGGATGTTCAGGTTTTCAGTATGAGTGGTCCAGATGAAGGTCTGGGTTCTTTCGTCGATCAGGTTGCGCAGGGCGCCGGTGCGGGAATCCACTTCCATGACTCGGAACCGCTGGTGCCCACGGTCCTCTTGCTCGTAAGCGAAATGCCGTCCGTCGCGGTTCCAGCGCAGCCGGGGCGCCTCCCATTCATGCTCGAACCGCTCCACTTGCGGCTTGCTCTGCTTGCGGCCGGCCACCTCAAAGACACTCAGTTCCCAGGTTGTGAACTTGTCCCCGGGCAGCGCGTAAGGGCGCCGGTGCAGCACCGCCCGGCCGCCGCCGCGCGGCGCGGTTTCAACCAAATAGACCTCTTTGCGCTCGCCGGGGCTTATCCGCCAGGCGGCCAGGGCCTGTCCATCCGGCGCCCACTCCAATTGCCCGTAGGCGTCACCTTCCTGGCCATCCTGCGTCAGTTGGTGCTCGGCCTTATCGTCCTCCGAACGGACAAAAACATTCCGCTCCTTCACAAAGGCCGTCCATTTGCCGTCCGGAGAGCGCGTCTGGCGCGTTGCCTCGTCCTGTTCGCCCTCCCTGGTTCCCTGGCGATCGGGGTTCCGGGCCTCTGCCGGCTCCGGGGCCGGCCACTCCAGCTTCGTGGTCCGCGCCGCCAGCCCATCCTCGTTCGGCGTGCAGGAAGCGGCCTCCACCGCCGGCCAAGATGCCACCGCTCCCGGTGGTTCCTGGGCAGGCGCCCAGGCAGGCCGTGAGGCCTTCGAGGCCGAGCTGGCCGGCGCGGCGGCGCACTCGTACGAACCCAGTTTGCACTGCCAGGTCTTGTCCGCCGCCTCGAACCGGACGCTCTGGCCATCCTCGCTGAACTCAATCTCGGAGAACGGCAGGCGGTCGGCCTTGTACTGCTGCCCCGCAGCCTTCGAGAGCGCCGCCGCCAAGCGCTCATGGTCGAACGCGGGGCGCCGGGCGCCCTGTTCGGCGTCCACCAGGATAAACTCTTTGGCGCCCTCCCGCAGGTCGTTGCGGTACCAGAACTTCGTATTGTTTTGGAACCAATGCGGAGCGATGGTCGCCTTATAGACGCCGCGTTCGGGGCCTCGCCCGCGCCGCTGCGGCGACGGGCGGAGCGCATCGGCGCCCGGCTCTGCCGGCGCCGCCACCGTCAGTGAAATCAGAACGGCCGACAAAACCAAGGTCAGCGAGGCTCGTCCGGGAGTGCTTGATGGCATAGACGTTCTGGATTTGCATGATGGGGTCAACCGCCGGCTTTGCGCAACCCCCAAACCGGTATTGGCTTGCAGTTCGCCGGCGGTGGCAGCATCTTGGGCAAAACCCGGCGCTCGGGGCTCGCGCAGAGCGGGACCCGCATCGGCATGGGCTCCACAGGCCTTCCAGCCTGCCGGTTTGGGCGGTTTTCGCGCCGCTCATTTCTGCGCCGGGCCGGGCAGCCGGCCGATGAATCGGTCCCGGCGTGTGGGGAGCGGGGCTGCCCCGTTGAGATGAGCACTATGCGCCAGAACCAGTCCTTGCCTCCGACCCCCCCGCAAGGGTTGGCGCGGGCGCTGGCGGTCGAACGCCTCCGCAATGAGCGGCTGCTTAGTCTGCTCCGCCTGATTGGGGTCACACTGTTCCTTGTGATCGTGATCTGGCAGGAGGTGTTGAAGCCAACACCCCGTGAGCGGAGCTACCCCGGGCTGTTGGCGGGCTACTGGGTTTTGAGTGTCGCGCTTTTTGCCAGCGGTTGCCTCTCGGCTCGGCTCACCCGCCTCAGCAGTCTGGCCGTTCCCTGGCTGGATATGCCGTTAGTCTTTCTGATCCAACTCGGGCGAATGGAAGGCTCCACCGATCCGCGGGCGGTGGCCAATTTCACCCTGGGCCTATATTTCTGTTTCATCATGCTGGCGGCGATGACCCTCCGGGGCTGGCAGCTCCTCCTGGCTGCCGCCGTGGCCATCGTCCTGGAACAACTCCTCCAGCATTGGGCTGGCGAGTCTGCTTTGGGCGAAATTGGAGGGGTGCTGCTCATCGGCCTGGCCGCCGGGGTGTGTGATTATGCCCGCCGGCGACGCGTTGAAATGGTGAATCAGGTCTGTGCCGAACAACTCCTGCGCGAACGGCTCGAGCGCTACTTCTCCCCACAGGTGGCGCAACTCATCCAACAGCAGGCCGACCACCTGGCCAGCGGACAATCCGGCGAAGCTACCGTGCTTTTTGCCGACCTCCGCGGCTTCACCACGCTCAGCGAACAGCTTGGCAGCGCCCGCATTGTGGCCCTGCTCAACGAATTCCACACCCGCATGGTCGAAGCTGTCTTTGCCTGCGGCGGCACGCTGGACAAGTACATGGGCGACGGCCTCATGGCCTACTTCGGCGCGCCCCTGCCCCAACCCGATCACGCCCAGCGGGCCGTGCAGTGCGCCCTGGCCATGCAGGAACAACTGGCCGAGTTTAACGCGCAGCGCCTCACGCGCGGCGAACCGCCCCTGCGCATGGGCATTGGCCTTCACTCCGGCCCGGTCGTGGTCGGCAGTATCGGCGCCCCCCACCGTCGTGAATTCACCGTCGTGGGCGACACCGTCAACCTGGCCGCGCGGCTCGAAC
>Ga0315282_10017402_pt1 | contig 10384 bp, 7 predicted proteins | sample YL17G07_20_MG_FD_203693 | JGI IMG/M metagenome (GOLD analysis project Ga0315282, IMG submission 203693) | Sediment microbial communities from Yellowstone Lake, YNP, Wyoming, USA - YL17G07_20 | ecosystem: Environmental > Aquatic > Freshwater > Lake > Sediment | place: USA: Wyoming | collected... | reverse complement strand
CGGATGAGCACGATTTCCTCGATCTGCTGCTCCGCCGGGAAGAAGAGATGAGCACCGGCGTCGGCCGGGGCCTGGCCGTGCCCCACGCCGATCCGCTCCAGATGCCCTCCACCTTCCTGGCCGCGGCGACCCTGGCCCAGCCGATTGATTATCAATCGTTTGACCGCATGCCGGTGGACGTGATCTTCATGATCTTCGGCCGGCCCGACAACACCACCCTTCACCTCCGGTTGCTGGCCCGGATCAGCCGCGTCGCCCGCCTGTCCGGCTTTCTCGATCACCTGCGCCAGGTGGAAACGAGCCAGGCCTTCTTGCAAGTGGTCGAGGAGGCTGAGGACAGCCTTGCCGCCGTCTGAATTCAGCGCGCAACCCCGCATGAATTGTCGAAGGTTGATCGGGCACCATCGTAGGGCGGGTTTGGATACCCGCCCGAACTTCCGAGGTCATCGGGCGCGAATCCAATCGCGCCCTACGAGTTAAGCCGGCGGGATCAAGGGAGCTATTCCCGGCCATGAAGGAAAACCTCAAGCCCGGCCTTTGGATCCTGGCGGTATTGGGCCTGGCCGGCCAGTGGATCCTGACAAGGAGTCTGGGCGTCGCCCTCGGGCCCGGCTGGACCGCGCTCCTCTCCGGGCTCGGCATCCTCGGCGCGGCCTTCCTCATCTCCTGGGCCGCGGAGCTGGCCCAACTGGAGATCCCGCCCACCCTCGCCTTTATCCTGCTCGCCTTGCTCACCGTGCTCCCCGAATATGCGGTGGACATGTACCTGGCCTGGCAAGCCGGCAAAGACCCCCACTACGCCCACTTCGCTCTCGCCAACATGACCGGCGCCAACCGGCTGCTCATCGGCCTGGGCTGGTCCGCGATCGTGCTGGTCTTCTGGTGGAAAACCGGGAACCGCGAGATCGTGCTCGAGCCCGAACTAAAAACCGACGTCTACATCCTGCTCGCCGCCACCCTCTATTCCTTCATCCTGCCCTTGAAGCACCACCTCTCCTGGGTTGACTCCATCGTCTTCCTGCTCATCTTCGTCGTCTATGTCATGTTTGCGCTCCGCTCCGAAGTGATCGAGCCGGAGCTGGAAGGCCCGCCCGAATTGATCGGCCGCTGGCCCCGGACCTGGCGCCGCCTCTTCACCGTCCTCTTCTTCCTGATCGCCGGCTACACCATCTATATCGCCGCCGAACCCTTTGCCGAAAGCCTGATCCAAAGCGGCCGCCAGCTCGGCGTCGAAGAGTTCCTGCTCGTGCAGTGGCTGGCCCCCCTGGCCTCCGAAGCGCCCGAGTTCCTGGTCGCCATCCTCTTCGCCTGGCGCATGAAGCCCGGACCCAGCTTCCATACCATGCTCTCCTCCAAGATCAATCAGTGGACCCTGCTCGTCGGCATGGTCCCCCTCGCCTTCTCCCTCTCCCTGGGCCGCCTCGGCGCCCTGCCCATGGACGCCCGCCAAACCGAAGAAATCTTCCTCACCTCCGCCCAGTCACTCTGCGCCGTCCTGATCCTCTTTAACCTCCGTTTCTCGCTCCGCGAAGGCATCCTCCTCTTCACCCTTTTCTCCACCCAACTGCTGCTGCCCTGGTCCTTCATCCGCTACGCCTACGCCTTCCTCTACCTGTTGCTCGCCGCCGGCATGTTGATCCGCGACCTGCGACAACGGGAGAAAAACTAAATTGAATTTTTTTTCGATTGACCCTATAATTCTGAAGAATTGACCAAGGGTCCCGAGTGAAGAAGAAAAAAGTCAAAGCTGCGGTCCGCGATTACCGCCTGCCCTTTCTATTCGCGGTCAGCTTCCTGTCCCTATTCCTCGAATTGCTTTTGATCCGGTGGATCGGAACCGAGATTCGGATCTTCGCCTACTTTCGCAACCTGACCTTGATTTCCTGCTTCCTGGGGCTGGGGATCGGGTTCAGCCTCAAGCGCTTTCGCCTGGGCCTGCTCTCCGCGCTATGGGTGATCGCCGGCGTGGTGGCCGCGGCCCATCCCAAGGCCGTGATCCACGGCGTCAGCCTGCGCTATATTCCCAACTACCTGGCTTTTCCCGAATATAACATCTGGTATGCGCCCGTGAAGGCCTCCCTGCTCAAGATGATCGCCGGCTACAGTATGCTGGCCGCGGTCGTGGTCGCGCTGGCCGCGATCATGATTCCCTTCGGCCAAATCCTGGGCGATCTCTTTTCCTCCTCTTCCAATCGGCTCCGCGATTACTCGATCAACCTGGCCGGCAGCCTCGCCGGCACCTGGGTCTTCTTTCTCTTCAGTTACCTGAATACGCCTCCCCAGGCCTGGTTCCTGCTCGCCGCCGGAGCCATGGCCGCGCTGGTCCGACCCTGGCCGAAACGGACCGCGATTGCCATCGCGGCCTGGATCGCAATCGTGTTTCTGAGCACGGTCAAAGATCCTCCCAACATCCGGACCTACTGGTCACCTTACCAAAAGCTGGAGCTGTCGAGTTTTTCCATGGACGCCGGCGGGATCAAGATCCCGGCTTTCCAGGTTTTCATCAATTCGGCCTCTTACATGGTCATCCTGAATCTTTCCGACACCATGTACCAACTCTATCCGACCGTGTTTATCAAGGATAAGGCCCCTTATTATCCTTACAACCTGCCCTATCAATTCCATCCCCGGCCCAAACGGGTGCTGATCGTGGGCGCCGGCGGCGGCAACGACACCGCAGCCGCGCTCCGCAACGGCGCCGAGGAGATTGACGCGGTGGAAATTGATCCGGTCATCGCGCGACTGGGCCGGACCTACAACGTCGAAAAACCTTACAATAACCCGCGGGTGAACTTGATCATTGATGACGCCCGGTCCTATTTCAAGAAAACCACCAAGCGTTACGACATGATCGTCTTCGCGCTGCTCGACTCGCACACCCTGCTCTCCAATTTCACCAACATCAACCTCGACTCCTACGTTTACACCCGGGAGAGCATCGAGGAAGCCAAGGCCCATTTGGCCGAGGGCGGGATCATCTCCTTGAGCTTCTTCGTGCAGACCAACTATGTCTGGCTGGGCTGGAAAGTGTACCGTCTCGTCACCGACGTCTTCGGCCAGCCGCCGCTGGCGATTAACAATTACGGCCCCGAAATGGTGCACGGGACGGGAGGCTTCCTGCTGTTGTGCGGCGACCGGGAGGGGATTAACCGCCAGATCGCGGACAACCCGGCGCTCGCCGATCATGTGCGCAAGTTTCGCGTCTCGGAAGAAAAAATCCAAGAGAGCCAGAAGGAAAACCTGCCCGTTCCCAGCGACGACTGGCCCTACCTGTATTTGAAGCACCGCCAGATCCCCAATCTTTATTACATCCTGTTTGCGGTCCTGATCCTGCTTTTGATTCCCGCCATTCCTCCGTTGATCCCGAACCAGCCGCTCGGCTTGAGCCACTTCCTGTTTCTGGGCGCCGGCTTCATGCTGGTCGAGGTCCACTCCATTTCCAAGGCGGCCCTCTTGTTCGGCTCCACCTGGATCACCAACGTGGTCATTATCTCCGCCATCCTGGTGATGGTCTTGCTGGCCAACTTGCTCACCCTGCGCTACCGGTTCGAACGAATGCACTGGTGGTACCTGGGGATCCTGGCCAGCCTCTTTTTGTCCTACGAAGTGCCGGTGGACCGCTTCCTGGTCGGGAGCTATTGGACCCGCGGGATTATCGTGGGCGCTTTCTATTCCCTGCCTTTGTTCTTCGCCGGGGTGGTCTTTGCCAGCTCGATCCGCAAGGTCCAGGGAATGGAAACCGCCTTTGCCGCCAATATGCTCGGCTCCGCCCTGGGCGGGATGCTTGAGGTCGCTTCCTTCCTCTATGGGCTCAAGTCGGTGGTGCTGATCGCCCTGGTCCTCTATATCGCTTCGGCCCTGACTTTGAACCGCATCCCCCTCCTCCAAAAGAAAAGAAAATAGCCGGCACCAGATCGTCTTTCACCCCGGCCAGAGCCGGAGAAAAATGCTCTTCCCGGATCGTGGCCGGAGTTTCGCTACGAAGCTTAGCGGCGCTGCATGAGCAGCTTGAGGGCGTGGGACTTGAGCTGGTTTTTGACGCTGGAAGATTTGGCGATTTTGGAGAGGTCTTTGGGGTTGAGACCGCCCAGAAGATGGAGGCAGAGCGGGAGGGGCGCCCGGGGACAAATCACCATCTGGTAGCGGACCTCGTCGTTCCCCATCCAACCGGAATTCTTGGCAATGGCCTGGATCAGCTCGAGGCTGGTCCCCGGGTTCTTGAGGATCATGAGCACCTCGGCCGCGCCCAGGCGGGGGTTCTGGATGACAAACTTCATGATCTGCTTGTCGCCCTCCTGGATCAGCACGTTGAGCACCTGGCGGGCGCCCTGCTTGGCCAGCTTGATCTTTTCCGGCAGCGAGGCCGAGCGGACCGCCTGAAAAATGTTGACCCCGTCGCCGACGCCGATCCCCCCTCCTCCCTTGGCTTCTTCCTCGGCTCCGGCCGCTTCTTCCGAGCCTGCCTCCTCGGCCTCGGCTGACTTTAGGGGCGCGGGTGCTTCCTCCGCCGGCTTTAGGGGCGCGGGCGCTTCCTCCGCCGGCTTTAGGGGCGCGGGCGCTTCCTCCGCCGGCTTTAGGGGCGCGGGTGCCCCCACCCGCGCGTCAGCCGCAAGCTCGCCGCACTCCGGCGGCAACGCCTGCAACTGCAGCGCCATGCCCGGCGGCAGCCCGGGCAGCGGCTGCTCCGCGGTGGCCACGTAAACTACCGTGCCGATAAGCTCGATCGGGCGATTGACTCCGGGAACGGTCAGACCAAGCTGAATCCGGGCATGGAGCGGCAAAGGCTGCTCGCTGGGAAGAAAAATGCCCAGGTTCTTGAGGTTGGCCTCGTACTCCCGGGCAAATTCGTCCCGGCTCTCAAACTTGAGCTCGAACCGAGTTCCGCCCTGGCTGACCACCATCATGGCTTCAGCCCTGCTTGCTCTCCTGGAAAGCCTGCAGCTCCCGCTTGGCTTCCCGGCAGTTGGGGTTGCACTCGACCGCCAGGCGAAACTCGGCGATAGCGTCCTCGAGCCGGCCCTGGTCCTTGAAAATCTTGCCCAGGAAAACGTGGAGCGAATCCAGCCGCGGGTTCATCTGGATGGCCATCCGGATTTTTTCCTGCGCCAGCGCCTGCCGCTTGGCCACGTCCAGATCCGGGTTCATGTAGATGGTCCAGCCCAGGTAACCGTAATACTCCGGCTCCTGGGGACGCAGCCGCACCGCTTTTTCGAACATGGCCTGGGCCTGAACAAAATCGCGGTTGCGCACGCACTTCATTCCCTCTTGCAGGCACCGCTCCGATTCCAGCGTCCGCTGCTGGCGCCGCTGGGGCGAGGTCTCATCCAACTGCGCCAGGTATCCCGCCCGCCGCGGCCCGGTCTTCAGGCTTTCGTAAGCCCGGATCAAGCGGGTGCCGATTTCCTCCAGCTTGGCCTCGGCCTCGGCCGGCAGCGCGCTATGGAAAAGGGCGCGATCAAACTCCGCCATCCGCCGATGGTAAGCCTCGTCCACTTCCGCATCGCCCGCGTTCCGGCTCACCCCCAGCACCGCGAATAAGTCCATGGTCTTGATCTCCATGTAGGCGCTGAGAATGTCTTCCGGACCTTTCAGCTTCGCCTCGGCAACGGGCAGCTCCTCCTCGACTTCGGGCGCGGTCTCCGCGCCGGCCGCGAAGGGAAACTCCAGGCGCGGAGCCGAGGCTTTTTCTCCCGCCAGAACCTCCCGGAGCTCCTGGCACGGCTTGCCCCCCGGCTGGATCAGCCCGGTGAGCAAGAGCAGGTAGAGCAGGCGCGACGCCACGCCCGGCTCGCCGATCGCCTCGCGCAGCGCCGGCAGGGTGTGGTTCCAGTTCATCCGGGGCAACGCCGCGGCCGCGGCCTCGCTCAAGGCCAACGCTTTTACCCGTTTCCGAAAATTCTCGTCCGGCACGATCGGGTCCAGAGGCACCCGCACCAACTCCCGCTCGATGATGCCGAGCGGCATGTAGCTCTGGGTGCCCTGGACCAGAAGCTCGTAAAAATTGAACTCGAACCGGTAGAGATCTTCGACAAAACTTACTTCCGGCTCGAAGTGGTAATCGCCCTCGCTCCAGGCAAAGGCGGCCAGGATTTTTTCAAGATTGTGGCTCTTGACCGCCTGGTACAGTTCCTTGGGCTTGAGGCAACCCAGCTTGACCAGGGCCGCGCCCTGCATCATCCCCTGCGAGAGCATGAGCTGAATGCTCTTCTCGTAGTCCTCTTCGCTGATCTTGCCGGTCTTGATCAGGTAGCGGCCCAGGGTCTCGTCCCGGCCGGTGCTTTCCGCGTTGACCGGCACGCCCGAGACCAGGTAAACGGTCTTGGACATGCCCTTCCGGCTCAACTTCAGCACCCCGGTCTCCTGCATCTCGTACAGGAACATCAAGAGCCGGGCCGGCAGGTGATCAGCGATTTTTCCGTGCAGAATCCGCATCGCTGGCTTGACTCGCTTCCACCACAAACTCCCGGGCCAGGGCCGGCCGCGCCGCCGCCGGCACCGCCGCCAGGTTCAGACACTCCTCCAAACTCCGAAATCCCCCCCGCCGAATGCGTTCCTGGAGGATCTCTTCCGCCCGCTTGCGGCCCAGGCCGGGCACACGCTCCAACTCGGGTAACCTGGCCCGGTTGAGATCCAGGGGCAGGCCGAGCGCATAGCGGGCCGAATTGCTCAAGCAGGCCGCTCCCCCGGAAACCTCGGTTCCTCCCTGCAGGCGCAAGCAGGAAGCCCGAGCACCCGCGGCCGGCCCCGCCGCTTGGATCGCCCCGGCCAGTTGCGGCCGTTCGGCCGGGACTGCAAACCCTCGGCCCTGAAAGGCAACCGCCACCCGACCGGAACCATCCGCGCCGGCCGGCCGGCTCCATCCCGCAAAGCGCAGCAGGACCAATCCCGCCAACACCGCGGCCAGCGTCCACTCTCGCCACGCCTCGGCCTGGCTGCGGCCGGGACTGCCGGTCCGGGCAGGGGGTCCGGGGTCAGGTCTTGACATTTGACATTTGGAATCTCTTTTTACTTCCGGCGCGCCTTGCGATCTTTGTATAATTTATAGTCAATACTATCAATCAATGCCTGCCAGCTTGAAAAAATTGATACTCCGGCGGTCTTACCTCGTTTTCCGCCGCGACTTGCGATCTTTGTACAGCTTGTAATCAATGCTGTCAATCAAAGCCTGCCAGCTCGCTTCAATGATATTATCCGAGACCCCCACCGTGGCCCACTGGTCCCGGCCGTCGGTGCTCTCGATCAGCACCCGCACCTGGCTGGCCGTGCCCAGTCCGGCCGGCAGCACCCGCACCTTGAAGTCAATCAACCGCACCGCTCCCAGCGACGGATAAAACCGCAAGAGCGCCTTGCGCAGCGCGTTATCCAGCGCGTTCACCGGGCCCACGCCCACCGCGGCCGTGTGCTCCTCCTGGCCGTCCACCTCGACCATGATCGTGGCCTCGGCCCGCGGCATCCGGTCTTCCGGCCGCTTCTCGTCAATCACCCGGAAGCCCTTGAACCGGAAAAACTTCCGCCTCCCCTTGAGCGCCTGCTGCATCAACAGCTCGAAGCTCGCCTCCGCCCCCTCGAACTGGTAGCCCTGCTCCTCCAGCGCCTTCAACTCCTCCAGGATGCGCCGCGCCTCCGGGCCGGCCCGGTCCAGCCGCAACCCGAACTCTTCCGCCTTGGCGGCCAGGCTGGACTTGCCGGCCTGGTCCGAGATCAGGATCCGCCGCTTGTTCCCCACCGCCTCCGGCAAAACGTGCTCGGAAGTGGCCGGGTTCTTCTGCACCGCGTCGCCGTGCTGGCCGCCCTTGTGCGCGAAAGCCGCGTCGCCCACGTAAGGCTGGTGCACCGGCGGGATCAGGTTGGCGAGCTCGTAAACGAAGTGCGAAAGCTCGCGGAGCTGCTTGAGCTTGCCCGGCTTAAGGCAGGGCCGCTTCAGCTTGAGCGAGAGCGCCGGGATGATCGAGCAGAGGTTGGCATTGCCGCAGCGCTCGCCGAACCCGTTGATCGTGCCCTGCACCTGGCTGGCTCCGGCCTCCACCGCGACCAGGGTGTTGGCCACCGCCATCTCGCCGTCGTTGTGGGTGTGGATCCCCAGCGGCGCCTCCACCCGCCTCGCCGCCTCGGCCACCGCGGCGCTCACCTCGGCCGGCAAACTGCCGCCGTTGGTGTCGCACAGACAAACCAGCTCCGCGCCCGCGGCGGCCGCGGCCGCCACCGCGGCCAGGGCATACTCGCGGTTGGCTCGATAGCCGTCAAAGAAATGCTCGGCGTCGAAGAACACCCGCCGGCGGCGCCGGCAGAGGTAAGCGATGGATTCGCGGATCAGGTCGAGGTTGTCTTCCAGGCTGATCCGGAGCACGTCGCGCACGTGCAGGTCCCAGCTCTTGCCCACGATCGCCACCACCTCGGTCTGGGCCGAGAGCAAAGCTCGCAGTTGCTCGTCCTGCCGGCAGGGCACCCCCTTCTTCCGGGTCGAGCCGAACGCCACCAGGGTGGCGTGGCGCAGCTTCACCCGCTTCATCTCCTGGAAGAACTTGATATCCCGCGGATTGCTCCCGGGCCAGCCGCCCTCAATGTAATGGACCCCCAGCTCGTCCAGTTTGCGCGCGATCCTGAGCTTGTCCTCCACGCTGAAGACCACGTCCTCGCCCTGGCACCCGTCCCGCAAGGTGGTATCGTAAATGCTGATCGCCCGCATGGCTTACCCTGCCCTCTTGCCTCTCGCCGCCTTCCTGGGTTTGGGCATGGCTTTGCCCGCCGGCTTCCGGCCCAGGTCGAAGGCGCGGTGCAGCTCGCGCACCGCGAGCTCGGTATACTTCTGGTCAATCACGCAAGAGATCTTGATCTCGGAGGTGGAAATCATCTGGATGTTGATCCCGGCCTTGGACAGGGTCGAGAACATCCGGCTGGCCACCCCCGCGTGAGTGCGCATGCCCATGCCCACGATCGAGACCTTGGTGATCGAGTCATCCGTCTCCACCTTGGCCGCAGAAAGCTCCTCGGCCGCGGCCCCGGTCAGGCGCTTGGCCCGGGCCAGGTCTTCCCGCCGCACGGTGAAGGTGAGGTCGGCGAACCCCTTCTCGCTCACGTTCTGGATGATCATGTCCACCGCGATGTTGGCCTCGGCCAAAGGCTGGAACAGGGCCGCGGCCACCCCCGGCCGGTCCGGCACCCGCGACACGGTGATCTTGCATTCGTTCTTGTCATAGGTCACGCCCGAGACCACGACCGTTTCCATTTCCTTGTCCCCCTTGGTCATCACCGTGCCCACCCCGCCCTGGAACGCGTGGCGGAACATCACCGGCACCTGGTGCTTCATCGCCATTTCCACCGCCCGGATCTGGATCACCTTCGCCCCCAGGCTCGCCAGCTCCAGCACTTCCTCGTACCCCACCCGGTCCAGGCGCCGCGCCTCGGGCACCAGCCCGGGGTCCGCGGTGTAAACCCCATCCACGTCTGAATAAATCTCGCAGAGGTCCGCCTGAAGCGCCGCGGCCACCGCCACCGCGGTGGTGTCGGACCCGCCCCGCCCGAGCGTGGTGATGCACCCGTGCGGGTCAATCCCCTGGAACCCCGCCGCCACCACCACCTGCCCCTCCCGGAGCAGCTTCTTGATCCGGGCGGTCTCGATCCTGGTGATGCGGGCGTCCTTGTACCCGCTGTCGGTGTGGATCGGGATCTGGAAAGCCAGCAGCGAGTGGGCCTTGCCGCCCAGCGCCTCGATCGCGATCGCCAAGAGCGCGGTCGAGACCTGCTCCCCGGTCGAGATCATCGAGTCGTACTCCCGCAGGTTGGGCAAATCGGTGAATTCCCTGGTCAGACCGATCAAACGGTCCGTCTCGCCTTTCATGGCCGAGACCACCACCACCAGGTCGTGGCCCTCCTGCTGCCGCGCATACACCCGGCGGGCCACCTCCTGGATCCGCTCGCGGTTGGCCACCGAGCTGCCCCCGTATTTCTGCACGATCAAAGCCAATGAATTCCCCTCCTTGCTCTTAATCTTCAAGGGGACAGACATTCTTGTCTGTGCTCTTACTCTTCATCTTCAAGGGGGACAGACATTCCTGTCTGTCCATTCCTGCTAACCTCTCCTGACTCGAATAATTCTCTCTTCCTCCGCCCCGCGCTCAATCTTAACCCAAATCGCCTCTCCAGGGAACAACTCGGGGAACTTCTCCGCCCACTCCACCGCGGTCACGCCCTCGCCCTCAAAATATTCTTCCAGCCCCAGGCCCAGCACCGACTCCTTCTGATTCAGCCGGTAAAAATCCAGATGATACAGCGGCACCGGCCCGGGATACTCATGGACCAAGGTGTAGCTCGGGCTGGTCACCGGGATGCCCGGGTCCGTGCCCAGCCCCGCGGCCAGACCCTGCACCAACACCGTCTTGCCCGC
>Ga0315282_10017401_pt1 | contig 10384 bp, 7 predicted proteins | sample YL17G07_20_MG_FD_203693 | JGI IMG/M metagenome (GOLD analysis project Ga0315282, IMG submission 203693) | Sediment microbial communities from Yellowstone Lake, YNP, Wyoming, USA - YL17G07_20 | ecosystem: Environmental > Aquatic > Freshwater > Lake > Sediment | place: USA: Wyoming | collected... | reverse complement strand
CGTCCTATTAAATTTAAAAAATTGAAGTTTTCAAACTTATGAGCGAACCTAAATCCAGAGGCAAAAAGAAAAAGACGGGGATACGCTGGAATGCCCTGATTCTGGTCTTTTTCTTATTTCTTCTCCTCCTGGCTGGAGCTGCCACCGCCTTCTACTTCGCCTTCGTCTTCGACCTTCCCCGGTTGACTACCTTGAAAGATTATCAGCCCTATATCGTCTCCGAGGTCTATTCCGACGATGACGTCTTGCTCGGCGAGTTCTTCCTGGAGAGGCGGATCGTCCTTCCGCTTGCCCAGATGCCCCGACTTTTGATCCGGGGCTTCGTCGCCGCAGAGGATGCCCGGTTTTTTGAACACCGGGGAATTGATTACTGGAGGATTTTGGCGGCCGCCTTCCGCAACATAGAAGCCCTTGATGTCGTGCAGGGGGGAAGCACCATCACCCAGCAGATTGCGAAGTCCTTCTTCCTCACTCCCGAGCGCAGTTTCAGCCGCAAGGTCAAGGAAGCAATCCTGGCGCAGCGCATCGAGCGCTACCTTACGAAAAACGAGATCCTTTATCTTTACTTGAATCAGATATACCTGGGCGAAGGGGCCTACGGCGTCGGTGCGGCCGCCAAGACCTATTTTGGGAAGAACGTGAAAGACCTGACGTTGGGCGAATGCGCCATTCTTGCGGGCCTTCCCCCGGCTCCCAATGCCCTGTCTCCCCTGCGCAACCCCAAGAAGGCCCGGGAGCGCCAGATTTACGTCCTGCACCGCATGGTCGAGCGCAAAATGATTAGTCCGGAGCAGGCCAAAAAAGCCATGGCCGAGGAAATCCGGCTCCGCCCTAAGGGTCCCAAAGGGTACAATGAAGCCCCGTACGCCGTGGAACAGGTGCGCCTGTACATTGAGGAGAAGTACGGCAAAGAAAAATTATATAGGGGGGGCCTGAAGATCTATACGACCATCAACGCCCGGTTGCAGCAGGCCGCTCAAAAGGCGGTGGTGAAGGGTCTGGAGGAGTTCGAGGCCCGGGAAGGCAAAGGAAAGGGCCGGGATCAGGTGCAGGGAGCACTCGTGGCCCTCGACCCGCAAAGCGGCTATATCCTGGCGATGGTTGGCGGACGGGATTTCTCGGCGAGCCAGTTCAACCGGGCTACCCAGGCCCGCCGGCAAGCCGGGTCCGCCTTCAAGCCGATCGTCTATGCCGCTGCCTTGGATAAGGGGTTCACTCCGGCCACGATCATCGTGGACGAGCCCTTCTCCTACATCGATGTACCCGGAAAGGAGCCCTGGGAGCCGCAGAATTTCGACCGGGAGTTCTGGGGGCCGATCACCTTCCGCAAAGCCTTGACTTTCTCCCGCAACGTGGTTACGGTAAAAATCGCCCAATCCATCGGCCTGGACTACCTGATCGAGTATGCCAAGAACCTGGGAATCAAGTCTAAACTCGAGCCCAACCTTTCCCTGGCTTTAGGGTCGGCAAACGTTACGCTGTTGGAGCTGACTAATGCCTTCGGGGTCTTCGCCGCACAGGGTTACCGGGCCGAGCCCTTTCTGATCACCCGTATCGTGGACAATGATGGCAACATTCTGGAGGAATTGGAGCCTTCGGCCGTCGAGATCATCAGCCCCCAGACTGCCTACCTGATCACCAGCCTGATGCAAAGCGTAATCCAGGAAGGAACGGGTCAAAAGGCCAAAGAATTGGGCCGGCCCGCTGCCGGAAAAACGGGAACCACGAACGACATCCGGGACGCCTGGTTTATTGGGTTCGTCCCCCAACGATTGGTCGCGGGGGCCTGGATCGGATACGATATTGAAAAGTCCCTGGGAACCCACGAGACCGGCGCTGTGGCCGCTCTCCCGATCTGGTTGGAGTTTATGAAAGAGGCGGTCGCCCATGACCCCGTGGAGAATTTTTCTGCCCCCGATGGGGTGGTCTTCGTCAAAGTCGATGCCGCCACCGGCGAACCGGTCGGACCCGGTCAACCGAAATCCGCAAAAGTCATTTTCGAATGCTTCAAGGAAGGGACTGCACCGGTGGTAGGCCCCTCCAGTTAGAGACGCGGAGACGCTGAGACGCGGGGACGCGGAGAAGGGGCAAACGCCGGCTTGAGACGGGTGGGTGCATAGAGGCGGGAAATTTTTCTCAGCCTTTTCACCGCGTCACCGTGTCTCTTTTATCTATCCTTTCACCACCCCCCACGGACGGAGCCTAGCCACCTTGCGAGAAATACCGGCGTGGTGGACCACCCCGACCACTTGACTCACATCCTTATAAGCTTCCGGGGCTTCTTCTACCAGCGTTGCCCGGCTTGCAGCAAGGACGAAGATGCCCCGGTCCTCCAGCTCGCGTTGGAGGGGCCTCCCTTTACTCGCCTTCTTCGCCTGGGTCCGGCTCTGCACCCGGCCGGCGCCGTGGCAAGTGCTGCCAAAGGTTTCCCGCATCGCCCCCTCCGTGCCAACGAGTACGTAGGAGTACCGCCCCATATCGCCGGGAATAAGAACCGGCTGACCGACGCCGCGGTAGTCTGCCGGAACAGCGGGATGACCCGGGGGGAAGGCCCGGGTCGCCCCCTTGCGGTGGACGCAGACTTCCCGGAGCTCACCGCCGATGGTGTGCCATTCCCGCTTGGCGATGTTATGGCAAACGTCATAAACCAGAGACATGCGCAAATCTTTCGGGCCCATCCTAAGGAATCGCTCGAAGACCTCCCGCGTCCAATGCATGAGCATCTGCCGGTTGACCCAGGCATAATTGGCCGCGCAGGCCATCCCGGAAAAATAATCTTGACCGGTAGGGGACTGGATGAAGTCGCAGGCCAGCTGCCGGTCCGGAAGTTCCAGGCCCAACCGCCGAACCGACTCGCTCATCTTTTTGAGGAAATCATCGCAGACCTGATAGCCGAACCCGCGAGACCCGGAGTGAATGAGGACGGTGACCTGGTCTTTACTCAGGCCGAAGACGCGGGCGGCTTCCGGGTCGTAAATTTCTTCCACGTACCCGACTTCCAGGAAATGATTTCCCGAACCCAACGTTCCGAGCTGGGGCCTTCCCCGATCCATCGCCCTTTCACTGATCACCGCAGGGTCGGCTCCCTCCATGCGCCCCCCGTCTTCCGTGTGTTCCAGGTCTTCCGGCCCGCCATAGCCGTTCTTCACGGCCCAGGCCGAACCCTCTTTAAGGACCTGGCGCAATTCCTGGGCAGAGAGGCGCAAGGACCCCTTGGATCCAACGCCTGAAGGAATATTTTGGTAGAGGGCATTCACTAAGTCCTTGATTTTTTCCCGCAGATCCTGGGTCGTGAGATTCGTCCGCAGGAGCCGGGTCCCGCAATTGATGTCATACCCCACCCCGCCGGGAGAGATGACCCCCTCCTGCCAGGAGAAGGCAGCGACCCCCCCGATCGGGAAACCGTAGCCCCAGTGGATGTCGGGCATGGCCAAAGAATATCCCTGGATTCCCGGGAGGTGGGCTACGTTGGCCACCTGCTTCGGGCTTTCATCTTCATGAATCTCCCGGAGCAAGCGTTCATCGGCATAGATCACCCCATCGACCCGCATCTTCCCCGTCTTGGGAATCCGCCAGCGATAGTCATCGATTTTTTCTAAATGAATTTTTTCCCGGTCGCTCATGGACGCCCCCCTTCTTTTACAGCGAATTGAGGGGTTGAGGAATTAGACGATTTATTCCTGAATTCCCTGATTTCCCAATTCCCCAATTCCCCAATTCCTTATTCCTTAATTCGCGGATTCATTTGCCCGGCTATCAGATATCAAAAATAACCCTCGCTTCCCATTTCCCATCCTCCTCCTTTACCGCGACTTGATGGTAGGTTACGGCCTTGATTTCCAGGTTAAAGGCGTGGCGGGATGGGTCAAAGGTCTCCCCATGAGCCACGGCCTGCAGGGAAGTCTGGTCCAGATGAGAGATGGAAAATCTTTTAAAGAGGTAACCCGGGCTCTCGGAAAGAAACAAAAGCTCACTCAGCCACCGTACCAGAAGTTCTTCCCGGTCAGCCGCCTCCACGTGAAGATCGAAACCAAGGGTTTCCCGTATGCGCTTCACGTCCGTTAGTAAATCGAAGAGGGCATAGGCCGCGTTGGCAAAGAGTTCCTTAGCGGTCTGGCCAAAAACTCGAACGCCCAGGTCGGCCGTATGGTCAAAAGTCTCGTACTTTTTCAACCGTTCCTTCAAAGGGAAATTTATTTTGGTCCAAAACTCGGGTATATTATAATCCTTCCTGGACCCAACGAGGTAACGAATTAATGAAACGATAAAATAAGGGTTCGCCATGGTTTCTTTTTCCTTGCTCCTGGGAATTTTTCTCAACTCTGCCGCTACCCTCATTCTGGAGATCTCCTTGACCCGTCTCCTCGCGGTGGCCCAGGGACACCATTTCGCCTTCATGGTGGTGAGCATGGCCCTTCTGGGATACGGGGCCAGCGGTTCTTTGCTCTCATCTTTTCCTTCCATCTTGCGCCGGGAAACACCCCAAACCTTGATCCATGTCTCCTGGCTTTTTTCGGTCAGCACCCTCTGCGCCTATCTTCTTAGCAACCTCATTCCTTTTGACATGGCCCGTATATCCTGGGACCGGTGGCAAATTTTTTACATCTTTCTGTATTATCTCGTATTCTCCATTCCCTTCCTTTTCTCCGGCGTAGCCATTTCTTCAGCCCTGGCCCGATGGAGCGCCCTATCGGGGAAGCTCTATTTCTCCGACCTGACCGGGGCAGCTCTGGGAAGCCTTCTGGTCCTTGGCCTCTTGGGGATTTGCGGGGGGCCGGGCGCGCTTTTGTTCTCCTGTCTCCTGGGCGGGGCGGCTTCGATTGCTTTTGCCTGGGAGAAAAAGCCGGTATCGATCCTGCGGTGGATTTGGGTCTGCTTGCTCATACTCCTTCTACTCTGGCAGCCCCCCTTTCTAAAGCAGCGCCTCTCTCCTTATAAAGCCCTGGATGCTGCCCTTCTCTACCCCGGCGCGCGCTTGCTGGAAACCCATTGGAACGCCTTCTCCAGGATTGATGTTTTAGAAAGTCCGGCTGCCCGGATGGCTCCCGGGTTAAGCCTGCAGTATTTGGAACCCCTTCCGCCGCAATTGGGGCTCACCGTGGATGCCGATCACCTGAATGCCATTACCCGTTTTAGCGGGGAGCTTCTGGAGACGGCTGAACTGCAATTCATCGATTTTCTCCCCTCTTCTTTTCCCTATCAGATGGCCAGGCCCGACCGGGTCTTGATCATCGAACCGATGGGCGGCCTCGAAGTACTGGTTGCCCTGCGCTACCGGTCCAGAGAAATCGTGGCGGTGGAGATTAACCCGACGATCATAGAGCTTTTGCAGGGAACCTACCGCGAGTATTCCGGGGGGATTTACACCCGGAAGGGAGTCCGGGTGGAGATGGGAGATGGAAGAGCCTATGTGCGCAGCGCTCCTCCGCCATTGGACCTGATTGTCCTTCCTCTGACGGAAAGTTCAGAGGCTTCTTCCACGGGATTCTCCAGCCTGCACGAAGACTACCGGCTCACAACGGAAGCTTTCCAGGACTACTTGCGGGCGCTCAAGCCCGGGGGGTTCCTTTCCATGGCCCTCTATCTTCTCCCCCCACCTCGGGGAGAACTGCGCCTGGCGGCGATGGCCAAAGAAGCCCTGGAGCGGGCTGGAAAGCGACCCGGCGACCACCTTCTGGCCTTCCGTTCCTGGTCCACCTTCTCCCTGCTGGTCAAAAAAGAGCCGATCGAACTCCAAGAAATCGAGGCCCTCAAATCCTTCTGCCAGCGCTTGCGTTTTGACCTGGTCTATTACCCGGGGATGCCCGGGGAGGAAGCCAACGTTTACAATCGTTTCCCGACGCCCCTTTACTTTCTCGGAATGCAAAGAGTGCTCAAGGAGGGGGAAGAATTTTATTCCACCTACCCTTTCGACCTGAGCCCGGCGACGGATGACCGGCCCTTTTTCCATCATTATCTTAAATGGGACCATTTGGGCGAACTCTACCGCCTGGCGGGGGAGAAGTGGCCGATGCTCGTTGAAGGCGGATATCTGGTCCCGATTATTCTCTTCCAGGCCCTTTTCCTGAGTTTTCTTTTCATCATACTGCCTCTGATTTTCAGGAAGCGGAGAGAGCAAAAAATAAAAATCCAAAGAGTGCCTTGGTTTTCCGGGTTGGTTTTTTTCTCCGCCCTGGGCCTTGGTTTCATGTTCGTGGAGATTTCGCTGATGCAAAAGTTCATCCTTTTCCTGGGCCATCCGGTCTACTCGGTCTCCCTGGTCATCTTCTCATTACTCGTTTTTGCCGGGCTGGGAAGCCGGCTCTCCATGCGGTTCGATCCGGGCGGCAACCGCGGGCTAAAGCTTGTCCTCCCTGCGGTCGCAGGCCTGTTGTTCCTTTACGCGGTTCTCTTGCCGCAGGTTCTGCCGTTTTTCCACGGGAAACCGCTTTTCCTCCGGCAAGTGATTACCGTCCTTCTGATTGCCCCCCCGGGGTTCTTAATGGGTATACCCTTCCCCCTGGGTATCCGGCTGGTGGGCTCCCAGTGGCCATTTTTTGTCCCGTGGGTTTGGTGTGCGAATGGCTGCGCCTCCGTGTTGGGCTCCATTCTTCCCGTGATCATCGCCCTCTCCTTTGGGTTCGAGTCTGTATTCTTCCTGGCCGCCCTTCTCTACGCCATCGGTCTTTTGGTAGCTTGGAGACGATTGCCGCTTTCCCCTTGAACCCTCCGAGATTCGTGGCCGATTTTTTCTTTGGTCATTTCCAGGCCGCTCCGGCCACCCGGAGTATTGAACCTCAAAAGTGGGGGTGGAAATGGCTTGGAAATCCTGTTGAAAAGGGGATCGATTTGTGGCAAGGTTTAAACAGGGGCAGCTTGCGAAACGAAGATTCTGGGGTTCAAATTCTATGGGGACGAGAGGAGGGCTCAGGGATGAAGATGGCTGCAAGGGCGAAAAAGGTGGTGAAGAAAACGGAGAAAGCGGCGAAGAAAGCGATCAAGCAGGCGACCAAGAAAGCCAGCGGCCTGGGAAAAAAAGTCGCCAAGATCCAGGGGAAGGTCGAGAAGAAGCTGGAAACCCAAAAAGACGCTATGATCAAGAAGCTCAAGGAGGAGTTGTCAGAAAAGGAGATTAGAATCCGGAAAAGTGCCGCGACCCTGAAAGAAGCAATCGATCAGGCGGGAAAGGAAATTTCTGAGTTCAAGGACCGGACGAGCCAAAGCCTCCTCGCGCTAAAGGAGAGGGCTGAGGTAGAGGCCAAAAAATTAAGGGAAGAAATGGAGGCCAAAACCCAGACTCTCCGCAAAAAGGTTACGGAACTCGAGGAATACAAGAAAGCGGCTGAGGGCCGGATCTCTGAGCTTCAAGCCAAGGCCAAGGAATTCGCGGGCAAGGTTTTGCCCCCGGAAAAAGAACGGACCGGCCTGGTGGCTTTCAAGGGAAATCCCCTAACCCTGCTGGGACAGGAAGTAAAGGTGGGAGATCGGGCCCCCAATTTTCAAGTCGTGGACAAGGCGATGCAACGGGCGACTCTGGAATCCTTTAAAGGCAGAGTTAAGATCATCACTGCCGTACCTTCTTTAGATACCCCCGTTTGCGATACGGAGACGCACCGGTTCAATGAAGAAGCCGGGAAGTTGCCCGAGAAGGCCGTCATCCTGACCGTCAGCATGGACCTGCCCTTTGCCCAGGCGCGCTGGTGTGCGGCAGCGGGAGTGGAGAAGGTGCAGACTTTTTCGGATTATCGGGATCGCTCTTTCGGGCTGGCCTACGGCGTGCTGGTCAAGGAACTGAAGCTGCTGGCCAGGAGCGTCTTCATCGTGGATGAACAGGATGTCATCCGCTACGTGGAACTCGTCCCGGAGATCACCCAGCAACCGGACTATGACCGGGTCATAAACGCCGTTCAGGCACTTCTGTAAACCGGGCAGAAAGAAAAAAGAAAGTATGATGATAGACTTTCAGAGGTTTATCGACCGGGAAGATACCCGGCAACTGGTTGGCAAGTTGGTCCGGTCTAAAAGCTTGAATCCGCCGGGTGATGTTCGCGAATGCGCAGCTTTGATCGTCGAGGAGTTGAAGCGGCGGAACCTCCCTGCCGAGACCGTCGAGGAAAAGCCGGGAGTGGCCAACGTTGTCTCCAGTCTGGACGGCCAGGCCGAGGGAAAGACCTTGATCTGGAACGGGCACTTCGACGTAGTCCCCCCCGGCGAGGACTGGCAAGGGGATCCTTTCAGCGGGGAGTATCGGGATGGGTACATTTACGGCCGCGGGGCGAGTGATATGAAATCGGGCCTGGCCGCCATGATCGTCGCCCTGGGGGCGCTGAAGAAGGCCGGGGCGCCCTTCCGGGGCCGCATCGTCTTGCAGGCGGTCGGAGATGAAGAGACGGGGAGCGATGGCGGGACTCTGGCTATGATCCGGAGAAAGATCGGTGCCGGTGCGCATTTCGCCATTGTTTCCGAGCCCACCAATCTGAGCGTGTCCATCGGCAACCGGGGCCTGCGCTGGCTCGAGATCTCTGTCCGGGGCCGGGCCAGCCACGCCGGCCGGCCGCACCTCGGCGCGAATGCCGTTCATGCGGCTGCCCGTATGATCGGCGGGTTGGAGAACCTACGCTTTAAGGCGCATCACCCTCTTTTTGAAGTTCCCCACCCCAGCCTCTCCGTCACCATGATCCAGGGCGGGACCAAGATTAATATCATCCCCGATCGGTGCACGTTTTCGGTCGACCGCCGGATGGTCCCGGGGGAGACTTCGGAATCCGCCCGCCAGGAGATCGAAGAGGTTTTACGGCAAAACCTCCCTCAGGGCATAGCCTATGATATCCGTATCACCCATGAAGGGTGGGACCCTTACGCCATAAATCCGGATTCCCCTCCGGTAAAAAGCCTCTGTTGGGCCGTAGAAAAAATAGTCGGGCAGCCCCCGCAAATCAAGGGAAAAGCGGGATGCACGGATGCTTCCCATCTCTTTCATAAGGCCCAGATTCCTGTGGTTTGCTTTGGGCCGGGTCTTGAAGACCTGGCCCATGCCGCCAACGAGCGCGTTTCCCTGGAGAAAGTAGTCCAGGCGGCCCGGGTTTACGCCCTTTCAGCTATGACCCTCCTCAATGAGGACGGCTAGTGTCGCGTCTCGAAAATTGGTGTCATAATTTAATTGTACAGGAAATTGCTTTTTGAACACGGATGAATTCGGATTATCAGGATAGGCGAAAGAAAATGATTATCTGTGTTCATCTGCGAAAATCTGCGTCCTATTAAATTTTAGCTGCTCGCAGGGCTCGGGGACCCGGTGGATTAAAGGCTAGGCCTTCGCAGAACTACGATAATAGCTTTCTACCGTAGCGATGTAATTTTTTGTCTCCTTGGGCATGGCCCCCGGTTGATTTTCCAGGTTGCCGATTCCCCAGTTATACGACGCCAGGGCCAGCCTCACGTCCCCCTGGTAACGATCCAGCAGTTGCCGCAAGTAGCGCGTTCCCGCCATGATGTTTTGAGCCGGGTCAAATGGGTCACTCACTCCCAATTGGGCTGAGGTTTCGGGCATCAGTTGCATCAAGCCCTGAGCTCCAGCCCGGGAAACGGCCAAAGGATCCCCAGCGCTCTCCGCCTGAATTACCGCCATAATGAGCGGGGGCTCGACCCCGTATTTCCGTGCGGCCTCCTTTACAATCGGGTCAAAATCCTGTTTGCCCTGTAAGTAATTTGACGCTTTGCGTCCGGGCTGAAGGTTCATGGGTAAAGGTTTAACCGGTAAATTCAGGGATAGAGGAGAAGAAAGAAACAGGTCGCCCTCTCTGGGTTCCTCGGATAAAACGGACTCCGTAACCCGCGTTAAATACTCAAGGAATATCTTTTCCAGCGGCCTTAATTCCTCCATTTTTCCTTTCAGGATAGAGTGGAAATCCAGGCCTCCCTCCGGACAAGAAGATCTCGAAGAGGGCAGGGGCTGTAAACCGATGAGGTCTTTAGGATCGATTCTTTCTATCATATCTTGATAGGATGGGAAGCAAACTCTATACCAGGTTGCGCCGCAAAATTCCTTGAGGGATTCAGGTAGATGGCTTATATTGAGAAATCGCGAACATTTTCTCTGCTCGTCCCAGAATTCAACCCATCCCGAGATGGCTTACGGGATACGGGGGAACCCGCTCGAAGTAGGATAATCGCGCGGGGCGGGCTCGCCATGAGGATGGAAAAAGATGACGGCAAATGGAAGGAGGCGCTTTAGATGCCGGAAGCAGGAAGGCTTGAAGAACCCAGCGATATAAGATCTCTGCTGAAGAAGCTCAGTGCGGGCGCGCAGTACCGCCGAATGATGGCGGCCCATGAAGAAGGACAGCCCATTTGTGTGGCCAGCGCCGGGATTCCGAGCGAGATTCTTTACGCGATGGGAGTCTAT
>Ga0315282_10017400_pt1 | contig 10384 bp, 12 predicted proteins | sample YL17G07_20_MG_FD_203693 | JGI IMG/M metagenome (GOLD analysis project Ga0315282, IMG submission 203693) | Sediment microbial communities from Yellowstone Lake, YNP, Wyoming, USA - YL17G07_20 | ecosystem: Environmental > Aquatic > Freshwater > Lake > Sediment | place: USA: Wyoming | collected... | reverse complement strand
GAATTTTTTGATTCTGATGTTAATTTCTATCTGTTGAAAATAAATAATGCAAATGAGTTATGTCAGCAGCTAAAAAGAAAAGGCATACTTCTCAGAGACTGCTCGATTTTTCGAGGGCTTGACAGTAAATATTTAAGGGTTGCTGTGAAATCACACAAGGAAAACACAATTTTAATAAAGGAACTTACAACGATTTTGCAGAAAATGTGAAATTAGTGATCCCCCCTCACCCCCCTTTAGAAAAGGGGGGTGAGGGGGGATTTGAAAAGTTCTGCAGGGGAGAATAATATGCCGTTCAGGCAATGGTTAAGGAGTGCTAATTTTGCAATAGAAGGAATACTTCATGCTGCAAAGACCCAGCGACATTTACGGTATCATTTTTTTATTGCAGCTGCTGTACTTATTTTAAGTTATATCCTTGGTGCTTCACGTACAGAGTTTCTCATCATTGCACTTTCTGTAATAGCCGTGCTTCTCGCAGAGATGTTCAATACTGCAATAGAAACAATAGTTGACATAGTATCACCAGAGCATAGTGAGAAGGCACGTATAGCAAAAGACATAGCTGCTGGTGCTGTGTTAATAACTGCCTTTGGTGTTGCAGTTATAGGCTATATAATCTTATTCCCATATTTACGTGATTCTTTCCATAAAGGACTCTATATAACAAAACACTCTCAGGAAGAAATTTCTCTTATAGCATTTATAATTGTGCTCATCCTTGTTGTGATAACAAAGGCATATTTCGGTAAAGGTCTGCCATTACGAGGTGGTATGCCAAGCGGGCATTCTGCACTTGCATTTTCAGTATGGATGGCAATAACGTATATAACGGAAAATTTTATCATATCACTGTTTTCTTTTATACTCGCTGTAATAATTGCACAGAGCAGAGTTATAACAAAGGCTCATAGCCCGTGGGAGGTTATTCTCGGCAGTCTTATGGGAGCGTTGGTAACCTTTCTGTTGTTCAGGATGTTTTTATGATATAAAGCTGACTTTCCTTTGATTAAATAAACCTTAATGTTGTATAACGATGAGGCAGATATGCCGAAAAACCCCTGCAAAGCGATGAGATTTTAATATGATTCACATGACAAACACCCCCCTGAGTTCCCCCTTAGTAAGGGGGGATTAAGGGGGGTGTTGTGCATTTTGCAAGTAGGCAGGCTGGCCTTGTTTGAGGACTTTGTGGTGTCGCCGGCAGGCCTTTTCCAGCATATCTGCCTCACATATCAAACATTTTTGCAACAATAAAGTAAATATGAAATAATACATGTATGCAAAAACTTCGTGATGCAATAGTTGAGCTTTACAAAAAGGCTGCAACATCACTGCCTACTGATGTTGAGGCCGCATTAAGGTATGCACATGCAGAAGAGAAAGAAAGGTCAAATACTAAAGCTGCACTTTCAGTAATCCTTGAGAACATAAAGATTGCCAGGGAAACTGTGAGGCCTATATGCCAGGATACAGGCGTACCTGTATTTTTTATAAAAGTGCCATTTGGTATTAGACACCTCGAAATAAGAAGTGCAATTATTGAGGCAACACGGATTGCAACAGTAAAAGTCCCTTTGAGGGCCAATGCTGTTGACATACTTACTGATAAGAATTCAGGAGACAATACAGGTATTGGCTTCCCTGTCATGTACTTTGAAGAAACCAAAGGCAAAAAACTTACAATAGACCTCATGTTGAAAGGTTCAGGATGCGAAAACGCAGGACAGTTATACAAGTTGCCGGTTGAAGAACTTAAAGCAGAGCGGGATTTAAGGGGTGTGAGAAAATGCGTGCTTGATACTGTTTACAAAGCCCAGGGTAAAGGATGCCCGCCATATATTATTGGTGTAGGGATAGGCGCTTCAAAGGATCAGGTAACAAGACTTGCTAAGGAGCAGCTCATGAGAAGACTTGAAGATACGAACAAACATGAAGTCTTATCAGAGCTTGAAAAGAGACTCCTTAAAGATATAAATCAGCTTGGAATCGGCCCACTCGGCCTCGGAGGTAAAACAACAGCTATCGGTGTGAAGGTCGGAGTAAATCATAGACACCCTGCATCGTATTTTGTTGACGTATCAGTCTGCTGTTGGGCTGATAGAAGGGCAAGGTTGGTATGGAAGATGGAGAATTCGAGATGCAGGATTCAAAAATGAACGACCCCACAGCAGAACTGCAAGGTATCGAGTCTGTCATTCCGGCTTGTCCGGAATCTTTCTGTATCGAAGAAGGATTCCCGGCAAGCGGGAATGACAACCTAACAAATGAACTCTTGCGTCCCGAAGCAGAGCTTCGAGGAATTATTTGGGTTTAAGAAACATGAAGGCCAAAAGAATAAATCTTCCATTAACAAAGGAAGACGTCCTTTCATTGCATACAGGTGATATGGTTTTAATAAATGGACAAATTGTAACAGGCAGGGACAGGGTACATAAATTTTTATTCAATGAAAAACCGACTAAAAGACAGATACCGTTCAATCTCAAAGGTACGATCCTATACCATTGTGGTCCCATAATAAGAAAGACCGGCAAAGACTTCAAGCTTATTGCAGGGGGTCCCACAACGAGCATAAGAGTTGAGATGTACGAGCATGAGATAATCTCGGAATACGGCATAAGGGGCGTGATGGGTAAAGGAGGTATGGGCAAGCAGACTTTAAATGCACTAAAAGAAAACGGCTGTGTATACCTTCATACCATAGGTGGTGCTGCTGTTTATCTTGCCGACAGGGTTAAAAAGGTAGTTGATGTCTGGAAGCTTAAAGAATTTGGTATGACTGAGGCGATGTGGTTATTTGATGTTAAAGAATTTCCGGCAATAGTGACAATGGATGCGCATGGTAGAAGTCTACATGAGGAAATAGAACAGAAATCATATGGAGAATTTAAAAGACTTGTAGGATTAGGCTAAAAATTATTTTCATAGCTTATATATGGCCCTCCGGAGTCCTGTTTTTTTATCTCGATACCCACGTCAAAAGCCTCTTTAAGCAAGTTCCCTGTCAACACTGTTTCAGGGTTGCCAATTCCAAGAACTTTTCCATCTTTAATCAGCATCACCTTTTCAAACTGTAATGCCATATTTATATCGTGAAGCGCCATGATTATTGATATGTTTTTCTTCTCTTTCAATTCCCTGAGTAACCTCTGTATCTCTATCTGGTACTTTATGTCGAGGTTTGCGAGAGGCTCATCCAAAAGCAGAAGTCCTGCGCCCTGAAGGAGAGTCATTGCTATAAATGTCCTTCTCCTTTCCCCCCCACTCAAATTTGCTATGTATGATTCTGATTTTTCTTTAAGTCCAACCAACTCTAATGCCTCATCAACAGTTATTCCCGGTGGTATGGAGTATGGATAAAGCCCCATGCTGACCAGGTCTCTGACTTTAAATGGCACGTTTATATCAAGAAGTTGTGGAAGGTAGCATAATAACTTTGCCCTGTCTTTATTCTTATATGACTGTAACGGTTTGTCCCAGAGTTTTACATGACCGTCAGATGGCTTTAATATACCGCTTGCAAGCTTGAGGATAGTTGATTTACCTGAGCCATTGGCACCTAAAAGCCCGATGAACTCTCCGTTGCCTACAGAGAATGTCAGGTTATTGATGAACTTTTTATTCCTGAAATACTGAAACCCGACATTATAGAGTTCAAGAATAGGATGGTTATATACTGATGACATCTCTCTTCCTTAATAGATAAAGGAAATATGGTGAACCGATGATGGCAGTTACAATTCCTGAGGGTATTTCCATTGGCGGCATAATTGATTTTCCTATCAGGTCTGCTACGCATAGAAATGCTCCACCACAAATAGCAGATACAGGTATCAAAACCCTGTTGTCAGAACCGATGAAGAATCTCACAATGTGAGGGATAAGGAGACCAATGAAACCGATTGTGCCTCCAAGCGATACAGATGCAGAAGTCATAAGTGCAACGGATACAAAAAGAAGCAGCCTTTCCCTTTGGACAGAAAATCCGAGACTATGGGCAAGTTCATCGCCGAGCATCAAGGCATTTAGTGCCTTTGCCCTGGAGATGGAGATGCAGAGACCTGTAGTAATGAACACAAAGCCATATGGAATCAATGACCAGTCTGCAATCGAGAGATCTCCAAATATCCAGAGTAAAGCTCTTCTCATACTCTCATCAGAAGAAATACTGATAAGGAGCATCAGTATTGAATAGAAGAGAAAACTCAGGCCTATACCTGCGAGTAGAAGCCGTTCAGGCCGCAGACCACCGCGCTTCCATCCAAATGCGCCAACCACGATACTGACAATAGAGGCACCGATAAAGGCTGTCAAAGGTATACTGAATTTGCCTAATAGATATGTGCCTGACAAAAGTCCTAATGCTGCTGCAAGTGCTGCACCGCTTGAGATGCCGAGGATATAAGGGTCAGCAAGGGGGTTTCTTAATATGCCCTGAAGTACAGCACCTGAGGCTCCAAGTGCTATTCCCATAAGGACTGCAACTATAACCCGTGGGAGTCTTATGGAAATTAATATTTCTTTCTCTGCGCCAGTTAACTTAAAAGGATTTATTATCCTCGGCCCGAGAAATATAGAGGTTGAAAGGATTAAAACTGAGATTAATATTAAGGTTGAGATTTTTATTTTAGACACTTGGCTATCTCCTTAATATCTTTTACAATCCATAATAGTATTCAAAATTTTTAAGCTTTACTCTCATTCTATAATCTGGTAAACTTTGAAAAATTGCAAGGAGACAAATGATTCAGCAGCAATTCTCGGTGAAATTGAAAACCCTTGAGATTGCTTCGCTCCGCTTGCAATGACAAGACAAGTTTTCGTAATCCGTCATTGCGAAGGGCCTTATCCTGAAGCAATCTTGTCTCTTTTTCACTGAGAATTGCTGCTGATTCAGGATATCAGGGGGAGAGAATTTTTGGTTGCAAAGGCCATTAAGAAAAAAAGCTTTAACCAATCGTAAAGATGTCTTGTTGGAAATAAAATAAAGAAATAACTAAAAGGAGGAAAGACAATGAATTTCTGGGAAAAGGTTAAAGGTGATTTACAGAAGGGAATTAAAGAGGGCATCGATTTTGTTAAGGAAGGCGCTACTATTGTAAGAGTTAAAGCAGAAGAACTTACCGAAGAAGGGAAAAAAAGACTTAAGATTTTTGAACTCAAGACAAAGGTTCAGAGGGAGATTGCGGAGCTTGGCGGCGTGGTCTATGACCTCAGCTCAAAGGTCAAGAACCCTATGCTTGAAAGTAAGGTTAAAGCAGTTGTATCCCGGATCAAAAAACTTGAGGCACAGATAGCAAAGCTTGAGGGAAAGATAAAGGTGGCATCCAGGAAGGTGGCCAAAAAACATACTGTAAAGTCAAAAGGTAAATAGAAACTTTTATCTTTCAAAAAGAGTTGCACATATAATTATATATGGAAACACAACCATGGCAACGATTATCCTGTTGTTAATTATAGTTGCTACAGTGGCAATATTCTCTGTGCAGAATGCCATGCCTGTAGCTATAACATTTCTTTTCTGGAAGTTTGAGGCATCCCTTGCGATAGTAATTTTTCTTTCTGTGATCGCAGGAATGATTACAGGAGCGATTATCGTGTCATTATTAAAAGTAAAGTCATCTGTTAAAAAAATAGCGAAAGATAAAAGCCCCTGAATTTTTCAAGGGCTTTTTGAAATTTACTTTGTTATCTAATCTTATCTTAGATTTTGACAACCAATACAGGACACGGTGAATGGCCGATAACCTTTTCGGTAACGCTACCCATAAGGAGCCTTCTGAATCCACTTCTTCCATGGCTCCCTACCACAATAACATTAGAATCGTATTCTTTCGCGAGATTGGTAACAACTTTATAAGGCTCTCCTTCCCTTACAAATGTCTCTGTTTTTACGCCTTGTGCCTCTGCCTTTTTCTTTACATCTTCTACGAATCCCTTTGCTTTTTTAACAAGGTCCTCAACTGCACCTGGCGCCCGAGCCATAAACTCTTCTGTCACATCAACAACAGAGACTACCTTTATCTCACCCCCATAGGATTTTGCAAAATTTATGGCGCTGTCTGTTGCAGCTGCGCTGTATTTTGAGCCGTCTGTGGTAAGAAAGATACCCTTCCATCCGATAGCTGTGTTCTCTGGAACGACAAGGATATCCCTCTGGCTATGGCCTATAACCCTTGCAGTAACACTTCCAACAAATGCCCTTTCAAGATGGTGCGTACCCCTTCTTCCCATTACTATCAAATCACAGTTTTCAGCATCTGCAAGGTCAACAATCCTTTCGTAGATATCGCCTTCTTCGCAGACTGTCTTTATCAATGCCCTTTCTGCCTTTGCTATCTCCATTGCTTCAAAGAGGGCCTTCTCACATGGTTGCTTCATAGCTTCTATTATATTCCCGACAGCAGTGAGTCCTAAATCTCCTTCATAAGGAGGAATTACAGATACAACTGTTATCCAGCATTTTTCGCTGTTTGTCAATTTGATTGCCTGTCTGAGGGCATTTTTGCTTGATTCTGAGCCGTCTATTGCAACAAGTATTTTTCTATATTTTCCCATATGTATTACAACCACCTTATGTCGTTTGTTCTATTGCTGCCTGTTTGGCAAGCTCGCGTTCTGCACGGCGACCTGCGAACATCGCCTTGAGAATGATACCTGCTCCGACAAGCAGTGCAAATGCCATGATAGCAAAACTGGTGCTCTTCAGAATCTTTGCAGTGGTTTCACTCATAGCACCTATCAGCCCTAACTTTGAAAGGTAAACAGGGATCATGAGCGCCCTGCTGAAAAGAACAGTTACCATTATAACACCCATGACGAACTTTATCATATAGGGTTTCACATATGTTGTCCCCATGGCTCCCAGCTGAATACCAAAGAGAGAGCCGGCCAGAATAATTGCAGTTAAACGGAAATCAACGAATCCGTGTAATGCATATTTGAGTGAACCGCCGAGTCCCATGACAAATGCTACAACGAGTTCTGTAGCAGAGCCCATAAGACTCGGGGCGCCAAGTATATAAATTATCGAGGGGACCCCGACAAAACCGCCGACAGCAATAGTAGCAGCCATCATGCCTGTGGCAAACCCGAGCGGTATAATAAAGAGAACCGATACCTTCGCCTTAAGGCTCTTGAAATATACCATGGTTCCGGGTATATGGACGGATTGCACCCATTTGGCTATCTTTGATACCTTCTCTTCTTGATCTGTGGCGCCTGATCTGTAAGTTTTCACTGCATCCCACAGAACGAACGTGCCAACGGTTGCAAGTATGGCAACAAATGCTGCACTCACATACAGGTTTGAACCATCGTTACCGTATGCCCTTTTTATGTTCTCCTGGATAGTGGCTCCATAGAATACGCCTGCTTCGGCAAAGATACCGAAGATAATTCCCAGTTTGACATCCACCTGGCCGTACTTCGCGCGCTTTATTGCACCTACAAGCGCCTTCGGGAACTTGTGGCACATATTGCTCGCAACAGCGACAAGGCCCGGGACACCCAGGCTCATCATACCGGGAGTCAGAACAAATGCACCGCCTGATCCTATAAAGCCGCTGACAAGTCCTCCAACGAAACCAACGGCAAAAAGGTACAAGACATTAATATAATTCAGATCAATGAACTTTAATACCTCATGTGCTACATCTTGCATATCTTATTCCTCCTCTATCCTTTACGTTATAGTTTTGCTCTCAAGCGGGGTCGTGGTTGTGGGCGCTCTCTACTGTCAGGACGTCCGACCTCAGGCGTGTTTCTGACAACAATAGAACTCTTCTTCGCTTCAATACCTAAAACAGTCCAGAAATAACTGGTGAAGTGACCGTGTATAAAAGAGATAGCAAATGCTGCTGCAATGGGCAGCAAAGCGTACAATGCACCTCTTGTGAAATATGCGGTAACGAGACCCTGGTGCGTCAAGAGCACTCCATAGCCTACCGCTGAACAGATCCCGAAGATCACCAATTTACCAATCGGCTTCTTCTTTGACTTACTATAATCTGCAGCCATAATCATCCTCCTTATTAAATATTTTTTTATTTAAGTCTTTGCTAATTCTGAAACCAGAACAACCGGACATCTCAATCTTTCCCAATCATTCAGGACAGCTTTCTTATCCTTGACTGAACAAACCCCTGCCTCATCTGAATCAATCACGACGAACTCTATATCCTTTTCCTTTTCTATAAACCTTGTAATCTCCTCTTTCAAAGATTTTTCACACTGCGTGACTTGATACTCTATACCTTTTGTTTTCAGCTCTTGCAGGTATTCTTCCAGAAAGGACTTTTCCTGACTGTTCTTTGCAAGATACAAGATCTCGATTCCTGCTTCTATGCGTTTGCTCATATTCACTGCGTATCTGGCCGCTTTCATGTCTTTTTCCGTGCCTGTCAGAACCAGCAATACCTTTTTCCTTTCATAAAGCATCCTTTTTGCGGTCTCAAATTCTCCAGCCTCTGCGAAAGCAGCAGCAGACATTATTTTTTCAAACTGGTTCATTATTTCTTTTATATGCACGCTTTTAAAAATCCTTTTTATGCTCGATTCCCATAAATACTCTTCAGTGTTTCATTGGTCTTGAGAATTGTCTTTAACAATGTTATGAGTGGATAAGAAATTATCTCCGTTGGTACCATTGAAGATGTTATTGACAAGGTACTGATAGAATAACTTTACCCCATTACCTAATCAGCACCTCATCAATGGGCCAACGCATTCTCAATGCGATTATCTTCCTATCCCAGGTGCCCGCAATTCTTTTCTCGGCCTGCTGCTCGGCGTTACCCTGTCCACCCTCTGCGGTCTCTTGTCTTCTCTCAGAATATCCCTGGCTGTGTCGAACTCTCCAGCCTCTGCAAATGCGGCTGCTGCAAAAACATTCTCTAATTTTTTCATAAATCTTTTCATCTTCTTACATCTCCTTTCTTTACTTTTACTTATCAATTTTCATGCCAAAGGAAGTTATCCATATAAATCAAGATGATATGAGAAATTTCATATAATCTTTTGAATCCATTGGTGCTTCAAAATGCAACACAAAACAGTAAAAGGTGTTCCTGAACGTCTTTATTCTTTGCTGGGCGCTGGATAGAGTCTGTTTTACATTTTTGTTGCAAAGAAAAGAATAATATTGCATATTGCAACAAAAATGACGTATACTTTCAAAGCTCATATAAAGTCTGTTTGATTAATCTCATGCAAACTGTTATATTTTTCAGACTAATATTAGGAACTGATGATTAATCCTTAAACCATAAAAATTATGAAAAGCAGGAAGTTTTTTAATAATTGAATTTTTTTAAGAAATCAGATGACAAACAGCATCTTGCTACCATAGAAGGTTACCGACAAAGAATTGCCTCAGCAAACATGCCATCTAATGTCCAGCAGATAGCCGAGAGGGAACTTGAAATGCTTTCCAAAACAAACCCTGCTGCCGCCGAATACGCGATTGGACTTACATACATCGAGTACCTTGTAAGCCTCCCATGGCACAAAAAGACCTCAGACAATCTTGATCTTGAGCGTGCTCATAGGATTTTAAATGAGAGACATTATGGGTTAAGCGAGGTCAAGGAGAGGATTATCGAGCATTTAGCTGTAAAAATAATGGTAATGAACAGAAAGCCAACGATACTAATAGTTGATGATGAAGAGATTGCCAGAAATAATCTAGAACATATTTTAAAGAAAGAGGACTATGCGATAGCTACCGCTCAAAGCGGGATGGAAGCTCTCAAGATACTCGATTCTTCTGCATTTGATGTTGTTTTGACTGACATTAAGATGCAAACAGTTGATGGACTCGAGGTCCTTGAAAAAACAAAGAGCAAGTATCCTGATACACAGGTTATCATGATAACAGGCTTTTCTGCAGTTGACTCTGCCATAGAAACTATTAAGAAAGGCGCCTTCCATTATATTGCAAAGCCATTTAAGCTTGATGAGGTACGGTCTGTTGTCAAACAGGCACTCAAGAAAAAGCTGTCCACTATTTCGTCAAAGGGCTCAATCCTCTGTTTTTCAGGCCCACCCGGTACAGGAAAAACCTCTCTCGGCAAATCTATTGCAGAAGCGCTCGGCAGGAAGTTTGCAAGAATCTCATTGGGAGGGATGAAAGATGAGGCTGAAATCAGGGGCCATAGAAGGACGTATGCTGGCGCAATGCCCGGACGTATCATCGAAGAAATCCGCCGTGCCGAGTCTTCCAATCCCGTTCTTATGCTCGATGAGGCCGACAAGATCGGACAGGACTTTAAAGGCGACCCTGAATCAGCCTTGCTGGAAGTGCTCGACCCAGAACAGAATCAGAGTTTTATAGACCATTATCTGGACGTACCTTTCGACCTCTCGAACGTCATGTTTATCG
>Ga0315282_10017399_pt1 | contig 10386 bp, 11 predicted proteins | sample YL17G07_20_MG_FD_203693 | JGI IMG/M metagenome (GOLD analysis project Ga0315282, IMG submission 203693) | Sediment microbial communities from Yellowstone Lake, YNP, Wyoming, USA - YL17G07_20 | ecosystem: Environmental > Aquatic > Freshwater > Lake > Sediment | place: USA: Wyoming | collected... | reverse complement strand
TCCCAATATCCAATTGGTCATTGGAAATTGGAAATTAATTGGCATTATTGGTATTTATTGGACATTGGAAATTAACATGGCTAATTACGATGTGATAATTATCGGTGCAGGGCATGCGGGTATTGAGGCAAGCTTAGCGTCTGCTCGTCTTGGTTGCAGGGCTCTTTTAGTAACTCTGAGCGCCCAGACCATAGGTAAGATGAGTTGCAATCCGGCAATTGGAGGTGTAGGTAAAGGGCAACTGGTTAAAGAGATAGATGCCTTAGGCGGTGAAATGGCAAAAGCAGCTGATGCCTGCGGAATACAATTTAGGATACTCAATGCCTCAAAGGGCCCAGCAGTCCATTCCTCGCGTGCTCAGATAGATATGGATATGTACAATGAATATATGAAAGAAGTGATTAAGAAGCAGGACAACCTTTTTATTAAAGAAACGGAAGTGAAGAAATTAGTAGTTAAGAATAATCGGGTATGCGCAGTAATTACTAAAGAAAACGAAGAAATAAATTCTACCTATGTAGTGATTTGCCCGGGGACATTCCTGGATGGATTAATCCATATGGGGTTAAGGCATTTTAGCGGAGGCAGGGTTAATGAACCCGCTTCTATCGGCTTAGCGCAAGACTTAAAGGAATTGGGTTTTAGTATCTTAAGATTTAAAACCGGGACCTGTCCGCGCCTCGATATAAATTCCATAGATTTCTCTAAGCTCATTGTTCAAAAAGGCGATGAGCCACCCAGACCGTTTTCTTTTTCAACTTTAAAATTAACGCAAAAGCAAATTCCCTGCCACATTACTTATACCAATAAAAATACCCATAAGATTATCCTGGATAATTTAGACCGCTCTCCGCTTTATGCAGGAGTAATTAAGGCAACCGGTGTCCGGTATTGCCCTTCGATAGAAGATAAAATTGTCAAATTTGCTGATAAAACTCGGCATCAGATATTCTTGGAGCCGCAAGGCCACAAGACTTGCGAGGTATATCCCAATGGTTTATCCACGAGCTTACCAGAAGATGTGCAATTAGATATGTTGCATTCCATCGAGGGATTAGAAGAGGCAAAAGTAATTCGCTTTGGTTATGCAATAGAGCATACTGTTGTAGAACCGACGCAACTCTACCCTACCTTAGAAACCAAATTAATCAAGAACCTGTTTCTTGCCGGACAAATCAATGGCACTACAGGTTATGAAGAGGCTGCAGCCCAGGGATTGATTGCAGGGATTAATGTGGCTTTGCGGGTAAAAAATAAGGGACCCCTTATTTTAGAACGCTCTAATAGCTATATTGGCGTATTGCTCGATGATTTAACCACCAAAGGCACAAATGAGCCTTACCGGATGTTCACCTCGCGCGTAGAGTATCGTCTGATTTTACGCGAAGATAACGCAGACGCGCGACTTAGAAAGATTGGATACGGGCTTGGATTAGTGCCCAAAGAGGATTATAAAAAGTTGCAGAAGAAAATTGAGGCAATCAAACGGGGGATGGATTTTTTAAAAAGTACGCGGCTAAGATGCAGTTCAGAGATAAACCGCAGACTTCTAGAGTTAGGAACTTCGCCTATAAAAAGAGTTGTAACTTTAGAAGAAATTCTAAAAAGGCCACAGATAAATTTAAAAAACCTGAAAGAACTAGAACCTATTAAACTCGGCATTCCTGAATTTGCTTTGAACGAGATTGAGATTGAGGTAAAATATTCTGGTTTTATCCAGAGACAGCTTAAAGAGGTAGAGAGGTTTAATAACTTGGAAAAAATAAAATTGCCTATAAATTTAGATTATGGCGATGTCAACGGCCTTTCCAGAGAAATTAAAGAAAAATTGAATAAATTTAAACCGCTTAACTTAGGCCAGGCATCGCGTATTTCAGGAGTGACACCCGCGGCAATTTCGATATTGATGGTGTATTTAAGGAAGCTGAATGGATAAAAATTATCTTAGCTTTAAGAGATTCTGTTTAGAGCAGGGTGCGGATTTATTTGGCGTCGCGGATATTTCCAGAATAAAAGATGAGTTTCAGATTCCAGCTCAAATCCTGGAGAAATTTGATAGAGCATTATGCCTGGGAATAAGACTATCGAGTGACATATTAGAAGAAATTAAAGACTATCCTACCCGATTATATTTCCATCACTATCGCACGGTTAATACCCTCTTAGATCAGGTGGCCCTTAAAGTGTGTAATTATTTACAGAAAAAGGGTTACTCTGCTTTACCCATCCCCGCATCTCAGATTCTGGACTGGCGTAATCTTAAGGCGCATCTTTCACATAAGAAGCTTGGTGTTTTAGCCGGCCTTGGCTGGATAGGCAGAAATAATTTATTGGTAAATAGAGTTTTGGGCAGTCAATTTCGCCTGGTTTCAATTTTAACTAATATGCCGTTAAAGTCGGATAAGCCGCAAAATGAGGATTGCCGAGATTGCCGGATTTGTATTAACGCCTGCCCTTCGCAGGCTATAAGAGAGAATCCTGCTGAGTTCGACCATCTTAGATGTTTTGAAAAATTAAAGGAGTTCCAGAAACAGCGCTTGGTTGACCAATATATCTGCGGCGTTTGCGTTAATGCCTGCAGGGGGTTAAAAAAATGAGAGAAAAGATTTTAATTATAGTGTTAATTTTACAATTATTTTCAATCGTGTTAAATTTTAGAGCCCATGCTTACGATAACCATGATTTTCAGGTATGGAATACCGATGTAGAGGAATTCAAAATCAACAAGGACTGCAAAACTGTGCTGGAGGAAGAGTTCCGCTGGGGTGATAATGCCAATCAATTTTATTACCATCATTATGACATGGGATTCTTTTATAATTTAAATAAATACTTAAACCTCGGAGGGGGTTACCGCCATATCTATGAATTAAAATCAGGAAATTTCAAGCTGGAGAATGAGCCTTATGTAGCTGTGGTCCTGCTTTGGGATTCAGCTGGTTTTAAATTCGAAGACCGCAACCGCATGGAATACCGGCATTTTGATTATCAGGCTGACTCCTGGCGCTATCGCAACAAACTTACCGTGAAATTTCCCTGGAGCTTTACCCGGTTAGAAATCCAGCCGTATATTGCGGATGAAATCCTGGTTGGTTTTGGAAGTGCCAATCAATTCAATCAAAACAGGTTTTATTCCGGATTAGGCATGGATTTAAACAAGAATGCAAAAGCAGAGATTTATTATATGCTGCTGAGCACAAGAAGCTTCGGCAACTGGACTGATGCTAATGTCCTGGGCACTAAGCTGAAAATCTATTTTTAAAATTTGTAGATGAGGATAAGGAGAAAGAATATGCTTAAGAAATCATTAGTTATTATAGTTAGTTGTTTATTTTTTAATTCTACATTCGCGGCGGATAAAAATTCCATCCAGATTAAAGGCTCGGATACCATGGTAAATCTGGGCCAGGCCTGGGCGGAAAAATATATGGAAGAAAACCGGCAGGAATTTATGGCAGTTACAGGCGGCGGTTCAGGCACGGGCCTGTCCAGTTTGATAAGCGGTACTTGCGATATTGCTATGAGTTCAAGGAATATCAAAGAAAAAGAAATTCTTTTAGCCAAACAAAAAGGCATTAACCCTTATGAAACAAAAGTTGCCTTGGACGGTTTGGCGGTGGTAGTAAACCCCAAAAATCCGGTTAGCAAACTTACAGTTGAGCAGCTCGCAGGTATTTTTACCGGGAGGGTTACTAACTGGAAAGAGGTAGGCGGCAATGACCAGAAAATTGTGATTCTCTCCCGGGAAGTTAATTCCGGGACGCATGTCTATTTTAAGGAACACGTATTAAGAAAAGGCAACCCGAATGGCAAAGAAGAATTTGCGCCGAGCGCACTGCTTTTACCTTCTTCCCAGGCAATTGCCGATGAAGTAGCCAATAATCCGTCAGCAATAGGTTATTACGGGATGGGTTATATTTCAGCAAAACAAAAACCTGTCGCAGTTGCCAAAGATGAAAAATCCGATTACGTGGCTCCGGCAATAGAAAATGTTTTAAACGGAAAATATCCCATATCAAGACCCCTGTTTTTATATACCAATGGCCTGCCTCAGGGCTTAGTTAAAAAATTTATAGATTTTTGTCTTTCTAAGCAAGGACAGGAAATTGTTCTAAAGACGGACTTTGTTCCGATAAAATAGTGCGTAAATTCAAAGAATTTATTATTGAAAGACTGATATTTGCCTGCGGAATAGCTTCCATATTCTTTGTAATATTGATTTTTTTATTTCTGCTTAAAGAAGGCCTTGCAGTATTTAAAACCATAATTCCATTTAATTTTCTCTTTGGTAAAAATTGGTATCCTATCTCCGAACCGCCGCAATTGGGAATCCTGCCTTTAATCCTCGGTTCACTCTTAGTTACTTTAGGTGCGGCGATTATTTCTATTCCTATAGGCGTAGCCTGTGCAATTTATATTGCCGAGATAGCGCCTTTAAAACTCAAAGAGATTCTTAAAGCAGGAATAGAGCTGTTGGCAGCTATACCGAGTGTGGTCCTGGGTTTTATCGGCATGGTAACACTTCTGCCATGGGTAAAAAATATATTTAATTTGCCAACCGGCCTGACCGCGTTATCAGGCTCAATTATGTTAGCCTTTATGGCTATGCCTACAATGGTTTCTATTGCGGAAGATGCGCTTTATTCTGTTCCTAAAACTTATAAAGAAGGCGCATTCGCCCTCGGTGCCACCCATTGGCAGACGATTTGGAGAGTGCTTTTGCCGGCAGCATCTTCCGGAATACTGGCTGCAGTTATGCTTGGCATCGGTAGAGTAATCGGAGAAACTATGGCAGTGATGATGATTACTGGTAATGCGGCAGTTATTCCGCATAGCATATTGGCGCCAGTGCGCACCTTAACTGCAACGATTGCCGCTGAAATGGGAGAGGCAGTGGTGGGAAGCGAGCATTATTTCGCCCTGTTTGCCATCGGCATAGTTTTATTTATCATAAGTTTTGTCATTAACGTAACCGCAGATTTATGCTTGCATAAGAGACAATAATGAGGAATCCGCACAGAACACAGAAAATTGCATTTTTCTTTCTGTTTCTAGCCAACCTTTTAATAGTTGTGCCGGTGGGTTTAATCGTGGTAATCATTATTCAAAAAGGCCTGCCTGCCATAAACTGGGAGTTCCTTTCAGATATACCGCGTCAGGGAATGCGCGCCGGCGGCATATTCCCTGCAATTGTAGGCACAGTGTATTTAGTGTCAGGTGCAATTATCTTTGCCTTACCCATAGGGCTTTTGTCAGCAATATACTTAAGTGAATATGCTAAGGATAATTTCTTGACTCGGATAATCAAACTGGCGATTGTCAATTTGGCAGGTGTGCCTTCAGTAGTATACGGCCTTTTTGGTTTGGCACTATTTGTAGTTTTCTTAAAATTTGGCGCCTCGATACTTTCAGGCTCGCTTACTTTAGGTATAATGATTCTTCCGGTTATTATTACTGCTTCCCGCGAGGCCTTAGAGAGTGTGCCTTATTCCTTTCGCGAGGTTAGCCTATCTTTGGGCGCAAGTAAGTGGCAGACCATAAGGTATATTGTTTTATCTAATGCTATACCCGGTATATTGACAGGGACTATTTTAGGCTTGGGAAGGGTAGCTGGTGAAACTGCACCCATTCTATTTACAGTGGCGGCTTTTTATCTTCCGCAATTACCCAAATCAATATTTGACCAGGCTATGGCCTTGCCGTATCACCTCTATGTTATTTCTACCCAGGTCCCAAATGTTGATGAGAAGATAAGGTACGGGACAGCCCTGGTTTTGTTAACCCTGGTTTTGTTTATGAATCTGGTCGCCATAATCATCCGTTACCGGTTTAGAAAGAAAAAGAAATGGTAAAATTCAATATAAGAGAGCTCAATATCTGGTTTGGTTCGATACATGTATTAAAACAGGTAGGTATGGAAATTCAGGCCAATGAAATTTTAAGCGTTATCGGACCAGCCAATAGCGGAAAAACCACATTTTTGAGAATGCTTAACCGCCTTAATGATCTGGAGATGAATTTTAGGATGAACGGAAGGGTGGAGTTCGATAAACAAGATATCGCTGCGATTGACATACAAATTTTGCGTAAGAAAATAGGCATGGTTTTCGCCTTGCCCTTGCCCCTTCCTTTATCCGTATTTGATAATGTGGCTTATGGTGCCAGAATGCACGGTATAAATAATGCGCATAAGCTTAAAGAAATAGTCAAGGAGGCCCTGGAGCAGGCCTATCTTTGGGACGAAGTAAAGGATAGGCTTAATGAATCTGCTTACAAATTGTCCGGCGGTCAGCAGCAGCGCCTTTGTATTGCCAGGACCCTGGCAGTTGAGCCGGAAGTAATTTTATTCGATGAGCCCTGCTCAGGACTCGACCCTATCTCAACTGCGAAAGTAGAAGAGGCGATGCTCAGGCTTAAACAAAAATATACTATAGTTCTGGTGACTAACAATGTTAAACAGGCAGCGCGCGTAGGAGATAGGACCGCATTCTTCTTGTCAGGTGAACTTATTGAAATCGATAAGACGGATAAAATATTTACCGCGCCAAGAGACCGGCGAACAGATGATTATATCAGGGGGAGATTCGGATAATGCCCAAGATAAAAGTTGCCAATTTAAATTTATGGTACGGTGATTTCCATGCCTTAAAGGACATAAATGCTTCTTTTGAAGAAAAAAAGATTACCGCAATTATCGGACCATCGGGATGCGGAAAATCAACCCTGCTTAGGGTATTTAACCGTATGAATGATTTGATTGAGGGCGTGCACACCAAAGGCAAAGTGACGGTTGACGACACAGACATTATTGATTCAAAAATAGATTTAGTGACATTACGCAAAAAAGTGGGAATGGTATTTCAAAGGCCAAATCCGTTTCCTCTTTCAATTTATGAGAATATCGTTTTTGGAGAGAAGATTCACGCAATCTCTATAAATAAGGATAAATTAGATGAAATTGTAGAAGAGAGTTTAAAAAGCGTTCTTTTGTGGGAGGAGTTAAAGAGTAAACTCCGTAAGTCAGCCATGGGATTATCGTTAGAGCAGAAACAGAGGCTTTGTATTGCCAGACTTATTGCAGTGAAGCCCGAAATATTATTGATGGATGAACCTTGTTCTGCCTTGGATCCTCAAGCTACGGCAAGGATTGAAGAATTAATGCGTGAACTTAAAAATAATTATACTATAATAATAGTTACGCACAATATGCAGCAGGCAGCGCGCGTTTCCGATGAAACCGGATTTATGCTTTTGGGCGAATTGATAGAATTTGCTAAAACAGAAGATATTTTTACCAAACCGAAAGATAAACGCACGGAAGATTATATTACGGGAAGGTACGGTTAGAAAAGTCCCTCGCCTACGGCACGTTAAATGAGGCAGGCTCGGGACTCGTTTTTCAGGAAGGAAGAGATAGAAAAACTCGGAGGAAAAAATGGAAAGACATTTTGATGAAGAATTAAGGGAGTTGCACAAAGACATTCTCAAGATGGCGGTTTTAGCTCAGGAGGCAATATATAAGTCAGTTGAGGCATTAAAAAATCGCGATAAGGTTGGAGCTGAAGAAGTGATAAATACAGATAATAGGATTGATGAGTTAGAATTGGCGATTGATGAGAAATGCATTGATTTAATTGCCAGGCACCAGCCCTTGGCAAGCGACCTCAGGTTTATTACCACAGGGATGAAGATAAATGCAGAACTCGAACGCATTGCGGACTTGGCCGTAGATATAGCTCAACGGGTTTTAGAATTAGCGGATAAGCCCTTACTTAAGCCGTTAATTGATATACCTAAATTATCTACTATAGCCCAAAATATGGTGCGCGATGCCATTGATTCTTTTGTAAAAAAAGATGTGGGGCTTGCTAAAAAAGTTGTGCTTTCTGACTCTGAGGCGGATAAGTTGCGTAATCTGGTCCAGGACGAACTGATAAATGATTATATGGCGCGTGACGCTAAGACCGCAGACCGCGCAGTGCCGTTATTATTGATTGCCCGCCACCTTGAGCGTATCTGCGACCATACCACTAACATCGCAGAGGATGTCATATACATGGTAGAGGCAAAGGTGGTAAAACACCATCCGGAAGAGTTAGAAGATTAAATGTTTTTATTATTAGTTTCTCTTACTTTATTAATGGGCATCGGCGTTGGCTGGTCAATCGGCGCCAATGACGCGGCGAATTCTTTAGGCACGGCTGTTGGCTCGCGGGTCTTAACCTTAAAACAGGCGATTATTTTAATTTGTATCTTTGGCTTCTTAGGCGCATTTTTGCAAGGGTCTTACGTGACTAAAACCATTGGCAAAGGCATTGTACCCATTAATGAGTTAGACAAAAATTTAGCTTTATATTTAGCGCTGGTCTCTGCCTTTGCTGCGGCTGCCTGGGTAGTCTTAGCCACTTATTGGAAGATGCCCATTTCCACCAGCCACTCCATTGTAGGCGCGGTAGCGGGTGCAGGTTTAGCCATAGGTGCGCCGGTAAGATGGAAAGTGCTTTTAGATATATTTATCTGTTGGATTTTTACTCCTATTGGTGCAGCTATTTTAGGATATATTTTTTATCGGCTTTTTAAAAACATGTTTTATCGCATTATTCCCCGCCGATACTTAAGGGTAACTTTTGCCACACTTATTATTTTAAGCGGTTGTTATGTGGCTTATTCCTGGGGAGCCAATGATGTGGCTAATGCCACTGGTGTTATTGTCGGCGCAGGGATACTTACACCCAAAATAAGCATAATTATCGGCGGTCTAGCTATAGTCTTGGGTATTGTGACTTGGGGTTATAAAGTTATCGAGACCATCGGCTCAGAGATTACAAATCTTTTGCCCATTATGGCATTCTCTGCACAGTTAGCCAGCGCCATAAACGTTCATATTTACACCGTCTTTGGAATTCCGGTTTCCACCAGCCATTCCATTGTAGGCGCTATTTTTGGCGTGGGTTTAGTGAGGGGCGTGCGCGTTTTGAACCTGCGCATCATGAGAGAGATAATTATCTGTTGGTTAGCCACGCCGTTTATTTCCGGGATAATCAGTTTTTTAGTGCTTAAAGGGATTATGGTTTTTGTAAAAACAGGAGGTTAAGATGAAAGAGATAAGGAATATCTTAGGGTGGTTAGGGATGGCAGAAGAGCAGTCTATAATCCAGGATGCACAGAAGCACGTAGAAGAGACCTATAAAACGGTTGCGCATTTTTCCGAGGCGGTTAATGCGTTCATTCGGCAGGATTTGAATGCGAAGGCAGTGGCTATTGAAAATGTCAGGGAAAGCGAACATCAGGCAGATGTATTAAGGTCAAAAATGGTCAGAGAGCTTTCTGAGAGCCTGCTCCTGCCGCCTGACAGAGAAGACCTGATGCATTTTGTGAGAAACCTGGATAAGATTGCCGATTGGACAAATGGCGCAGCCAGGATTTTAGGATTTATCGAACATAAACTTCCGGAAAATATTTTAAAAAATATAGCTACTGCCACAGAGTTAATCCTTAGCTCGATTTCTAAACTAAAAGAGGCCATAGCCGCGCTTACGAAAAATGACCTGAAAAAAGCGCTTCAGGATTGCGAGGATGTTGACCGTATTGAGCATGAAGCAGATGACCAGAAAAAACTTTTAATTGAGTCAATCATACACGCCAGGCTTGAACCAACCAGCCTTTTATTAAGCTATCAACTGGCTGAATACATGGAAGGGGTTACGGATAAAATAGAAGATGCCGCTGATTTTGTCAAGGTTATGGCTATCAAATCAAAATAAACCTCCTGAATTTGCCAAAATATCCCCTCTTATGCCTTCAATATGCCCTTGACCCCCCGCTGTTTAGATGATATAATCCACAACATAATAATCGAAATTAGAATTTAACCTTTGTCAATACGGAGGTAAGAATGGATGAAATATTAGAGATATTGGAAAAGGATGCGCGCACAACGCCGGAAGACATTGCTAAAATGTTGAAGAAAAAGCCGATAAGCGTAAAGCAGGTGATAAAGAAATTTGAAAAAGAAGGCGTAATCTTAAAGTATAAGGCAGTCATCAATAAAGACTTAATAAAGAGCGCGGATTCTGGTGTCCGGGCATTGATAGAAGTTAATATTACTCCGCAAAAGGATGTGGGTTTTGATAAGCTCGCCGAGCGGATATATTCATTCCCGGAGGTTTCCAGCTGCTATCTTATTTCAGGCACTTACGACCTTCTCTTAATTGTCGAGGGTAAAGACCTGCACACGGTTTCAAGGTTTGTGGCAGAGAAATTGGCGCCCCTTGAGAACATCCGAGGCACGGTAACGCACTTTTTATTAAAGAAATACAAGGAAGACGGAGTAATTTTAAAGCACAGGGAAGAGAATAAGAGGATAGCTATATCATATTAAAATTG
>Ga0315282_10017398_pt1 | contig 10386 bp, 9 predicted proteins | sample YL17G07_20_MG_FD_203693 | JGI IMG/M metagenome (GOLD analysis project Ga0315282, IMG submission 203693) | Sediment microbial communities from Yellowstone Lake, YNP, Wyoming, USA - YL17G07_20 | ecosystem: Environmental > Aquatic > Freshwater > Lake > Sediment | place: USA: Wyoming | collected... | reverse complement strand
ACTTCTTCCCTCGCCCCCTTGGGGGAGAGGGGGGACCGCAAGGCGGTGGGTGAGGGGGTCACGCCACTACCCTTGACGGTAAGAGTCGGCCACAACCTGTTCCGGTCCGGTTTCGGTTTGACGAAGTCGCTAGGTACTGAGGTCAAGCTCGGCGCACCACACGCCATCAGCCTGCTGGGGGGAGTCAGTCCGTTGCGAGGTTCTGGTCTTCGAGAGCCTTCAAGTTGTAGATGAGGAGATTGCGCCCGTCGATCTTCAGCATTCCTTCGGCCTGTAAGCGGGAGAGATTCCGGGAAACCAGCTCGCGGACCGTGCCAATTTGCGCGGCCAGTTCCTGGTTGGTGATGGGGAGAGTAACCACCACACCTTGCGCGGTGCGCTTGCCGGACTTTTGAGCGAGGCGCAAGAGATAGGAAGCAAGCCGGTGACGGACGGTGGTGAATGAAAGTTCTTCAATGATACCCACCAAGCGCCGAAGACGCGCGCCTACGACCCGTAAGACCTTGAGAGGAACATGGGGGTGAGCAAGGCAGAGCGCCTGAAAATCCTGCTTGCTCACAAAAAGCAGGGTGACGTCGTCCACCGCGGCCGCCGACGCCGGATATGTTCCCCCATCGAAGACGGGTATCTCGGCAATAGAGCTGCCCGGGCCATCAATAGTGAGCACTTGTTCGCGTCCGTTGGGGGAACTTTTGAAGATGCGGACATTCCCGGACTCGACGACGTAAAGTCCCGAGCAAGGCTCGCCTTCGCCAAATACGATCTCGCCCGACGAGTAGTGGCGGGGAACCGTGCGCTGGGCCAGGAAACCCAACTCGCTTTCCGTTAACCCGGAGAAGATGGGGACCTTCGCCAGCGTTTGCCCAAGTTTATGCGTTGAGTCCGGCACGGGGTTATTGTATCAGAGCACTGCCGGGACTATCCGGCGGAAGCGCGCTTGGCGCCGGAGACCTGCGCTTCCAACTCGGCGATGTCGAGCACGATGACCTTCCGCCGTTCCAGGCGGATGATGCCGCGGTCCACAAAGCGCCGCAAGTTGCGCGAAACCAGGTCGCGCACGGTGCCGATTTCCGCGCCAATTTCCTGATTGGTCTCTTCCAAAGGAAACTCGATCCCGCGCCGCGTGCGGACGCCCAGCTTCAGCGCCCGGTCCCGCAGGAACCGCGCCAGACGATGGCTGACTTCTTTAAGGGAAAGCTCCTCCACCAAGCTGGCGAGGTAGCGGAACCGCCAAGCCAGGGAGCGAATGACGGCGAAGGCCACTTCGGAATTCCGTTGGCATAGCTCCAGAAATTCGCGCTTGGGGAGAAAGAGCAGAGTGGAATCCTCCGCGGCCAGGGCGGAAGCCGGAAAGGTTCCGCCATCGAAAACGGAGGGTTCGCCCACCGTCGAGCCCGCGCGCTCGATGACCAGAACCTGCTCGCGGCCGTTTTCCGCCACCTTGAAAAGTTTGATGGTCCCCGACTGCACCACAAACAGGCCTTCGCACGGATCGCCCTCGCCCACCAGGATTTCGTCCTTCAGGATCCGCCGGACCACACAATGGCTGGCGAGGATCTTCAATTCCTCCGGCGGCAACACGGCGAAAAACGCGACCCGGCGCAGAGTCTCCACCGGATCCAGAGCGGGAATTGCCATCATCCTAAGCTCGGCGGGCATGGCGCGCGACTCGACCTCAATCGTAGGAATAAGCAGGAGCCCGAAGGAATCAGCTTATCAAAACCTCCACGGAAAGGCACGACTTAAGTCATCGCGCCGCGCCGGGCGGCCACGTATGCTGATAACTACAAGGGCCAACCGCGATCGGCGAAATTGACGGGCCCTCCGGAGGAAGCTTCATGGCGTACATCATCGCTGAGCCCTGTATCAACACCAAAGACACCGCCTGCGTGGACGTTTGCCCGGTCGACTGCATCCACCCGCGCAAGGACGAAGGCAACTTCGCCGAATTGCCGATGCTCTACATCGACCCGGTGGAGTGCATTGACTGCGGCGCGTGCGTCCCGGTCTGCCCCGTCTCCGCCATTTTCCCCTTGGATGACCTGCCGGAAAAGTGGAAGAGTTTCATCGAGGTCAACGCCCACTATTACCAGAAATAAAGAGTGACCCCTCTCGACACGAGGCGCCGGGCGGCGCGTGAGTTTTAGTCTACAACCCTCTCCCCCTTGGGGAGCGGGTGGAGCGTGGATTGTAATTTACAACCCTCGCCCCCTTGGGGGAGAGAGCGGGGCGTGGATTGTGATTTACAACCCTCGCCCCCAAGGGGGCGAGGGAAGAAGAATTGCTAGTTTTGGCGCTTAAACGATGAGCGGGTACTGCCGCCTTGCCTTCTCCTTGTTGCGATTCAATTGGCCCCACAAAGGAAATTCTCACTGAGCAATTCCGAAGGCGCCAGCCCACCCGGCCCTCTTACTGACAGACAACGTAGAGCATGCGCAAGTCGCCAGCCCACCCTATGCCGGACCCCGTGCAGTTGGAACCGCCTGCCAAATAGATGGTGGCCAGATACCACGATTGAGAGTCGTCAATTTCGAAAGTGAACCTTGAGTTTCGCGGCCGCAAGAAGTGACGGGGGAGAACCTTGATGGGAACGATGGTGACGCGGGAGTTGCACAGCCAGCGCCGCGTACGTGCCGAGAGGGGAAAAGCCTTGGCCAAATCTTCCTCCGTAAGTTGCAGCGGATGCGTCGCTTCCAGTTTCGCGGCGCCGGGCTGGATTTTCTCGATGGCGTGGACGGTTTCATCGAACATTATCCGGTTCTGTTCCCAGGCTTGGCGCACAAAGGCGGAAAAGGCCATCAATGAAAAGGTCCATAGGAATGCCACCATGGCCAAAGGAAATAGATTTCGGATCATACCGAGAATGCTCTCCTGGAGTTGTGCCCGAAACAGCCGGTAACTTTGGATTACCGCCAAGAGCAATGTCGGGACCAACAAGACCGACAGATTTGGCGTGATGTACCACCGGCTGTACATAAAATCGGAAATAAAGAATCTGACAGTTGCGGAGGTTTGAAACATCGAAACCACTGCGTTGGTGAGTCGGAAATTTGTGAAGGGATTGAACCTGGAAACAAACAGGTTCATGAGTTCGTGCCCGGCCTGCCCGCCGAATTCACTGGCGAGGCCGACGGCGATCATCACCGGAAGAACCCACAGTACGGCGCGCACCGTCCCGTTCGCCGCGGACGCGCACCAGAATGAGGCAAAGCTTAGGAGTAACACCCCGAGCAGCCAAAATGTTACGAAATGCGCGTCCACACCTATTCCCAAATTCTCACCCACCAACAGGTGGGGCCATCCGAATAGAAATCTTCTGGCGCTCAGCAGCAACAGCGGGAGCAGCCCCGCTCCCACGAAACCTGCGAAAAGGGCCATGTAAAGCTTGATGCGCCACTGGAGGAGGGCCGGCGCCGGCAAGGTCAGGTGCCAGGCGTGCGTCCCCGAGGTTCTTTCTTCCCCCAGCGACAGGCTTCCGGCGAGAATCGCTATAATCAGCGTACTGGACACACCCACAATGATCACCGCGTATGGGAGATTCACGGTTGAGCCTCGCCCATGCACCAACCCGAGCATGGTCAGGCAAGTCCAGCCCAGGCAGGCCAGGAGAGTGAACAGCCGGAGCGGCCGCAGCAAACCAAGTTCCTTTCGGATCAAGTTCAGAACCGCTCCGGTGGGGTGGCAGCGCAACCAGCCAGCCAATGCGCCGGGCATCACGTCCGGCCCGGCGGTCAGCAGGTCATCGCCCGCCGTCGTTCCGGTGGCCTCAAACCGGGCCAATTTCCACGCGCTCAGGCAGAGCATTACCACCGCGTAACACAGGAAGGCGAGGGCGACGGTTAGAGCTGTAAACGCGATTCCAAACTCCAAAGGTGCGATTCCGTAAGCCCAGAACGCCATGTTGAAGGCAATGATGATGAAGAATTGAACGGCAATAGTCAGCGCGACGCCGCCGATCGTTGATCCGGCGACAAGCGTCCAGAAGGTTGCCGACGCGAGCGTGGCGATGATCCACGCTCCTTGGACGAACGATAGCCTCCAGTAGAGCGGATGCGATCTGAACGGGAACGCCAGGCAGAAAACGAGAACTGCCGACACGACCGCAACGGCCGAAACCAACAATTTCTCGCGCCAGATTTTCATCCTGCCGACGGGCTGAGACAGCAGTAGCGGAAAAGTGCGGTATTGGAATTCGTTCCCTAGCGGCAGCGTCGCCAATAGCGGAACACCAAGGAAAAGCCCAAGCACACTGATGCACTCGACAGAATGCAGCGGCCGAAAAAGCGGCGACGCGGTGGACAGCGCCACGGCGCACCAGGGCCAGAACAGCGGGCGTGCTTCCTTGAGGATCCTCGTGGTTTTGGCGTCCATTCTCGTCTCCTAACAGGATGATGAAACATCCTCGGCTGATGTCATCCGGAGCGATGAGGTCATGAGCCTTTCAGCTCGTCACCTTGGATGAAAATGCGCGACGCGCCTTGGAGTGCGGCGGCTCGACGCCGCCTTGGAATAACACCGGGAACGAAGACGCAAGCGGCGATTCGGCGCGGCCCTCGTTTTCATCCATGGCATTAATCCCAAGGGGCGGTTCGATGTCGCTTTGGTTTTCATTCTCCGCTCTATTTCAAGGCGGCGTCGAGCCGCCGCACTCCAAAGCGCCTTCGGCACAGCGCCCCAAGGCGCCTTCGGCACAGCATTTTCCATCGCCGCATAACAGCGGGTGTAGCGCGGACCTGTTCTTTAGGTCCGCGGCTCGTCTCCGATGGCCAAGGAAAGGCCGCGGACCTACAAAACAGGTCCGCGCTACGCTTCTTGGCACCACCGCGGGGTGGTTACGCCTTCAACGTCGCCACGAAAATCTCCTCCAGCGTCAGCGACTCCGTCGAGAGGGCTTCGGGCTGGTACTGCCGCAACCGCTCCATCAATTCGGGGCCTGCACCATTGGCAATCAACTCCAGTTCGCGGCCGTCGCGGCGCACGCGCAAGGCCGCTCGAAGGTCGATTTCCGGCGGCGATTGGGCAAAGCGCGCGCGGATCTTTTGATAACGCTCGCGGGCTTCGTCGGCGTCGAACGTCAGCACACCGCGGCCGCGATCGATCAGGGTGAACTCGTCAATCAATCCCTCGAATTCGGTGATGAGGTGGGTGGAGACCAGAATGGTGCGTTGGCCCGGAACGCCCTGCTGGTACGCGCCAATCACCGCCTCAATGAACTCGCGGCGCACGATGGGGTCCAGGCCCGACGTCGGCTCGTCGAGCACCAGCAAGTCCGTCTCCGGGCAGACCGCGGCGATCAACGCCACCTGGGTTCGCTGGCCCTTCGACAGACTTCCGGTGCGTTGTTTCGGATCGAGCCCGAAGCGCTCAAACAACTCCTGCTCAGTCTTCCGGTTCCAGTGCGCGCGAAATGAAGCGAGGTAATCCAGGGTCTCGCGGACGCTCATCCAGGGATAGAAAGCAACCTGGTCCGGCACGTAGGCGAGCAGGCGCTTCACCGCCACTTCGTGCTTGGCCGGATCGAGACCGAATACGCGCACCTGCCCGCGCTGCGGACGGAGCAGATTCAGCAGACACTTCATGGTGGTCGTCTTGCCCGCGCCGTTGCGGCCGAAGAGTCCGTAACAGCGGCCGGGCTGCACGGTGAGGCTCAAGTCATGTACCGCCTCCGCGCGCCCGTAGGCGTAAGTGAGATTCTCGATTTGGACAGCCGGAGTGGCAGAATTCATGGCCGGTCAATCCTCCTTCTTAAAGGGAGTTACCGAATGGTCTTGATGGGCGCGCCGTTTGTCGTCGAGCACATCCAGGCGTTCCTGGATCAAGGCGAGGAATTCATCGCGGGGAACCTGCAAATGGTGCGCTTGCACAATGGCCTGGTCGACCTCCTCGATCAGCAGCGTGCGCCGCACTTCCATGCGCAAGGCCGATTGGTTTTCTTGCAGGTAACAACCCCGCCCCGGCAGCGTCTCGATCACACCCAGGCTTTCCAATTCGGAATAGGCTTTGGCGACCGTGTTGCGGTTGACGCGAAGCTCCTCAGACAGCGCACGGATGGAGGGGAGCGCCTCGCCGGGCCGCAACGCCCCCGAGGCGGCGGCGGCCTTGACCTGATCCACAATCTGGAGATAGATCGGCATGCCGGACTTGAAATTGATTTGGAGAATCATATGCGGCTCCCTGTCATAGGACAGTATGACAGACAGCCAGTCGCTGTCAAGCGGAATTTTCTGGGGGCTTTGGAGGCGCTAATTTGCCGACCGGATACGCCTCCCGCCGCCACAAGGTCGCAATACGGGTGGGGAGTTCTGAAACCGTGCACGAAGGGAGTAGCCGTGGGGTTGGCAGCGTGGGCGAAGAAAAAACCGCCCACCGCAATGAGGTACGGTGAGCGGCATTTTCCGGGACAGATGAGGTAGGGTCCCGGTATAAGGGTCTACATGGCGCTCAATATCGCTCAAGTAAGTACCCGAAGTCAACAACTTCCTGTCCCCATCGGGTAGTTTCCTGCCTCCCTACTGGGCCTCGCTCACGCGTACGCGTGCAGTCCGGGCAGCAAGTAGGTGACACCGAAGAAAGTAAACATCACGACGCCGAAGCCGATGATGGCGAAGTATGCCGAGCGCCTTCCGCGCCAGCCGCGGGTGAGACGCATGTGGAGGTAACCCGCGTAGGTGAGCCAGGTAATGAGCGCCCAATCTTCTTTCGGGTCCCAGCTCCAATACGCGCCCCAGGTACGATTGGCCCAGTAGGCGCCGGCGATGATCATGAACGTCAGCAGGGGGAAGGAAATCGCTACGGTTTTATAAATTAAACTGTCCAGGGAATCACGGCTGGGCAGGTAGCCGACAATGGAATCATATTTCCAGTCCAAAACCTTCCAGGCAATGGAAGCAAACAAAGCCGTCGCCACGCCGGCCAGCAGGAACGGGCTGTCCGCCAGGCGCACTTCGAAGCCCTGGGTATATTCGGCGAGATAATGGCGACCACCATTCACTTTCACAAGCAGGAGAACCAAGGCCAGTGCCTGAGCGCCGAGCACAGCCAGGAAGGCCCAGCGCACGGCTTTATCCCAGCGTTCAGGCTGGGCGGAAAACGGTGCCGTAAGGTTCATGACCAGGGTGGCGGCTGCCAGTGCCACGACAAGGACGAAGGGCCAGCCCAGCGTCTCCAGCGGCACCATCAATGCCTGCCGGGGAGCGAGCATCACTTTCTCCCGCGCTATGGGATCCCAAGCGGCCATCGTCAACGCCATGTTGCCATTAACGCAAGTCGCCACGATTGTTCCGTATACACCCACGACGAGCGCCACACACCAGCGCAGGAAACTCCCCGGCGTAACGCCGTCCTTAATCAGATAGAGGAGCGCCACGGCAAAGGAAATCGTCAAGCCTGCGTAACTCAGCATGGCCAGCGTCACGTGGATTTGCAGCCAGGTGGATTGCAAGGCCGGCACCAGCGGACGGATTTCTCCTGGCAGCACTTGCATCAGGATGAGCGCCAGGGCGGCAATGGGAAGGGTGATCGCTCCCAGAAAGGGCAGTTTAAGTCTCCATTCCGCCAATGCGTGCAGCGCCACGACCGCCCAAGAGAATACCAACACCATCTCATAAATATCTGAAAGGGGCGCGTGCCCCGAGCTCGACCAGCGCACCAGGATGGCGATCGTGTGCAGCAGGAGGCCGCTGCGCGAGAGCAACACGGCGCCCTGCAACAGTTCCGCCTGCCGCAAGGCGACGGAAGAGCCATACAACACCGATGCGCCAAGATAAGCTATAAGTGCCACGAACAAGAATTTCTCGCCCGCTCTCGCCCCCACCAACCACCCCTGATCACTGATCAGATGGGGGACGGAGATCGCCAGCACCGTCAACGACGCCACGCTGACAACCAGCAAGATCCAACTTGCGGCGCTGGGCTGGCTGCGCTCCGTGGTGTGGGTTATCGCTTTCGCCATAACTTGATCCTCCTTATTACTTTGCCCGGAATGCCCGCTTGCGAGGTGAGGCGCCGCTGGGTCATTTTGTCCCTTACCTATATTTGCGGATGTCCAGCGCTTGTAACGCCTTTTAAGGCCTTGTAAAGCTTACGCCGCTGGGGCGATCTCCCCTATCTCTCCCGGCACATGCACAAAGGCGGCTTCGATTTCATTCCCCAATTCGTGGAACTTGCGCTCAAAATTCTCGCGATACTTGCTTGGCTGCCCGCCCAGCAGGAGTACCGGCTGGCCCTTGCGGTCTTCCGCCACTATACCCCAAATGCGGATGTGCGAGAGGTACAAGGCCATCATCAATCCGGTGGTCAGGAGCAGGCACCCTCCCCAGATCAGCCATTGCCCCGGTTCGCGCGCGACCTGCAAGCCCGTCATGGAATCCATTTCTACGCTCACATACCGGAAGCTTATGCCGGTGTCGTTCGGCGGATTTAATTCCGGCGACTTGGCCAGAACCCAGGCATGGGTGGGTTGGCTGCCGGGCCGCGTCACTTGCAGTTCGATCGCAGGATTACGGGGCTCGTCTGACCGCGAGGCGATCTGGTTGCCTTGCAATACGTAGTCAGGTATGAAATCGGCCAACTCGACGGCGGTGCCCTGCTCATCCAGCGGCGCCGGCGCCCCCGGAGCCAAGGTGAGCAGCCGGTGCTTCTCCACGCTGCTTTCCAGCCAACTCGCCTCCATGACGAGCTTGCGGGGCGACCCCGTGGAACTGTAGTTTGCCTGGAAAAACCGCACTCCATGGTAAGTGAGAGGGTCGTTCACAGAGATCTTCTTCCACGCCACCTCGCGACCGTTTTCTACCACCGTGAGTTGGCTCCAGTATTGCCGAGGAGAGCCGTCAGGGTAAGCGTCCATGCCTGCCGCATCGCAACGCAAGGTGAAATCGAGGTGGTGGGGGGCGCCCGGCATGGTCAGAGGTTCGACGACACCGGTGCTCGTCCCCGGGCGGAGGCTGATGTACCCTCTGTAACCGTGCGTCCCGTCGATGATCGCCCCGGCAAAGATAATCAACAGGCTTGCGTGGACCACGTAGGGAGCAAGACGCACCAGCCGGTGTTTTTCCACGTAAAGCGTACCCTTCGGAAGGACATCCGGTCGGGGCGGGTACCCCAGTTTTTCAAGCCTGAGGGAGGCCAGTGCCATCGCTTCCTTGGGGGGGTGCGGCCCTAAGGGGATCTCCCGTTGGAAGGGCAGCGCCCGAATGAAAGCCGCGTCGGCCACAAAGTGTGGTCGCACATACAACCGCCACACTTGGGGGAAGCGCTCGATGGACGCCAGCGTGATGTTGGCTCCCAGGAGGCCTAAGAGAAGTATGAACCACCACGCGTGGAAGGTGTCGAACAGCCCTACCGCATCCAAGAGACGCACGACCTGGGGAGCGTACACATGCTCGATTTGCCCTTCCTGGGTCATAGGTTTTTGGAGAATAAGCGTACCCAAAACTACTGATATTCCTAACAAGGCGAGTAAGAGTAACCCGCACTTCAGCGAACTGAAGAATTGCAGAAACTTATCGAAACTGGATTGACGACTAGACATTAAGCGCTCCTGGTCTAACGCGTCCCCGAGTCTTACAGGCCTTAGAATCCCATAATATCCCTTTATTCGGCATCTCTGATGCCAGCCCGGAAAATATGTCCACGCCCCATAATCCCTTGATAATGGACGGGAAATTGGCAGCAGTTTTCCTCGCTGAGGGGCAACCGGGAGTTCCTCTAGGCTGGAATTTGGGGCAAATGCCACATGGAATTGCGCGCGGATACTCAATTTGTCCGCTTTTCGTCCACAGGTAGCCCCCGCCCACTGACTTTGAACAACATCCAGGCGGACAGAAAGGAACTCAAAATGCGGACAAAAGGGCAGATGTGAAAGAAGGCCTTATATCACAGGAGGATGTGATGAAACCCTTTGCTACTGTTCGTGGTCCAGCCGACGTCAAGGAATTCGGTGCTGGTCCAAGGTCGGTAACTCCCTTTAAGGAGGTTACTCCCGTGGAAATGCAACCCACCTTCACCCTGACTTTCTCGATTGGAACCTCCATGCGGGAAATTCATGACACGGTGATCCGTACGGTATTGCAGTACACGCGGAGCAATCGTCTGCGCGCTGCGCAGTTGCTGCAAATCAATCCCCGGACGATCCGTCGTCGTTTGGGCAAAAAGGACGGGGCCGGTTCCAGCTCGCGAGCGGCCTAATATTCTTTCGTTCTCATAAGCACGGCTCGCGCCTCGCTTTGCGTGGGGGCCCACCCTCACATTTCCCCACAACGAACCCGCACCCGGAACTCAACCCCAAGGGTGCGGTCTCCGCTGGCGACAGAGTGTCACGTACCCAAGGCCGTCGCGTGTCCCCCGCGATGTCTCTTCAAAATTGGTGCCTTACGTGCTTCATGCTTG
>Ga0315282_10017397_pt1 | contig 10386 bp, 6 predicted proteins | sample YL17G07_20_MG_FD_203693 | JGI IMG/M metagenome (GOLD analysis project Ga0315282, IMG submission 203693) | Sediment microbial communities from Yellowstone Lake, YNP, Wyoming, USA - YL17G07_20 | ecosystem: Environmental > Aquatic > Freshwater > Lake > Sediment | place: USA: Wyoming | collected... | reverse complement strand
CACGCCGTCCGTGTCCGGGTGACCTGCAACGACCGGAAAGGTCTACTCGCCGATCTCAGTTCCGCTTTGGCCTCCTCGGAAGTGAACATCGTCCGAGCCAATGTAACCACTACGGAAGACAAGAGAGCCATCTGCAACTTTGATTTAGAGGTCCACGACTTGAAACATCTGCAGAACGCCTTTCGGGCGCTGAGCAAGCTCAAGAACGTCCTGAAAGTGGAACGGCTGCGGGGTTTACCAACAGTGGAAAGGGAAGAGAAAGGGGCTGAGGCCTAAGAAGAAAGGTTACGGGTTACGAGTTGCGGGTTTCGGGTTATTAAGAATCCAGACTTCCAGCTTGAAACCGTCCTGAGTTAAACTGCTTTAACGACCAATCCTGAACGAAGACAGCGCGTGCACACCCGCATGCGGCGGGGCGCGCCGTTCTTAATGGCGTGGACCCGCTGTAAATTGGGGTACCAGAGCCGTTTGGTCCGGTTGTTGGCATGGCTTACCTTATGCCCTACGTGGGGTCGTTTGCCGCAGATTTCACATTCCCGAGCCATCGAATGCCTCCCGCGAAAAATAAAGAGCAGGGGCGTTCCCCTGCTTGATTTTTTATACCACAACCCGCAAATTTGGGCAAGAGTTTTATTTACTCCGCTTCTTCCCCCAAAAGAGCGCACCCGCTCCGCATTTTCGGGCTGCCGCAAAAGCAGGCAGGGGCGCCGTTTACCGATCAAAGATCTCGATCGGCGGGTTGATCATGAATGCGTCCGGAACTTTGGGAAAACCTTTGGCTAGAACGCGTCGTCCCTGGATCTCCAGGCGTCCTTCTGCGTACAGCTGGATGGCCTGCGAAAAAATCTTATGCTCCTGCTTCAGGATCCGGGCGTTGAGAGTTTCTGCCGTGTCGTCGTCGTAGACCGGCACCGCGGCCTGGATGATGATCGGGCCCGTGTCCGTGCCTTCATCCACGAAGTGCACCGTGCAGCCGGCAAACTTCACCCCGTAATCCACCTCGGCCTGCCATACATGGGTACCCGCGAAAGAAGGAAGCAGGGCGGGGTGAATGTTCATCACCCGCATGGGGAACGCCCGGAGAAGTACGGCAGTCACGACGCGCATGTACCCGGCGAGGACCACCAGCCCTACCTCGTGAGCTTGCAAGGCCTCCACAATTTTTTTATCAAAATCTTCCCGTCTCTTATATCCTTTATGGCTGATGACCAGAGAAGGAATGCTATGCTTCTTCGCCCGCTCCAGGGCGAAGACATCCGGGACATTGCTGATAATAATTCGAATCCGTGCGTCCAGACGCCCGGCTTCGATATTGTCGATGATCGCTTGCAGGTTCGAGCCGCTTCCCGAAACCAGGACACCCAGGTTCACCATAACTAGCCTCACTTGTATTCGATGGCCCTTTCCCCTTTGTCCGCTTTAACGATCTCGCCGATGAGGTAGGCCTTCTCTCTTAAGCCCTTCAAGCGAATAATGATTCTCTTCGCTTCGCTCTGCGGCACCGCCAGGACCATCCCGATCCCGTTGTTGAAGGTGCGCAGCATTTCCGGCTCCGAGATATCTCCCCCTTCCTGAATCACTTTAAAAATGCGAGGGACAGGCCAGGTGTTCTTGCGCAGGAGGGCCTTGCACCCGGGCGGGATGATGCGTGGAATGTTATCCGTAAACCCCCCGCCCGTAATGTGAGCGAGGCCGTGGAGGTGAAATTCTTTCAAGAGGCGAAGGACAGTTTTGACATAGATGCGCGTGGGTACAAGCATCTCTTCCCCCACCGTCCGGGCAAGGCCTTCCACATGATCCGTAATCTTTAATCCCATCCGCTCGAACAAAATCTTCCGGGCCAGCGAGTATCCGTTGCTGTGCAGCCCGCTGGACCCCAGGCCAATCAGTCGGTCGCCGATAGTGATGGATGAACCATCGATCACCCGATCCCGGTCCACGACTCCAACCGTAAACCCGGCAAGGTCATACTCCCCCTTATTATAAAAGGAAGGCATCTCCGCCGTCTCCCCCCCGATCAGGGCGCATCCGGCCTCCACACATCCTCTGGCGACGCCCTTGATAATCTGGATGGAAACCCCCAGCGAAAGCTTGCCGGTAGCCAAGTAATCCAGGAGAAAGAGGGGCTCCGCTCCCTGAACCACAATGTCATTGACGCACATAGCCACCAGGTCAATTCCTACCGTGTCATGCTTTCCGACCATGAAAGCCACTTTGAGCTTCGTTCCCACCCCATCAGTGGAGGCAACCAGGACCGGATCCTGGTACTTTTTGGCCTTGAAGGAAAAGAGTCCCCCGAACCCACCGATATCCGTGATCACCTCGGGCCGGAAAGTCTTCCGGACCAGAGGGCGGATCAAATCAACGAACTTATTCCCGGCGTCAATGTCCACCCCGGCGCTTTTATAGGTCGCCCCTCGCTTCAAGTTCTCCCCCTTTCGTCGAGAACAATCTTTTCTTTCCGGATGGTCTGAAAGAAGCCTTCATCTCCCATTTTTGCCATTTCGGCTAAGGTATAAGGAAAAATCTCACCGGCAAGCCCGGCTGCGGAAAAATGGCTAAGAAATTCTGGAATCCGGTCAATGAATCTTCTCGGGTCATCCTGCAACAGAATATAAATGTTCCCTTTTTATATCATAGATCGCATGGGAAGAATAGAAAATCCTGCCCCCTAAAACCAGCTTCCCATTTCATTTGGGCCGCTTCATCCCGGTAATTGGGGTACTTTTCTTCTTGCTCGCGGGAAGAAATTTTGCTACCAATAAATTCATAGGGCAGCAAAATCTCCCGAATGGCCGCGTAATATGTCTTCCCCCGAACTCCAACAAATCTTTGAGGCCATCGAAAAACCCCTTCTCTACGCCTCCCGAAACGATTATGCCCACTTGAAAATGTTGAAGGCGCTGGAACCGTACATGGCCCACTGGATGGAAAAGGCCTCGGGCCTGTCCCTGAGCCCAAGAAGGCAAGAGTTATTTCACCGGTTGAGGACCCAGGTCAAAGACTTCGATACAATGGACTTGGCCCTGAAGAAGGCCCGGGTCCTGGAATTCCAAAAAATATTCAACGAACTCAAATGCGACGATTCGGCTTCCCTCCCTTGTCAGCCCTGGCCGACCCCGGTCGAATTTCGGCAGGACCGGAAAGATTTGCAGGCTTCCATCCAGTTTATCAAGGGGGTGGGACCCCGCCTCTCCGAAATTCTGAAGAAAAAAAACATCCGGACCGTTGAAGACGCTCTCTACTTTCTTCCCCGGGCTTATGAGGACCGGCGGCAGATAAAGACCATCTCCCAGCTCACGGTGGGCAAGATGGAGACGGTAATCGGAACGGTCCTGACCGCCGACACGGCTTTTCACCGCCGGCGTCGCACTTTCGAAATGCTGGTGGGCGATGAAACCGGTACCCTGCTGGCGAAGTGGTTCAACTTCAACCCCCGGTACATGAAGGGAAGATTCCGCAAAGGCATGCGGCTGATTCTATCGGGGGAAGTCCGCCTCTTCCAATTCCAGAAAGAAATCCACCACCCTGAACTGGAGGTACTCGAAGAAGAGGCAGCAGACGTCCAAGAGGAAGCTGCCGCCGGCCAAGCGGGATTAGACGATTCCCTGCATTTCAAGCGCATCGTGCCCATCTACTCAGAGACCGAAGGACTTTACCAGCGCCAGCGCCTGATCCGCCGCATCATGAAAAACGTTGTGGACTTATTTGCCGGCAAGGCCTTCAGTGGCATCCCGGAGGAGGTCTGCCAGCGGCAGAAGCTCATTCCCCTATCCCAGGCCTTGCGGCGGGCGCACTTCCCGGACCCGGAAGAAAATATCGCGTTGCTCAACGAAGGGAAATCTCCAGCCCACCGGAGGCTGATCTTCGATGAGTTCTTCTTTTTGGAACTGGGACTGGCTTTGCGTCGCAGCGGCACGTTGCTGGAAAAAGGCATTGCCTTCCCCATCAACCACCGGTACACGAGGCAGCTCCGGGATCTCCTTCCTTTTACGCTCACGCCGGCGCAGGAGCGCGTCCTGGCAGAGATTGAAGCGGATATGCGCCAACCCCATCCCATGAACCGCCTCCTCCAGGGGGACGTGGGCAGCGGCAAGACGATCGTGGCTCTGATGGCCGGTTTAATGGCCATCGAAGGAGGATACCAGGTTGCCATCATGGCTCCCACGGAGATCCTGGCGGAACAGCATTTTCTGGGCATTCGGCCGCTGGTGGAGGCACTGGGTCTGACCGCCTGCCTTCTTATGAGCAGCCTGAAGAAATCCGCCAAAGAGGCACTATACGGGGAGATCAGGGCCGGGAAGATTCACGTCGCCATCGGCACGCATGCCCTCATTCAAGAAGGGGTGGAGTTCCAAAAGCTAGGCCTGGCGGTCATCGACGAGCAGCACAAGTTTGGCGTAATCCAGAGAGTCACATTGAAGAAGAAAGGTTACAACCCCGATGTCCTGGTCATGACCGCCACACCCATTCCCCGCACCCTGGCGATGACCATCTATGGAGATTTGGATGTCTCCGTTATCGACCAGCTACCGCCGGGACGGGGGACCATTACGACCAAAGTATTCAACGACAAGGAGCGATTCCGGGTCTACCGCACCCTGAGGGAGGAGATTTCCAATGGGAAACAGGCCTACGTTGTATATCCCCTTGTGGAAGAATCCGAGCGCCTCGACCTTAAAGACGCGACGCAGATGGCCCAACACTTGCAGAAAGACATTTTCCCCGAATTCAAGGTCGGACTCATTCACGGACGGATGAAGAGCGAGGAGAAAGAAACGATCATGGCCGACTTCAAAGCCGGCCGCATCCACATTCTCGTTTCCACGATCGTCATCGAGGTCGGTATCGACGTCCCCAACGCCTCGGTCATGGTCATCGAGCATGCCGAGAGGTTTGGCCTTTCCCAGCTCCACCAGCTTCGCGGCCGGGTGGGCCGCGGAAAGGACCCTTCCCAATGCCTGCTCATCGCTCAGTATCGCAGGACCGACGAGGCCGTGCGCCGCCTGCGGACGATGGAACAGACCACCGATGGGTTCAAAATATCCGAAGAGGACCTGGCCATCCGCGGCCCGGGGGAGTTGTTGGGAACGCAGCAATCCGGGCTTCCCGATTTTCGGGTAGCGAATTTTTTGCGGGATATCCAGCTTCTGAGTGAAGCACGCAAAGAAGCTTTTATGATCATCTCCCAGGACCCAATCCTTTCTCAACCCGAGCACCTCTTCATGAAAGAAACCCTGAAGGAACGCTGGAAAGGAAGGCTGGAACTGGCCATGATTGGATAAGGGAAATGAAGTGCCTAGAGTGCCTAAAATGCGCTAAAGTGCCTAAAGTTAAAAAGTGGAATTTCGTTATACCTTACGCCTCGCGCCTTGCGGTTTTTCTTCTTCCCACCCTCTGGCCCTCTTGACCGCCTCCTTCCATTTCCGGTAAAGAGATTCGCTCTGCTTCGAGCTCATCCGGGGAACGAACTTTTTTTTCACCCTGTAATTGGCCGCGAGTTCTTTCTGATCCTTCCAGAACCCCACGGCCAAACCGGCCAGGTAGGCTGCACCCAAAGCTGTGGTCTCGTTGGTTTCCTGGATGACCACCGGAACACCCAGAATGTCAGCCTGGAATTGCATCAGGAATTCGTTGGCGGCTGCGCCCCCATCGACCCGCAATTCCTTCAGCTTGATTCCCGAATCCTCCTCCATGCATTCCAGGACGTCCCGGGTCTGATAGGCGATGGATTCCAAAGCGGCGCGAGTAATATGGGCCGGGGTTGTCCCCCGGGTGATCCCCAGGATCGTTCCCCTGGCATACATATCCCAGTAGGGAGCTCCCAGGCCGACAAAGGCGGGGACAAAATAGACTCCCTCATTCGACCGGATACTCGTGGCCAGCCGCTCGCTTTCCGCAGACTGCCGGATCAGCCGCATTTCGTCCCGCAGCCATTGGACCGCCGCTCCGGCGATGAAGACACTGCCTTCCAGGGCATACTCCACTTTTCGGTCGATTCCCCAGGCGATCGTAGTCAGGAGGTTTCTCCTGGAAAGCACCGGTTTTTCGCCGGTATTCATCAGCAAGAAACATCCTGTCCCATAGGTATTTTTGGAAAGGCCTTGGCGCAAACAGGCTTGCCCGAATAATGCCCCCTGCTGATCCCCCACGATTCCGGCGATCGGAACTTCAAAGCCAAAGAAGGCCGCTTTGGAAGTGGTCCCGTAAATCTGGCTGGAAGCTTCGACCGAAGGAAGAATCTTATCGGAAATACGGAAGTAATTTAGAATTTCCTCATCCCAGCAAAGCTGATGGATGTTGTACAGCATGGTCCGGGAAGCGTTCGAATAATCGGTAACATGAAGTCTCTTGCCGGTCAGGTTGTAGACCAGCCAGCTGTCCACCGTGCCGAACGCCAGCTCCCCTCTTTCCGCCGCCCGGCGGATGGATTTTTGATGGTTCAGAATCCACTCGACCTTGGTGGCTGAAAAATAGGCATCGATCACCAGACCCGTTTTGCGGCCGATCTTTCGGGCAAAAGGAATCTTTTTGATTTCTGAACAGCGCGGAGCCGTTCTGCGGCATTGCCAGACGATGGCATTATACACCGGGCGGCCGTTCTCCCGGTCCCAGACTAAAGTGGTCTCCCGCTGGTTGGTGATCCCGATGGCCGCGATATCCCGCGGCGAAAGATTCACGGAATCCAGGGCTCGTCGGGCCGCTTCCACTTGCGAATCCCAAATCTCCATCGGATCGTGTTCCACCCATCCCGGTCGGGGATAGATCTGCCGGAACTCTTTGGCCGCCAGGCTGACCACTTTCCCCTGCCGGTCAAAAATCACCGCCCGCGAGCTCGTCGTTCCCTGATCCAGGGCCATGATGAACTTTTCAGACATGTAAGAACCCCTCAAAAGAGTGCTGGGGTACTGCGGTGTTGCGGTGTTGCAGTTACGGCAGCACGGCAGCACCTTTTTAGGAAGGTCTATCCGCCCACGATTTCTTTGATGTTGATGTGCTTCTGGATTAAACCCTTCAGCAGCTCAACCTTTTCGCTATCATCCTTCGTGAGCAGTGGTTCCAGGCCCTCAATTTGCCGGGCGGTCTGGTAGGTGTCCGCAAAGACCATCAACAAGGGGATGTTGCGCTCCGAGGCTTTGGAGATGATGTTGGATGGCGGCAGAATGTTATTCGTCAGGATAATCCCGGAGGTATCGCTCTCCAGAGAGGCCAGGATCATATCGGTCCGGTCTCCTCCCGTGATGACCAGCTTGTTCTCCTTCTTGAACAGGGGATTCTGCAAGAACACATTGGCGGACCAGGCCCCGATGATAATATTCTTTACGACCCGCTTCAGCCCGCCCTCCCCCGTAATGACTTTGGCGAAGAGCCGCTCGGACAGGGAGTAAACCGAAAAGTAGGTGAGTTCGCTCTGGAAGGGAAGCACCCCGATCACCCGGATCCCCTCTTTCTCGACGGCCGGAAGATGGGTGGACTGGAATTCGTCCAGATGCTGTACTTTGTTGATGATGACCCCGGCCAGTTTTACTCCGGCCAGGTCCACATGTCTCTTCAAGAAGAGCAGATCATCGATAATGGTATCTTCTTCCCCGCTGGCCACAATAAACAATTTACTCCCCGTATACTTGACGAGGGAGAGAGTGTCCAGATGCACGGAGATCCCATAGGCGAGGTCCCTTCCGCCTTCTATGAACAGGATCTCCTTATCGCTCCCGATGCTTCCGATGATCTCCAGCAGCTTTTGTTTGGTTCCCTCCTCATCGTACATATACCGGAGTTTGGAATGATCAAACCCGATCGACATATCCACCGGGTCCTCTTTTAAGCCGAAAAGGCTCGAAATCAGGGCCGAGTCATAGTCCCATAACCGCTTCTTGCGGTAGAGCATCCGGTCCCCAAAAGGCTTGACGTAAGCCATCTTTCGGTTCAAAGCCCCGGCAATTCCCACGATGGCGCTGGTTTTCCCCGCGCCCTTCCGCATGGATGCGATGACCACCTTATCCATTTATGCCCCCCTCTTCCCGCTGGATAGCAGAATTCTTACATCGACTGCCTTGACTCCCCGCCCGTGCTCATAGACGACCAGCGGATTGATTTCGATGTCCGATATGCGCTCGCCCTTTTGCAGGATCGTCCCCACCTTGATGATCGTATCCACGACGCTGTCTACATCTTTCTTCTCCTCCCCCCGGACTCCCAGAAGAAGGGGGTAGGCGCGAATTTTTTTCACCATGGCCATGACTTCCTTCCGGTTGATGGGCAGGGCGCGGAAGGCGACATCTTTCATCACTTCCACGTAGATTCCGCCCAGGCCGAACATGATAATCGGGCCAAACGTGCGATCCCGGCGCGCCCCGATGATGGTCTCCGTGCCGCTGGCCACCATTTCGGAAATCTCCACGCCACCGATGACCGCGTTGGCGTTATAGGCCCGGCAGTTGCGCATGATCGCCTGATAGGCGTCGACGACTTCTTTCTTGTCGGCCAGGTCCAGGGCCACTCCGCCGGCATCACTCTTATGCAGGATATCCCTGGAAACCACTTTCATGACCACCGGGTACCCGATCTCCTCCGATCCCCGGACGGCTTCATCCAGGTTACGGGCGATGGTACTCCGGGGAATCTGGATCCCGGCCGCTTTCATCACCGCCTGCCCTTCATTGGCCAGCAGAAAGGACCTCCCCTCTTTCCGGGCCCCGGTTAAGACCGTTTCGATCGCCGCCACATCGATATCGGCCATCTCGGTCTCATCGGAATGCTCCAGTCGATAATGGTAATAGGCATAAATGGAGCCCAGGCAAGAGACGGCTTTATATACATCCCCATACACGGCGATCTCGCTCTTCTTCAGAGAAGTCAGGCAATTCTCGATTTTCTCCCCCCCGAAAATAGAGAAGACCAGGGGCTTTTTCTCCAATTTATACTTCCGGTCATTTTCGGCGATCAGAGATTCAAGATTCTCGGCGTCAAAGACCGCGGTTTCACCATAGAGAGCAATCACGGAATGAATCTCGTCGTTTTTCACGGCTTCATCCAGTGCGGAATGGTAATGGGATGATGTAGCCTGGCCGGTGAGGTCGATCGGGTTCTTGGTGGAGCCGAAATCCGGGGTGACCCGGGAGAAGGCTTCCTTTAAGGCCGTTGGATTATCGTACAATTTTACGCTGTATTTTTCACAGGCGTCGGTCGCCATGACCCCGATCCCGCCGCCGTTGGTGATGATGACCGTATTTTCTCCCGAAGGGGAAGGGGTATGCCCCAGGAATTTGCACCAGTCGAAAGCCTCTTCCACGCTCTCCGCCCGGATCACCCCACACTGCTTCATGATGGCATCGAAGATTTCATCGGACCCGGCCAGCGAACCCGTATGGGAGGCCGCCGCAATGGCCCCCCGTTCGGACCGCCCCGACTTGATGACCACCACCGGAATCTTATCCGTGGTCTTTTTCACAGCTCGAATGAATCTCTCGCCCTCCCGCACGCCCTCGATATACATCAAAATAATTTTTGTTCGGTCATCGGACACCATATATTCCAGGAGATCGGCTTCATCCACATCGGCCTTATTGCCCGTGGATACGATCGCGGACAGTCCGATATTTTCCACGGTGGTTTTGCCGATCATGGCTATCCCCAGGGCACCGCTCTGGGTAATAATGGCCACCTTCCCGGGAGTAATCTGGGAACTCCCGAAGGTGGCGTTTAAGCAAGCACTGGCCGAATAGATCCCGAAAATGTTGGGTCCCAAAACCCGCATTTGATGCTCATTGGCAAAGGAGATGATTCTCTTTTCCTCCTCGGAATTCCCCACCTCGGAAAACCCGGAGGAGATGATCATCAGGTACTTCACCTTCTTGCGGGCGCAGCTCTCGACCGCTTCGTACACCATTTTTGCCGGAATTACGATACTGGCCACATCAACCGGATCGTCAATTTCCTCAATCCTCCGGCATATTTTCAGGCCCAGGATTTCCCCGCCCTGGGGGTTAACCGGATAGACCTTACCCCGGAACCCTCCGGCTACGATGTTGTTAAGAATCTTATAGCCGATTTTATTGGGGTCCCGGGCCGCTCCGATGACGGCAATGGTCTGCGGTTCAAAAAGGTATTTGATATCTTGATTCGGGGTTTCCATCATCCCTCTCGGAAAGCCATTTTCAATTCGTACACCCCTTGTTCATTTCTCTTCTGGATGTCAAACCCCATTTTTTCAAAAAGATGGAGCATGGGTCTGTTTTCCACCAGCACTTCGGCCGTAAACCCTAAAAGCCCCTCTCTCTTGGCCAGGTAGGTTAAATAAGACAGCATTTCCGTTCCGATCTCCTGATTCTGATAGTCATCCCTCACCGCCAGGGCTACCTCGGCTGTATGAGTGCCTTCGTTCTT